>Ga0315268_10007139_pt1 | contig 11788 bp, 7 predicted proteins | sample C1_top_MG_FD_204535 | JGI IMG/M metagenome (GOLD analysis project Ga0315268, IMG submission 204535) | Sediment microbial communities from Yellowstone Lake, YNP, Wyoming, USA - C1_top | ecosystem: Environmental > Aquatic > Freshwater > Lake > Sediment | place: USA: Wyoming | collected 2017-08-01 | reverse complement strand
GCCAGTAACCGCGAGACCGTGATCATAAATGGCAAGGTTGATGATCCACGTTTTTCTCCTGTCAATCCTCGCAGCGATATTCGTGCCGCCGTTTCCATGCCGATGATGGCGGGAGGCAATCTGGTAGGCGTGTTAAATGTCAATATCACAAAAAGCCATCGCCACATTACCTTGGGACAAGTGAAGGCGCTCAGTATTCTTGTGAGCATCATTTCACCCATCCTGGAAAATACATGGTTGAATATCCGGATGCGCGAGGCTGAAGAAAAATACCGCTCCATCTTTGAAAACTCGACCGAGGGCATCTTCCAGTCGACTCCGGAAGGACAGTTCTTGATCGCCAATAGAGCGCAGGCAAGCATGTTGGGTTATGGTTCTCCCGAGGAACTCATCTCTGGAATGACCGATATTGCCCGTCAACTTTACGTGAATCCGGAAGAACGGATAAAATTATTTCAGGTGATCAAAGACGAAGGTCGGGCAAAATCATTTGAAACCCGATTTTACCGGAAGGATGGCCGCATCATCTGGGTGTCCATCAACATGCATGCCGTCTTTGATGAAAAAGGGAATCTCCTCTACTATGAGGGTATCGAGGAAGATATCTCTGAGCGGAAACTTGCAGAGAGTCAGCGGGCCTTAACCAGCAGAATTTTTGAAACACTGAACCGCTCAAATGAAATCATCAACCTGATCCGCGAAATCCTTTTTTTGCTGAAGGAGCACACCGGTGTAGAGGCAACCGGTATTCGCCTGCGGGTGGGTGACGATTTCCCTTACTATGAGACAAACGGGTTTTCCTCATCCTTTCTGGAGTCCGAAAATTATCTCTGCTCGCGGGATAATACCGGTGAAATTATTCGTGATTCTCAGGGGAATCCCTGTCTCGAGTGTATGTGCGGAAATATAGTATGCGGCCGAACGGATCCAATGTTACCCTTCTTCACGGAGGGGGGAAGTTTCTGGACAAACAGTACAACGGAACTTTTGGCTTCTACATCGGAAGAAAACCGTCAGGCACGCACGCGCAATCGCTGTAATTCTGAAGGGTATGAATCGGTAGCTTTGATTCCTCTGCGAACTGCGGATGAGATCATTGGCCTTATACAGTTTAACGATTCAAGGCGGAATCTCTTCACGCTCGACATGATCCAGTTTCTCGAGAGGATCGGCGCCAGCATCGGCATAGCAGTTGCCCAGAAGAAGGCAGAGGAATGGCTGCTCAGGGAGCGGAGCATGGTCGATCGCATCATGAAGACCAGTCCTGCAGGCATTACGGTTGTTGACCGTAAGGGGCAAATCGTTTTTGCCAATAAACGGGCTGAGGAGATATTCTGTCTCACGAAAAATGAAATCACCCAACGGGGCTATAGCGCTTCCGAATGGCATATCACGGACTTTGACGGGAATCCGTTTCCTGAAGAGCAGTTGCCGTTCGCCCAGGTGATGAACACCGGCAATCCGGTCTACGGGGTCCGTCATGCCATTGAATTGTCCGGCAGGCAGAGGGTGTTTCTCTCAATCAATGGTGCTCCTGTCTTTGACGAGCAGGGTCATATCAGTGAGGTTGTATTGACCATTGATGATATAACCGAATACAGGCAAGCCGAAGAAAAAATTCAACTGGGTATCAAACAGTTAGAGAAAAGCCTCAGAGACACGATAAAAGCGATGTCAATGGTTGTTGAAACAAGAGACCCGTACACGGCAGGTCATCAGGATAAGGTAGCCAGACTTGCTGCCGCCATTGCAAAAAAAATGAGTTTTTCGGAAGAGATGATCAGAGGCATTCAAATGGCAGGGTTCATACATGACATCGGCAAGATGAAAATACCGGCAGATATTCTCAGCAAACCCGGCAAGTTATCAAGCATTGAAATGCAATTGATCAGGACACACTCTCAGGCAGGTTATGATATCATGAAGGATATCGATTTCCCCTGGCCTGTAGCGAGGATCATACTGGAACACCATGAGAGAATGGATGGTTCCGGTTATCCTGGTGGAAAGTCTAATAACGATATTCTTCTTGAATCAAGGATCATCGCTGTCGCCGACGTAGTTGAAGCCATAGCTTCTCATCGACCATACCGTCCCGCCCTGGGAATTGACGTGGCTCTGAGAGAAATCGAAAAAAACAAAGGGGTTCTATATGACTCAGATGCGGTGGATGCCTGCCTGGTGCTATTCAGAGAAGAAGGGTTTCAATTTGAAGGAGCCTGATTTTAAATGATAATCCCAATAGCAAGGCTGAGCTAAAATTTACGTAACAATAAACATTTACGGGCAAGATTGAAGCTCCCCGCCGCAGAGCGGACGGGGAATCTTCGACCGTAAGGAATATAATCTGTTTTTAATTTGCTCGCTAACCCCGCCGCAAGTCCGCCACGGCGGACCTTCGGCGGGGTTAGCGCTCGCTGTTTCGGTTCAAGGGAAAGCCGGATAGGATATTGGAATGGCAAATATTGATAAAATAAAAATTCTCGTCGTCGAGGACAGCATGACTCAGGCCATGCAATTACAGCATATCCTTGAAAAGAACGGCTATGATGCAACCGTCGTATCTGATGGAAGCGAGGCTTTACGGTCGATCAGTAAATCCAAACCGCTGATCGTCATTTCCGATATCATCATGCCGGAAATGGATGGCTATGAGCTCTGCCGGCAGATCAAATCAAATGAGTTATACAGGGACATATCGGTAATCCTTCTGACCGTTCTCTCCCAGCCGCAGGCGGTCATCTTGGCGTTGCGATGCGGCGCCGATAAATTCCTCACCAAACCCTATGATGAAAACCAATTGCTTTCAGCTATCCAACAACTGAAGGAGAATCTGAACAGTCAAGACCCCCCTCAAAAAGCTATCACTGTCTCCTATAGAGGTGAAACATATTCTATTGATTCAACCCGATCACAGATTATCAACCTTCTTCTTTCCACATATGAAACGGCTGTTACAAAGAGCCTCGAATTGATCAAAACACAGGCTGAATTAAAAAGACTCAATGAAGGCCGCGAAGAAATAGTCGATCAAAGGACAGCCGTCATTCGTTTTGAAGCGAACGAACGCAAGGCGGCGGAGGAAGAGGTAGTTCAGACGGCGCGGGAATGGCAAACTACCTTAGACGCCGCAAACGATGCCATCTGGATTCTGGACAAGGAGCAGCGAATATTACGGTCGAACAAGACCGCGGAGCGGTTCTTTCATCTCCCTTGCGGGGATTTAATTGACAAATACTGTTGGGAGATCGTGCACGGCACGACGCAGCCGATCCCTGAATGCCCCTTCCTCCGAGCGCGCAAGAGCCTGCGTCGTGAGACCATGGATCTGCAGATTGGCGAGGGTTGGTTTCAAGTCACCGTGGATCCCATCCTGGACGTGGCCGGCCAGTATGCCGGTGCCGTCCACATCGTCAGTGACATCACCGACCGCAAGCGAGCGGAGGAACAGATTCACCGGCAGAGCAAATTATTGGCGGCCATCAACAGTGTCTTTTTGGAAACACTGACGGCAGAAAGCGAGGAAGCGGTTGCCCAAGTCTGTTTGAATGTAGCGCAGGAGCTAACTGGCAGCAAATTCGGCTTCATCGGCGAGATCACGCCGGAGGGCCTCTATACAACAACCGCCTTGAGCGATCCGGGCTGGGAAGCCTGTCGCATACCCGAGACGAAGGCTAACGTGTTGATCAAGGATATGGTAATACGCGGCATTTGGGGCCAGGTTATCCTCAAAGAGCAGTCGCTTATTGTCAACGACCCTGTTTCCTATCCCAACCGTGTCGGTATTCCGGAAGGCCACCCCCCTCTCACCTCGTTTTTGGGCGTTCCTCTGAAGGATCAAGGGAAAGTGATCGGCATGATCGCGATGGCCAATCGTGTGTCAGGTTATACGGCAGCCCATCAGCAGGACATGGAAGCGCTCTCCATTGCCTTTGTGGAAGCCATTCGCCGCAAGCAGGCTGAAAAAAAGATAAGCCAATTGAACATTGAACTGGAACAGCGCGTCCTTGACCGCACCGCTCAACTGGAGGCCACCAACAAGGAACTGGAGACCTTCAGTTATTCCGTCTCTCACGACCTGCGTGCGCCCTTGAGGAGCATTGACGGGTTCAGCCAGATCCTGCTTGAGAAGTATCAGGATAAGCCCCTGGATGATAAAGGAAAGACCTACCTGGAAAAGGTGTGCAAGGCGACACAGCGCATGAGCCTGCTGATCGACGACATACTGAAACTTTCAAGGATAACCAAGGTCGAATTTAAACGGCGGAATGTTAATATGAGTGGTATGACACGGGCGATTGCGGAGGAGTATCAGAAGGACAATCCCGATAGAGTTGTTGATGTGATAGTCCAGGAGGGGATCATGGTTCAAGGTGATTCGTATCTTATGCAGATTGCCATGGAGAACCTGATGAACAATGCATGGAAGTTCACGGGCAAGGAAGCGCATCCCCGGATTGAATTCGGCACGACCGTCAGTTATGGAAAGAATGCCTGTTTTATCCGGGACAACGGCGCAGGCTTTGACATGGCTTATGCGAACAAGCTTTTCGGAGCCTTTCAGCGCCTACACACAACCGATGAGTTTCCGGGGACTGGGATCGGTCTCGCAACAGTGCAGCGGATCATTCATCGTCACGGAGGTCAGGTCTGGGCGGAAGGGGAAAAAGGGAAAGGGGCAGTTTTTTATTTTACGTTGCCTTAAAGTAAAAAACGTGAAGCGTATCTCGTGAAGCGGAAGAACGTATCTCGTATTACGTGAAGCGTGAAGCGCGAGATACGCTTCACGAGCGACGTTTCACGAATTCCGAGATACGAACGACGAAGGAGTTCAAGATGGAAGAAGAAAAGAGTAAGATAAAAAACTTCAGGGATTTGGATGTATGGCGGCTGGGGATGGAAATAGTTGTCGATGTATACAAATGTACAAAAGGATTCCCGAAAGAAGAAATATATGGGCTGGCAAGCCAAATGAGACGAGCGGCTTTGTCGATTCCTTCAAATGTCGCCGAAGGCTTCAACCGCTATCATAACAAAGAATATCGTCAGTTTTTATATATTGCCCTGGGCTCAGGCGCCGAACTTGAAACGCAAATAGAGGCAAGTTTTTTACTTCAATATATTGACCAGACAATAAAAAATGAGGTTTTAGAAAAAATTGACCATGAGTCAAGAATGTTAAGAAACCTGATAAAGCGATTAAATACGTGAAGCGGAAGAACGTATCTCGTATTACGTGAAGCGTGAAACGGAAAGTGTGAGATATGAAATCCGGCGGATGCCGGACGAAATACGCTTCACGAGATACGAGATACGCTTCACGTAATACGAGTGACGAAAGGAAAGTTTCCTATGGCAAAAAAAATTTTATCTGAAACGAGCAAGCCTCAGCCACTGCGGTTATTAATGGTTGAAGACTCGGAAGACGATACCCTGTTAACGATCCTTGCGCTCAAGAAGGGCGGCTATGATCCGGTGTATGAACTGGTTGAAGATGCCGGGGCTATGCGGAAGGCTCTTCTGGAGAAGTCCTGGGATGTCATTCTATGCGATTACCAGATGCCTCAATTCAACGGTCCAGCCGCCATCGCCATTTTGAAGGAAACCGGGATCGATATTCCTCTCATCATTGTGTCGGGAGCCATCGGTGAGGAGACGGCGGTTGAGTGCATGCGATTGGGCGCACATGATTACGTCATGAAAAACAACCTGCCTCGTCTCGCTTCCGCCATAGAACGGGAATTGAAGGAGGCAGACTCAAGACTCCAACGCAAGCAGGCGGAGGAGGCGCTTAGGGAAAGCGAAAGAAAATATAAACTCATTACTGAAAAAATGACCGATATAGTATGGATAGTGGACATGGATCTTCGGACAGTCTATGTCACCCCCTCAGTACTGACGGTGCTTGGGTTCAGCCAGGGAGAACGAATGCTTCAGACCATCAATGAACAACTGACGCCTGATTCATTGTCATCCGGGTTGGATGCTCTGGCAAGGGAGCTTGCCCTCGAAGAACAGGGTCATGGGGATCCTAACAGGAACAAGACCCTTGTATTGGAATATTATCATAAAGACGGCTCAACCCGTTTGATGGATACTATCGTAAGTATGATTCGAAATGATCAGGGTGTTTTGACCGGGATTCATGGTGTGTCCAAGGACATTACCGAGCGTAAACATGCGGAAGAGGCTCTGCGTAAGAGCGAGGAGAAATACCGCACGATTCTTGAGAACATTGAGGATGGCTACTTCGAGGTTGATATTACCGGTAACTTGACCTTCTTTAACGACTCGGTTTGCCGAATAATCGGAAATACCCGCGCTGAATTGATGGGCATGAATAACCGTCAATATACCGATAAGGAGAACAGTCAAATATTGTTTCAAGCCTTTAATAAAGTCTTCGTGACAGGAAAACCCTCGCAAGGGGTTGATTATGAAATTATTCGGAAAGATGGAACAAAGCTGTATATTCAGTCCTCTGTATCTCTAATAAGAAATACATCCGGTGAACCGACAGGATTTCGCGGTATAATGCGAAATATCACCGAGCGCAAGCGGGCGGAGGAACAACTTAAACAGACCCTTGAAAGTCTCAGGAAGGCGGTCGGCACAACCATCCAGGTCATGGTGTCTGCTGTGGAAACAAGAGATCCCTATACAGCCGGTCACCAGGTGCGGTCGGCGGATATTGCCCGCGCTATTGCCACCGAGATGGGACTTTCCCAGGAGAAAATCGAAGGCATCCGTATGGCCGGTTCAATTCATGATATCGGGAAACTGTCCATCCCCGCGGAGATATTGTCCAAGCCTGCCAGGCTGTCTGAAATCGAGTATTCCCTGGTTAAAGAGCACTCCCGGAGTGGATACGAGATTTTAAAGGGTGTGGAATCGCCCTGGCCCCTTGCACAAATTGTCTACCAGCACCATGAGCGGATGGATGGTTCAGGCTATCCAAGAAATCTGAAAGGGGATGACATTCTCATGGAGGCTCGCATTATGGCTGTGGCTGATGTTGTGGAATCAATGGCGTCCCATCGACCTTACCGTCCCGCTCTTGGGATTAATGCGGCCCTTGAGGAGCTTGAAAAGAATAAAGAAACGCTTTACGACGCAAATGCGGTGGATGCCTGCCTGAGATTATTTCGGGAAAAAGGCTTTAAAATTGATGGGAACACTTTGGCCAGGTAATATGAAGGTGAGGAATAAATAATGGATCATGATGATCGCCCCAATCAGCGTTTATCCTGAATAAAAGCCTGCATTTTTTGGGGAACAGTCGCGTGAACGGTTCTCATGGCTGCTTCCCTCCTGTGGAACATATTTTATACGAAGAATCAAACTCTTGCTAAAGCAGACGTGATGGCTCGCCTTGCCTTTGAAAAAGACACTACTTTCCGTGACACCGTCACCCTTGAAGGACACACAATAACCATTACCACCAGTATTGGGATCTCTCTCTATCCCGATCATGGCTCAGATATCGACACCATTCTGAAAACTGCCGACAGCGCCATGTATCAGGCAAAGCAAGAGGGACGGGACCGATGCCGGCTATATAACAAAGACTGAAGATGCGATACTAACCGCATATACCTGAGTCAATTGCAAAAGTCTCGAAAAGCCCCTCTCCCCTTGCGGGAGGCGGGATTTTTTCACTTGAACCCTCGAGAATCCTTGCACCCTGTATTTACCTGAAGGCAAAAAAATACGCTAATATATTTGCTTTCGGGCAAATTTATATGTATAACAAACCATGCTTAAGAATCGGTATTTGACGCCATTCATAATTGAGGATCTGCAAGACAAGATGGTCTTTGTCGGCGGGCCGCGCCAGGTCGGAAAGACGACCCTCAGCCGCAATTTCGTTGCCGAGCATTTCAGCAACCACGCCTATTTCAACTGGGACAACAAAGCGGACCGCAAAGCCATTACCTCCTCTTCCTGGCCGGGGGACGCGAAACTTCTTATCCTTGACGAGATACATAAATACCGGCATTGGAAAGGCCTTATCAAGGGCGAATACGACAAGCTGAAAGAAACTTATAAATTCCTGGTTACCGGCAGCTCGCGGCTTGATATCTACCGAAGGGGCGGCGACTCTCTGCAGGGCAGATATCATTATTACCGCCTCCATCCCTTTTCTCTTGCCGAGACGGAGGGAATTGCCTTTACACTGTCGCTGCAAAGCGAATTACCGATCGGACAGAATTTTCATCAGGACGCCATGGAGATTCTTGACTTATTCGGCGGCTTTCCGGAGCCATTCATGAAGCAGAGCGCGAGGCAGCTCCGGCGGTGGCATAATGAGAAAACTGAACGTATGTTCAGGGAAGACATTATGGACATCGAGGCAATACGGGATATCGGCAACATGAAACTCCTGAGCGATATTCTGCCGTCCAGGGTAGGCTCCCTGCTGTCGCTCAACGCCATCAGGGAGGACCTTGAGGTAAGTTTCCGTGCCGTCTCGCGCTGGATGGATATTCTGGAAGCATTTTATTATCATTTCCGGATCTACCCGTTCTCTGCAAATAAGATAAGGTCGCTCAAAAAGGAGCCCAAGCTCTATTTATGGGACTGGTCAGAGGTGGAGGATGATGCCGCCCGTTTTGAGAATCTCGTGGCTTCTCATCTGTTGAAATACGTTCATTTCATAACCGATTACGAGGGACACAAGGCGGAACTCTATTTTCTGAGGGACGTTGACAAGCGTGAGGTCGACTTTCTCGTGACCATAGCTGGAAAGCCCTGGTTTGCTGTCGAAGTAAAGCTGAATGATTCCGCTTTGTCACCCCATATTCTCTATTTCAAAGAAAGACTGTCAATACCGTTTGTGTACCAGGTAGTAAAGAAGAGCGGCGTGGACAGGCTGGAGAAAGGGACAAGGATCCTTTCAGCCGGGAAATTTCTTTCAGGGCTTATATGAACTGACCGGGCAGTGTAGCGAAGAGAGAAGAGGCGGGAGGCGAGAGCTACAAAGTAAAGGATTCAAAGATTCGAGTGACCGGAAAAGCGAGCTAATTCTCAGCCGAAAGTCCCGCCGGCGGCACGTCCGCCAATCTTTATGGCGGATATGGTGGGCGGATTTGCAACGTGGAGCTTCAATCTTTCCCGAGGTCAGTAAAACGTCGCCCTTGAAGAAGATGCACGACTTCAAGTCGGCTCGGGCTAACGGATGCATGGTTGAACTATTGAGGAACTTTATGAATTACAGATTCGTTTTTGTTTTTTCTACCTTCATGATCTGTCTGGTATTAGCAGTTGTCGTGAATGTCATCTATGGAATCGACATCGTTTACACCCATCTTTTCTATATTCCTATCATCCTCACCGGAGTCTGGTATCCACGATACGCCATCTTTCTTGCTGCCGCACTGGGGCTGATCCATATAGCCTGTGATTATGCAACCATAGAGGCGTTTAAGATCGGATCTTTCATCAGGGCTGTTATGTTCATGGTTGTGGCCTATGTGACCAGTTACCTTGCCCTGGGGCTGGATCGTCTACTCAATGCGCTGCGGGAGGGCGAGGAGAAATATCGCACCGTGGCTGACTTCACCTACGCCTGGGAATACTGGCGAAACCCCGATGGAAAATATCTCTATGTCTCCCCCGCCTGTGAGCGTATCTCCGGGTATACGGTTGAAGAATTTCAGACAGACCCAAACCTGATGGATAAGATCACCCATCCCGATGACAAGCACCGATTAACCGTCCATATGCACGACGCATTGCAGGGCAAATCCGATGCTTGCGAACTGGAGTTTCGTATCATCACCCGTACCGGTGAAGAGTGCTGGATCAGTCACATATGCCAGGATATATACAGTCACACCGGCGAGTATCTTGGCCGCCGCAGCAGTAACCGTGACATCACCGAGCGTAAGCGGGCAGAAGTGGAGACGGAAAGAGCCAAAGAGGCTGCCGAAGCCGCAAATATGGCTAAAAGCCAATTTCTTGCAAATATGAGTCATGAGATCCGAACGCCTTTGAATGGAATTATTGGATTTACAGACATGCTTCTTGATACAGGCCTTGATCCGAACCAGGCCGACATAGCAAATACGGTAAAAAAAAGCGGAGATGTTCTCCTTTCCCTTGTAAGCAGCATCCTTGATTTCTCAAAGATAGAATCAGGAAAAATTGAGTTTGAAGAAATTGAGTTTGACCCGGAGCTCACCGCGTATGATGTCTGTGACATGATACGCCCCAAGACAGGTTCAAAGTCTGTAGATATTCTCTGTCATGTAGGCGACAAGCTTCCAGCCTTTGTCAAAGGGGACCCCTTAAGATTCAAGCAGGTACTCACGAACCTCATGGGGAATGCCTCTACATTTACCGAAAAAGGCGAGATCGAACTTTCTATCGATGTCGAGGATGAAACCGAAGACAGGATAAAGATTCATTCTGTGGTAAGAGACACCGGCATAGGAATTCCGGAAGATAAACTCTCGGTTATTTTTGAGCCGTTCCGGCAGGTTGACGGTTCAAGCACTCGAAAATACGGCGGGACGGGTCTCGGCCTGTCTATCTGCCGGAAAATTGCAAATCTCATGGAAGGCGATATACAGGTTGAAAGCAAACCCGGTGCAGGGAGCGCTTTTCACTTTACCGCCTGGTTCAATAAATCTAAAAATCCAAAAGTGCGCAGATTTGCCCCTGTTTCCCTCTCCGGCAAAAAGGTTCTTATACTCGATGACAACAAAACCAATCTTGATATCCTGAGACATGTTCTGGAAAAGGCAGGGATGAATGTTGTTTCCTTAACCCACGGGAAAGAAGTTATTCCTGCTCTGGAAAAGGCATTGGAATGCGAAAAACCATTCGATCTTTTCATAAGCGATATACAGCTTCCGGATATCAGCGGATATGATGTTGCAATACAGGTCAGGAAATCCGGCCGGCCCTTTGAACGCCTGTTGATGATTGCGTTTTCTTCATTCACCGGCCGTGAAGCAAAAACATGTAAAGAAGCCGGGTTTAACGGTTTCTTAAGCAAGCCCATACGAAGGGACAGGCTGTTTCAGATGATAGAGAGAGTACTGGCTGATAAAGAAAGCGGGAAAACGCAGGATATCGCGGGTGATACAAAAATGATGACCCAGTATTCCGTGAAAGAGGATCTGAAGCATTCTATACGGATACTTCTTGCGGAAGATAATCCGGTGAACCAGAAACTTGCCAAGATGATGCTCACCAAGGCCGGTTATCATGTCGAAATAGCAGGTACCGGACGCGAAGCGGTTGATAAATTTTCATCTTCTCCTGACGATTTTGATATAATTTTCATGGATATCCAGATGCCTGAGATGGACGGAATGGATGCGACAAGAGAAATAAGAAGGCGCGGATATGCAGTCATACCCATAATAGCGTTGACGGCCCATGCCATGAAAGGCGACAGGGAAAAATGTATTGAAGCCGGTATGGATGATTATATTACGAAACCTGTTAAACGGGAAAACATCTTTGAAATTCTTGAAAAGTATGTTTTCAACAGGGAGAAAACATGAACTTTGAACCGAAACAGCTCGTGACAAGACAATCAAGGATTATCTGACCTACTACGAAGAGGTGAGGCTCCTGTTTGCGGTCGAACTCCTTCATTGACTTTATGATATTTTTATAATAGAATACAAATAATTGAAGTTTATCAATGAACTTATTCTGAGAACTTGCCTGATTGTCATATTCCTATAATGTTCCATCAACATTAGTCATCAGAGAGGTGGGTCAATGTTTAGGGGAATCGAGGATATGCCCGGTGTAAGCCCATTCCAAACAG
>Ga0315268_10007138_pt1 | contig 11788 bp, 10 predicted proteins | sample C1_top_MG_FD_204535 | JGI IMG/M metagenome (GOLD analysis project Ga0315268, IMG submission 204535) | Sediment microbial communities from Yellowstone Lake, YNP, Wyoming, USA - C1_top | ecosystem: Environmental > Aquatic > Freshwater > Lake > Sediment | place: USA: Wyoming | collected 2017-08-01 | reverse complement strand
TTAGCCGTAAAGGCTATTTCCCCTGGGCTGGCTGCTTCTGAATCGCCGTCCTAAGATCGGAGCCCGACCATCCGGGAGTGGTCAAAAGTAGTTCACGAGTATGTATTTGGGCAACAGCCCGAGGAGCCTGCGCCAGCACAGGCGGGACGCCTGTGCCACCATATTTTGTTTTCTCAATAGTTTCAAATGCTCACTGCTAAGTGATTTTGCAAGTAGCTTAGCTGATAGCTGACCGCTGACAGCTATTCCCCCACCAGCAGTTCCGCCAGGTGGAAGAATTGCATTTCCCACCCCCGGGCCGCGGCCAGGCCCCTTAAGTGCATCAGGCAGCTGTAATCCTGGGAGACCAGGCCCGCGGCCCCGGTGCCGCGGACGGCTTCCAGATAGGCTTCCCCAATGGCCCGGGACAATTCCGGGTGCTGCATCTTGAAGGTTCCCCCGAAGCCGCAGCAGGTATAATAGGGCGCCACGGCGGCGAGGCTGAGCCCGGCCACCTGCCCCAGAACCTGGCTGGCAGCCGCCAGCGCCCCCAACTGCCGGGCCTTGCAGGAGTGGTGCAACACCAAAGTCCCTGCGAAGCCGGGGGTCCAGGGCAGAGGACCCTGCGCCGCCAGCCATTCGCTCAATTCCCAGGTCCGGGCGGCCAGGGCGGCAAAGGCCCGACGCTCCCCAGGGTTCTCGGCCGCTTCCGGATAATTGCCTCGCACCATGGAGGTGCAGGAGGCGCTGGGGCAGACGATGGCACCGGTTTCCCCAAAGACCCGGCGGAAATGGCGGGCCAGGCGGCGGGTGGTATTCAGGTCTCCTACCGTCCAGGCAAACTGGCCGCAGCAAGTCTGGTCCTCCGGGTACTCCCACGCCACCCCCAGACGATCCAACAATTTCGCCACCGCCAGGGCCACCCGGGGGGCGCCCTGGTCCAGAAAGCAGGGGATGAAGAGCTTTACAGACAGGTTCGCCTCCGATCGTCAATTTTTATCACAAACCTGCCACTTTCTTAAATCTAATTAATCCGCCTTGGGGGAAAGGGGAAAGGCCGTGCCGGTTTCCAAGCTCGCTGGTCTGAAAATTGAGTCGTAGGGTACGTTTTACGCACCAAGAATGGCGCGTGGAACGCGCCCTACATTGCTGCCCCTGAAAATGGTGTCCATTAGCTCTAGGGGCGGGTCTCCCCGCCCGAACCAAGGACGAGTAAACCTCGCCCTCACATGAATCGAACCTGGAATGACTCATTCCCAAGGTGACAGGGGCGATGTGCGGCCCCCCCTTCACGGCGGGCGAGGACGCCCGCCCTACGAATTTTTCATGATTTACGGGTGGGGCGATGGCTCATGTTTAACTGCTCCCAAAGCCTCTTCACCTTGACAGTGGCGGGGCGTTTCTAATAGAATGAACCAAAATCGGCAAAATAACAATCAGTTGAATTATCAGCCCTGCCCATGAACACCCTCCCGGCCCAAATTCTGGTCATCGATGACGACAAGGCCATGCGGGATGCCTGCTACCAGATCCTTTCCCGCCAGGGCTATCAGGTGGAAATGGCAGCCAGCGCCCGCCAGGGCTTTTCCCTGTTGGAACGCCTTTCCTTCGATGTCATCCTCCTGGACCTGGTAATGCCCGATCTGGACGGCCTGGAGACTTTAAAGAAAATCAAGTCCCTGGATTCGGACAGTGAGGTCATTATCATCACCGGCTATGGCACCATCCAGTCCGCGGTGGAAGCCATTAAAGCCGGAGCCTTCCATTTCCTTTCCAAGCCCTTCGCCCCGGACGACCTCCGGTACCTGGTAAGCCGGGCCCTGGAGAAGCGGCGCCTGGACCTGGAGAACCTCTATCTGCGCCAGGAATTGAAGTCCAAAGACGAGCGCTACACCCTGGTCTATCAAAGCGACGCCATGCGCCACATCATAGACATGGTGACCCGCCTGGCCCCCACCGACAGCACGGTGCTCATTACCGGGGAATCAGGCACCGGCAAGGGCCTGGTGGCCCGAAAGATTCACCACCTGAGCCCCCGGGCCCGGCGGCCCTTCATCACCGTGGATTGCGGCACCCTGGTGGAAACCCTGTTTGAGAGCGAACTGTTCGGCCACATCAAAGGCTCTTTCACCGGGGCGGACGCCAACAAGGTGGGGAAATTTGAGCTGGCGCAAAACGGCACCCTGTTCTTTGACGAGATCAGTAACATCGGCCTGGAAGTCCAGGCCAAGCTGCTCAGGGCCGTGGAGGAGCGTAAAATCTCCAAGGTGGGCAGCCATCGGGTCATCACCGTGGATGTCCGCATCATCGCCGCCACCAACAAGGACCTCACCAAAGCCATCAAAGACGGCACTTTTCGGGAAGACCTGTTCTATCGCCTCAACGTGGTGCACTTGCAAATGCCCCCTTTGCGGGAGCGCAAGAGCGATATCGCCCTGCTGGTGCAGCATTTCCTGGAAAAATACAATATCCACCTGCGTAAACAGATCAAAGGGGTGTCCCCTGAGGCCTTGGACATGCTGGTGCGCCACGATTGGCCCGGCAATGTGCGGGAACTGGAAAACACCGTGGAGCGGCTGGTGGTGCTGAGCACCGGGCCCTACCTGGAGCCGGCCGACCTGGCCTTCGCCGGCACCGTTATCGCCGCCCCGGCCCATGAATCCTCCTCCGTGTCCTTGAGGGACCTGGAACGGGACCATATAATCCAGACCCTGCAACGCTACGACGGCCACAAGAGCGAAACCGCCCGGGCCCTGGGCATCGACCGAAAAACCCTCCGGGATAAGCTGAAGCGGTACAATCTGGAATAGTTTTGCGGGGAGGGCTGGGGGAGTTTTTTGTACTAGGGGCTCCCCCGCCCTCCCCTCAGACTCCCCTCCCAACCCCCTTTATGGGGTTGGGGGAGGGGGTTTGGGGAGGGATTGTAAGGGTCTGCGACCCCTGGCCCCCTCCCCCAAAAAACTCCCTCAATGGACCCCAAATCTTCGCCGGCCTTTCCATCCTTTACCACCACGGGGCTCATCCTGGCCTATGGGGCCGGGACCCTGGTCTCCCAGGTCTTGCTCCTCCAGGAGCTCCTGGTGTTGGCCCAGGGCCAGGAGCTGAAGTTGGCCCTGGGGCTCTGGAGCTGGCTCATCTGGACCGGCCTGGGCAGCCTGGCCGGGGCCCGGCTGGCTCCGGCGTATCCCCCCCGCCCGGCCTTTCTGGGGGGTTTTCTGTTCGGGCTGGGATTACTGCTGCCGGTTACCCTTCTGGCCGCCCGAAGCCTGCCGGCCCTGGCGCCCCTCCCCTGGGGCCAGTCCCTGCCTCCGGGTCTGGCCTTTTTTCTTTTCTTAATCCTGCTGGCTCCCTTCTGCCTGCTTTCGGGCCTCTTCTTTCCCTGGGCTTGCCGGGTCCTGGGCGCATTGGCCCCGGGAGCAGCCATCGGTCGGGTTTACTGCCTGGAGGCCCTGGGGGCCGCCCTGGGGGTATTTTTACTGCAGTTGCTCTTTTTGGGGCGCTTCGCCAACCTCGCCCTGGCTTTGGGCACGGGCCTCATTTTGACGGCCGGCGCCTGGTGGCTGGGCCGCCCCGGCGCCCTGGTCGGCCGCGGCCTGGGGGCCCTGGGATTACTGGGATTGGGAGCCGCCCTGGTTCTCAGCCCCAGGTTGGAAAGCCTGTCTCGTCAGGGCCAATGGCCCGGCCAACGGGTGGTGGCCACGGTGGACAGCCCCTACGGCCTGCTGACGGCCACCCGGGAAGCGGAGCAGTTCAGCTTCTTTGCCAACAAGGTGTGGCACTTCAGTTATCCCGACCCCATGACCGCGGAGCAGGCGGTGCATCTGCCCCTACTCGAACACCCCCGGCCCCGGCAGGTGCTCCTCCTGGGGGGCGGCGTGGCCGGCCTGGCCCCGGAGATTCTCAAGCATCAGAGCGTCACTCATCTTGATTACGTGGAACTCGACCCCTACCTGGTGCGGCTGGCGGAACAGGTGCTGCCCGCTTCAGCTTTGGGTTGGGGCGAAGGCCAGAAACAGGCCGATTTCCAAAATACAGAAAACCGAAAACCGAAAACCGAAAACCGCGTAAGTATTATTTACCAGGATGCCCGCCGCTTCCTGACGCAAAGCCGGGGCCGCTACGACGTCATTCTCCTGAACCTGCCGGAGCCCCGGAATGCCCAGCTGAACCGGTATTACACCCGGGAGTTCTTCGCCATTGCGGCCGGGCACCTGGCCCCCCGGGGGGTCTTCAGTTTTTCCCTGCCCGGGACCGAAACCAGTCTCAGTCCCATGCGGGCTGCATATCTGGCCCTGGCCTACCACACCTTGGGCCGGGTTTTCCCGGAGGTGCTGGTCCTTCCGGGGGACCGGGCCAGGTATCTGGCGAGCAACACTCCTGGCACGCTGACCTCGGACCCTGGGCCCCTGATGGCCCGGATGGCCGCCCGGCATCTCAACCTCAGCTACGTCAGGGAATATTATCTGGCCCAAGACCTCTCCCAGGCCCGCCGGGATTATCTGGCCCGGATGCTGGCCGAGCAGCCGGCTGAGATCAACACCGACCTCGATCCCCGCTGCTATTTTTACGACCTGGTGCTCAGCAGCACGCAGGAAGGTTTACCTTTAAAGGCCCTGTTGGTCGGCCTGAAGGGGACCCCTGCCTTTATTCCCTGGGGGATGCTGGCCCTGGCCACCCTGGGGTTAACCGCGGTACTGCGCCGCCGCCCCGGCCCCCGATATCTTTACCAGGTACTGGTAATGGGATTGGGCACCATGGGCTTGGAGGTCCTGGCCCTGGTTCTCTACCAGATCAATCTGGGCAGCCTCTACCGCCAGATGGGCACCCTGATTGCGGCTTTTATGTTAGGGATGGCGGCGGGGGGATTCATGGGGGCCCGTTTGCGCACCAGGCCCGGCGCGGCCCGATGGCTGGCGGCGCTGCAACTCTTCCTGGCGGCCCTGGCAGCCTGCCTCGCCCTGGCGCTGTCCCACCAGGGCGTCCTGCCGGTGCTTCCGGGAGAATGGCCCCTTCAGGCAGCCTTTGCCCTGATTCTGGCGTTGGCGGGGATGGCGGGGGGCGGGATCTTTGCCCTCAGCGCCACTCTCTGGACCCAGGCCCGGCCCGGGGCCGAGGCCAGAGGCGGGGTGCTATATGCCGTGGACCTGTTGGGAGCTACCCTGGGAACCCTGGGTATCAGTCTGGTGGTCTTGCCGGTCTGGGGGATTCTGGCGGCCCTTTCCCTGGTGGCCGCGCTCCACGCCGGGGCGGCGTTGGTGTTGGTGGGGGCGAGAAGTTAAGGGAGGGGTCGGGGGGAGAGGGGCAGGCGCCTGCCGCCCCCCTCCTGCGCCAAATAGTGCAGTTTATTCGTACTTGAAATACTGCCCGTATTCGTTGAAGGAAAAGGTGAGAAAGATGTGGTGCCCGTCGTAGTCCAGGACCCGGAGGTCGTCGGTCTGCCTGAGATCGTTCAGCACCACCGGATAATGCTCCCCATAGCGCTTCTGACACAACTCCAGGGGAAGTTCGTAGCCGAAATACTTTTTCACCCCCTTGGCTTTCAGCTTCTCCACAAAGCCCGGGTTGGTGAAGGAATCGTAGGAGGTCAGGACCACGATGGGCCCAGACCCGGTAAAAATGACCCCCGCCTTCATGATCCGCTCCCTCCTTCACGGTTGATCACAGATCTTTTCTATAAAGGTAAAGCCGCTTCCGGCGAAGTCAATATGAACCCCGAAAACCAGCTTTCCTCCTCCGGAATAGGGATTGCGCCCCACCCCTTCAGTTGACGCCGCCCGGTTTCATCCTTATTGTTTTTTTAAATTAAGGCCTGGCGGCTCCCCAGCTCTTCGGCCTTGCCCCAAAATTTCCGGGACCATATCGAGGAGGGATATCATGGCGCAACTGCAAGCCAAACGGGCCTGGGCGGTCAGCTATACTCCCCAATATTTTCTTGAGATGGGAGAGGAGTATGATGCGGAAGCCTTGCAGACGCTCAATGAACACCTGGGGAAAGGCGACTACGCGGTGGTCAGCGATGATACCCAGGGGTTTTCGGGGGATCTGATCATCGACTTTCCCCTGAATGAAAAGGAACCTTATCGGGCGCTGATTCAGCTTTGAGGGCCGGAGGGCAACTTTTTCCCGAGAGCCTGCCTCGAAAAGTTCTAAAAGTTCGTGACGGGGATTATACGGCACGGCAAGCCGTGCCCCTACGAATGACGTTGTTTTCTATAAGGGGACGGCGGGCCCGGGCCCAATCAAAACGTTTTTGGTTGCCGGGTTTGCTGCAGGCTCATGAATGACTGTGCCGAAATGTTTTTGCCGCGGGGGACAATGTATGTGCCCCTATCGCCTCAGCTCACCCCGAAAAATTCCGGATATAAGGTTTGAGCAGGTCCATCCCCTCCTGAGGGGTGATCTGCCCCTGGAACCGGAAGGGCACCGGGATCAGGCCCCCCATGACCGAGGCCAGGCGAAAACTCCCGGCCACCTGGTAGTGCAGGGGCCGCGCTTGGGCCCCGCCCAGTTTGATGGGGCCCAACTGCTGCTGGCCCAGGAACATGGGGGCATACTGCATCAGGGCCGACAGCCGCACCACAATGGGGACCATGGCCGTGGTCTGCCCCAGGGCCGGGAGGTTCACCGGTTGGCTGCTGTTGGTTTGGGCCACAGACTGGCCTTCGATCCATAATTCACAGTTGTAGCCCCGCAGGCTGAGGGGCTGGGGGTTGGGATTTTCCAACTTCAAAACCACCGCCACGGGCCAGCCGTCCCCCCGGGGCAGATCGAAAGTGACTCCCTCCACCTTCACCTTGGGGGCCTGGATATCGCCGCTGGCGAGTTCACGCACGCCACACCCGTCCAAGACCACGGTCGCGGCCAGCACCGCCGCTAAGGCCAGCCGGACGGATTGCCAAAATATCGCTGACGAAAATTTCCTGTTCATTCTGGTATTAAGACCACGATCAGCTCCGGAAGGTTAGCAAAAAAAAACGGTCAGCAGTAAGCAGTCAGTAAGCAGTAAGCAGTAAGCAGTTGTAAGTTGTCAGTAGCCAGTGGCCAGCAAAGCCAGATTGAAGGGTCAAAAACGACCCAAATATCGGATGCCGACTGCTCCCCATGATTTTAACACATTTTCTCTCTCCAGGCAGTTGCACATGAGCCTGCGGCTCACCCTTACGTCATGAAAAGTAGGGCGCGTCTTACGCGCCATTTTTGGTGCGTAAGACTCACCTAAAAGAGCCTCCCAAAAATTCTAAAGGGAGAGCGGGGCCTTCAGGTCCCACCCTCCCCTTGGAAAACTTCTCCCCCGGCCCGGCAGGGCGGGCGTCCGCACCCGCCATCCCTAAATTTCAAGGGAACACCTCATTTGCCCCGGCTGGCCTTCACCATGGCCGGGGTGACCGGCCCCGCCCGGTTGGACCAGGCATGGCGGATGTAGGTGACCGCCGCAGCGATCTGCTCGTCGTTAAGCTTATCCTTCCAGGTAGGCATCTGCCCCAGTTTGCCCTTCCGGCCGTTGAGGACGGTGGCGATCACCGGCCCGGGGTCCCCCACCACAAAATGGTTCCCATTGAGGGCCGGGAAGGTGTCGGGGAGGCCCTCGCCATTCTGCCGGTGGCACTCCGCACAGTTGTGATTAAAGATTTGCCGCCCTTCCTGGAACAGCGGCTCCTGGCCACCCTGGGCCAGTGCCAGGGCCGCCCCCAGAAGCAGGCTCAAACTTAAGGCGACCGCCAAAATCCTCATTTAGCCCCCGCCTTGGCCGGCGGCGTTGCCCCTTTGGCAGGCGAAGCCTCTGTTTTGGCAGGCGCCTCAGGCTTGGCCGCCGCGGCCGGCAGACCCAGGGAGGCCTCAGGAGTCAGCATGCTCTGGATGCCGAAGGGATCGGTAAACATCTCCTGGGGCTGAAAGTTCAGCTCTTTCAAACCCCGCTTCTGGAGATACTTGGCCAGATCCAGGTTCACGTCCGCCGGGATGGTCGCCCCGGCCTTGGCCGCGGCCTCCCGCATCAAGGCGGCGCACTTGCCGGCCATGGCCACCGCGTCCCCGCAGATGCGCTCCGCTTCCTGGGGGTTATGGAAGCCCACCGAGTTTTCCGCGCCCACGAAGTTCACCCGGTAAAAGGCCTGCTCGTACAGGAGCTTCCCCTGCTGGTAGAGGTTCGCATCGATGGTCTTGCCCTGGGCCTGGGCCGCGTTCACCGCTTCAATAATCTTGGCCGCCGCCGCGGTGGCATAGCCGGCCCGGAGCAGCAACGTGATGGTGTGCTGCTGGGTGGAGATAACCCGGTTTCTCAACCATTCCTCGGTTTCCGCGTGGCACTGCATGCAGGCCCGCATATGGTCGGTCAAGGGGCTGCCCACATTGTGGTCCGAGATCTTGTTCACCCCCACCCGCATATAGGGCATGTGGCAATCGGCGCAGGCCACGTCGGCCCCCCAATGGGTGCTGTTGCGGCTGAAAAGCTCATACTCCGGGTGGCGGTTGAAGCCCAGTTTGAAGCCGGTGACCGTCTGCTTCCACTCCAGGTAAGCAGGATCGCTCTGGATGACCTTAATGATGTTCTCCATGGAGATGTCCCCCACCTTGCTTCCCTGCCAGGGGAAGAAGACGCCCGTGGACTTCATGTCCTTATCTTTTGAGACGATATAGGACACGTGGCACTGAGCGCACACCAGGCTCCGTTTTTCCTGGCGGGTCAGGGTGGCCGGGTCCTTGCCCAGGTCTTTCAGACCTTTCTCTAAGGTCCAGCGGCTGAGCTTCAGGTCCATGGTCTTGTTGTCATGGCAGTCGATGCACATCACCCCCATACGTTGGAATTGCTGGGGGATCTTGGCATGCACTTCCACGTAAGGGTCCGAGAAATACTTGGGCCCCAGTTCCTCCCTGAGCTTGGGGGCGAAGGGCGTTTTGCAGGTGAGGCAGACGCCGCCGGCCTTGAGGCGGGAGGGGTCGATCTCCAACTGGTCGATGAGCATGTACCAGTGGCCCCGGGGTTCGTTGTATTCCACGCCGAACCCCCAGCCGTTGAACAGCAGGGCATTGAAGGGGTACTCGCTCAGCTTGTCATACTTGAAATTGGGGGCGCGCCAACTCTTTTTGTAAACGCTCCCTGGGGGAGGCGGCATCTTGCTCTGCAGCCAGGTGTCGTATTCCAGGGGATAAGCCTTGCCCCAATCCGCCGGGTCATAGTCCCCATCGGGGATGATGAAAGTCTTCACCGGCTCCGGCGCCTGCTGGCCGCAGGCGCTCAGCCCGAGAACCATCCCCAGGGACACCAGCAGGCCGACTACCCAGATAGTTCCTCTCGGTCTCATAACCTCACCCATCCTTGCGTAGCTCAAGGGCTCCGGGTCGCAATGGCCCCGGTGCTTCTATGGGACAAGCGGCGATGACAGAACCAACACTGCCTATCTTCTTTGACCCGGGCCATGAGTTCGCCATGGCACCGGAGGCAATTTTCCCGGACCACCGCGGCATTGTGGTTGGTGATGTGGATCGTTTCCGGGGTTAAACCCAGGTGGAAGGTAAAAAAGTCCTTGAGGCCGTCCACCCCTTTATAGACGACGTGGCCGATCAGACCGTGGGGCAGGTGACAGTCCACGCACTTGGTGCGGTAATGGGCGGAGTGGCGCCAGGCTTCATACTCCGGCGCCACCGCGTGGCAGCTGCCGCAGAATTCCGGGCTCTCGGACCGGGCGTATAGTCCGGGGGGGCCAAAGCCCACGAAGGCCCCCACGCCCAGGAAGACGAGAATCACCGCCACCAGGTAAAGAAGATATCGTTTCTTTGCGGGGCCCATGGATTTACCGTAATAATGAGCAGCTTAGTAGCCCCGGTCAACCGCTGCAAGCAATTTTTTCCCAAATTTGTTATGATAATTTTAAAGTTGTCGACAATTTTAGCCTGCCGCACCACAAAAGGCTTTTCTCCTTGTTTACCATCAACAGCTTGCAAAAACGCCTGGTCGTTTTCTTGATAGTGCCGGTGGCGCTGTTTTTCCTGGGTTTCGGCACCCTGGGCTATTTCTATATCCGGCACCTGCTCTTCAGCCAATGGCAGCAGACCGCCATCCTGCAATTGGAACGCGCCGCCCATACCATGGATATGGCCCTGGACGGGCCGATGCGCGGGCTGCAAGCCTTCGGCGACACTGGTCCCGGGGCCCAGGGAGCTGCGAACCGGCAGTGGCTGCTGCACCGGTTGCGCGAGGAACCCGGCGTCAAAATGGCCGTCCTCACCTGGCAGGCCCCCGGGAATGCCATCCGCCGCATCGCCCGGGTCACACCCCCCGCCTACTTTTATCCGCCGGACGGCGGCGTGGTGGGCCTGCGCGCCGACCTTCAGGACGAAACCGGCCGGCCCCTGGGCCGCCTGGAGGTCCTCCTCACTTATGATTACCTGATGAAAGACCTGATGACCTCGGGCTGGATGGCGACGAACCAAGCCTGTCTGTTGAATGCCAATGGCATGTATCTGGCCCATTCCAACCCGGCCATGGAAAGCCGCCATTGCCTGGGCGAGACCCGGGACCCCCTGGAGGAAGCCATGGGCCGGGCCATGCAACAAAAGCCCTTCGGCACTTTGCTGGCCCCGGGGTTGCTGCCGGACCGGGTGGTGGGCTTCTACAAGCTGCATGAGGCCCCCTGGGTCATCATGCTGCACGCCCAGGGGGGCCGGATCCTCTCCCCTATCCGGCGCTTCAGCCTCTATTACCTGGTGGGCGTGGCCCTGTGCCTGGCCTTTATCCTGGGCCTGATCCGCCTGTGCCTGGGCCCCCTGGCGGCGGCCATCCGCAAACTATCTGGAGCGGCCGCCCGGGTGGCCCGGGGCGAGTACGGCAAACCCCTGCCGGTGCAAAGCCGGGACGAGATCGGCCGGCTCACCCAGAGCTTCAACAACATGATGACCGGGCTGAAGGAGCGGGATTTCATCAGCAATACCTTCGGCCGCTACGTCGACCCGGAGATCGCCCGGGAATTGCTCCGGCGGCCGGAAGCCGCCCGCTTGGGTGGCGAAAAGCGCCAGGTGGTCATCCTCTTTTCCGACCTGAGGGATTTCACCCCCCTGGCCGAAGTGTTGAGCCCTGAAGACACCATCCACCTGGTAAACCGGCATTTCTCCCGGATGATCGACATCATCCAGGAACACCGGGGCATCATCGTGGATTTTCTCGGGGACGCCATCCTCTTCTTTATGGACCCCCTGGACGGCCCCCTGGCCCCCACCGTGCACCGGGGCGTTCGCTGCGCTCTGACGATGCAAGAAGCGGTGCGGCAAATGAATGTGGCGGAAATCAAATATCCCCCGTTGCAGATGGGCGTCGGGGTCCATACCGGGGAGGTGGTGGTGGGCAATGTCGGCTCTGAAAGCCGGGCCAAGTACGGCATCATCGGTTCAGCCGTCAACCTGACCCACCGCCTCCAGGGCCAGGCCCACGGGGGGGAAGTGGTGCTTTCGGAAGCCGCCTACCAATTGACCGGGGACAGCCTGAAAATCAAGAGAACCATCGAAACCCGCCTGAAAGGCATCCACGACCCGGTGACGCTGTACGTGGTGGAGGGGATGGAGGGTAGAAGTTAAGGGGAGGGCGGGGGGTGTAAAGCAGGCGCCCTCGCCTGCAAATTTACAGCCGAGGGCGGCTGTTCCACATTTCCCTTCCTCAAACTCCCCTCCCCACCCCTGCCCCTGTAGGGGCGGACCCATGAGTCCGCCCTATCTGAGGGCGCACCCGCGGGTGCGCCCCTTACAGGGGTTGGGGTTTGAGGGAGGGGGTAGGGACCAGTGGCACAGGTTGTGGTCTTGTGAACGAGCAAAAAAGTCG
>Ga0315268_10007135_pt1 | contig 11791 bp, 12 predicted proteins | sample C1_top_MG_FD_204535 | JGI IMG/M metagenome (GOLD analysis project Ga0315268, IMG submission 204535) | Sediment microbial communities from Yellowstone Lake, YNP, Wyoming, USA - C1_top | ecosystem: Environmental > Aquatic > Freshwater > Lake > Sediment | place: USA: Wyoming | collected 2017-08-01 | reverse complement strand
TGGATGGCGCGAAGTACTCGATAGCCCGCGAGATAGGTCCGAAGGCGAGCAGGGCATGGGTACGCAGAGACGGCAAGTTGATTGAAGGCGACCAGCCTGCGCGAGTCAATGAGTTCATCGCCGGTCTGCTGCACGTCGACTATGACCTGTTCGCGCGCGCGATCTACTCGGAGCAGAACCGCATCGACTACTTCCTGACCCTGCGCTCGGGCGATAGGAAGCGGCAAATCGACGAGCTGCTGGGCATCGACAAGTTCGAGACCGTCAGGCTGGCCGGGGGCGCGCTGCAGAACAAGCTGCGCAAGTCGGTGGAGGAGAAGAGAAAGCTGCTGGCTGCTGATGGCATGTCTGAGCTAAAGCAGCGGCTGGCAGATGCGGATTCGGATTGCGCCGCTGCAGAGGCAGAGGGCAAGGCGGCGATCGCAGAGCGCGATAGGGCCGCTGCTGAGGTTGCTGCGCTGCTTGAGCGCGTTGGGGCCGGCCGGGCCGTTGCGCGCGCGCATGCGGCACTCAAGGAACGGCTTGCGGGGGCACAGCGCGCACTAGAAGTGAAGAAGGCAGAGGTTCGCCGGCTGGAGAGCACTGGCAAACCCATGGCTCGCAGTGAACTTGAGGCAGAAGGCAAAAGACTTGTGACCGAGCGGACTGCGCTGAAGGAACTGGAAGGCAACATCAATGCGCTGGAGCGCGAGCTCGAGAAAGTTGCGGGCCGGGCCGAATCTCTGGAGAAGTCCGCAGCAGATGCTGAAGCAAAGCTTGCTGGACAGAGCTGCAGCGAGCAGCATTATGAGAAGATGAAGGCGCACGCCAATTCGCTGGGCGAGGGCCGCAACAAGATCCGGGCGGAGATCGAAGATGCGGAGACGGTTGTGCGCGAGGTCGATGGCAGGCTGACCACCGCAAAGGTTGAGCTGCGGCAGGCGCGTGAGGCGGCAGAGGAGGCCGCCGCGATGCAAGCAAGACTTGGCGGGCTGCTGCGCGACCATCCCAAGGCTGCTCAGGAGCTAGAGAAAGCGAAGCGTGAACTGGCCAACAGGCGCGAGCAGTTGGGTGGGCTGATCTCGGCGCGAGACCAGACAAAGGCGATGCTCGAGGCCCTGGAGAGCGAGAAGCCGCACTGTCCCGTCTGCGAGAGCGCGCTTGATCCTGCGCGAAAGAAGGAGCTGCGGCGCAAGAAGCTGGAAGACCACAGCGACCAGGAGAAAAGGCTGAAGCTGCTTGAGCATGAGATCAAGAGTCTCTCTTCCGCGATCCCGCTGCTTGAGGGCGCGATGGCCCAGTCAGCCGAGCTGCAGAAGAAGTCTGCTGAGCTGGGCGAAATCGCGAGCAGGGAACCGGATCTCGGCCGCATTGTGAAAGCGCTCGAGTCTGAGATGACAGACAGGCAGAAGAGGGTGGTCGGGCTCAAGGAAAAAGCAGAAGCAGCGGAGGAGCAGTTCGAGGCTGCTCGCGAGGAACTGTTCAAGCTCAAAGATGTGATGGGCGCGCAGCACGATCTGGACCGCGCCAGGGCAGGGCTGAAGAAGGCCGACCTGGAAAGGAATGCGCTGCAGGCAAAGGCAGATGCTGCGCGGCGAGATTACACTCCTGAACGGCTGGAGGCCGCTGATGCGAGTACTACCGCTCTCGAGGCTGCTGAGCGCTACTGGGCCCAGCGCGATCAGCTTGCTGAACTTGAGAGAGAAACTGCCGGGGCGCAGGCCGAGCTGGGGCGCAGCGCGTTCGATGAGGGTACGCACGAGACTCTACAACGCCAGGCAACAGAGGCGGAGAGCGGCCTGGCCGCACTGCAGGCAACGATCAGGTCGGCCAGCCGGCTGTTGGATGAGAAGAGGCGCGTCCGGGAGTCGGTGGTGAGCCAGCTCAAGAGGCTGGAGGCAATCGAGACGGAGGCAGCCGCTGCGGAGACGAAGGCCCAGCAGCTAGTCCTGTTCCTCAACTGCCTTGTGGAGACCCAGGCGCGGCTGCGTGAGGAGATTGTTGCGGAGATCAACGCGGCTGCTGCAGCAGTATGGCGCGATGTCTATCCGTACAGGGACTATGGCGGGCTGAGGCTGCGCACCACTGAGGATGACTATGTGCTGGAGCTGCTGCGCGGGAGCGAATGGGTTGCGGTCGAAGGGTTTGCATCTGGTGGAGAGCGCTCCACAGCATGCCTCGCCCTGCGAGTTGCTTTCGCGATGGTCCTTGTTCCAAACCTGAGCTGGCTGGTTCTGGATGAGCCTACACACAATCTCGATTCAGAGGGAGTGGCTGCACTGGCTCGGGCACTTCGTGAATCGATCCCGCGCATCGTTGACCAGGTGTTCGTGATCACGCACGATGAGAAGCTAGCTGAGGCTGCCTCTGCTTCGATGTGGCGGCTGGAGCGAGACAAGGCGGCCGGGGGCGCGACCAGGGCGATCTCTCAGGTGGCCAGCTAGATGAATGCCTCCGCGTCATCCTCTGCCACTTTCTGAGACTCCTCGAACTGCCGTGCCGCCAGCTCCAGCGACTCGCCCTTTGTTGATTTCTTGGAACGGCGCTCTCTGACTTTGATGAAGATGGGGTAGTTGACTGCCTCGCCCATGATGATTCCCTCGCCAACTCTGAGGCCTGCGATCGACCTTTCTATCGAGGAATCGATGGACTCGGACGACTCGCCGATGTGCTTGAGGTCATAGGGGTTAGTGACGCGCATTATCAGGTGGGTGTTGCACTGGCTGAGCGCAGTCGTGGAGAGCTGGATGGGTCGCTGGCTCACCAGGCATAGAGATGCACCGAACTTGCGCCCTTCTCGCGCGATGGTCTCTATCACTCCGCGCGACACCGCTTCACGTCTTGAAACTCCCTCCGGAGCAAAGTTGTGTGCCTCCTCCACCAGAAAGAGGAATGGCGGGATCTTATGGTTGCGCCGGGCATCGAACAGCTTTCGGCCGATGTGCGCCACTATCAGCTGCTTGCGTCTCTGGTCGTTGATTCCTGAGAGGTCGATTACCGATAGCTGACCGGACTGCGCCAGCTCTCCCAGCCGCGGCCAGTCCTCCTTGCCGAAGAGCTTCATGCGCTTCAGCTCATCAAGCCAGCTCGCCAGCGTCTGCTTTGTGGACTCATTCATAGTCTCCGCCTCGATCGCGGCCATCAGCTCCTCCAGGCCATACGACGCGCCGGCCGCCCGCGCGCCATCGCGCAGCCGGTCCATAATGCGTGACAGCTCGCGCATCTGCGGGCCTGACAGCTCGGGCAGATATGCCTTCAACTGATGAGCTGAGATCTTGCTCAGCGCGATACGCACCTTGGAGCCGTCGAACACCTCTGTCTTGTCTGAATAGCCCGCGCTGTGCTTGAAGCCGGCATACTCGCCGTGCAGATCTATTACAACTATGGAGAGCCGGCCTTGCTCCTTCTTGCGGTCAAGCAGCTCCTCCACCAGCGCAGCGACTGTGTACGACTTGCCAGAGCCAGAGATGCCCAGTATCGCGAGGTGCTTCTGCAGTATCCGGCTGAGATTGAACTTCGCATCGATGTCGTGGTGCTCTATCCTGCCCAACATCAGCCCGCCGTCCTCGAATCCCAGGAAGTCGTGCAGCACTTTCGGGTCTGCGAGCCGCACCGACATGCCTGGGCTGGGCGGGAACGCCGACTTGTTCAGCTTGCCGCCATTGAACATACCATAGGTGCGCACGTCCGCCACGATGTACTCCCAGTCAGCGGCAGGGAAGCTCTCGACCATGGGCCTACCCGAGCGCTCATACTCGGCAACGGACTCCGGCCTCTCGAAGTATCGGTTGGCGCGCCTGATGTCTGTGATCAACCCCAGCAGCAGGCCGTCCTCGCACTCAATCTGCACGAACTGGCCCTTCCTGCATTTGGGATTGTTGACCACGAAGCTGAAGTGCGAGGTGGAAGGCCCCTCCAGCGTCGTAATCACGGTTCCCAGTTCGGTTTTGCCATCGTTCTTAGTCATAGAATCACCTGAAAGGTCTGCAGTCGCGCCTCAGTTTCAACATCGAGCTGAGTGCGCCGGTTTTTGAGAATATGTCGTGATAGATGATGTCAATCTCGCGGCCATCCAGCGCGGCCCTGAGATCGGCTTCGATCAGTATGGCTGGATAGGCATAGGACTTGTTGCCGCGCGACAGCGAGTAGATGGCATTCGCTAACCCGTTCACATCGTCGATCCGGTCCAGGAAGTCTAACCTGAGGGGACGGTCGTGCTCTGTGGGCTTTAGATACATGGTGTTGATCTGGCTGCCCCAGTCGCCCAGCTCGCGCAGCACCGGGTGCTCCCTTATCGACTTGCTGTAGGTGAACGCAGCGGTGCGCTCGCCCGGCTTCAGCACATGGTGAAGCAGCATGCAGTCATTGCTGTTGGCCAGCCCCTGCCGCAGCTCTGGACTGACCGCGTTCTCCAAGATGTCCAGAAAACGTCTGCCCCGCGAGTCCTTGATTACGCCGACAAGCGGGCAGTGCTGCCTGGTGCAGACTGAGTAGAGCTCTTTGTAGTTCTCGATGAGGGAGGTGTAGAGCGGCCGCGAAGGGCTGTCCTCAGCTGGCCTGTCTGACATCTGCGGCATGATCGAGCCGTCCAGCAGAAGCGCGGCAGGCCTGAACTTCTTCGCCACCTCGATTGCTGTGGAGATCTCCTGGCCCAGCCGGAACAGCGCTGCATACCACTGGAAGTCGTGGCTGTCCAACGCCCGCGGAGTGACTATGTCTGGCTCTGGGAACGGACCTGGCCAGTAGGCGTGCGAAATCAGCTTGCTCTTCTCATATGTGAATATTGCCGCGGTTGCGCGCGCGATAACCAGATCGAAGCCGTGGAACTCCGCTGCCAGCAGTCCGCCATCAACTGCAGCGATCGTGCCATCAACGGCGGCCTCTGACATGGGGTTGATCAACGCCGGCTCGAGCAGGCCTGATCGGTCGACAAGGCTGGCAGCATCAATCCGCCTCAGCGCTGTTGCCAGATGCGCGCGCTCCGCTTCTGACTTGCGGATGTGGGCAGCGATCGCGTCCACTTGTGCCTTTATATTTTGAGTCATGCAATCATCGTTGGGAACATGAAACAGGCGATCGTGATCAGGGCTGACCTGCGCATGGGCAAGGGCAAGCTAGCCGCACATGCAGCGCACGCCAGCCTGGAGGCGTACAAGCTGTCGGTTGATTCTGACCCGGATGGAGTGCTGCACTGGGAGGCCGAGGGTGGCAAGAAGGTGGTTCTCAAGATTGGCTCTGAGGCAGAGCTGCTGGAGCTGTTCAGGAAGATCAAACGGCATGTGCCATGCGCGCTGATCCGCGACGCTGGTAGAACACAGCTCGAGCCTGGCACCATCACGGCGCTTGGGCTGGGGCCTGCAGAAGACTCGCTAATCGACAAGTATGTAGGCAATCTGAAGCTGCTCTGAGCCATAGCATCACTCCTGTTTCCAGAGCGCTCTCTTCTGGTTGAGCAGCTCTCGAGCAATGGACATCAGCTGGGTGCCAATCCTGAGTGCTTCATCCGGGTTGAGCTTGATTGCCTGGTTCGAATTTGTGTTGAGCAGCTTCAGCCAGACTGTCCCATCGCGCGGAAAGCCACCGTTCGGCTCTGGAGGCTCTGTCTCGAGCCGCAGCGCATTCTTGTGCAGCTCGCCAGCCTCATCCTTCCACCAGTGCACTATCTCGTCCTGTATCACTATAGTCGCCCTCAGCTGGTGGTAGCTTAGTGCGCTTTATAAAGCGTTCTCAAGAGCGGCTTTCCGGTGAAGCTAGCGCGGCCGCCACACTGTGTTGAATTGCTGCCCAGGGCGCGTGTACAGGTCGACCTCCTTGCCTATGCGGAAGCCGAAAGTGTGCATGTCGCGCACGGTGTTTGGACTGATCTTCTCGCCAAACTCTGCATCCCGCGTCGGATCAAGAACCAGCTGCCTGCCATCGGGCAAATCGACCTCGACCCATGCATGTCCGCCCCGCTCAGCCATGCCGCCTTCCTCATCAGTGGCATATGCAGTGCCGACTGAGTAGCGCGAGCGGATGCCTGCCTCCTGCAGCGCCAGCTGTAGCGTGGATGCAAGATGGCGGCATTCACCGCCCTCTTCCCTGATCTGGCCCAGTGTCGCACGCGCCCCTGGCTTGCGCAGCTTGTCTTGGACCGGGAACTCGAGCGCTACTAGGTGATGAATCTTGACCGCGGCTCGCCTGATTGCCTCTGAGTCGTCCGCCGCAATCTTCTGCGCATACTCATGGCCGATCCGCTTTGCCTTCTGCATGATCGGAAATATAGAGGTCACCACTTTGTGTGCGGTCAGCAGCTCTCGGCTGTAGGTTTGCGGTTTGCCCAGCTCAAAAGTGCGGCCGGGTAGGATATCGCCGTGCCTCAGAAAATGTTCGCCCTGTGTCTCAAAGTGGCTGTTGGCACTCACGTCAGAGGGCTGTTTAATCTCTGGTTCTGGATATAGGGCGGCATCCAGTGCAGCATTCAAATGCAGTGCACTGTTCAGGGCCATGCCACGACCGCTCTCCTCCGGCTTTTCATGCCAATTCGCCGCGGTCACGCCTCTCTGGCCAATCCCGCGGCTGACGTGATCCAGTGCAGCGTTCTGGCGGCGGATCACCTCCAGCGGATGTTCCAGCCATAGATTGACATAGCCGTCAAACATCGCCTTATCAACCTGTGGCGGCTCCTCTAGCTCCATCTTGGTCGGATCGTTGTGCTCCACTGCGTGTATGAGGCGGCGCATCTGTGGCACGCCCTGTACTGTTTGATAGGCTTTCTGCTCTGTCATCTCGATCCGCGCCATGGTCCTATTTTGCCGCCAGCTATTTAAGAGCCTGCAACCTGAGCAATGCATGGGCATCGCGCTCTTCCTGCTGTATGCATACTCTCTCGGGCCGGCTGTTGCCATTCCGTATGGCAAAGTATTCATGAGCTCAGCTGAGATGTTCGCGCTGTTTGTTGCTCTTTACATCATCCCGCTGCCGCTCATCTTCTCCGGCCTCGATGTGCTGGACTACGAAAGCCGCTACAAGCATGGCCTTGCAAGGCGGCTGGCCAGCCTTTCGGAGAAAGAGCTGAAGGTCGCTGTGGAGAAGGCCGATGCATGGCTGCAGCCGTTTGAGAAGAGGATCGGCCATGCAGGCTATTATGTCGCGCTGGTGCTGCTGGCTTTTGCGACCGGCTTCCTGTGGGCAGCTGCGGTGGCATACGTGTTCAGGATCAACCGGCGGCCTGACTATGCCGCAATAGCGCTGGGCACCGTGCTCGGCCTGCTGTTCTGGTTCGGGGCAGTAGAGATCGGCCTAATCATACCTGCGCCAGTCTTCCTCATGATCATTGCAGTGCCTACGATCGTCTCGCTAATCGGCGGAAAACTGCATGAGCACCGCACTGTTGATATCGTGAGCAAGCTGCGCGAGGTCAAGGCCGCACTCGGGCGCACCGCTTTAAAGAACAGTTGAGAGATGAGCACATGCGCGCACTCCTGTTGCTGATGTTGGCTGCCGGCCTTCTGATGTTCGGCTGCACAATGCCCGATCTGAGCCAGCTGGGCGCAATCGCTAGCGCAATGCCGAGCGTGGTTGCAGGGCTGAATGTCACGCCGACTGCGACGCCCACTGCGCATGCAACCTTTGTGCCAACTCCGACAGTCTCATACGCGCCTACGCCGACAGCAACTCCGCTCCCGACCCCGATCCCCACAGTGACTCCTGCAGCGCGGCCATGCACGGATGGCACGCAGGCCTGGCAGTGCAGCCAGGACAAGCCGAAGTTCTGCTTTGGCGATATCGGCGAGCTTGACGACAACTGCGGCCGGTGCGGCTGTCCGCAGGGCAGGCCGGTCTGCATGATCAGCGGGGAATGCGTTATCTCAACTCCGACTCCGCCAGGCGCATCCCCCACCCCGCCGCCCGCAGGCGAGAATTACAAAATGTGCGAGGGCAACGTCATGATTCTGAACAATCTGTACTCGGGCAGCCAGGTGCAGCTGCGCCGTTACTGCTGGTCTGATGGAACTGAGACGTACAACCTGCCGCTGTACGCTGATAAGTACTACATTGGCAGCCCGATCTACAAGCCGTGCAACTGCACCGCTACCTAGCCCCAGTAATTTTTCCTTCAGCCTTCCGTCTTCTCCTAATGAAGTAGGCTAGGGCAACAACCAGAATCCCGATGAGGACTGCCAAGTCTAGCAGATGCGTGTACTGGAAGATAGTTTCCCATTTGCTTCCAAGGTATACCCCGATATACGTCCATAGGAAGACCCATGGCAGCGATCCAAAGAACGTGTATAGAACGAACTTCTTGAAGTCCATCTTCCCTATGCCTGCTGGCAATGAGACGAATGTTCTCACCACGGGCATCATGCGGCTAAAGAAAATTGCCTTGTCACCATACTTCTTGAACCATCTCTCTGTCAGGGCCAGATACCTCTGCTTCAGCAGAATGTACCTGCCATATTTCAGGATGAACCCCCTTCCGAGGTAGAGGCCGACGGCATAAGCTGCTATGGAACCAACAACGTTTCCCAGAGTCCCGGCCACGACCGAAGACAGCAGGTCAAGCTTCTGCTGGGCCACCAAGAACCCACAGAATGGCATTATGACCTCGCTGGGGATGGGTATCAGGGCTGACTCCAGAAGCATCAGGAGGAATACCCCGCTGTAGCCACTGAACAATATGAAGTTCATTACGAGTATGACCACAGACTCGACTATGCCCGCCATCAGCAATACCAGTATTTTCAGTTAACAGCTATGCGGACTTTGCCTTCTTCATCGCCTCAAGCTTCTGGGCGGTCGTCAGCTCTGGCTTCTTCTCTTCCGGCGCCTTGCCGGTCTGCGCTGCTTTGATCCCCTTCTGCAGGCCTGCCTGAACCCCGCCCACCTGCGCCCTCAGCCCTGCCTCAGCCTTGGCTGCGCCCGCCTTTGCCTCTTCTTGCTTCTGCTTGGTTGTCTGAGTCTTGATCCACTCGCCAAGCCCTTTGAACTCCTTGCCCAAATCCGACTGCACGCCAGAGAGCTGCTGCCGCAGCTGCGCTTCAGCATCATACCCCTTCTTCTCGCCTTTCTTCTCCTCGGCCATTGATTCACCTCTGCTGGCAAAAGGCTATTTAAGGTATATAATGCTACAGCTTCTCGAGGTGTTGGCATGGCTGAACAAATAGGCCCATTCGGACCTGTGAAGGGCCTGAGGCGGCACTACGATGCCGATCTGAGCACTCGGACTAAGAACGCTTTTCCCGATCACATATCTTCCGGCGGGCTGCCCGCGGTCTGCGGCATGGAGCCGATCGACCAGGTGGGGCTGAAGGCAAAGATGGGTCGCGCGCTGTACCCAGAGCCGTACGGTCTGGCTGTGTTTGCTGCAGAGAAGAGGCTGCCCGACCTGTCGGATCTCCAGATCCTGCCGCAGCTGATAGGCGAGGAGGTGGAGTGGCCCCGCGTGAACACTGAGTGCGGCATCGGCGGCTTCCAGTGCATGGCGCCTCTCATAGTTTCTTCATATGGCTCCACCCGTGCGGTGGCACCACGCCTGGAGGCGATCACTGTGGCGGCTGCGCGGCAGGGCATCCCATTCGTGGTGGGCGAGTCGATGTTCGCCACGTTCGGCGAGGATGGGCTGAGGCGGGCGATCACCGCATATCTCAATGCTTTCACAGGCAAAGGCGCGGTGGTTGTTCAGGCCAATCCGAACGACATACGCGCAGGCGTTCTTGAGCTGGCAAAGAAGTACAACGCACATGCGGTGGAGATCAAGCTGGCGCAAGGCGCCATGCCGGGCCTGGGCGCAAGCGTGAAGTTTGAAGGTCGCGAGCTGGCGGAGCACTATAAGAGGCTGGGCTACACCGTGCTCGACCAGCCAGATGGCACTTTTGAGCGGCACGCCAAGCCTGGGGGAGTCGACCTGCAGGAGCTCGCCGCACGATTCGATGAGTATGCAGACTTCGGGCTGCCGCTGTGGATCAAGCTGGCATATGGCAAAGGCCTGCCAGAGATCATGGCCGTATTGAACAAGATCAAGGCGGTGAAGTGCGTAACGATTGATGGATTTGCGGGCGCGACAGGCCATGCGCCTCTCGAGATAATGAACGAGGTTGGCCTGCCTTCTGCGGCTGCCCTGGCCGAGATCCCGAGGTGCAAGTTCTCTGTGGTCATGTCTGGCGGGATCGCCACTGGCATAGATGTTGCAAAGGCCATGATGCTGGGCGCTGATGGCGCCGGGATGGGCCGTGCTTTCCTGATAGCGGCCTCTCTTGGCGACGCAGGGGTGGAGAACTTCATCAAGGCGGTGCGCGAGGAGATGCAGATGGTCGCGGCGACCCAGCGCATCAAGTCGTTAAAGGAGCTGAAGGGCAGGAAGTCCAACCTGGCTGCGCTTGATGAGCGGGCCGGACGGATGTTTGGGGTGCAATAAATGTTGTCGCTGTGGCTCTCGCTTGTTGCAGCCATAGCCACATGCATAGGCTCGCTGCTCCCGCTGTTCTGGATGAAGCGCGGCTCTCGCAGCCTGGAGGTCTGGCTCGGGGCGTCTGCAGGGGTGCTGCTGGCGATCGCGTTCGTGCACCTGGTGCCGGAGGCAACCGCCGGAAGCGAGTTGGCTGCGCTTGCGATGGCTGGCGGCTTTCTGACCATGTTCATACTCGAGCAGGCGATGACCGTGCACGCCTGCCCTGAGGAATCCGAGCAGTGCGAGCTTCACCGCATCGGCGTGCTTTCCTTCATAGGGCTCGCTTTCCACAGCCTGCTGGACGGTCTGGCGCTGGTAGTGAGCTTTGCGATCACTCCCGTGTTCGGAATGGTGACTTTCCTGGGGGTGCTGCTGCACGAGTTCCCTGAAGGGGTCATCACCGCCTCGCTGATGTCCGCTGCCGGCTACAAAAGGCGGGCGGTGCTTGGGCTCTCGGCAGTCGTGGCGTTTGCGACTCCGGCAGGCGCGCTACTCTCTATCGCCATCCTCTCAAGCCTCAACCAGTCTGTGCTGGCCGGAGCGATGGGTTTCGCCGCAGGCAACTTCATCTACGTGGGAGCAACAGACCTGATGCCCCGCATCCACCGCAACCACAATCTTACGGCTACAGTGGCTGCGCTAGGCGGATTTCTGTTGATAGTCGCAATCAAGCTGCTTCTGCCGGAATGAGTCAGTGGCCGCCGTTAAGTGCGGCGCGCTGGCGCTCTCTGAATGCGGCGCGCAGCTGGCGCTTGAGCTCTCCTGCCCAGCCGTCCACTGCCGACTCGCACTGCTCCAGGCCGAAGCGGGGCTCGCGGCCGTCGCCGTCTTCCTGCAGCGTCTTGAGCTCCTCCAGCACTGCCTCGAGCTCTGTGGAATCGATTCCTGGCAGGCTCACTTTGGCTGGAGCCGATCTATGGTAGCTGTCCAGCTCCTCAGCAATCAGCTTGCGCAGCACCTCGATGTCGCGCAGCGCGGCTGCGGCAACCTCGAACACGTACCTATCCTTGCCGTCGTCGATCTCGATCCGGTAGACGCCTTTGCCGTTGTGGCCGGAGTGGCTCTTCAGATCCTCATCAACTATGGACTGCACAATCTCGCGCGCCTCTGTCTCTGGGATCTGTTCAAACTCGTCCCTGGAGATCGGCTCAAGGCCCATGTCGTGCATCGCGGCTACATACTCGTCGTACAGCGTAGGTTCGGACATCTTCTCCCCAAATCAGTGGCGGATATTACGCTATGTCGACTTAAAAGGTTTGCGGCAGCGACAGTCGACGAAGTTAGGTTTAAAAACCAGTGTTACAACAGACTACAGAACCACAGCTGGGCGTGGCGGGGGTGCGGCATGGACTTCGATTACGAAGACATGGGTGAAGAGGAAGA
>Ga0315268_10007132_pt1 | contig 11793 bp, 7 predicted proteins | sample C1_top_MG_FD_204535 | JGI IMG/M metagenome (GOLD analysis project Ga0315268, IMG submission 204535) | Sediment microbial communities from Yellowstone Lake, YNP, Wyoming, USA - C1_top | ecosystem: Environmental > Aquatic > Freshwater > Lake > Sediment | place: USA: Wyoming | collected 2017-08-01 | reverse complement strand
ACACGCCGCCGGCAAAGAGGTTGAGCATATCGTCAAAGGACAGATTGAGATGGAGGATTCGCCGGAGATTCTCGGGGTTCGATGGGCCGCTGATAAGTTTGTTCTCGAAGCTGTTGTAGAACTGGAAACCGGTGCGGGTCAAGAGCACGGTGCCCACCTTGATTCCGAATGGGCCCTGGAAGTTCAGAAGCAGGGAGTCGGGTTTCTGCAGCAGGAGCCGGAATGAGCCGGACTGTGCCATCTCTGGGGTTTCGAGTGCGATCCGCCCTTCGCTTTGCAGCGATCGGATGCGGTCGTGATTCAGCCGCACCGCGTCCTGGATTTCCCGGACGTCAACGGCCCGCGATCCCAACCGCACCGTGGATGATCCCCCGCAGCCTGAAGCCACCAGTGCCGCTGCGAGGGCGACGGCCAGCAGCGATTGCTGACCCCTCACAGCGTCCCCCGCTGTGCCTTGTCGCGTGCCGCTTGGTTCTTCGGGTCGAGTTCCGAGGCCTCTTTCCAAAGCTCAAGCGCCTTGTCCTTCTTTCCGAGTTTGAAGCAAACGTCGCCAAGATGCTCGTGCACGACCGAGCTGGCGTGTTCCCGCTCAACAGCTTTTGCTATGTACTCCTCGGCTTCCAGGTACTTCCCGAGTTTGAAAAAGATCCATCCGAGCGTGTCGAGATACGACGGATTCTCCGGCTCGGCTGACACGGCTTGCTGCGCCATCACAAGCGCCCGGTCCAGCTGCAGACCGCGCTCGGCGAGGCTGTAGCTGTAGTTGTTCAGGACCAACGCCGATTTCGGATCAAGTTTGAGCGCCTCCTCATACAGCCGGTCGGAGTCATTGTATCTCTTGAGTCCATCGTACACCAACGCCAGACTGCTCAGCGTGTTGAGGTCGTTCGGATTCATTTGGTACGCTTTTTCAAGCATCGGCACGGCATCGTCCGGCCGGTCAAGCCGGGAGTATGTCAGCCCGAGCAGGAGGTACACTCGGTGGTCGCGCGGCACGGCTTTCTTTGCCCGCTCCATTATCTCGAGCACTTTGTCGTACTGTCCCCGGTCGAAATGGCTCGTCCCGAGGTACCACCAGGCATCGCCGTTCCATGGGGCCAGTGCGGTGACACGCTCAAAATTGGCCGTTGCGAGCGAATCGTTCTTCTGGTTGGCTGCCATTGCACCGAGATACCAGTAGGGCCGCCAATCGCCGGGTAAGGCCGCCCGAACCTCTTCGAATACTTGCCGGGCGCGCGGTATCAGCGACGAATCCCGCTCCGACTGAGCGAACAGTCCGATGCCGACGCGCAATTTCACTTCCGGATTCTCGATTCCCTGGGCGAGAAGGCGTTCGTAGAGCGTCACGGCGTTGTCGAACTTTTTCTGTTCGAGGTACACGTCGGCGAGGGCGGCGACCGTCTCCGCGTCCCGTGGATCGCGCTCGACGAGCGCTTCGAGCATATGAACGGCCTCGTCCACCTTGCCCGCCTTGGCGTAGGTTTCAGCCAACTGTCGCTGCAGGGCCCGGTTGCCGGGGTCGAGCTCAAGCATGCGGCGAAGCATTGCTGCAGCCTCGTCATAGCGGCCGAGGGAACCGTAGATGGTGGCGCTTTGGAAGAGGATGTCCCAATCGTTCCCTTCCCGGTCGAGCAGGCGCTGATAGATTTCGAGTGCCCGCAGCGGCCGCTGCGGTTGGTAGAGTCGTGCCAGGTTGTACCAGGCCAGCGTAGAGGTTGAATCGATCCGGATGATTTCCTCGTACTCGCGGATCGCGAGGTCGGGCTGCAGTGCGTTCAGATAAACCGACGCGAGATTTTCACGGTACCGGATGTTCGTAGAATCCAGCCGCACGGCCTCACGTGCAGCGTCCGCGGCACGGGCATGCTTGCCGAGGGAAGAGTAGTCGCGGGAAATGGCGTAGTAGATTGCCGCGTTCGGCTGGATTCGCAGCGCTTCCTGGTATTCGAGGATTGCCTCGGCGTATTCGCCCTGGAGGTCGCGGATGGCACCCTGGATGAAGCTCAGGAGCGCAACGTCGCGCCGTTCATTGCTCTCCGGCGGACTTAATGGTTTCCGGGATGGCGCTTGTCGCTGGGGCAGTTCGGCCGATTTGCATCCCGACCATGGAAGAAGACCGGCAACAGCAAGCGCACAAAAGAGGACAACGTTTGTTCTCATACAATTTCTAATATAGAGAAACAGGGAGTGAGTTACAACCACCGAGGCGTCTCACGCTTGCGTACGATGTGGAATCGTGCTATTTTCTCAGCATCGAATGACGGATCATCACGCACACATCGACCTTGCCGTCGCATGGTCCTGGGAACAGGATGCAGATTTCGTCCGGCTTCTGGAAGACAGAGCGTCGGCGGCCGGGCTGCGGACACTGCAAATTCACAGTGACAACCTTGCCCGGGTGACAGAGGAGCTTGAAGCGGGCAAGATGTCTGTGTCAGTTCTTCTTGACCGTGCCTCAGACGAGGATGAAGCGTTTCTCGGTCTCGCGAGGTACGTCCTTCAACGATACCGGGGCGGCGCCGGTCAGTTCCCGCGGCCGATCAATCCTCTCGACCTTCAAATGCGCGCCGCCGACAAGGCTACGATGCACCTGGAGTTCATCAGCAGTGGGATCCACGTTCCGTACACGATCATCATCTCCCCGTTCAACGAGACGCGCGAAGTTGAATTGAGTTTGTCGGAGCTCGAGCGCCTTGGCCGTCCCTTTATCATCAAGCCGGCCAATACCACCGGCGGCGGTGTGGGGGTAGTGCTCGGAGCTGAGACACTCAAGCAGGTGATCGAGGCACGCCAGCTGCACAGGAGTGACAAATACCTGCTCCAGGAAACGATCATTCCGGTGGAATGGGACGGCCGACGGGCCTGGTTCCGTTCCTTTTACGTGTGTGGGGAGGTACTGACCTGTTGGTGGGACGACGAAACGCACCGGTACCAAATGGTGACCGAGAAGGACGCTTCGTCGTATGGGCTGCACGTTCTTGAGGCGACGACCCGTCGTATTCAGAGTGTTTGCCAGCTTGATTTCTTCTCGACAGAGCTGGCATTTACGTCGGCGGACCGAATCGTATCCGTCGATTACGTAAATGAACTCTGCGACATGCGGCTCCAATCGAAGGCGCCGGACGGAGTGCCGGACCCGATCGTGTCGCGGATTTGCAGCCGGATTGTCGACTGGATCCGGGCGAGGCTGTCCGAGCCGGAACCGTCGGGCTAAACCGCAGCGAAATCAGCTTTGTTCAACTTGACTTTCAACCATGGGTTTAATACCTTAGCACAAGTGTAGAAAACCCACGAATCCACCTGCAACGTTTGGAGGCACTATGAGTCACAAGAACAAAGAGGGTTTGATCACGACGAAGCGATTTCTTTTCTCCCTCGCGGTCATTGGTGCCATGATCCTGGTCGGGTGCGGAAGCTCGCAAGAGGCCACTCAGGGACAGCAAGGCCAGCAACTCGGCGCGCCGCAGGAAGCGCCGAAGCAGGAAAAGCCTATGGACCAGGCACTGACAAGTTTCATCGGGGAAAAGGAACCCCAGAAGCCCGCCGAACCCGCCAAGACGGAACCAGCGCCCGGGCCGAAAGTAGCAGACCTTGAGAAACAGCTTGAGGATTTGCGGACGGAGAACACGAGTCTCAAGCAGAAAATTGTAAAGCTCGAGCAGGACAACAGGACGCTGAATGCGCGAATCGCCGACAATGATGCAAAGCTTGTGGCGGAGAAGGAACGTGCGGACAAGGCAGAGGAAGCTCTAAAAGCTGCGCCTGCGGTTAAGGCCAAGGCGACTGCGGTAGAGCCTCCGGAGAAAGCCGGGGCCTCCATGTCTGCGTACGAGGAAGCACTCAAAGCGTTCAACGGTCGACGGTATGACGATGCAGTCGCCATGCTCCAGTCGATGCTGAGCGCCGGTGTTGCCGATGATCTGGCGGATAACTGCACGTACTGGATCGGGGAGTCCTACTACGCGAAGAAGAAGTATAAGCAAGCCGCGGCAAGTTTCCAGGACGTTATGAAGTTTAAGTACTCGGAGAAGAAGGGAGACGCGGAATTCATGCTGGCGCAGAGCTACGAACGAATGGGGAACAAGGTGAAAGCGAAGGAAGCGTACGAGAAGGTGGTGAAGGATTACCCGATGTGCAAGAACGTCAAGCGCGCCAAAGAGCGCTGGGCGAAGCTGTAAGATTCTCTAACGCCTGCCTCTGAAGTGTCGAACGGCCATCCTACACGGGGGCCGTTTTTTTTGCCTGTGCAGTTTCGGGTACTGCGCAACCTCCCACTCCATGAACGAGTGCACAGACTCCGTCTGCACGACTCGTCCGAATGCCCGCAAACAAAAACGGGATGCGCCTTCTGCAGGCACATCCCGTTGTCTTGCCGGTGAACTGGCGAGGTTACTTCGTCAGCAGCATTTTCTGAACCAGCCGCTCCGATCCGGAGGTCAACACGTAGATGTACGTGCCTGAAGAGAACCGCGCTCCGTCAAAAGTGGTCTTGTAGTTTCCCACCGGCAGCACGCCCTCGACGAGGGTTGCGATTTCACGGCCGAGGAGGTCGTACACCTTCAGCGTTGTGAATCCCTGCTTCGCGATCGCGAACTCGATCTGCGTCGTCGGGTTGAAGGGGTTCGGATAGTTCTGGCTCAGCCGGTATGCCTTCGGCGTGGCGTCGTCCATGACTGCGACACCCGTCAGCGGGTGAGCAGGATCCTCATCGGCGCCCATGTATGGATTTGTCGCATTGCGGGCCTGGCCGTCGATGTCCTTCGTCCAATCCGCCAGCGGGATGCCGGAGAGATTCCTGTCGCCCAGCGATGCACCCGTGAGGTGCAGGTCGGTGTTGGAAACGAAGTTGACGGCAACCGATTTAGAACTCAGGTCCTGGAACGACGCTGTCTGCCAATCGGCGAGGGTCGCACACAGCGTGCCCTGATAGTTGCCGGCATACGCGGAGCTGCCGACCTTGATGTTGTTGTAGTCCGAGGTGATTGTCGCCAGAGGGGACCACAACAACAGGCCGTAGCCTTTGCTGACATTTTGTTCGTTTACGAGAATATTGTTCTTGATATTCGTCGTAAATGCGGTCGGGGTCCAGCTCGTCGAGTCAATACCAATGCAAGCTCGGTAGCCCGTGAGCGTGTCGGCATTGACCACGATCGTATTGTAGAAGATGTTGCACGTGCCGCCTCCCCAGAACCCGCCGAATGCAATTCCATACACCTTGTTCTGATTGGTCGTTCCTACCTGTTTGGAGTTTGTGGCGATGAAGTTGTTGACGATGTTCACCGTGCTTGCGTAGCCGTACATGATCACGCCTGAGGCGTACCGGGTCGTACCGGAAGCCGTCGTGTTGAGGTCGAGCTTGAGTATCTTATTGCCGACAATCCAAGTCGTGTCCGACTGCGTGCCGTTGTCACCCGTGATATAGACGCCGCAATAGAAACCTCTGTCCGCACGGGCATTGGTGATGTAGATGGTGTTGTTCTCATACAGATTTTTTGAAATGTAGTACGTGGTAATACCGCGTCGGCGGGCGTAAATAGTACAATTCTTCACCGTGGCGTTCGTGACGGCTGACGCGTCGTTACCCCAGAGGGCAACCCCGTCAGAGCAGCAGACCGTTGCCGTGCCGATTTCCAGATTGTCGATCAGGAGGTTGTCAGAGGTTCCTGCGACCGGATCTCCGTCCTGCTCGATTCCCTCAAAGTTGTTCGCACTCATGTAGAGATTGAAGTTCTTCAACGTGACAAAGTCGCTGTTACCGCCGATCATAATCGGGCCGTCGTCGGTCGCGGTCGCACTGTCAATGATGGTGAGATTCTTGGTGTTTCCGCCCGGCGTGTTCGAGCCGTCGATAGTCACAAACGACGTGTTATCAATGACAATGGCGCCATTTGCGACGTTAATCGGCGAGTTGGAACTGGTCTTGATGGTCAGCGTAACATTCCTGCCCGTGTTCGGCCTGATGGTGAGCGTCTTCGTGTCTGAGAGGTCGCTTCGTCTGAGTGCCACGCTGTCAGACACCATGTTGTCCGCATCCAGCAGGAAAACCGTGTTGCCAGAGAGGCCGTTTGTGGTCACAGCGAAGCATGCCTCCGACAACGTGGCGAAGCCTTGAGGGTTGGCTCCCTGCGGGATGTAGTACGTCCCGCTCAGTGCCTGGGCAAATGCTGCCTGGGCCACGAGCGTGACGGCAACCAGTAGAAGAAGTCGTTTCATGGTACGATCCTCCGGTGAATGTGATGGGATTTGTGGATTATGAATTGGATCTTCACTGTGAGCCTGATAGAATGACCCTACCGGCTGTAATACGGTGCTCCGGTTTTCTCTGTGTTGATGTAGTAAATCCAGCTGTTCGGCTTTCCGATCCGCCGCGCCGCATACAGATCCGACCCGGTTCCCCAGGCGAACGAGGAGACCGGCGCATTGAACTTGATGAGGGGTGCGTACAGAACCGATGCGGCGGTGCCGCCCGGCGCAACGAGCAGAATTCCGTCAGACGACCTGTTATCCAACCCGAGATACATCCATTGGTCTGCGGAAAAGTCGATAGCCAATGCGGAGACGCGGTTGCTGTACTTCGTTTTCATGTCAAAGTACACTTGAAACGTCCCCAAGCTGTCGGCAGACACGATGGCTGCCTTCCAAACTGCATCCATAGTATCATTTGAAACCGAGACATACAAGTCGTTGCCGAACACACGTACGGCCTTGGCGCTCCCGAGGGGGAAGTTAAAGGTGCGATAGGCCTTCGTAGAGGTGATGCGTCCGAGCTTGGTGGCGGCACTGGCGCCCGAGATGATCCAGATATTGTGGTTCACATCGAAATCGAATCCCTTGGGCTCTGCCATTCCTGTCAGAGCCAGATAGAGTGCCGGTGTGCCTCCCGAAAGAGGCGCGCGGAGAAGGACAGCGGTCCCTTCAAGCAGGAAATACAGGAATCCATCGTTACTCACCTGCATGCAGGGGAAGCGGCGGCCCACTTGGTTGCGCACGATGGAGTCGCGCGTTCCCAGGCCGAGGGAGTACCGCACGATAGTGCTGGTATTCTTGACCGAGTCATAGACAGCGGCGTACATCAGGCCGGCTCCGTCGCTGGCCAGGCTCCATGCCTCCTCACTGGCGTCTACCGCGGGGAACTTGATAGCGGCCGCCTTCAGATCGCACCATGTGGAATCGAAGGTCTGCGCACCCAGCACGGTGGCCCGAATCAGGGTATGCCGTACAGAATCCTTTTTGATGGGGAAGTAGGGCACCTGGACGATCAGGCTCGTCGTCGTGGCATTGAGAACGTTGGCGCGCGTCGTATCGAAGTAGATATAGTTGTTGGCAGGGGTGGCGGAAAAGTGTGTCCCGGTCATGGTCATCTGCGTCACCCCGGCGAGGTAATTTCCTGTAGGTGACGAGATACTGCTGATGGCGGGCGGCGGCCCGCCTGCAAAATCGTCGCTATACAGAATGGGATGATGGTCTTCCGCGCACCCCAGCAGCAAGGGCAACAGGATGACAATGACTGCAGGTAAGCGTTGCGGCAACATTATGGTTCCTCCGATCAGGAGAAGCGTCAGAAATCAGGTTAAGCGGTCGATGGGCGCGGGTCAGTATGCAAACGCCAGCGACCAGCGGTGCACCGCCGTGAACACGCCAAACGGGGTATAGGCGTAATCGATGCTGAACCGGGCTCCCATCAGTTGCTGATGAAGCCCAAGTCCGTAGCAAACCCCGTGCTCGTCGGCGGGGAAGACGTAGCCGATCCGCAGGTCGACCGTGTTCATGAAAGAATACTCCGCACCAAATTTCAGTTGTTCCGGGTAGTCCCGCGGGTGCTCGGCGTCAACCGCCAGGAGCAGCGACTGCCGGTCCGGTGGAATCTCCGCAAGATCCAGCGCATTCATGGTCAGGCCCATCTTGAAGGCGAGCGGGAGCTGGAAATTCTCCTTGATGTAGCTGACCTCGCGGGCGAAATTCCGCACGGTCATCCCGAACGTAAGACTCTTGAACCCGGTGTGGTACAGAATGCCGAAATCGAATGCTGGGACGCCCAGGGAATTCCGGATCTTCTTCGACGGGCTGAAGGTGGTGTCCACTTCAATGACGCCTTCTCCCAGATCCTGCCGCACCCATTTCACCGAACCGCCGATCGAGAACTTGTTTGTGAGAGCGCGGGCGTACGACACCCCGACCATGTATGCATACGGCTTGATTGTTCCGAGGTCGATGTATCCCGGACCGACTTCTGAGTTCAGGCGGATGGTATGCTCAACCGTTCCATAGTCGACATACTGGGCCTGGATTCCCAACACTCCGTAGTCGCCGGAAAACGGGCTGATGGCTACGGCTGCGTACAGATGCTTGATGTCCGCGATCCATTGGGTCTGGCCGAACGAGATGTCGGCAAAGGCACCGAGACGCGCCATGCCGGCTGGATTATAGAACATCGAGGCCGCATACGCTTCGCCTGCCGTAAACGCGTCTGCAAGGGCTCCTTGCCGCGCGAACTGACCGACGGAGAGGAACTTCATGCCGGCCTGTGCGAGCTTCGTGCCCTGGCCCATTGCCAGCCCCACGGTGAGCATGCTCACGATGAATCCGGTGATCAGTCGTGCCAAAACGTTCCGTGTTGTATGCATAGGACTATCCGTTGGTCAAGAACAGCATTATCGGACGACAATGAGCTTCTTAATGATTCGGGCGCCGGTTTCGAGGTCCTCGAACACCACGAGGTAGATTCCGCTCACGACCACCTGTCCGGAAGAGGTCACGGAGTTCCAGTACGCATCGCCCGTTCCTTCGGCAGGATTGATTTCATAGATCAGCTCGCCGAGCTCGGTGAAAATCTTGATGTTGCACCGGCGGGGAATGTCGAAGAATGCAATCTTGTCCGGCTCGCCGACAAACCGGAGCGTGCTGCTGTTCGCCGATGCGATATATGGGTTCGGCACGATCCGGATCGAGTCCATTGCGGTCCCGGGCTTTCGCTTTAGGAATGCCGCATTGTACGTCTGAGTGAAGTACTGGTTGCTCTCCAAGGCGACGGATCCGGTTGCATTCGGCCGGACCACCTGGCTCATCGGGACAGTGCTGCCGACCGATGAAACGTAATAGTAGTAACCGACGCCGCGAATGAGTGAGGTATCCTCATAGCTCGTCTCCGATGCGCCGGCCTGATAGACGAGATGGTACGTGCTGTCCCGCCTGCCGGTGGCCCGGTAGACATTGTAGCCCGAGACTGCTGGCGTGAATGCCGTGGGGGGCTGCCAGTTCAAAATGATCCGGTCGCCGCGCGACGTGACCGTCAACGACCGGGGCGGCGGAGGCGGCTGCGACAGCGTGTAGCCGGACTTGTAATTGGCAATCGCACGGCGGAATGTCTCGAACAGGCGGTTCCGGCCCGTGGTGACAACGGAATCGTTCTTCGTCCGGGCGTCGTACACTCCGTCCTTGTAGTTCCGTCCGATGCGAACGCATTCGTCATGTGTTAGTCCGTTGGCTCCTTCGGCGATAACGATCACGATGCTGTCCCCGGGACCGAGCGTGTAGGGTCCGTATCCGTTGGCCACCGAAAAGCCGCCCGGGGTGCTCAGCTGAGGATCGGCGTATGAGGGGTCATTGGTCGGCATTGCGAAATCGCCGCTTGGAATTACGCGCCAAGCATGACGGGGGCTTCGATGACCGCGGGTGATCCATTCAGTGTACTCGCCTGTCATCATTGTCCGGTTCATTGCGTCGTTCTTTGACGTATAGATGTCGTCCGAGCCTTCCTGGCTGGTTGTCGACGGCTGGGTCGGGTCGTCTGTCGCGGCGAGCGCCCCGGGGCCTTTGGAGGCAAACACCGTGCAGTTCCCGACAAACTGAGCGCCCCCGAGCCGTCCGACGGTATCATCCGAGCTGATGAAGCCCTTTTCCGCGAGGGAAGGTCCTTCGGCGCAAATCGGTGCGCCGGTGTTGTCGTACCATCCCCAAGCGGTGGTCTGGGATTTTGCACTCGCGTCCTTGCCGTGCCAGGTGAACTGACACCGCAGGAGGTCTTGTGACCCGGTGAGTGGGTCAACCGTTGGGGGATCGACGCCGGGAACGCCGCGCGTGTCGTTCATCGCGTTGTATCCCCAGGTCGCATGGAGGTTGACCATGTAGCCGATCTGGCGGCACACCGAATACCGGTAGGTGAAGTATGCATAGAATCCGGTGAGCGTCTGATTCGGGAGCTCGATCGCTTCATCTGCGTTGGTGTTTCCGGTATTCTTGAAAACGTACTCGGCAATGTGATAGTTGTCGTGGAACTGTTGGCCGAACGCGTAGATCGTCCGTGTCATGGTTACGCCGATCGCCGTGTTCACGACGTTAACGATCATCCGGTCGCAAGGGAGGTTTGGGTCGATCGCCTTGAGCTTTGGCACTTCGTCTACGCTCGCAAGCCCGTCCACAATCACATCCGTCGGCGGGTATTTGCTGTACATGTCGAACGAAACAGGAAAGAACTCGCCCGTTCCCGTCACCCGGGGTCCGACGTGCACGACTTTGTATGAAAATGTTGCGTTGCCCTTGTCGTCCGTAAAATTCGTGACCCCCAGCCAAAGGGCCTTCGCCGCCTGCATATCCTGGTAGTTGTACAGTGACGGCCATCGCAGGCCAAACTGCTGCGCGTCCGGGTCGTTCCCGATCTCGATCTCGCAGCCATACTGAGAATACCAGTTATGCAGCGAACCGGCTTTGAGCCAACGCGTTATTCCCTGCGCACCTGCGTGGTGGGAAGGTGCCACCAGGAGCGCCGCGACGGCAATCACCATCGAGCGCTGCATGAGCCAGGGGAAGACAGAAGAGCGTTTCATTCGAACTCCTTCGTCAATTTGTTGAGCACGTCGGCAGGGTTCCCGTGATCACAAACCGAACGAGAACCGGATGCCGAAGTAGTAGCTCCGCGGATTCAAGAACGTGAAATACGTCTGATTCGGCATGTCGATGTATGCTTTGTCCCTGAGAACCTGGTCGACCTTCTTTTGGTCCGCCAATTGCCACTGACCGTTGACATACTGGTAGTATGACCGGGTCTTCAGATCCCAGTAGATTGCCCTTGCATTGGGGTTTGACTGCGACATGATGTCCTTGGAAAATTCCATCGGCTGGAATTCGACCCCGTTCTTGCGGTAGTCACCCGGACGGTCGTCTCCCGGAATCTGGTCATATGCCAGGAAATCCCCCTCCGGCAGGTGCAGGGACTTCATGTAGTCATCGTAGTCGGTGATGAGATCGAGGCCGAGTGGGACGCCGTTGTAGTTCGTCATTTGTTTGATGTTCAATACATTGTAGATATCGACGAACAATTCGGCATCGACCGGACCAATGCGGAGCGCCTTGCTGATCCGGACATCGCAGCCCCAGCTTGGCCGCCACTGCAGATTGTTCTGCAAGGTCGTTGACGAGCGGGGCCAGGTGATGTACTGGCCGGCGTTCCACGATGCCAGGACGTTCAACCGCCAGTCGCCGAGCGGGTAGAAACCGCCGAACATGGCCGGGCCAAGCTGGCTCGGTGTCAGGAAGTCAACGTTGGCGCGGGCATACGGCTGTGGAATGGGCTTGACCGACAGAATTGCCTCCTGGTCGGTTTTCTGCTGCTCGGTGAAGCTCTCGTCGTACTCCCGTTTGCCGAAGTAGCCGTACGTGCTCACCATGTACGTGTAGTTGAGAAATCCCCGCACCCAGCTCCCGCGGTTCCTTTCGAGTGTGAGCTCAAATCCCCTGATATCTTCGTAGAGGTTCGCCGCCGGCGTGTAGTATTTCGAATCACTCCCGACGTAGAGA
>Ga0315268_10007131_pt1 | contig 11793 bp, 12 predicted proteins | sample C1_top_MG_FD_204535 | JGI IMG/M metagenome (GOLD analysis project Ga0315268, IMG submission 204535) | Sediment microbial communities from Yellowstone Lake, YNP, Wyoming, USA - C1_top | ecosystem: Environmental > Aquatic > Freshwater > Lake > Sediment | place: USA: Wyoming | collected 2017-08-01 | reverse complement strand
GGGCAGCACGGCGTCGAACAGCACGGTGGAGGGCGCGACCAGCGACGGTGGATTGTTGGGGTCGATATCGTGCACTTCCAAAATCACGCGCACGGCCGCGGTGATGGCTGCACCGCCGCGCCCGCTGCCGGCGGGATGAAGCGAGGAATGAAACGCCGGACCCCGGCGATAGATTTCCTGCGCGTAGAGGCGCGTGGTGAGCACGTAGCGATGCCCGGCGACGGTGGTGACCGTAGTGCCCGCGGCAGCGCTATTGGCTACCCCCGCGATGAGCGACTGTGCGCCCGAGGGCGAAACACGAAACCCGGCGAAGCAGTTGGTAAGGGCAATGGCGCCAGTGTAGAGGCCGCCGATGAGCGCCTCGGAGGCGGCGGTGAACTGGAAATCCCCGTGCTGGATGAGCAGCGCGCCGCCGAGTTCCACCTGCTCGGCGAAACACACCGTACCGGCGCCCTCAACGCGCAGTTTGCCGCCGCTGACGGCGACCGCGCCGGGCGCGGCGCTGACCGTCCAGCGCACCGGGCTGAGCAGCGCGTCCCTGTATTCCTCGTCGAGCACGACCGAGCCGCCGCGCGAGAAGGGAACTTCCGACAGGTTGAAGCCGAGCGTGTAGCCGTCGCCGAGGAAGTAGTCCTTCACGTAGGCGCGCGGCTCGATGTACCCGGTGACGGTGACGTCGTTCACCGGTCGAAGTGACGGGTCCAGCTTCAGGCCCTCGGGGCAAAACGAAGGTGAGGCTTCGTCCAGCGCGTGGGCGGTAGCGCCGACTGGCCGGAGAGAAAGAGCGCTATCGTGCGCGCGGTAAACGGCGCGGCTGCGCAGGGCCAGCGCTGCGGCGTGCTCGCTCCAGCTCTTGCGCGTGTCGGCGGAATAGAGCGGCAGCACGGCCAGGTTCTCCACCGCCGAGGTGTCGAAGACGCCGGGGAGCAGATCGTTGGCGAGTTGCTTCAGGGCATCCCCGGCGGCGCGGTTCACCAAAGACGCGCGCCGGGGCAGCGTCTTGGTGTCGAGCAGAGATTCGTCGCCGAGCGCGCGCAGGGCATAGCGGTACACCGGCCCGCGCTCGCCCCAGCCGAGGTACTCGTATTGCGGCGGCGCAGCGGCGTAGCCGGTGAACAGTTTCTCACCGCTGTTGCGCGCCAGGATGACGCGCGCGCCGCGGGCGGGAACGACGAATTGCGTGTCGTTCGCCACCAGCGAGGCGCGCAGCTCGGCCGGCCGGTTCAGCCGGCGATGCAGGCGCGGCGGGCGCTCGGCGTCGAGCGCGGCGGTGTAGTCGCGCGGGCCGGAAGAATCGAGATTGTCAATGGTCAGTTTCATGGGTCGTCGGTCTTCAGTCGTCAGTCGTCAGGCGGAAGCGCCAGGCGGGTTTTCCTGACGACTGAAGACTGACGACTGACAACTTGTTTAGTACAACGCCGCGTTTTCTGCCGGGAAGAAGCTGCGATAGCACAGCACCTGCTCGCCGTCGTTGAGGTCGGTGTGCGGCAGCGCCGTGAAGCAGGCGCGCAGGGCGCAGCCCTGGAAGGGCGCCGGCAACTCGAAACCGGCTTCCTGCGCCGCGGCGGCGGGCTGCAAGCGCGGATAGTAGAAGCAGGCGCGGGCGCCGCTTTCCTGCTCCAGCACGAACAGCGCCGACCACTCCTGGAAGAAGCTGCCGCCCTCGCGGTCCACGAAAGCGATTACCTTCTGCGCGGCGGCGCCGGACGGAGGCGCGCCCCCGATCAGCGGCTGCGCCAGGATGACGCTGGTAGTGGTCTTGACCGCCACCCTGCCCACGTTGAAGGTAACGCGGCGCACATAGTTCGGGTCGCGCAGCACGTCGAGCGGGTTCTTGACGTAGGCGCCGGCCACGCCGGTCCCCACATAGCCGGTTTGCTGCTGGTAATTGAGATCGACGGCCAGCATATCGCCGACGTTAAACAGCTCGACCGCGCCGGCGCCGAAGACGAGCTCCTGCGCGTTGGAGCCGGCGAGCACGGCGACCGCGCTCTGCGGGCTGCCGCCGGAAGGCATGGGGTCGGCGTTGACGTCGGCGGCCAGCACGTTCAGGTGCTGCGAACCGCCGGCCAGGGCCATCTGGAGCTTGCCCCACTCCCGGAACTCGAACTCCACGCGCGCCTCCAGGTGGCGGCGGAACTGCCCGCTGGGCGCGGCTTTCAGGCCGGCGCGCACGGCTTCCACCTGGGTGCCGGGAAGGCGCTTCAGGCCGCAGATCCAGCCCAGGTCGAGCCAGGGCGCGGGGGGCGCGTCCAGCGTGAAAGCGCCGTGCTTGGCGGGATCGTAGATAGCGGGCGCGCCGGTGGCGCGGTTGACGGGGGCGAAGTAGGCGCGGGCGCGGCGCGACACGGCCGCCATGGGCGCGCGCAGGGCGTAGGTGCTCATGCCTGGTCCACCTCGGGGAAAAAGAAGACGAGCAGGCGCGCGGTGCGCCGCAACTCGTGGTGTGCGGATTCGGCGGCCCCGAACTCGGGCTCGCCCCAGAACACGGTGCTGCCCAGGGCGACCAGCGGCGTGTGAGCGTAGTCACACTTCGGTGTGCGCGGCGGCGTGCACAGGCGCAGCAGCTCGCAGTCGAGCGCGGACAGGGCGCGGCCGCGGTCCACGGCGCCGGCCTGCACGCCGGGCACACGGTAGGCGATGCCGCACTCGACCTTCAGCAGCGGTCGGCGCGCCGATTCCGTGCCTTGGACCACCTGGGCGGCGCCCCAGTGCAGGTAGAAGGCGTTGGGCAGCGGCGCGGCGGCGGTGGCGGGCTCGTTTTCCGCGGCCAGCACCGCCGGCCGCATGACGCCGTCAACCACCACGGTGCGCGACGGATTGAGCGCGGCCAGGCGGTCGCGCAGGGCGATGTAGAAGCTGTCTTTGGCAAATTGCATATCGACTCTCGGCTGTCGGCCATCGGCCATTGGCAAGAAATCACCACGGAGACACAGAGGCACGGAGGCGCACTGAGATTTTTCTTCTTAGTAGCATCTCCGTGCCTCCGTGCCTCAGTGTTGTCGTTAGACGGCGGCGATGACGCGGTATAGATACGCGGCGCCGGCGAAGGTTTCGGTGGCCATGCTTTCGACGTGCAGCAGGCGGCCCTGGTGCACCACGCCGATGAGCGAGGAAAAGAATTCTTCCGCCGTCTGCCGGCGATCGGCCAAGTAGGCGGCGAGCGATTGCGGCGGGAACAAGAATTCGTAACGAGCGCACGGGTCAGAGACCCGTGCCACACCACGAACCAATACCGGCGAGACCACGAAGTCGTCGCTGACCGGCGCTTCCAGTCCCAGCTCGCGGTTGGTTTCGTTGGCGGCGGGCGCCACGGGACAGCGGAGCACGACTTCGCCGCCGCCCAGCGCGCGCAGCATGGCCTCGGCGGCGCGCGCCAGGGCGAGGCCGCGGGAGTTGGTTATGACATCGGACATTTGCGTTGTCCTTAGAAAAAGCGATTAACCACAGAGGGCACAGAGGTCACTTGGGGGGGGAACACAAGGTCCTTCGACTCGGACGCGCCAACCCGAACGCGCAACCCCGGCGCGTTCTGGTTGAGTGGCGCGTCCTCGCTCAGGATGACACACGCTTTGATTTCCGCTTTCTTCTGTGTTTCTCCGTGTTCCTCTGTGCCCTCTGTGGTTCAACAGAGCGTCAGAGTTTTTGTGCCACGTAGGGCGCCAGCAGCTTGCGCACGGTGTCGTCGAGCAGGGTGTCGGCGAAGTATTCCAGGTGCATGCGGTCGAGCGAGCCGGCGCGGACGTTGAGCGCGGGCGTGGCCTGGGCGTTGCGCACGATCTGCGCGCAGGCGAACTTCACCGGCGCGGGCAGGTCGGCCAGACCCGCGGTGTAAGTGATCTCCGCTTCGTTGAAGCCCAGCCCGAGCGGGTTCCGCGGCAGGGTGAGCTCGCCGGTTTCGCTCGAGTACTCGATAGAGGCCGGATCCAGCGCGGTCCAGGAGCCGGGCAGGGAGAAGGCCTGCGCCACGTCGGCGGTGAGTTCGTCGTCGCCGCGGCGCGGTTGTGCGTAGCGGACGCGGGCGTTGACGAACGGGGTGGTGGCGGGCGCAACCACGGCCAGGGGCAAGTAGGACAGGCGGACCGTGTTGCGCCCGCCGGCGAGGCGCAGGCGCTCGCGATACTGCGCCACTTCCAGCGTGGGTCGACGGCAATAGGCGTCGATCAGCGCCGAGGCCGCGGACACCCAGCAGGACGGGGTGGTGGCCTCCAGGCCGTGCGCCTCGTATTCGTCGGGGGACAGATAATTCATGTCGTTGTTCATCCCTATCGGCAGCTCGCAGTTGTCGATCTGGTGATCTGGCGATCGGGTGATCGGGTGATCTGAAACCTGAATCGGCTTAGATCACCAGATCCCCCGATCATCCGATCACCCGATCGGCTGATGGCTGACGGCTGAGTGCTATCTCTCCACGTTGACCTTGTAGTGGGCGTAGGCGGCGCCTTTGACCACGATGCCGCCGAACTTGACCACCACCATCTGCTGCGCCAGCGATCCGCTGAGCCCGAGCTGGAAGACGCGCGGGTTGGGATCGGTGAGCCAGTGGTACTCGATCATGTCCTCGCTGATGATGTAGGCCGGCAGCACCGCCGAGCCCGAGCCCGGGGTGCCGGTGTAGGAGAGCGACCACTCAGGAATGAGCGGCAGTTCGCCCGCCTGGGTGGACAGCGCCTTCACCCGCAGCCCGCCGGTGATCTCCACCGTGGAGAGCACGACGTTGTGCTGCGCCTTCATCTCGCGGTCGATCAGGTCCAGCAGCACGGGGTTGCTGTAGATGGCCGTGGGGCGCACCTGGTAGCTGGAGTTGGCCACCATCTGCGCGATGACGGCCTTGATCTCGTCCACGATGCTGTCCGCGGCGTGGATGGTCGCCAGGTTGCCGCCGGCGGCGATCTGCCCGCAGGCGCCGTAATACTGGTGCGTGGTGGGCGTCGACAGCGAGGTGTCGTTGCCGTTCCACAGGGCGACGTCGTGGGTGCGCATCAGGCCATCCACCGCGTCGGCCAGGTCCTTGGCCTGCAGGAAGGCGAACTGGCTCTGCTGTTGCCCGACTTCCATGTCGAACAGGTTGTAGTTGATCTGCGAGACCAGCGCCTTCAGCGGCAGGCTGCGCTCCACCCGGGTGGGCGAGCCCACGGTGGCGACGATGTTGCGCGGATCGACGAAGGCGTCGGCCGCGGCCGGCGCCACGATGCCGGTCTGCTCGAAGAAGCGCGAGGGATGCCCGGTGGCGGGCACCTGCTTGATGCGCTGGCCGAAGACGCCGCGCCGGCGCACCAGGTCGGTGATCTCGCTCTGGTAGCGGTTGACCTCCACCGCGCCCGGCCCCAGGAAATCGGCCGCCGCGTGCAGGTCAAGGAATTGTGCGTTCATTGTTTCTCCAGTAAATGAAAGTTTGGGATCGAAAGGCCGTCAGTCTTCAGTCGTCAGTCGTCAGGAAAACACTTCAGGCTTCAGCCGGAACTCAGGCGGATCGCCTGACGACTGAAGCCTGACGACTGACGACTACTCGATCATTCCCGCCCGTGCCATCTCGGCCTTGACGGCGATGCGCTGCTCGACCGAGAGAGTGGACAGGGCCTTGTCGAGGGCGGCGGGATCGAGGCTGTCGTCGCAGGCGTTCTTGGCCAGCAGCGCGGTGACCAGCGGGGGCAGGGTCTTGCGCGACAGGCGCGCGGCCTGCGCCTTCAGCTCGGCGTTGGCGCGCTCCAGTTCGGCGACGCGGGTTTGCAGTTCGGGGTTGTGGGGCGCATCGGTGCGCGTCTCTTCGATCGCGGCCACGATGCGCTCCACCTTGGCGTTGAGCTCCTGGTGCTGCGCGTCGAAGCGGCTGAGGGCGTTTTCCAGCGCCTCGGCCGCGGCCGCAAGTTGCTGCGCGGAGGCGGTGAGTTGGGTGATGAGTTGGTCGTCCATGTTTCTCCTTGCCGTTAGTCGTTTGTCGTTGGTCGTTGGCCGCATTGCGAACGACTAACGACCAACGACTAACGACAGCTTCAGATCAGTTCGATCCAGGTCTGGGCGTAGGCCGCCTTGTCGCGGCGCAGGATGGCGGCGCCGGTGAAGGTGCAGTCGGTGAGCACCCAGACGGCGGCGCGCACGTCTTCCACCCGGGCGTCGGTGATCTCGTAGGACATGCCGAGCTGCGATGCAGCCCGGCCGCCCCCGGCCGGGATTTGTTTGCGCAGCTCGCGAAGCACTTCGGGGAAGTCGCGGGCGTACAGGTACCCGGCGACTTCAATTGCGGTTCCCACGAGTTCGCCGCTGATTAACGCAGATGAACGCTGATTATTTTTGTTCTTATCCGCGTTCATCAGCGTTAATCTGCGGCCCAATTTGCTGTCTACCACGTTGGCCTCGGTGATGATGCCGACCTTGCGCCGGGCGTCGTGGCGATCGAGCCCGGGGGCGTAGTCCAGCGCCATGCCGAGCAGCGACGGCAATGCTTTTTCGGCGGCGGCGCGGGTGAGCAGGACGCGGTGTCCGCGGGCGCCGGCGGGCGCGCGGTCCGACGGCGTGTCCAGCAGGGTGAGCACGCCGCGGAACGGCGCGCGGTTAGGGTGCGCCGCCACCGGCGGCAGCTCGATGGCCATGGATTGCAGTTCGATGTTCATAGTCGTCAGTCTTCAGTCCTCAGTCGTCAGGCCTGAAGACTGAAGCCTGACGACTGACGACTACAGCGGCGGTAGCCCCCGCATCCTTCGCACTTCGTTCACCGTCAGCACGCCGGAGCGGAGCAGGATTTCCTGGATCTCGGCCTCGTCGCGCTCGTTGCGGGCGTCCACGTCGGTGAAGACGAATTCCAGGTCGTCCCAGCCGAGCTTCTTCGCGATGGCATCGCGCGTGAGGTGTTCGGCGAACAGGCGCGCCGTGGGCACGATGGCCTGGCGGAAGGCCAGGTCGCTCAACTCGGCGGCGGTGGAGCGGTTCACGTCGTGCTCCAGGCCGAGGAACAGCGGCGGCAGATCGAAGGCGTCGGCGATGACGCGCAGCAGGAATTCCTGCCAGGCCAGGCGCAGGTCGCCGTCGGTGCCCTGGCCGAAGCGCAGCACCTCGGGCTTGGATTCGACCGACAATATCGGAACACGACCTGTTCCCTCGATCTCGTCCTGCCACCAGCGGATCAGGCGCTCATGCTGTGCCGGCCCCAGGTCCTGCAGCCAGAGCGCGTACTGCACCACCGAGTTCGAGGCCAGACGCGCGGCGTAGCGGTGCGCGCCCAGGAACTCGTTGATGGTTTCAAAGGCCACTTCCAGCCGGCCCAGGCCGAAGGGCGTGTGGGTGCGCGGGTTCAGCCGGATGTAGCAGAGCTCGTCGTCGTTGAGCACGATGCGGCCGTCGGGCCCGAAGCGCGCGGTGACCTGCACATAGCGCACGGATGCGGGCTGGCCGTCCCAGTCGGGCTTCATGCGGATGGTGGCGCCGTCCACCGGCCACAGCAGCAGCGGACGCGACGGGTCGCCGCTGGCCGCGACCTCGATGGCGCCGAAGCCGCCGATGATCACGTCTTCCAGCACCTGCTCGGCGAAGGAACGGAAGCTGTCGTCGGGGTTGGGCGCGTCGAAGCTGGCGGTGAGGGCCGTGATGCGCTCGGCGCCCAGTTCCAGCTCTTCGACGGCGCGGCCCTTGCGCGGCTGCACCCGCCAGCGCATGCCGGCGATGCGGTCCTTGATAGTGTTGATGGCCTTGCGCGCCACCGGCGTCTCGGCGAAGCGCCGCAGGTTGGCCGGCGTCGGTTTGGGCAGCGGTTCGCGCCGCGAGTAGCCGTTCAGGATCGAGGGCAGCGGTTGCGTGCGCCGCGGTTTGGGCGCGCGTACTCCTGCCAGGATCGGGGTCCCCAGCGCGCGCCGAATTTGCGCGAGCTGGGGTGAGAGTCGGCGCAGCGCGCCGCGAAGCGTGTCTCGGATGTTCATAGTGTTTCTTGCCGCGGATTAACGCGGATGAACGCGGATCAGATTAGCGCGCGCAGCGCGCGGGAGATCGTAGCCCCTGGCGCGAGCCGGGGGACAGACGGCGAGCCCGGATTCAGCGCCCGAAGGGCGCGGCAGAATGTGCAGCCCACGGCGTAAGCCGTGGGCTGCCGGGAATAAAAGGGCGGCACCGCTGCCGCCCCGACGCCGAAGATTGTGATTGGGTGCTAGCGCATACCGCAGCTCAAAACTGGGCGAGCACTCTCGTGATTCGTAGTGGCAGGCATAGTGGGTCGGACTCGGTAAACGGCTTTCTCCATTGATTGCAGCCACGCCGCCTTCCAAAGGTCCGAAAACGAAGGGTGCACTGGTTTTTCACCGAAGGCGGCCGCCCGCTCCTTCTCAATCTCGTCCTCGATTTGAGCCAACTTGTAATCGTAGGGCCAAACGCGCCCTTCTTGCCGTTGGAGTATTGCTCGTACCGTGGCTACCACCGTCACCACGGGGAGCATCAACACTCCCAAAAAAAACCAGCGCCGCAGCTGCGGGTTGTCAATTGCCGCGCGAACCATGAAGTACCCGACCACACATGAAAGAATGTAGCTAACCGCGAGCAGCTTCAGAGCAAACATACATCACCTCGTGAGCACGAGAACGAGAGAGAGCGGCACACTTCATTTCATTTGGATGCAAGTTTATAACGCTTGGGCTGCTTTTGTGCAAGCAGAACCGCCAAACTGGACAAACTATAGTACCCTTTTGATAATACCCCCAAGTGCCAGCACCGACAGGGCTATTTCTCCAAAGATCAGGGGGACAAGCGCGGACCAATAAAGGAACATCCAGGCCATCCGACCGACCACGCTAAACTCGGCGGGCACCTCATTTGCTTGCGGCGGGTCATCTAGGAATCTGATCCGCAGCTGACGTCTGCGTTCCCCAATCTGGTGCCAGGCGGTGTAGAACTTCTGCCACAGCATTCGGGCCCAACGGTCCATAACTGTCAATAAAACTCCGATAAGTACAAGTCCTACGAGAATCAATGCGCCGGCGAGGTCTGCCTCCTTATCAGAGTTGTACTTGGCTGCGAAGGTCGGAATCGTCCTGGCCAGCCCGGCCAATACTAAGCCCATCGCAATAAAACAAAGGTCGAGCGGGAACACGAGGATGCTCTTGAATAGAAGCTTCGGCTCCTCTCGTGCTATCCACTTAACTACCAACCGGAAGAGCAGTATGGCGCACGGCAGAACCAGAGAGATGTTTCTGTGCAGAAGCTCTATTAACCGCCGTTCAGGTTCCATGTGAAGGTGGGGCGCAGTCTAACAGTGCTGCCCACAACTTTCAAGCAATCCTCCAAACCTCGCTTGGTCCATTTCCAGCGGTGCACTATGCGTTCAATTCAATTCACTTCGTGCCGTGTCGGCCAGGCGCGGCAATTCACCCGTGGTCGCCACCGCGATCTGGCTGCGCTCCAGCGTAGCCAGGGCGAACAGGATGGCCTCGTCGGCGCGGTCGAGGTCGGGTTCGACCACGGCCGTAAGTTCGGAAGTCGCTTCTTCCAGCCGCGTGATGCCGTCGCGCAGATCGGGATAAGTGAACGCCAGCACTTTGGCGGCGTCCACGTCGGCGGCGAGCGAGACGGCGTGGAACATGCGTATGACGCCGTTGGGCCGGTAGCCGCAATCAATCTTCAGCGGATCGCCTTTGTGGGTGTAATCTGCCGCCGCGATCTTCTTCTTCATCAGCTTCCAGACGCCGGCCTGCTGGAAGGCGTCTTTCATTTTCCCGAGAATCAGCCCTCGGCCTTCGCGGGCCGGGGAGCCGCGCCCCATGCGGCGTTCCAGGTACATGCGCGCCAGCGATTCCAGCTCGCGCTGCGGGTCTTGCGCCAGGCAGCCCTTGGGCGCGGTGAGCTGCAGACTGTTGGAGCAGTAATCCTGCAATTTTTCCAGCAGCGTGGCGCGGTCGAGCACGCCGCGCGTGAGTTGTTCACGCAGGTCGGCCTCGAGTGCTTGCAGCATGTCGATATCGGCCGCGGGATCGAGACAGCGGACCCGCCGCCAGTCGCGGGTGAAGCGCACGTGCGCGCCGCCGGCGTCCCACAGCAGGACACCGATGTTGACGAATTCCTCCCTGACCGCGTCGGGGGAGTAGCGGATAAGCGTGAATTCGAGTTTTTTCAGCTCCTCGGCCATTGGCTTTTAGCTCTTAGCTGTTAGCTCTTAGTTGCGGGTTGCGGCTAAGAGCTAATGGCTAACAGCTAACAGCTTATTTCACGCATGTCCCACCGCCACCCCCGCCGTCCACTGCGGGAACGGCATCCGCGTGGAACGGCGGAAATCCTCGATCAGCGCGCGGATGCGCCCGCGGCGCTTCACCAGCAACTGGACCAGCTTCTCCAACCCGTCCACGTCGGCGTCGTACCACTCCGGCGGGACGCATTCGGCGCAGGCCCAGATCTGCGATGGATCCAGCGCTTCCAGGCGCGACAGCCAGGGCTCGAACGACTCCCAGCCGCGCACCCACTCGTAGACCTCGTTGCGCAGGTAGACGCCGCGCAGCGGCGAATCGGGAAAGCTCCACTCGCCGGCGTTGAAACAGTAGCCCTGGTCGATGAAGGCGGCGTGGTACTTGCGTTCGCGGCCGCGGCGCCAGAAGGCCACCTGCCGGCCATTGGCGTTGCAGGTCCACTTGTCCAGCGCCAGCATGCCGGCGAAGGCGTTCAGGTTCTTCACCTGCGCCAGTGACGCTTCGGGCAAATAGTCGAACACCTGGCCTTCCGCCGGATCGACCACGAAGCGCGAGCCGAACTGCAGCCCGGGCCGGCAGGCGATAGTGCGTCCCGCCAGTTGGATGGTCAACTCCGGGGTGTGCTCCACCAGCCAGGGCTCCACCTCGATGACCTCGGTCTGCGCCACCGGCAGCCCGGCGCGCTCGGCCAGGCGGCTGCCCATCAGGTCGTTGGCCAGCACGCGCGGGTGCTGCGGGTTGTTCTGGAACTTCACCACGTAGAAGTTGCCGTCGCTGGCGCGCAGCAGATGCGCCTGCGCGCCGCCCCGCATCCTCCGCACATGTTGTACCGCGAACAGGGCCATAGGGAGCGGGAATTCTACACCGGGGCCGGACCTGTTTTCCGTGATGGGACGCGGTTCTAATCGGGTCATCGGGTGATCGGGTGATCGCGAAAGCCGGGTCAGGTCACCCGATGGCCCGGTGAGCCGATGGCCCGATCATCGCGCCAGGCTGGCGAAATCGAGTTCCGGCGCGGGGCGGTGGCCGCCGGCCAGCTCCAGGCGCACGGCCTGGGCGATGGCCATGGCCAGGACGCAGTCGTCGTGCGCACCGGCGGCGGCGGCCGCGGCGCCATCCGGCTGGCGGACGAAGGTGCGGCACTCGGCCAGCAGCCGCGGGCTGGCGAACAGGTCGGGCTGGCGCGCCACCAGGGCGGCGAGCTGCTCGATCATACGCGGGCGGCTGATGGCGGTGGTCAGCCACCCAGCCTGGCGGTTCTGCTCGTAGAGCCGCGGATATTTCTCATAAGCCGCAAGGTAGGCGATGACGCCATGGCCGTGGTTGTTGCGCTCCACCGCGATGAGCGCGCCGTTGTACTCGCGGCCCAGCTCGGCCAGGCGCGTGGCCAACTCCTGCGGCGGAATGTGCCCGTGCAGCTCGGCGCATTGCAGGCCGGTGACGCGCTCGATGAGTTGGGCGCAGGAGTAATCGCCCTCGCAGCCGCCGCCGGCCGGGTCCACCCCGAGGATGTAGCCGGCGCCGGGGCGCGGCGGCCACCACAGGAGCAGGCGTCCGTTGTCGCGGGACTCGATGGGGCGGAGGACAGGGGCTGAAGCCCCTTTTATTTCTGCCGCGCTATTCCCCCGGCTAAAGC
>Ga0315268_10007130_pt1 | contig 11795 bp, 8 predicted proteins | sample C1_top_MG_FD_204535 | JGI IMG/M metagenome (GOLD analysis project Ga0315268, IMG submission 204535) | Sediment microbial communities from Yellowstone Lake, YNP, Wyoming, USA - C1_top | ecosystem: Environmental > Aquatic > Freshwater > Lake > Sediment | place: USA: Wyoming | collected 2017-08-01 | reverse complement strand
ATGAATGGTGTGATGCCTGGTGCAAGGCCGGTTCACCTCATCATATGGCTCTTGCATACGGACATTTGTCGGGCCAACTACGGACCTTCTCTCAAATGCAAGGCCTGGATTTTTTCGAGGTCTAATTCCTTTCAGCGTAACTGGCGCGGTGGACGCGGTCCAAGCGCGGCAGGTCGTGTAAAATGTGTGGTACTTTAAAGCCTGGCATGTGGAGATGATGGTATGGAAGATATAAGTGCAGCTGAACGAAGGTCGCAGATCGCACAGATGGTGCAGGAAAACGGCAAGGTCATTGTTGCGGATCTCGTGTCTCAGTTCAAAGTCACTGAGACCTCGATACGCCGCGACCTGACTTTGCTGGAGCAGAGCGGTCGTTTGAAACGCATCCACGGAGGCGCGATTCCAATTCCTGGAAGTTCGCGCACAGATTCTTTTGCCGACAAAAAGGAACTGCACATCAAGGCCAAGGAGCGGATCGGCAAGGTTGCAGCGGAATTGATCAGACCCAAGGATGTGGTTTTGCTGGATTCAGGTACGACGACTTTGCAGGTTGTTCGCCATGTTCCCTCCGCGCTGCGCAACAGCAGCATGCTGACCCTCGTCACGAATTCGCAGCCGATCGCTCAGGAAGTTTTGACCTGGCCATCGCCGAATCTAACTATCCTGGGTGGCCTCTATCTGCCGGATTATCAGGCAACCGTCGGGCCGCAAACGCTGGCGCAGTTACAGGAGTTGAGCGCTGATAAAGTCTTCGTGGGTGCGGACGGAGTCACATTAGGCGGCGGTGTAACCACTGCCAGTATTTTGATGGCGGAAGTGGACCGAAAGATGGTGGAACATTCCAGGCAGGTGATCCTGGTGACGGACAGCAGCAAGCTCGGCCGAGTGGGTTTTGTGCCGATCGGGTCCATGAGCTCGATCCATATCTTGATTACTGATACCAATGCCCCGCCGGACATTATTCAATCCATCCGCGATCTGGGCGTACAAGTGATGCTGGTCTAGGAGTCTTGCCCGTCTTTTCCGACCACGACAAGTCCCGTCAGCCACCAGTAGCTGGAAGCGTGCCTAAAGCTTATTGTCCTTTCATTGCACGGTCATGATGGGAAAAGGAGAAAGCCTCGATGTACCACCACTACCAATGTTTTGATCGCAGAAGCGGACCGCAAAATGGTGGAACGCGCCCGAAAGACTGTACTTCAAGTGGATAGTTCCAGGATCGGACAGGCCGGATTGGTGCCGATCCACCCGCTCTTATCATTTAATGTATTGCTACCGACTCGAATGCGCCACCTGCATTTAACGAATCGGCCAGACAGATGCGCATCGAGGTCATTGTAGAAAGTTGAACTCTTACATCTATTTGGAGACAGATTCCTCAATCATCGGGCAATGGCCACGCCAATGCAAAATGCGTGGAATAAAACCTACGGAGCATAAAATGACAGTTGTTCATCAATCATTCAAAATTCAATCGGATCGCATGCCGACTTTCCATGATGTGACCGAAAACGTACAAACCGTCCTGAAGACCAGCGGGGTCACGAATGGGATCGTGGTTGTGTATTCACAGCATACAACTTGCAGCGTGTTCGTTCAGGAAGATGCTGATGATGTCAATTATTGGGGGACGAAACTGCTCTTGCAGGATTTGGTAAACGTTTTCGAGAATATTGTCCCCACCTGCCGGTCGGAAGGACAATATCTCCATCCTGGGTCAAAGCATATCGAGATGGCGAAGTCGCGCGATGAACACCCCGCCTGGAGCCTGAATACCGATGCGCATTTGCGCTCCGTCATGATGGGGCGTTCGCAGACGATTCCCATTTTCAATGGCGCAATGGAATTGGGCGAATTCGGACGAATCTATTTTGCGGATTTCGACCAGACCCGGGCGCGCGAACGAACCGTGATCGTTCAGATCATTGGGGAATAATCCGGCATGAATAACGGGTCCAGTTTTTCCACCCGTACGTTGTTTTCCGGCCCTCTGGAAATTGAGTTACATGACACTGCCTGCCCGCACATCGTAAGCCTGCGTTATCAGGGTTCGGCGAATCTGCTTGCCTCGGTTCCAGAGATCGCCATTCCAACTCTATACGGTGATTATCCCTTCATTGTAGGGCACCGACTATGGTATGCCTCCGAAGCAATGCCCCGCTCTTATGTGCCGGATGATGAGGGTTTGACAGTCTCCGAATTTCCGGATGGTCTCCTGCTCAATGGCAGACAGGAAATCGGTACCGGAATTCGCAAATGCATCAAGATCCATCTTCGCGCCGATCATCCACAGGTGACGCTCAGCCACATGTTCGTCGAACGGGCACCAGAAGGCTCGGTCAGTCACACAGAAAATTGGGAACTTTACGATGGCCCGAGCAGGATTTCCTACCGGAGAAAGTCATCTGCTGGATCATGGGAGAAGTTTAAGCTGTGAAGATAAAAATTCGAACACCGTTTTTTGAGACCAGCGTAAAAAATTATATCTACGGTGACGCCGTACTGGAATACGCGAAGGCTGCTGATGAAGCTTCCAAGGAATATGACGTGGATGTGCTGTTCGTGGCACCCTACACAGAGATCCGGCGCGTGAGGCAGAACACGGACCGGTTGATCGTCTTTGCCCCATATATGGATGCCATAAGGCCGGGTCGCGGTATAGCCGACGTGCTGCCTGAGGCGTTGAAGGCTGCGGGTGCCCAGGGTGTGGTGCTCAATCACAGCGAGCGACCAATGACCTTGAATACGATCAAAAAGAACATCGATCGGGCCAATGAACTCGACCTGCTTACTTTTGTTTGCGCGGATACCATTGCCGAGGCACAGGCGCTTGCGCTGCTTCATCCCGATATATTGAATCCTGAACCGACGGAGCTGATCGGCAGTGGAAATGTCAGCGACATGAGATATGTCAGGGATGTCATCCGAGCTGTTAAATCGATTGATCAGTCCATCCTGGTGGAGCAGGCCGCAGGCATCACAACTGCACAGCAAGTATACGATTTCATCATGGCAGGATCTGAGGCTGCCGGCTCGGCTTCCGGTATTCTCAACTCAGCAAATCCGTATGCGTTGTTGAACGAGATGGTTTGCTCCGTCAACAGGGCAAGGGAAGACCTGGTGAAACGGATTGAATAATCTCGAAACAAAATATTTGATGGGAGACTTGCTAAATGGTTTACAGAGAAGAATTTCAAGTGAAATCAAATGCTGATATCCCCACATTTCACAATGTAACAGAGCTTGCTAAAAACACGGTTAAGAATTCCGGGATTCGCAATGGCATTGTGGTGGTGTATTCACATCATACGACCTGTTGCGTGATTATCGAGGAAGTTGCTTTCGACAAAGCCATAACCGGGTTAGAAACACTGCAACAGGATTTTGTCGAAGTATTTGAAAAAGTAATTCCAACCTTCCGCAAGGAGGGGATGTATAAACACCCCGGTCCGAACGCCCTGCAGTTTGGAGCGGAGCATGGCGAGGACGCCCGCGCCTGCCGTAACACGGATGCGCACCTTCGATCTTCATTGGTGGGAAGAAGCGAGACCGTTGTAATCATAGACGGCAAACTGGACCTCGGTGAATTCGGGAATATTTATTTCATTGATTTTGACCAGACACGCGCACGTACTAGGACTGTCCAAATCCAAGTGATTGGTGAATAGTATTTTCAATTCAAAACAGGTATTCGTTCAACAATATGGTCACTGAGGGCTAAAAGCGGGCTAACAAAGCGTGTATTGGACAGGCGGGCTGTACGTCCTCAAAACATTTGGGACACAAAGTTCCACAAGAACGTGGTCGAGACCGGTCTTGTTCAACGCGATGAGCAATGTATCCTGAACATCGTTCGCATTCATGGTCGGGGTCAACTTCCAAACCAGGATATAACGCGAGAAATCATTCAGCACCGTGGATAGGTAATACCATCCCCAGCCTTGGATCTTGAAATACGTGAGGTCGGTCTGCCACAATGTCGTGGACATGGGTCGTAGGATGCTGGAATTTCTCCGCCGCACTCATCACCATGAAGGCAGGGCTCCCCACCAGATCGAAACCCTTCAGGATGCGATAGGTGCTTGATTCCTATATGAAATAGCCCTTTACATCGGTAAACAGACACGCTATTTGCCTTGGTGAACGGTCCGGGTGTTCCAGCGCCAGTTTCACCTGTGGTGGCTACTTTATTCATCCATCAGATCTTTTGGAGTATTCATATAACCTGGAACGGGGAAGTGGGGGAGCCGATGAGTTAAAACAAAACGGACCCGCTACTCAATTTGAGTAGCGGGTCCGAACTTCTGCGATCCCGACGGGGATCGGACCCGCAGAGCGTAACATTTCGACCAACTAACGATGAGATGAATTTTGCGTCTTTTTGAGCCGTTTTTTCTCTAAAGACAGGCGGATTTTATGCCGGGTGCTGGAGATTGTCAAGCAATTGATCGGGGATTCTGTTAAAGTCGAGACAAATGTCCACTCATGAGACAACGGGGAGCTGGTTTGCGCCACAAAATCTGGGCACTTGACTTAAGTAGCCACCATAGGTTGTATTTTCAAACACATGCCTGCCTCCACTCATTATCTTACCTCTCCTTGCTGGTTTGCCAACAGTAACTTTGAGAAGGCCATGTGAAGTTAAGTGATGATACTTTGAGAATAACACAACATCGGATATACTAAAATAGCACGTCAAACAGGCATTCTCCTGTATCTATTGAATTGTTCTGATAAAGTTCTTTGAACCGATAGGAATTGTTCAATATAGCTTTTAAAGGATACAACTTGCACTCGCATTGGTCAATGAGAAATCTTGGTGGATTAATCAAAGCTACGATTGAAAGCTAAATGGAGAATTGCAATGAGACTTCGAAGACTTTATATTGTAATTTTGTTTATACTTGGTATTTCTTTGGTCTCAACAGCTTGGGTTGGTTATTATTTCAACATTGGAATCGATAAGCTTTTTGTTGCGTTTCTAGCAATCTCTGGTGTTGTGATTGCGCTTGGAGAAAAAATTAATGGGTGGTTAGAAGCATTGTTTGGAAAAGAAGAAGAGCCCTCTAAGAAAATTGAAGTGGTGATTAGGGATTATTCCAAAACAAACAATGTTGCCAAAGATAATTTAAAGAAAATGATTGACGAATATTTAGATTGGGTCCAAGAGAGCTTTGGCACAATTGTTTTGCGTGGAATAGAACGCGGTGGTGAACAAGCCGTAAATCTTCCTTTGGAAGAAGTTTATATTCCGTTGCGTGCAGATATTTTGAACGACGCTAGTGAACAATCAAGAGGTAAAGGATTTGTGGATTTTTCAATTGAAGGCAAAGTTGGAAATCCAAAATACCAAAAAATTATTAGACTTAATGAAATATTTTCTTTTCGTAAGGGCGTTAAAAGGGTTGTTATTACAGGCGGGCCTGGTTCTGGGAAAACAACAGTGTTGTTGCATTTTGCGTGGACTCTGGCGAAAGCTTTACGTTACAATTCTCAACTTGCCAGGCAAAAATTAGGAATGAGTAGCCCTATACCTATTCCTATTTATATTCCCATAACGCGTTACGCACAATACTTACGAAAATTATCTCCCTCAGCAACTGCAGAACAAAGTTCATTAAAGGCTTTTATTCCCGAATATCTTAATGAACGTAGTACCAATCTGGGAGGGCTTGGTAAGGATTTTTTAAGCTATTTACTTGGAGACGGCAAAGAAGTTTTGCTTTTATTGGACGGAATGGATGAAGTACCAACCGAAAATGAGCGCGTCTTAATTATCTCTAAGATTAAAGATTTGATATCAGGAAGAAATAATCTCCGACTAGTTGTTACAAGCCGAACTGCGGCTTACCAGGGCCGCGCCGTGTTTGGATCTGACTTTCGTCATGTTCAAGTTCTTCCCCTTGAATCGAAGCAAGTAAGAAAGTTAATTCAAAGTGCATATAGATCAATTTTTCCAAATAGTGAAATAAAAGCCCTTCAAAGCGCAGAAGATTTGCTTTACAAGATTGAGCAGTTAGAAGGTAAAAGCTATAAGAAACTAGATCCGATGGATGATGAGAAATTTGATGAATTAAACATAAGAGGAAAATCCCTAGCCGATTCGCCGATTATGGTCCGTATGTTGCTTATAGTTCATTATAACGAACGCAAGCTGCCAGATCAGCGTGCAGACTTATACCAAAAATCAATCGATGTGATTTTACGGCCTGATAATGCCCCTGACCCAAATGTGACCAGTGAAATTGAAAAGAGAATTGCTGGAAGCTTAGCTTTAAATCGGGAAATGCTACAGCATCTTGCCTTTCACATGCATATGCAAGGGATAGATCGGGGACGGGAGATTGACGAGATTCGCCTTCGACAAATTTTGGAATCAGAACCCGCTTATGAACCTTACGTTGATAATTTAATCACGCAAACCCGCGAGCGAGGAACACTATTAGAAGAGAGGGGAGGGCTCTATCGTTTTCTTCATTTTTCTTTTCAAGAATTCTTAGCAGGACGTTATCTAGCACAAAACTTCATCGATACTGATAAGCTCATAGCTTTCCTCGAAGATGGATTAATCTCGGATTTATGGTGGCGTGAACCTATTCTTTTAATGATTGGGTATCTAGATTTATCTGCTCCAATTCAAGCTAGGCGATTATTATTCGGACTTGGAGGACTTGATGGGCAAAAAAATAGTCGAACAAAGAATCTCAATACTCAATTGATAAGTTGCTCATTGGCGTCTATGGGTTTCCTGGAGTGTCAAAGCCAAGCTAATGATGTTAGTGAGATGCTCAAAGACCGCCTAAAATTGTTGTTCATAGAAGTTCAATCCAACAGACCCACCCCTTCACTTCTTGCTTCATCCATGGATAGTTTAGATCGACTTGGTTATCTTCCTGATGATCTCTATCAATTTATTAGAATTGATTGTGCCCATCCATTTTTTATTTCTAAATATCCCGTTACAAATGTACAATATAAACGTTTTTTGCTCGACAAAGACTGGATAAAAGATAAAAAAATTCATTTTCCTCGATATTGGACCGATCCTCAGTTTGGAGTTCTTCGTAGGGCGGTGCCTGTAGTGGGAATTTTTGAACGAGAAATTAGTGTGTATTGTGATTGGCTATTGTATAACTGGGATCAATTGGAAGAGAGCAAACAAGGAATTGCAAAGCCAAAAACTATACGCCTGCCTTTGGAAGAAGAATGGATTATTGCCGCCGGAGGTAAAATACCCAACTATCGCTATCCTTGGGATCTGGCTACATCTAACGCATTCAAAGAAGTTGATTTTAATGATTATGCTAATGTTTATCTTGGTGGTATAAACCACACAACATTAGTTTGGATGTACCCGAAAGGTATAAGCCCTCAAGGCGTTATGGATATGGCTGGAAATGTTTGGGAATTACAAATTGACTCTAAAATATATGACTCCTCACAAAAAAAGCCCCAGCTTGTGGCTCGCGGAAGTTCTTGGACAAATAGTGCATCCCTGACTATGGTATCTGAAAGAATTGATAATACGGCAGCGAATTTACAAGGCTCTAACAATACTGGTTTTCGAATTGTTCTAACTTTTTAATCAATGAGGTTGAAATATTCTTGCTTTGATATGGAGAATTAATCGATCAACTAGTGAGCAATTAGGAGAGAAAAAGTCTAGTAATTTGTAAAAAGCACAAGTAAATTACATTTACCAAAATAATTAGATTATTAAGTAAAGATCTTTGCAGCTCTTGCTTCATGTAAATCAACCTTTGATGTGTTAGCTTGCACACTCTATGGTTAGCAGGACTGAATAAGCGCGAATAAATGAAGATAGGCGAATAGTCAATTTTAGACAGTAACTATTCAGAAAAAGGAGATTAATATGTCATTCCCGCAGATACTCGAGGTTGCAATCGGCCTCATTGTTATCTATTATTTAATGGGTTCTATTGTATCAATAATTTGTCAGATTATCATGGAGTCGTTGGAAACGCGAAGTCTTGCGCTTGAGAAATATTTGAAGCAAATTGCTGGCGATAAATTTGTTGACTTGATCGCAATGCCGCAAATTAAAGCATTGCGGCCGATTCGTTTTGCAAATTGGTGGAATTTCTTTGGTGCAGGTACGGTTGAGAAACGTGTGGAAAAAATTCCCACGTCGACTCTTGTTGATGCTTTTTTTGATATGAGCGGCTTGTCTAGGGCGCGTTCAGCCACTGAAACAGAATTGCTGGCGATTCTCAACCGACTCCCTGAGTCGGATGGCAAGAAAGCAATGCTTATCTGGGTACAAGATGGTGTTACAAACATTAATGATTTACGTTCTAGGGCGGACGATTATTTTTCTGGCATTTTAAGCCAGGCTGCTGAGACCTTTAGGGCCAATGCGCGTGGTCTTGTGATTGTAATGTCGATTGTTCTCACTCTTCTTTTCGGTACGGATAGTATTCAACTCGCAAGCGATTTATGGAACGACTCAACTTTGCGCGCGCTTACACAGGCTGAAGTTACTGCTGCTGCGCAGCAGGGTCAAGTCACGGATATGACAGCTTTGCTCAATCAATTAGGCCTTGTATCTATCAAAATAGGTTGGTGGCAAGCACAAAATCTTCCCGTTCAAACATCCACCATTGATTGGATAAAATTCATTATTAATAAGTTTGCTGGCCTTGCAATCACAGCTGTTGCCATTTCGCAAGGATCATCTTTCTTTTATGACTTGTTGAAGAAGTTGGCTGGCCAAGAATCGTCGGGTAGAGTTGGTGGAAGCAGTGGTGAACAAATGGAGTTGAAGGTTAGTAAGTTTTAGTTAGACCCTATCCGTAAAGTCACGAAAGATTAGTCTTTGGTTCCTTGTCCTGGCACATTGCTCATCCGCTTGGATTTGCAGTATAGAAAAGGGTTGAGGTGGCTACTTATGTCATCCGTCAGATATTTTCGGATATTTGAATTATTGAAATGGGGGAGATATCAAAAGTTGATACAAAACGGACCCGCTACTCAATTTGAGTAGCGGGTCCGAACTTCTGCGATCCCGACGGGGATCGGACCCGCAGAGCGTAACATTTTGACCAACTAACGAGGAGTTGATTTTTGTGCCTTTTTGAGCAGTTTTTGCTCTAAAGACGGGCGAATTTTATACGGGCTCCTTGAGAATGTCAAGCAATTTGTGGGTGATTTCGTTAAAGCCGAGACAATTGTCCACTCATGAGACAACGGCAAGCTGATTTGTGCCACAAAATCCGGGCGGATGACTTAAGTAGCCAGCACAGGTGGCCCACCAATTCGCAATTCATAATGCTTGGGTTTGTCTACGTATCTTCGGTATATAAAATGGGAGCTTGACAACCTCATATATGTCTGGGGGAATGATTTCTTGATGGATTACTCTTTATTTGGTAGGCGCGGATCGCGCAGCACTCGAAACCTCGAAACCTCATGTGTGTGATATATGAGGTAAATCGAAAACTGTGTCCAATCAGTCCATTCTGTTCGAATTTTGGGGAGTTAGGCGTCCATTCAGTACATTCTGTCCACCTGTTTTAAATGCGTAAGCTAACCGATAAGCTAACTAAAGAGCCGCCCATAGGAGGATAATTGATAGTGCTTGCAAATGTCCTGCATCGCAACACGCTCAGCTCAGTATAATCCGAGATCGTGAGAACGCTGCGTGAAGGGTTATCGCAACCGGCAGAAAAAGAAATAGCTGTAGTGTGAACATGAGGTTGATAAGTTGCTAACAGGCTTATGCTAAAAGGCCGAAGACTCCTTACAAGCAAATCATGTTTCTATTTGCAATCCGGTATCCAATCCAAACAACCAGTTTGAAAATACTTGTCAAACTCTTCGTCGGGTGTTTGCCATTCAGGATTTTGAATACCTATTGTTTGAATATACTGATCAAATTCGTTTTCCGTGTGGAAACCCTTCGTGATATTTTTGTCGGGGACAATCACGAACCAATGATAATAGCCGTTCTGAATGTAAGCGTTAGCCTGCTTATCAACATACGAGGAATATGCCATTATGACGCCATTTTTCACCGCAAGTTTTTCTAGTTCCTCAACATGATAATAAACATAAGTCACTTGACTGTTAGGTAAATCAACCAATAGAAAGTTGCCTAGTCCTAAGCTCCACGGAGAGGATGGTCCATCACGCATTGCCTGAATTGGGTCTATCAATGGAAAGCGAGCCCCGGGTGCATAATCATCATTGTAATCGTAGAATGGATCGGCGTGATGACGGAGCGAGGGGAAGCGCGGGAAAGTCGTCATACAGCTGATGCTAAGCAAGATCATGAGACAAAGAACTATTGTTTTCATATGCATCCTGAAATCTATTGACCTTACGATGTTATTACTTGCATCGCAGACATGAAACCGGCGGGGGTATTATTTGGTTCCATCGGGCAGTGGTCGGAACTTGCATCTTTGCATTAAGCATTCCATAGTAAATGGGAGATGCCGCTACAGCAAAAGCATTGTAAGCCAAATAGCTAAGGAACGATCTTTGACCAGTGTTCTCCAGGTCCGGTATATAGTCAAATTGATCTTGGGCTTCCCACGTAGTTGAGATCTTTCCATCTTCGGAGACTTTCGTATTGGTGGCATTCAATTTCCCCCGGTGAACCATATAGAAAGCTGGGTTACCCGTTATCCCGGCTATGAACCAATTCCGGCTAGGGCCATCTGCGCTGAAATAAGGTTCATCAGGATCGGTAAAATCATTTGAGTAAGAGAAGGCTTGTTTACCGTATCTTGGGTCTTTTCTTATGTCGGCAACGATTCTTTTTTCTGCACCTTGGACACTTGGATCATCCTTCAAGCTTTGAAGTCCCTCACCCGTGATATTCGCGTGATCTGCATGTTCCATCCCTAGCTTCATGATTTCCCAGATATTTGAAGCATTGTTACCAACTGGTTGTGCAGAAACTGTAGTTACACTTACATACATTGCAATAGCCATATAGGCTATTGCCCCACACAAGATTGCTTCAATAGGATCAACACAATGTCCACTTGGATCGTTATAACGAATCGGATTATTTAGAGCATAGCTATATCTGTTCCAAGCTTGAGGATTTGATGGGTCTGGTACAATCGAATCTGGTGAAACAAAGCGTCCTAATAGGCTGTCGTACATCCGTGCTTTATAATCCATTAACCCCAAGTCTTTGATGTCACGCTGACCTGTATAACCAAAATCGGTTTGAATGATTGGCGAATTAGGAATAGGTGGAATATCCGTTCTCACCTGTCCAAAGGGCAAATATCTCTGCTGGCTTGTTGAGTTTCCGCTGGCGTCGGTTACTGCGACTACCGAGCCGAGATGGTCGGTCAGCAAATATTGTAATCCACTACCGTCTTTCATTGCAACGGTCATGCCTGCGATGGAATAATACTTCTTTATATTGGTACCTGTCACTTCATAGGCCCCGCCCATGAAGTAGGCTGTTATTACCGCGGGTTGTGCGTTCCCATTTGCATCATAAGGCGTGTAAAGCTGCGCGACCCGGGTTCCGTCTCCGTCGTAGGAGAAACTCCAACTGGCGGAATATGTCAACGGTGTAGTACAGTCTCCCGTGGCAAGCTTCTGTACGGTTGAGAGTCTATTCTCGGGGTTGTAGGTCTGTTTGTAGGTTTCGTTGTTTTCCACACGGCAGGTCATATTGCCATTTTCATCGTATTGGTAATTCGCAACGGCGCCGCCGGAGAGAGTCGTCACGGCATGAGGATGGGCTGAGGTGTAGGTATAGGTCGTCGCATCCCAGCCCGCCGCTGGCGCTTGGCATTGGCAAACAC
>Ga0315268_10007129_pt1 | contig 11796 bp, 10 predicted proteins | sample C1_top_MG_FD_204535 | JGI IMG/M metagenome (GOLD analysis project Ga0315268, IMG submission 204535) | Sediment microbial communities from Yellowstone Lake, YNP, Wyoming, USA - C1_top | ecosystem: Environmental > Aquatic > Freshwater > Lake > Sediment | place: USA: Wyoming | collected 2017-08-01 | reverse complement strand
AGAGCTGGCACAGTCAAGATTAGAACATTGGATGGATATAAGATAAGAGTGTGTAGAGAACACGCGTTGACATTTTTGGGATGTTCTGTTCTTGGCAGATTTGGAAAAAAACTGCGTATAATAGAAGTTAACTTGGATAATTTTTCTCGAAAATAGACATGGCAAGAAAAGGTGTAGTTAACATCAACTGGATTATTAAAACTGCATGATTTCCCTTACAGAATTTCTACTTCAACGAAAATAAAAAACTGATGGCTAATTAGTTTCATCTTGTTTCTTCTCTTGCTCCGCAATAAAGCGTTTAAGCTTCTTCTCCATCTTCAACTCGTAAGTATGCTCTTTCATAAGCGGAGGCAAACCCTTCCTCTTAAAAAGCAGGTTTGGAGCAACTATACGTCTTTCTTCAGTCTTCACTTTTATTTGTTCGCCATAAACCTTATCTTCAAAAGGCTCTAGAGCCTCTACAATCCAATTCCCACGAGTCTTCGTCAAAATCTTAACCTTAAACTTTCCTTTATAATACCTAATTTCCTCACTCATGTTCAACAGCCACAATATTTGCTCATATGCAACCAATATAAAACACATGCTTTTCTGTGATAGGCATTGCCAGAAAGAATATGAGCAAGTTTCAATCAGAATTGTGATGACGAAGCTTGTGGTCTTCTCATAAGCAATTTGATAAGCGTTCACCAAGTGTTTGGTTACTTGACATTTTGAAGGGTTCAAATCTTGGCTCTGACATCAAATATGATGAAGACTTGCTATTAACTAAGGCTTCTAGAAGTGGCTTATGCGTCGCTTGCAAAGGCTCAAGATTTCTGTGTGGCAAAACCCGTTGCCCAATAATTGTCAAAGCCAACTATTTCCTGAAAAGTGTTCCACTAATGCAAAGCGAGGACATAGAAGGAGCTTCGCCTCCAAGTGTCTTTGTGGGAAGAATCGGCTACCCATACGTTTATGCTGGACCCCTCGTGCCGCCAATTCAAGAAGACACAAGCCTCTACGATTTGCCTGAATTCTGGTTTGGAAAAACAATAGATGACATAGTCAGTTTTCGCTCTATGCTCATTCGTGGAAAGCACCGTGTTCACGTTCGACGATTCGAAGAAGCGGGAAAAATCATTGAAAAAACCCGCGAACTCGCCTTAGCAATTAACCCTGTAGATGTTGAGTTAATGTTAAAAAAGAAGCCCAGAGGCTTTCTGCTTCTAGACGACGAAGTCCAACCTTTTGGGCCCTCAGCACCAATCAGAGACTTGCGCCTTGGTAATACACGTTGGGACCATCAGATAGAGAAGGCTTATAGTGATACTGACTTGAAAGCTGCTGAAGCAGTTATGGAGCTTTACGGCAAAGGCGTATTAGTCACAAAGATTCAGCGGGCTTTCAGTGTTGGCGCCTTCGGTGTAAAGCCCAATAGGCGGATGGTGCCAACCAGATGGAGCATAACCGCCGTAGACAGCATCCTCTCAAAAGATCTGATGGAAAAAGTGAAAATCTTTCCTGAAATAAACGAATACAGAGTTTACGAATCTCGCTATCTTGACAACCTCTTTGAGGTTTTAATGATTCCAAGCACATGGAGCTACGAAGCAATAGAAGCATGGTATCCAGGCACTGTCTGGAATCCTCAAGGACAGAATGTCATAATGTTTTCTGATTGGGAAGGATATGAGGGAAGAACAACATATGCGGAAATAGGCGGATGCTACTATGCTGCACGTCTTGCAGTTTGCGAATTGTTGATGAAGGAGAGACGCCAAGCAACAGTTATTGTTCTCAGAGAAGCACACCCAGGCTATATAATGCCTGTCGGTGTTTGGCAAGTGAGAGAAAACGTGAGAAATGCGATGCGACAGAAACCTTTTGTCTTTAACACTTTAGATGATTCATTAAAATTTGTTGCAAGCAGATTCCAAATTCCATTGCAGCAGTGGATAATGCAAAGCGAACTTTTAAAAACTGCACTTTTTCAAAAGAAGATTACAGACTTTTTAGAAAAAAGAAGATAGTCTAGCTTGAAGTAATCTTAACGACTGCGATAATGGCTACAATAGGAATTCCACTGCTTAGGCGTAAACATAGAGCAAATGAGCAGCCACAAGACATTTGAAGAATGTCAGATTCCAAATTCCATTTTATTAGCCCATTTTAACCGCCATGCAGTTAATTAGTCTTTTGAGACGTCTTTCTCTTCAAAAAAATGCTAATAACTTTTTAACAACTATGCTTAAACAGTATTTTGAAAAACACGTCAATCGGATAAGCCAATGGAAAATTTTTTATACAAATTGCGAGGAATTATGAGTTTGAGGTCGCACTCGTGTCTGGAAGCAAAATAAAGAAGAAAAAGGGGAAAGCGAAGAAAACAAAATGAATAAGTAACCACAATAGACTACAAACCCCCCATTTTTTAACATTTTCCCGAAAACGTCTCAAAAATTGTCTGTTCGTTTAGCTGCTAACGATAGAGGGCTCTCTATTTCTGCTTTATCTTTGCTTTTTTCCAACAGTTCCACGACTTCATCTATGAATCTGAAATATCTTTGGTCTCGCATGTGTTTTGTGCGGGGTCTTGGAATGTCAATTTTTACTTCTCCAATGACTTTTCCAGGACGTGGTGACATCACTATGACTCTATCCGCCATAAAAACTGCTTCTTCCACATTGTGGCTTACCATTATGAAAGTGTTTGTTGGCAAAGCAGGATTTCGCCAAATGTCAAGCACTAATTCTCGAAGGATTTTTGCAGTAAGTTCATCTAGCGAAGAAAAAGGCTCATCCATGAGCAAGACTTCTGGCTTCAAAGCTAATGCTCTTGCTATTCCAACGCGTTGTTTCATTCCACCTGAAAGGTCATGGGGATAAGTGTTCTCGAATCCTTCAAGTCCAACCATTTTTAAGTATTCCTCTGCAATGTGCTTTCGCTTTTCTTTTTCTATTCCAAGAACTTCCAGTGGCACTTCAACATTTTCTAATGCAGTTTTCCATGGTAGCAAGCCGAAAAGTTGGAAGACCATTGCGATTTTTGGAATGGGCTGTGTAATCAGTTGTCCGCGAAACAATATTTCTCCAGAGTCCGCTTTTTCTAAACCCGCTATTATCCTAAGTAGCGTGGATTTTCCGCAGCCTGATGGTCCGACTAAGCAGACGAATTCATCGTTTCCAACTGAAAAACTCACGTTGCCTAAAACCAAAATTTTACTCTTTTCCATCGCAAATGATTTTGTCACATTTTTTACTTCAAGCACAGACAAGGCTTAAACCTCCACATGATATTTTTCAAATTTTCTAAGCAAGCGTCTCCAAACGAATGCTTCCATGGAAAGCACAATTGCTGCGACTATGCCTAAGAGAAATATAAGCACCACGGTATTTCCATACTCGTATCCAGCTTTGTCAAGCAGCGAACCGAGACCAGGAACTGAAAGATTAGTTGATGGCAAATATTCTGCAAATATTATTGTGTTCCAACCTGTTCCCCATGAAAGTATGCTTCCTGTAACTATAGATGGCAGAATAGACGGAATCACTAAGTGCGTTATTCTTTTCATACCCTTAAACCCGAAAAGTTGACCAACTTCCCTTATCTCAGTTGGAATGTTTTTCACAGCGCTTACAATGTTGAGGAACATGTACCATATCATGTCAAGAACAAGCATAATAATGCATGTTAATTCAAGAGCAACATAATCGATCCCAATAAGCCCTTTTAATCCAAGAAACAGAACTGGGAATAACGCCAATATTGGCACTCCCTGTCCAACATCATAAAGTGGATAGAACACTGTCGCGAATCTCTTGTGTTCTGCAGCCAAGACACCCATGCCAATTGCCACTACAAGAGAAATTCCATAGGCTATTGTAAGCCGCCCCATAGTCATAGCGATTAACAGTGGCAGACTGCCAAGCTCTTTTACAGCGCTAGCACTTCCGCTCCATAAATTAGGATCCACAAAACTCTTGCGGATTATGTCCGTTGTGGGGAATTGACCAAATACTGTGTATAAGACAATAAAAATCGCTGTAAAAGCTAAGGCTGCAGCAATAATCTTCTCGATATGAGAGTATTTTCGCAGGCGTTGAGAAGCAATAGAGAAAGCCTTTGGCCAGTGGAGTCTTCCAAAATGCAGCCAACTAGTCGCCCTTGCCCCTGCAATCCCAAGTTTTCCAACCCCAGAAAGATCCATTCTAAATACGGGCTTAAAGGTGCCAGTGCTGGCTCTCTCCATTAGCCTATGCCAAGTTAGCGTGTTGAAGTATACGACGATGAATGTTATGAATACTAGAAGGATTATGGCAAGGTTCATGTCTTGCCATTTGTACGCAGCCATCGCAAGAAGGGAGCCTAGTCCTCCTGAAGGTGGTGTCACAACCTTTCCCTTGTATTGGATGTACTCTGCGGCTATCATGAAGAACCAGCCGTCGCACCATGCAAGGTTTGCTCCTGAAACCACAGCAGGAGTGATTGCGGGCAGAATCACGTGTCTAACATAGCGCCATCCAGTCAAGCCGAAGCTTCTTGCTGATTCTACAACGTTTGTTGGTATTCCACGGATTGCTCCTAATACTCCGAAGAAGATAGCCCACGCCATTGACGTGAAGAGCAAAATGATTACGGATAATTCGATGCCCCATGGTCCTAATGCGAATAGAAAGCCTATGACCATTGGAAAGTATCCGAGTATGGGAATTGATTGTAATAGGTCTATGAATGGTGTTAGAATAAGCGATGCCCATTTGTTTGTGGCAGCCAATATGCCGAATGAGATTCCCCATGCAACTGAAATCAAAAGTGTTATTGCAATTCTGAAAACTGTACTAAAAGTGTACAGTGGAAGGCTTCTAATTTCCTCATTATAACCCATGGAAGTTACAATTAGCCAAGTCATTATGCAGAGGATTACTAATCCGCCAATGAAGCTGATTAAGTACTTTCGCAAGGTTCATGCGCCTACTAAACCTCAACCATAATAACGAGAACGGTAAGATGGGCAATTTAAGAATATCGCATCATTTTTTGTTAATTTCTTTAAACCGTTTAATAGCATAATTCACAATTTTCATGGCTTCTTCAGCTGTTTTCCATTCTTTAAATTTAACCCACTTATGCGGTTCCAAATGCTTATAAATCTGAAAGAAGTCCTGAATCTCTATTAGCTTATGCTTGTGCACGTCCGTAATATTCTTGTAGCCCTCAAATCTTGCATCATTGACAAGCACAGATAAAATTTTAGGATCTTCACCTTCTTCGTCTTCAATTATTAACGCTCCAATAACCCTAACCTTCACTATGCATCCAACTTCAAGAGGCTCATAACTTATCACCATAATGTCCAAGGGGTCATTGTCATCAAACCATGTTTGCGGAACAAAGCCATAATCAACTGGAAAAACCACCGATGAAGGTATGATGCGGTCTAAAACAAATGATTCCCAAGGTATATTATACTCATACTTGTCTCGTGAACCCATTATAACCTCAACCACCATATTAAGCAACTTAGGCGGCTTATCGCCAGAAGGAATATCTCTCCAAATGTTCATAGCGAAACCTTAAGCATAATCGTCAAAGTTACTAATTTAGTTTTCTTTAACCGCTTAATCATTCATTCTTCAAGCACACGCTTTTTAATTGTTCCTTTCCCTTCGCCATATTTCATATACAATTCCTTTCTCAAAGCCTCAAGCATCTCAATTTTCCTCCCAGCAAACTCCGCTGCCGTGATAACTTTCACTCCACGCTTTTCTGCTGCTTCATAAACGGGTTTAATCCTTAACTTGTAATTCAAATCACGAAGAAAATGATGGTCTAAAACAAGGGTTTCCAGACTCTTTTCTTTTACGGCTCTAACCATATTAGCATTAGAAATTTCAAGGCTCTTATACGAATAACGATACCCAAGCATATAAGACATTGGACCATCAACAAACAAAATGTTAGGCTTTTCTTTAAGAATAAAGTCTATCTGGTCATCAAGTGATGGTCCCTCAACATCGGATGTGTGGAGAAATTTTTCACTATTACTTTTTATGCTAACCTCTATTACGTATCCAAGCCGTGGGTTCGTTCCGTGGCAAACGGCTTTTGAAAAAGTTATGAGAGTTTTGCCTAACTGAAAACTTTTCCCATCAGCGATTTCAAGTTTTCTTGGTAAGCTTTTAATTGCCGCTAAATAATAGGCGGCTCTTTCCTTTTGGCTTCTGTTTATGTTTTCTGTGGGATGTTTAACAAAAACCGTCTTGCCCTTGTATAGTTCGGGATAGTTTGGGTCATGATGGTCATAGTGATAATGCGTCACAATAAGCACATCAGCCTTTTCCGCATTATACCTTATCTCTTCCCATGTTTCGTCAAGCCTCTGCCATTCCAGAAAATGCGGCTCCAAACCATAGCGAATAGGCGCTAAAGCGACGCCTGGGTCTATTAAAATTTTCAAGTCATCTGTTTCTATGAATGTCGCCATGGAGCGAATGCCAAAACTGTCAAAAGCTAATGGAATTATTTTCTTAATCATCCTCTTGGTTCCTTCTTGAAAAATGTCTCCAACTTTCTTGTCTCAGCCTTTCTTAGCACATCAGCGCACTTTCTTGGATCTAACGTCTTATACTCTAATCCGAGGGTCGCCAGCACTCTTTGAACATCCTTTGCAATATTCGGTGCTGCAAGAATACCTCTTATTTCACGGTCTGCTTTGCTTTTGATTGCGTCAATATATCTGGAGAGTTGCAGCGCCGCTTCTTTACCCGCTGTTTTGCGTTTAACCTCTACAACAACAAGCTTTCCATTCTTGTCCACACCATAAACATCAACAAAACCAGGTTCAACCTTCTTCTCATAGCTTATAGGCTTAAAACCTTCTTCCAAAAGCGACGGCTTCAGAAGAATCGCCTTATGCATGTCCTCTTCACTCGCGTAAAGCAAAAACTCTCCAGAATCCGCAAGGCTTGAAGCAGAAACCATGTATATCTTGTCGAAAAACACCTTGACAGATTCACTTGGCTTTTGCCTTACAGCGCGAATCTCTAAAACATTGCCCTTAGGTTGAGTGTGAAAAATGCAGCCTGGAGGTTGCCAGTTGACTGGTTCATAGCCAACAGGACGATGAACAAGAACGGAACCATCCCCTTTAATTATTAGTATGCGTTCGCCAGGTTCAAGCTTTGACTTGGCTCTTCCAAGGTAATGCACCCAACAATTCCCAACAACCAGCAGCATTTTATGTTGTAAGACTGCCTCTTTGATGGTTTTTTCTGCTTCCGCAGCTCCCGGTTTCACTAATACAGTAAAAGATTTGGAATTTGACATTATTTCGCCAGTAATTCTAGAGAACTTTATAGTACATAAAATTTCCATTACTTATCTTCACATATTCACTTGCGCTTTTCACTTTTACCCTTATAGAATAAATTTAAGGAAACAGCAATCATTATGAACAAAGAGCTCCCGTATGTTATCCACAGTGCTGGTGAAAAGTTAAATCTGTAAATAATAGTTGAATATTTTGTCATGTCAACCAGTACCCCTATTCCAGAGTAATTAGTGCCTATTTTGATCTGCCCGTTCAACAACGTCAAGTCTGGGAAAGTTTCAATTTGGTCGGTTAAGTATGTGAGGTGTGAAATGTCTTGATGAAAAGGCGGCCACTGTGCAGAGTCTATATTCATAGAAACATTCACAAAAAAATGGAGCTATGCTTCCTGTGTTATCTACACGATGAAAGTCAACTAACGTTCCACTTTGAACATCTAAGGTCTCTCGTCCATAATATAGGTATGTCCAGTTTACACTGCGGAAATCAACCTCTATATCGTAACATATGAATTCGGTGATGTTTGAATCCAAACTTACAAGAAAGAAAAGATTAACTGCAAATATATCGCTGTATGCCTCTACTGCAGCTTTAGGATAAATAGCAATGAGTGTTATGTTAACCAATGATGATTGTTCGCCATCAATGTAGGTTGTTCCATGAACGTTAACAACATTCATTTTTGTGCTCAGGAAATGAAAACTTTGCCATGCTAAGACGTAAGGAAGCGTTGCGGCAGTCAACAATATTATAGCTAATATTGTTCCTAAAAGAAATATCATTTTAGGCTTTGGTAGTATGCAATTATCTTATTTATTTTGTCTTTTTTTAACTTTGCCTTATATTACTTATATGATTATATTACTGTTTCAACTCTCTTAGAAGTTATCTCAAATAGTTTATGAAGGAATTTGCACAACACATTTCTAAGTGTGGTCATGAGCGAATTGAACAGGAAACGTAGTATAATGCGACGTTATAATTTGACAGCGCACATTTATAATATGCGATATGCCGAAGAGCAAAATGCAAAAATTGAAGCTGCTTTAAAAAGCGTTAACATAGAAAAGTCCAGTTTAATCTTGGATGCTGGTTGCGGTACAGGATTATTGTTTGATTACATAGCTCAAAAGGCGGACGCAATTGTTGGTTTAGATATTTCGAGAAAAATGCTTCTTCAAGCAATGAATCGTTCCCTAAAATTTGTTAATGTCCATTTGATATGGGCTGATGCTGATAATTTGCCTTTTAAAGACGCGGTCTTTAGCCATGTCTTTGCTATAACGCTAATTCAAAACATGCCAAACCCCGCTAAAACTTTGGATGAAGTTAAACGTATAGCAAAGAAGGATGCAATTATAGTGGTTACTGGTTTAAAGAGTAAGTTCCGTTTAGAAGATTTTGAGGATTTATTGCGCAAATTTGGTTTAAATATAATTGAAATCGAAGATGAGAATCTGAAATGTTACGTGGCGATTTGCTCTATAATTCATTGAAATTTTGAATATTTAGAACTAAACTATATATGAAAGCAAAATTAGAGCTATAACTCCACCTAGACTCGTGCTTAGCATTCGATTGGTGGATTGAAAATGCCGTTAAAAACGACAAAAATGGACACGCCAAAAACATTGACCTTAGAATGGATTTTACATATCAAAAACTACAGACTTGTTCTTGACAAGAACATTTGCGTAGGCTGCCAAATCTGCACTTTGGCTTGTCCAAAAGAGGCTATAAAATTTGAAAAATTGCCAAAAATTCAAGGAGAAAAAACTAAAAAAGCTAAGATTGATGTGGATTTGGCAAAATGCAATTTTTGCGGAATATGCGACGTATTATGCCCTTACGGAGCAATGAAAGTAACAGTTAACGGCGAACATATTCTCTCTGTAATCGAGAAGGAAACCTTCCCACAATTGATTCGAGAAATCCAAGTGGATACAAGCAAATGTCCAGTTAACTGTGTAGAATGCGAAGATGCTTGCCCACTTGACTTAATCAAGATAACACGAGTCACGGCTGATGGAAAAATTCTTGAGAAAATTCCTAAAAGAAAGCGAAAAGGGATTCAAGTTAAAATCGATATCGCAAAGGAGCGCTGTCCATGTTGCAGGATCTGTGAATTCAAATGCCCTGAAGGCATCATGCATGTGCGAAAATTCATGCACGGAAAAATAGCCATTCATCCAGAGAAATGTCCAGAAGGCTGCACAGACTGCTTGGACGTGTGCCCAATAACTGGGGCGCTCTACTTTTCTGAAGAGGATAAAAAGGTTCACGTTAACGAACTGTTCTGCGTTTACTGCGGAGCATGCAAAATTGTTTGCCCAGCCAATGAGGCTTTAGAGCTTAAGCGAACAAAAATAATTCATACATCTGTTCGTTCTGGCGCATGGAACAAAGCTCTAGAACGGTTGGCATCGCCTATTGAAATAACTAAAGAGTTGAAGGCTAAAGGTTCATTGAAAGCGCGAGAGTCTGTGGAGAAGAGATTAGGATGGAAGAGTGCATAACATGAGTGAGAACAAAATTGATGCTGCAGAACCGAAAATAGGCGTTTTCATATGCCACTGCGGTTTAAACATTGCAGGCGTGTTAGACATTAAGGAGCTTGTTGAATATGCAAAGACTCTTCCGAATGTTGTCTATGTTAAAGATAACCGTTACACGTGTGCAGACCCGGGGCAAGAAGAAATTAGAAAAGCGATAAAGGAGCATAAGCTGAACCGTGTTGTTGTAGCTGCTTGTTCGCCGAGAATGCATGAACCCACCTTTCGAAGAACAGTCTCGGATGCCAATTTGAACCCGTTCCTTTTTGAAATGGCGAACATTCGTGAATTCTCATCATGGTGTCATCCGAGCACGCCTAAAGAGGCTACGGAAAAAGCTAAGGACATAATAAAGATGGCTGTTGCGAAATCAAGATTGCTTAAGCCACTCCAAACCATAGAAGTTCCAGTGACAAACAAAGCGCTGGTCATTGGCGGCGGCATAGCTGGGATGAATGCCGCTTTGGATTTAGCTGAGATGGGCTTTAAAGTGTATTTGTTGGAGAAAGGCGAAAGCATTGGCGGTCACATGGCACAGTTAGATAAGACGTTTCCAACACTTGACTGTTCCATTTGCATCGAAGGTCCAAAAATGGTTGATGTTGGGCGGCATCCAAATATTAAGATTATATCTTTTGCCGATTTGCTGAGCGTTAGTGGTTTTGTTGGTAATTTTAAGGTCAAGATTCGTAAGAATCCCAAGTATGTGATTGCTGAGAACTGTACTGGATGTGGTGAATGCAAAGACGCCTGTCCGATTGAGTATCCCAACGATTGGGACATGAATTTAGGCGTTAGAAAAGCCATATCCGTTCCATTCGACCAAGCGGTTCCACTTGTTTACACGATTAACAAGGACTATTGCATCGAATGCTACAAATGTGTTGACGCTTGTGGAGCTAGGCAAGCTATAAATTTTGAGCAGAAGCCTGAGGAAATTGAGTTAGAAGTAGGCGCAATAATTGTTGCCACTGGCTATGACATATATTTTCCATATGATAATTCACTTTACGGCTATGGCAAATACACCAACGTGATTACCTCATTAGAGTTTGAGAGGCTGATTCTTGCGGCTGGTCCTACTGGTGGAAAAGTGGTGAGGGCTTCTGATGGACAAAAACCGCACACTGTGGCCTTCATTCAATGTGTTGGTTCGCGAGACAAAAACAAATACTCTTACTGCTCCAACTTCTGCTGCATGTACACTCTGAAGCATGTTGTTCAGCTTAAAGAAAAATACAAGCAGGATGTTGAGGTCTACATTTTCTACATGGACATGCGTAGCAACTTTAAGGGTTACGAGGAATTTTATGACAGGGCGAGAGAGTTAGGCGTCAACTTTATCCGCGGCAGGGTAAGCCGCATCTTAGAGGTTCCTGAAACAAAGAATTTGGTTGTTCATGCTGAGGACATGACGCTAGGGCAACCTATTGAAATTGAAGCGGAGATGGTTGTTTTGGCAACTGCAGCCATACCTAAAAAGGGCACAGATGAAATGGCTCGCATACTCAATTTGACTCGCGGAGCAGATGGTTTCTTCATGGAAAGTCACCCGAAGCTTAAGCCTATTGATGCGCCTACAGATGGTGTTTTTCTCGCTGGCGCATGTCAAGGACTGAAGGATATTCCCTATAGTGTTTCACAAGGCAGTGGTGCAGCATCGCGTGCGGCAACAGTGCTTTCAAAACCAACATGGAGAATTGAGCCAATAGTTTCCGTGGTAGACCCAGCTAAATGCAGAAATGTTACTACTAAATGTGGAATTTGTGCTGAGCGATGTCCATATGGTTCAATAAAAGTTAAAGAGAAGAAGCCTGCTGAAGTTATAACCGCTATGTGCCACGGATGTGGAACATGCGTTGCAGAATGCCCAGCAGACGCTATAACACAGATGCACTTTACAGACGCGCAAATACTGGCTCAGATAC
>Ga0315268_10007128_pt1 | contig 11799 bp, 8 predicted proteins | sample C1_top_MG_FD_204535 | JGI IMG/M metagenome (GOLD analysis project Ga0315268, IMG submission 204535) | Sediment microbial communities from Yellowstone Lake, YNP, Wyoming, USA - C1_top | ecosystem: Environmental > Aquatic > Freshwater > Lake > Sediment | place: USA: Wyoming | collected 2017-08-01 | reverse complement strand
TTGGACGTGGTACATGAGCACGCTCGCCCGCAGGTTCTCCATGAATAGCGGCCACGTGATCGCTGCGCCCTGCTTGCCGCCTTTGAGCAGCCCCATTTGCAGGGCAGCGCGCTGCCCGTATTCCTTCGGATGCTCGATGGCAAAGCGCCCCATTGGCGCATACACGACCACGGCCACAGCGATCATCAGGGCCAGCAAGGGCAGCAGCAAACGCCAGCCTGGTCTGGCACTCCAAGAGTACAGGGCAAAGCCCACCAAAATGGCCAATGGCGCAAATAAAAAAGACGTGTAAGTATACAGACCCAGGCCCAGCACCAGGCCAGCCAGGGCAAAGTCAAACAGGCGATAGCTCTGCAAGGCACGCACAAGAGCATACAGCAGCAAGATGCAAAAAAGCGGCAGAAGAATGACACGAAAGCCGGCGCGACTCAATACGATGTGCCAACGGTTCACCGCCAACAAGAAAGCTGCGCCGAGGGCAACCGGACGGTTGAAGGTCTGCTGAGCCGCAAGATAGAGGGCCGGGATCGTGGCGATGCCCACCAGCGCCGAGGTGAGCTTCAGTGAAAAATGACTCAAAGGAGCAAAACGCGCCACCAATGCAGCCAGATAGAAGAACAATGCCTCGCGGCCCATGTTCGCGGGGTAGAATATGCGATACTCCCCGCGCAGAATCGAAAGGACATCGAAGTAGTTATAGGGCAGGTCCCAACCGATATCCGCCGGAATAGCATCCAACTGATACAGGCGCAATATGGCCCCCACCAAGACTGCAATCCCCAACAGCAGCCAGTGGCGTGGAATGGTTAGCGGCTTGCCGCTGAGAACAGCCGCGAACCGCCCTCTGTGCGTGCGGGGGCCATCGCTTCCATAGAGATAGGCCAAACACATGCACAGCCCACCGCCCCACAGCATCAGCCCCATAGGACGGAAGCGATTGTCGCCAAAGTCAAGGCATCCCAAGAGCGCTATGCCCAGCAGGGCGGCTACCGTGCCAACCGTCATGGCGTACCTGGCCGGCGCTCCCGCCAGAATGGATGCATCGGGCTCTGCAGCGCTTTCTAGAGCAATATCCCCGAAGGCCACCGCGAAAATTACCCCGGCCAGGCCATAGGCCACAAACGCACGGTAATCAATCAGTCTGCGGTCCAGGCGTCGTTGAGCAAAGGCAGCCAACGCAAAGCAGATAACGACAGTAAGCAGGACTTGAACTATACGCTGGCGTACGGATGGCTCTACAAAACGATAGGAGCTCACTGACACGGCCGCTCTTCTCCTGTTCCCTGGGCTTCACCTTCCCCGTAGCGCTGCTGACAAGCGCCAAAAGGCGTCTTGCAGATGGTTTCGAGCGGATGCATTCTGCGCAAAGACGCGCAATCTGTCAAGCTATGGACAACCTTTCTGCTCGGAAGAGTCATCTCTGTGCAGGAGCAAGGAAGATCATGAAATCCTTATCTGGGGTATAGGCCTGGAAGCGCATGAGCTGGCCGGAGGGATAATGTTCCAGCAGCCAGCGTTCTGCCTCGCTGTTGGCCGGGTTGAAGATGTACAGACGCGTGCGTGGCTCAGCCAGGTGAGCTTCTGCAGCGTTGACCTGCCCTAGTAGGTTGTTCCACTTCATGTCCCCCAGCACTACTGACACGGTGCGATGGTCCACCCAATACGCCGTGCCGATAATATAGGCATCATAAATGCTTCCCATGCTGTTGCCGAAGCCACGGATGACGCGCGCCATGTCCGAAGCATTCCAATTCGCACGATGATAACTCCGATTATAGTCCACAAAATAGAGGCGGAAATTGAGCTGTGCCACTTGCCAGAGCAAAAGCCCGCCCAATACGGCAACCAGAATTGTCCCCTTGCTTCCACGCAGGATGCGCACGACCTGCTTCCCAACCACGTACACCGGCAGAGCAACCATGACCAGAATCACCGGAATCACGGCTGAACCGCGGATATTGCTCGGCACCTCACCAGGGAAAGCGAGCGCCAACGTCGAAGGCAGGAGCAGCACGAACACAGCCAGGAGCAGGTACAAGGCGATGGGACGCCTCCTGGCAAGCAGCAGATAGAGGAGATAGGCAGCTCCCAACGCCAGCAGGCCACCACTGATATGGTCCAGGCTGGGCTGGGTCATCACGCTCTGGCCCCAACACGAATCGGTGGTCCAGTTGAACATCAACAAGCCCTTTTTGACATTGTCCAGGAAAATCATGGACGGGCTGCGCAGTATGGCGGTCTCCAGGCTCGTCGTGCGGGTCAGGACGCGGTACCAGAACACCTTCGGTTCATCGTACATATAGCGAAAGGAGGGTAGGAACACCAATGCTGCGGTGATGACTAGCTGGCTAACATTGCTTACAAAGCGTTGCAGTTGAAAGCCTGGGCCGCGCTCGAGGATAACCTTCAACAAGCACAGCATAATGATCAGCAGGGGCACAACGCGAAAAGCCATATAGCCATACAGCCCGAGGCCCAGGCACAGGCCCGTGAGCAGGTAGTCGTTGCGGCGGCTGGTGCGCAGAGCACGCAAGAAGGAATAGAGAGTGAGCGCCGTCCAGAACGGCGCCAACACGACGCGGAATCCAACCCGGCTGATGATAACATGCCAGTACGAAGTGGCCATGAAGAATGCCGCCAGCAGCCCAAAGCGCCGGTCGAGCAGCTCCTTGCCCAGCAGGTACATCGGGATTACATTGAGAACGCCTACCAGCGCCATGGTCAATTTTAGCGTCAGGTAGCCAAAACCGAACAGGTGAGACAGGGCCGCTGTCAGGTAGAACTGCATCGCTTCCCGCCCCGTGTTGCGTGGAAAGTAAATGCTGTATTTGCCGTTCAAGATATCCCATACGTCCAGGGAAGCCTCAGCCTGGTCGCTGCCGGGGTCGCGGGGCAACGAATCAATGCGGTAGACGTGAAAGAAAAAGGCTACAAGCAGGATGCAGAGCAGAAGCAGTGTAACCCAGCGCACTTGCAAAGTCAGCGTGTCTTTACGCAGGATGTCTACCCAGGCCCTGAGATCGGGAAACTTCCAGGTAAAATGGAACGGCTGCACGCGCACCGTCACCAGCAGCCAGATTAGAACGGCTCCTATCCAGCACAACGTCCCGCGCGGGGTAAAGCGGTTTTTGGCCAGCGAGGCGAACGCGACCACGGAGAAAAACAGCACGATCACCAGGAAAAGCCGGCGCATGTGTCCGGGAACGAGGGACGCTTCTGGGTTATCCGCTTGAGCAGGGGCATTATGTGGCCAGAGCGCAGGCTCTTCAGCACGGCTGCGCGTCAGAGCCAGCAGGAAGAGAATTACAGCGCTGGCCAGAAAAAGAACCCCATCCAGAGTGTATTTGCGCAGCGATAGTTGGCGTTGGCCGGCAATTGCCAAGCCAATGGCAACCAGGAGGATTACAGCCCAGACAAGACGTGTTCGTGCCCTCAAATGGCTACCTCTCTTTGCACTGCTTCCATCTAGAGCGAAAACGCTGTATTCGATTTTACTCTGTTGGGACTAGTTCGGCAAATGCGCGGCTTACAGCAAATGGTTCGTAGTGCGCACTTGCTTTCAACGCGCTGAAGCGCGCACTATGAACGAGGCGTGAAATGATTTGACAGCCCTGTTCAATCACGTTAAACTGCGCAACGCGGTTAATAAACAGAAAGGGCTGATTGCGCATGGCCGAACCAGGCGTAGAAGAGAGAACGCAACAAGAAGCATCGGTCAGTTTGGAATCCCACAGTAGCACTTCGACCGCAGCTCAGGATGTCAGCTCCGGCCGCACTGGCAGCACATTGCGGCGTTCCACTGCGCTGTTATTGCTGATGGGCAGCCTCGTCCTGGCCGTAGCCGGGCAGTACTACTTCGCCAGGCGGCGCGAGTACCTGCTCGATGGCACAGTCCTCTACGCTCTGGCCATGCTCCTTTTTGCCACAGTAGCGCGTTCCTTGGAATCAACAGCAGGGCGGGGTACAACAAGCCGGCTGAGCGATTGGTGGCGGGCGCTGACGGCGCACTGGGTGCGGGTCATGCTGACCGGCCTGGCATTCCTGCTGGCGCTTTTTGCCGCACGCCAGGCCGTAGCACAACCCCAGCCGGCCAGCTTCACCCCTGCGCTCATATCATGGCTCACCGCCGGAGTGCTGTTGATCGCGGCCCAGTTGCCTCCGCCGGCTGCGTGGGCCGAACGCCTGGCGCGCCTCAAGCTGTGGGCCGCGGCCCACCGGTGGGAACTGCTGGCACTGGCCGGCTGGCTGGTGCTGGCCGGCGTGCTGCGCATCTGGCATCTCGCGCAAATCCCTTACCCCTTCTCTGGGGATGAAGCGGCGATGGGCCTCGAGGCGCGCGCCATGCTGCGCGGTGAACTGCGCAACCCCTTTGCCACCGGCTGGCTCTCGCATCCCACGCTGTGGTTTTATTGCATGTCGCGCTTCATGACTGTTTTTGGCAGCGGCATTGTAGGCGTGCGCATCATGTCAGCCCTGCTAGGCGCTACGACTATACTGACTATTTACCCCTTAGCGCGCGAAATGTGCGGCGTGTCCGTGGCGCAGATTGCGGTGGCCTTGCTTGCGGCATACCCGCTGCACATCCACTTCAGCCGTCAGGGCCTGAGCGCCTCGGCCGACATCTGGTTCACGCCGCTTGTGCTCTATTTCTTCGACCGTGGGTTACGACGTAACAGCTATCTTTGCATGGCAGTAAGCGGTGTGGCCCTGGGGCTGATGCAGTATGGCTACATGACCGCCCGCATAGTCCCTGTGATCATTATAGCCTACGCGCTGTATTTCCTATTGACCGAGCGCGGCTTTTTGCACAAGCACGGGCGTGGCCTGCTGCTTTTTGCGCTGTGCGCCCTGATCGTGTGGATGCCGATGGGCACCTGGTACCTGCGCCACCGCTCCGAATTCACTGCCCGGCTGGGGTTCAGCAGCATTCTGCAGCCCGGCTGGCTGCAGAATGAACAACTGCGCACCAGCAGGACTGCGCTGCAAATCCTGTGGGACCAGACGCAAAGGTCTTTCCTGGCGCTCAACTACTACCAGGACACCAGCCCCTTCTACCATGCCCCGGCCCCTCTCATGTCGTTCTTGCCCTCCATTTTCTTCATCTTTGGCGTGGCGTATGCGCTCGTGCACTGGCGCAGGCGCTACTTCACGCTGCTGCTCTTGTGGTTGGGGCTGGTGCTGTTCTTCGGCGGCGTGCTGACCCACAGCCCACCCTACGTGGCGCGGCTGATTGCCATGATCCCGGCGGTGTGCGTGCTGGCAGCGCTGGGATTGTGGAAGGTGGTGCATTTCTTCGGCAGCCTGGCGCGCTATCCCAAAGTGAGAACAGGAGCGATAGCGGCGGTAATGGTGGGAGTGATGATGCTCGCAGATGTGAACTGGTACTTCCGCGAGTACATCCCCAAACCCTACTTCCTCGATCTGAACACCGAAATCGGCAACATCCTCGGCCACTACCTAGCGGACGTGAGCCCGGACTACCAGGTCTTTTTCTTTGGCGCGCCGCGCATGTACATCAGTTACTCAGGCATCGAGTTCCTGGCTGGCCGGCGCGTCGGAGCGGATGTCGTGCAGCCCTTGCCGCCCGGCCAGCGGCCGGCGATGGTACGAGGGGAGCGGCGCTTGATCTTCATCTTCCTTCCCGAGCGCCTGGGCGAGATGCAGGCCGTGCGGCAGTTCTTCCCCAACGGCCAGGAACTGCATTTTGACGGCCGCTTTGGCAAGGACATCGTCATCATCTACCGCGTGGATTGACCGAAAGCCGCCGATTCAAATCGGGCCGACTGTTTCAACAGCAGTTGCACTGCTGCGAGAGAACTGTTTGTAGCAAGCGGGCCTTGAAATGCGCTGAAGCGCGCACTGCGAACTACGGCCCCTGCTACACCAGGCTCAGCAGCAGTTGCTCATATTCGTCTACGCTCTTTTCCAGGTTAAAGACAGTCGCGATTGCGTCGCGCGGCTTGATGTATTGCGCCCTGTTCGCCAGTACCTCCACCAGGCCCTCCGCCAGCGCACGCTCATCCTGCGGCCGCACCAGGCGCCCCATCCCCGTTACCTTGACCGGCACACGCCCGCCGGGGATGTCCGTCGCCACCACCGGCGTGCCGCACAGCATGGCCTCGACCTGCACGCTGGGGAAGCAATCCGTGCGACTGGGCAGGGCAAAGACATCGCACATGGCATAGAAATTGGCCATCTTTTGCTTGTCCAGGATCAATCCAAGCAACACGATATAGTCCTTCCAGCGCTCCACCAGATGGCGCCACTTCTCAAAGAACGCCTCATAGACCACGTTGATGTCGCCCGCATAGACGAACTTGACGTCGGGCATGCGCTCCAGCACGTAGGGTATGGACTTGAGCAGAAAGTCAAAGCCTTTTTCCTCGACAAAGCGGCCGGCAAAGCCCACCAGCCTGTCCTTTTCCAATCCCAGTTCGCGCCGCCAGGCCGCGGCCTGCTCTGGGTTCGGCAGCGGGATTTCAATTGGGGGGTAGATATAGGCCAGCTTCTCCTTGAACGGGCGCAGGAAGGCGGAGTGTTCTGCATAGTCCTGGCTGTGGATGCTGATGCGCGCTGACCCCTTGAGCGCCTGTGTCATCAGCCAGGTGACCACGAATTCAATCGTCTGGTTGAACAGCCCCGCCGGCATCACCAGGTCGCCGTGATCAGTGAAAAGCACCTTCTTGCCCATCCTGTGCGCGAGCCAGGTCACCAACGGCGATTCCATCAGCGGTGTATGCAGTTGGATGACGTCGTGCTCCTTGATCAGGCGATAGACAGCGCAAGGGAATGACGGCGTGACTAGGCCGCGACTGATGCGCATGAGGGGCTTGAGGCGCACAATGCGCACGCTGTTGTGCACCTCTTCTTTGGCCAAGTCTGAGTGATACTGGCAGGTGAGCACAGTCACTTGATGTCCACGCCTCGCCAACCCTTCGGCTTCGCGCACGGCGTAAGCCGTCAGGCCGGTCCAGTGAGGGTAGTAGTATGTCAACACCATGAGAACTTTCACGCGCTACTTGACCTCCACAATAATCGGATAATATCACTTTGATTGCGCGTCGTGCGCTGGCCGGGACACAGCCTGGCGCAGACTCGCATACGAATAACCTTCCGCCCAGGCCGCAGCCAGGCCCAGGGCCGCAATGGCCAGATAACTAGCCGCATGCGCGATGAGCGCATAGCCCAGCGCTGCTTCTTTGTTTACACCGAACAAAGAAAGGGAAAGGACGGTCAGGTACTCAAACACGCCGATGTAACCCGGCGCCGAAGGCACCGTCATCCCCAGCGAGGTCAGACAAAGCACCACCAGCGCAGCGACAAAGGGCGCATGCACGCCAGTCGCCGCCATAACCAGGTAGAACTGCAGCGCCGCACTGAGCCAGATCAGCAACGACCAGGCCCCGACGCCCAGCGCAGTCCGCCACACACCCAGTGCCGCCAGGCCATCCGTGGCAGAGAGCACGCTGCGCCGCAGCCACTCGCGATTCAACCACCCAAAGCGCCGTACCAGGCCCTCGAAAAGCGCCAGGCTGCGCTCCTTTTGGATGGCAATACAGACCAGGATCAGCATGGACAGGATGGCCAGCGCTGCCACACTCCGCGCAGGACGGACAAGCTCAGACGGCAGGGCAACGAAAGGGATAATACACAAGAGCAAGAACAAAATGGTCAATGTATCCGCGATGCGTTCCACCACCACAGTAGAGAGCACACGTACTACACTCAGCTTTTGCAACTCGGCGCAGAGGTAGGAGCGCAAGACATCGCCGGCGCGGAAGGGTAGGAGGTTATTGGCCAGGTAGCCGATGCACAACACGTTGAACAACCGGCTCAGTTTGAGTCTTGCTAGAGGGTAGAACAAAAGGCGCCAGCGGAAAGCGCGCGCCCACAGGCCCAAGGCCACAATGCCAAGCGCAGGCAGCAATAAAACGTAATTCACATGGCTAAGTGCCTGTAGCAGCCCGCGAAGGTCAATGCCTCTGGCCGCCAAGTACAGGCATAGCACGCTTACCAGGATGCCAATCCACAAACGCCAGTCCTTCATTTCATATTATTATATTATATCCTTTACGCAGCAGCAAAGATTGCATAAGCCGCCGACTGAAGCTTGGCGGGCCTACGGCCGACCGTCGGCCTCCGCCGGCGAACACGTCCGCGCCGGCCGTCTGCCCCGTCAAGCGGGACGAACGGCCGGCGCATTAGCGCCCTCAAGGTGCGATTTGCGCGCTCGGTATATGCATTGACATTGATCCGTTAGGGTGATATACTCTACGCTGGAAACCATCAATAATAGGACGGGGAAGCGAATGAAAAAGAAACTCGGTCCCATGTAGATTCTGCTTGTCGTGACAATTGTTGCACTGCTGCTCAGCCTGAGCTATTTGCTCTACCGTGCACTTTCGCGCCCCACAGGCCAGAGCCGCGTACAGGTGCGTCGGGGCGCTTTGGAAGCCATCGTCGAAGCTACAGGGCAAGTTCGACCAGTTCGAGAAGCCAGGCTGTCATTACAGACCAGTGGGCTACTCATGCGAGCCTACGTCAAGGTGGGCGACGAAGTGGCGGCAGGGGATGTCCTGCTGGAGGTCGAAAGCAGCGCACTTGAGCAGCGGCTAAATGAGGCCAGGCTGAACCTGGAAATCCAGCAATTGCAACTGGCGCAACTCGAAGCTGGGGCATCTGCCGAAGACCTTGCCATTGCCCAAGCCAATCTCGCGTCCGCCGAGGCCAGATTGGAGCAAGTGCGCGCGCACCCGACAGAACAAGAGTTGACCGCTGCCAAGGCTGCTCTTGACAAGGCAGAAATGGCCCTGCGCCTAGCGCAGGCTGAATACGACCGGGTGAAATGGATGCCAGAAGTGGCCATAGCACGTGCGCAACTATCCAAAGCCCAAAAAGGCGCATCCGCAGAGCAGATCGCCATCGCGGAACGACAGGTTGCACTGGCTGAAGAGGGATTAAACGCGGCAGAGCGGCAATTGCGCGAAGCGCGCCTGGTCGCTCCGTTCACCGGTACAGTGCTTGCCCTGGAAGCTAGAGAGGGAGAGAACGTCTACGCCGGCAATGCGCTGTTGCATCTGGCCGATCTGCACACGTTGGAGATCACCGCCCAGATTGACGAATTGGACATCGCGGCTGTGGCTGTGGGGCAGCTGGTGGCGATACGGTTGGACGCCTTTCCTGGGCAAACATTGAGCGGTAAACTGCAGCGCCTGGCACCAGGGGCTACGCCTCAGCGCGGCAGCACCACTTACGAGGCAATCATTGCTTTCGATCCAGGGGATCTCCCTGTTCGCCCCAGCATGGCTGCAAATCTGACAATCACCACCAAGAAGAAAGAGGACGTGTTGCTGGTGCCCAACCGTGCCATTCAGACTCTAGGCCGGCGCAAAGTCGTGAAGCGCATCGAAGGAGGCTCCGTGCGCCAGGTGGAGATTACCGTAGGGCTATCGAATCAAAGTGAAACAGAGGTGATCAGCGGCCTGAACGAGGGCGACGTCTTGATTATAGAATAGAAGGATCACAAGCCGAGATAGAGCAGCAGCGCCGTAATCCCGGCGCCCAGCGCTGCGCCCACAAGCACTTCGAACGGCGTGTGCCCAATGAGTTCCCGCAAGTGTTCCTCAGCGATGGGACGTCCGCTGAAAAGCTCCTCCAGAATCTGATTCAGCACGCGCGCCTGGTCGCCGGCCGAGCGTCTTACGCCTGCCGCGTCGTACACCACTATGATGGCGATGACTAAGGCGATAGCAAAGGCAGCGCTATCCAGGCCTTCGAGCCAGGCTATGGATGTGGTCAGAGCAACTACGGCCGCAGAATGAGCGCTTGGCATACCGCCAGCGCTGAGCAGCCAATGCCAATCCCATTTCCCGGTGGTCACGCGATAAATCACGGGTTTGAGCAACTGTGCAGTGCTCCAGGACACTGCCACTACAATCAAGTGCCGGTTGCGAAGCAGAGCTTGCAGGAACACGCTATTCCTCTCCATGGAATGGCATCAGCACGGGGCCTTCTTCACTGATTGCGGAAAGCTGGGATACCTTCTGTTCTGCTTCATCCAGGCGGCCTTCACATAATTTGGCCAAAGCCATACCCCGCTCGTAAAGGGCCAAGGACTGCTCCAGAGACAACTCCCCGCTTTCCAACTGTTGGACAACCTTTTCTAATTCCTGAAGGGCCTGTTCAAAAGTCAGGTCAGTTTCTTGCACGTGTTTCCTCCTCTCCATCCACGCTGCCCGTGAATTGGCCATCACTGACGCGTATGTCGATCGCGTCTCCAGACGCAACCTGGGCCACCCGTGTCACAACGCGGCCATCATCGCGCCGAGACACGATCGCATAGCCCCGTTTTAAGGTAGATTGCGGATTCAAAGTCTGCAGCCGAAGCGTGAGGTTGACCAACCGCCCTCGCAGCAACTCCAGGCGATGCGCCTGCCGCGTTAGTATCGTCTGACGATGCCTGTCCAGGTCCTGTCGTCGCCGGTCCAATAGCGCGCGGGGCGAGGCTCTGTTTAGCAGAGCCATGACATGTGTCATTTGACCGCGCTTTTCGGCAATATAACGCTGCATCGCCTGGTACAGGCCAGCGCGCCATTGCGCAATTTGGGCGCGTAATGCTTCCTGATCAGGTACGGCAATTTCAGCAGCGGCCGAGGGAGTCGGCGCGCGCACGTCGGCCACAAAATCAGCGATGGTATAGTCCGTCTCATGGCCCACTCCAGAGATGACGGGCACCCTCGAGGCAAAGATCGCCCTGGCTACGCGCTCATCGTTAAAGGCCCACAACTCCTCCAATGACCCCCCGCCGCGCGCCACAATCATCACATCCACATCGGTATGGGTATTCAAAGCCTGAATGGCGGCGACGATCTGCGGAGGAGCGTCCTCTCCCTGCACCAAAGTAGGAGCGACGATGACTTCAGCCAGAGGGTAGCGTCGCTTCAAGATGTGCAAGATGTCGCGTATCGCAGCGCCGCGCGGCGAGGTCACTACGCCTAGCCGGCGCGGAAAGGCCGGCAGAGGGCGCTTGCGTTCTGGGGCAAACAGCCCCTCCTGCTGTAATTTATCCTTGAGCGCCTGGAACTGCAGGAACAGCACGCCCGTACCCAAAGGCAAGACCTGGTCCACGTAGAGCTGATAGTTTCCTCTGGCTTCGTAGACTGAGGCGCGGCCATGCACCAGCACAGCTTCGCCGTTGGCCGGCGCATGCTCGAGGCTGGTGAGTTGCGAACGCCACACCGCGCAGCGCATTTCGGCCCGGGCATCTTTGAGCGTGAAGTAGACATGCCCGGCCGAAGACCGCGACAGGTTCGATACCTCGCCTTCCACCCACAAGTCCTGCAGCGTGGGGTCCATATCGAACAGGTGCTTGATGTATGCAGTGATCTGACTCACTGAGTAGATCAACACACCCTGTTGTCTCATGTACAAAGCGCAACCACCTTTTAGGCTGTATCCCAGTGGATTGTACCGGCAGACGTGGGCACGGCCCCTCGCTTTTACGCCGCGCATTGTAACTATACCGCATTGGCTAGCAAGGCACAAATCCACCTGCTAAATGGACAAGCAAGACGCCCCATGCCAAGATGGGGCGTCTCGAAAGCCTGAGGATTGCCATGTTGAGCGCAGAAAAACGCTTCGCTCGGATGACATGCATTGGGCTCGTCAGACGATTTCAGGCTCATTCAACAACGATGTTCATCAGCTTTCCGGGCACGTAGACGGTCTTGACCACCTGCTTACCAGCAATGTGCTGCTGTACCTTCGAGTTGCCAAAGGCCAGTCCCTGAGCCTCTGACT
>Ga0315268_10007127_pt1 | contig 11799 bp, 11 predicted proteins | sample C1_top_MG_FD_204535 | JGI IMG/M metagenome (GOLD analysis project Ga0315268, IMG submission 204535) | Sediment microbial communities from Yellowstone Lake, YNP, Wyoming, USA - C1_top | ecosystem: Environmental > Aquatic > Freshwater > Lake > Sediment | place: USA: Wyoming | collected 2017-08-01 | reverse complement strand
CCATTCTTGTGGCTCCTTGATGCAAGATGCATCAAGGTAACCACAACGTGATTCGACCCGCAAACGGGCAAAAAATGCCTTGGACCCGTTAGAGGGACACTACCCACGTGTGCCTGTTCCTACTTTTGTAAGCTTTGCGTGGTATAATCGCCAGCCAAGATGGGAATGGAGAGGGGGATGTATGTTGAACAATCTGTTTGGGCGACGAGAGCAAGAGGAACACGTCAAGCGTGAGGGGCGCCTGCCGCCAGGCCAGGCCCTAACTAACAAATTCCCGGTGTTGCACTATGGCCCGGTGCCCAAATTCAATCCGGCCACGTGGGATTTCCGTGTGTTTGGTTTAGTGGAAGAAGAAAAACGGTGGACATGGGAAGAGTTCAACCAGTTGCCGCGCCGCAAGATCAAGATGGATATTCACTGCGTGACCCGGTGGAGCAAGTTCGATACCGAGTGGGATGGCATATCGGTCAAGGATATGGTGGACCAGGGTATCATCCGCCTCAAGCCCGAGGCGCGTTTTGTGATGCAGCATTGCGAGTATGGGTTCACCGTGAATGTTCCGCTTTCCGTGGCGCTCTCGGACGTTTTCTTGCTGGCGACTCATTACGACGGGCAGCCGCTGGAACCCGATCACGGCTACCCGCTGCGCGGCGTGGCCGGCGCGGTCCCCGATCAGCGCAGCGATGACGACCGCTATCTCTGGAAAGGCGGCAAGTGGCTGCGCGGACTCGAATTCATGGCAGAAGATCGGCCTGGGTTCTGGGAGCAGGCCGGTTATTCCATGAGCGCACGGATTTGGGAAGAAGAGCGTTACCAGTGGTAATCGCCATGTCTTGCGCGCTGTAGCCTTGACAATTCTGTTGAAGCCGATATAATGCGGTTATCCTATAAGGAGGTTAAGGCGCATGAGTGAAGAGTGTCCTGCCACCATGATTCGGAAACGCGCTGGCGTTTTCGGTGGCTCGTCTTGTCGCAGTGCGCCTGGGGCCTGATAGGGACGCCCGTAGGGTGGTTCAAAGCCGTGGGTGCACTGAGCGCTCACGGCTTTTTCGTTGCTCGCAGCAGCCGTGGGCCGGACGCTTCCCACGGTTTTTGTTTTACCGGTCGCCAACTCGAAAGGAGCACGACCATGTTGAGAGCTATATGGAGCACCCTTGTACGTTGGTTCATTCGCATCAGCGCCGGTTTGCGCCGTGCCGTTGGACGGACGGCACAGCCCGATCCTGCATCGCAAGACTTGCGAGGTCAAGTTATATGACCCCGGTACTTACCTTGCGCCTCGCGCGCTGTGACCAGAGCTCTAAAGAGCGAGGTCAGGTGCGATGATCCGGGCAGTCATCTTTGACTGGGGTGGCGTGCTCATGCGCACGGTGGACCCGGGTCCACGGTTGGCGTGGGATGCGCGGCTGGACCTGCCGCCGGGCAGTGTCAACCGGCTGGTGTTCGAGAGAGCCGCGTGGCGGCGCGCGCTGGTCGGCCAGATCAGCGATGTCGAGTTCTGGGCCGATTTGGGCGCGAGGCTGAATCTCGCGCCCGACTTGCTGGCCGAATTCCAACGCGACTTTTGGGCGGGCGACCGGCTCGACGACGACCTGGTGTCGCTCATCCGCAGCTTGCGGCTGCGCTATAAAACTGCGCTGCTCTCTAACTTTACGGCACAGTTGCGCGAGCTTGTGATGCAGCACAGCTTGACAGATGCATTTGACTTTATCGTCGTATCCGGCGAGGAAGGTATCGTCAAGCCGGACGCGCACATCTACCGACTGGCCGCCGAGCGGCTGGGCGTGTTGCCAGGCGAGTGCTTGTTCATAGATGATTCTGAAGAGAACATCGCGGGCGCTCAAGCGGCCGGGATGCAGACGCTTCGTTTTGCGCCGGGAGATGCGACGATGGCCGAGTTGCGACAAATGGCTGCTCTGCAAGACGAATGACGAATGGCGAATGATGTGCGCTTTTCGTCCTTCGTTGTTCGTTCTTGGCCGTTAGACCGGCGAACAGCGTGGACACAAGTGGCTTGATTCAGCGCGCGCAGTCTTATGTCACAGTCTTTCAGCGCAATGCGCGGCTGTACCTGCTCAACTCGATTCTAGTTGGGTTGAGTTTCAGCGTCTTTTCGCTCTTTTTCAACCTCTACATCCTGGCGCGTGGGTATCCCAAAGATTTCTTGGGGCTGCTTTCGGCATTGCCCAGTGCAGTGGCGCTGGTTGCCGCCGTACCGATGGGGATGCTCTCAGATCGCGTCGGGCGCCGCCAGGCAATGTTATGGGGGACGTGCGGCGCGGCGGTGGGTATCGTCGTGATCGTGATGGGCGTCAACCCGACCGCGCTCATTGCCGCTGTTGTCCTGCAAGGCATGGGCAACGAATTGTTCAACGTCAGCTCCGCACCGTTTATGATGGAAAACTCGGGCGAGCGTGAGCGCACGGCGCTGTTCAGCGCCAGCTTTGGATTCAATTCCCTGGCAGGTTTCGCGGGTAGCCTGGTCGGCGGGCAACTGCCGCGCTTGACGAGTGGCGCGTTTGCCTTGACGCCGGACAGCGCGTCAGCTTATGGCGGGGTGCTGCTGGTCAGCCCGGCGCTGTACGGCCTGGCGTTGCTGCCTCTGCTGTGGATACGCGAGCCGCTGCGCCCGGCATGGCGTCCAGTGTGGGCGTTGCCCAACCGGCGGTTGATCGCACTGGCTGCCGAGGGCGCGTGGACGCGATTGCAGGCTGCGCCAGTCATCGCGTGGCGTGGGGTGTGCCATCGGCAATTGATCGTCAAGCTGCTGTTGCCCAATGCAATCCTCAGCCTGGGCGCAGCGCTGCTCATCCCATACATGAACGTGTTCTTCCATGAACAGCATCATGTGCCGGACGAAACGTTGGGCGTAATCTTTGCCGTTTCCAGCGTGATAACGGGCCTAGCGACGCTGGCCGCGCCACTGTTGGCCGGGCGTTTGGGCAAAGTGCGCTCGGTCGCTTTTGGCCAAGTCGCGTCGCTGCCGTTCCTGTTGGCCGTTGGCTTTGCGCCGTCGCTGCCACTGGCGGTCGCGGCGTTTTGGGTGCGAGGGATGTTGATGAACATGGTCGGCCCACTATACAGCGCCTTTACGATGGAACAAGTCGCCGAAAGCGAGCGCGCCACGGTCAATGCGTTGAGCGGCGTGACGTGGAACATGGGCTGGGCCGTATGCCCATATCTTTCCGGCGTGATCCAGGAGCAGTGGGGGTTCAGCCCGTTGTTTGTGGCGACCACGGTGCTCTACGGTGTGGCCTCCGTTCTGACGTACTGGTTCTTTTCGACCAGCGAGCTGAAATGAGGGCGAAGGGCACTGTGCCAATAGCGCCTGTGGGGTAAACCGATGAGTGCAGATATCCGTGAGCTTCTCGTCAAGGCCGCTCCAGAGGTCGAGGCGGATGCGCCAATTGGGCCGGCGTTGATGTTCAGGACCATCCTTCCGCTGGGCAAAGAGCATGGCGCAAGCATCGCGTCGCGCGTCGATGCCATAGATATAGTCGAGCGGCTCGCCGCCGACGAAAAGGCAGCCGTTCGCGCGCTGGCCTGTGTCGTGTTGGGCGAAATCGGCCAGGTCGCGCCGCAGAGCATTGTGACCGTTGCGCACCGACTGGCGGCGGATGAGCGCTGGGAAGTGCGCGAAGCAATTGCCAACGCCTTGGACGATCAGGTAGGGCGCACTCAGCCCGAGTTCGTCTACGAGTTGATGTCCCAGTGGGTCCATGACCCAGATCCCAACGTGCGACGCGCGCCGACAAACGCGCTCATGCGTTACGGCATCCGCCAGCCCCGCAAGGTCATTGTGCTGATGAAGGAACTGCTGCACGACGATAGTGAGTATGTGCGCAAGAATGTGGCGTTTTGCCTTCAGCAGATTGCCAAGACCAAGCATCCTATCCTGGGGGCGGGCAATGCCGACAATCCCGATGTGATGCTGGAGACACTGCAGGGATGGTCAGAAGACCCAGACTGGCGCAAACGGTGGATTATTGCGCAGACGCTCGGCAACGTGTGGGCAAAGGAACGCCTCGCTCAGGCGCTCAGATTGCTCAAGGAATTGGCGGCGGACGGCAACAAGCGCGTCCAGACCGCGGTCGCCGGTTCACTCAAGGAATTGGCTCGCAAGAATCCTAACGACGTCAGGCAGGCCGTGCACAAGTGGAGCAAAGACAAGAACGCCAACGTCCGCGCTGTCGCCGAAAAGGTCAGAGAGAAGCTGAAGGGAGAACAACGATGATGGCCTTGGAGACCGGCGCGCCAGGAGTTATCGGCATCCTGGACAACGAAGGGAGACAACCATGAACACCATCACCCGCGACTGGAACTGGTGGGCCTATCTTTTCCGCGTCACGCACCGCAACTCTATTCCGCGCATCGAGCGGTACGACGATGAGCTGGTCGCCTTTATCGTCGAGGCGCTGGACCTGCGCCCCGGCGACCGTGTGCTCGATCTGGGGTGCGGCAGCGGCACCCACGCACTCCGGCTCGCGCAGCGTGGTATCCAGGTTGTTGGGCTGGACATTGCACCACGTCTGGTCGAGTACGCAGCAGACCAGGCAAATGAGGCGGGCGTTTCGGGTGCGACTTTTCTTGTAGGCGACATGCGCGACCTACAAGCCGCGCTCGGCGAGCAGCGGCTCAATGCCGTGATCATCCTCGGCACCACTTTTGGTTTCTTTGACGAGGCAGGCAACCGCGAAATCTTGGATAGCGCAGCGCGAGTGCTCCTTCCCGGTGGACAGCTCTTGCTCGAGCTCACTGACCCGGCCTCGCTCATGCTCCCACGCGAAAAGTGGTGGTCGGAGCTCGACGGCGGCTATGTGCTGATGGAGGCCTGGTACGACCCGGCGACGTGCGTCCGCCACGGGACGTTCGGCTATATAGACCGTGACGGCAATCTGAACGTGTGCGCCGAGCCGGAGCGCATCCGCGTCTATTCGCTGCCCGAGCTGACCGCGCTATTGCACGATGCAGGACTGCCGCTCCGTGCTGCTTACGGAAGCACGTCGCTGCCGCCCAGGCCCTATGGCGAGCGCCACCACGACCGGATGATCGTCATCGGGCGCAAGCCGCACCCAGATCTTGACGCGTCACACGAGCGTTGACGCAGATGGACATTCGAACTTTTTGTCCCACCGATGTGCCTGCGCTGGCCGAAATCCGCCAGGCGGCTCATCCTTTCGATCAAGATAATCTCCTCCCGCGCACGCTTGACGCCGTTCACCACGAGTTGGAGCGGCCGGGGTTGGACCCAGAGCACAATGTCTTTATCGCCGAGTCGGATGATGGGCGCGCGGTGGGTTTTGCCTGGGTCCACTTGGAGCGCGGCCAGGAGGATATCTGGGGCTGCTGCCTGACCGTCCATCCCGCTGCGCGCGAGAGCGATGCCGGCGCCCGGCTGTTGCAGGCGGCGTGGGAGCGCGCGTTGGTGCGCCGAGGCGAATCCGAGGGCCGGACGGCGTGGTTCCAGACCGAGGTGAACGCCACGGCGACGTGGCTGGACGGGTTATTCGAGTGTGGCGGACTGTGCATTGCTCGCTACGAGCTGCGGATGCACTGCTTGCTGACAGAAGCGAATATTCCGCCGCTCGTCGTACCAGAGGACATCCTGCTGCAGGCGTATCATCATCCGCAAGACGTCCGCGCTGTGAACGCGGCGCTCAGCGAGGCATTTCGGGACAGTTGGGGCAGCGTCGAGCTTTCCGATGCAGAGTTTGCCCACATCTTTGATTCAGGATATGCCCAGCCCGATGCTTCAGTCGTCGCCTGGGCGGGAGACGAGGTCGCTGGCGCATGCCTCAACGATTTCAGCCCGGTGCGCTTTGAACGGGTTGGCGCCCGCGAAGGCTGGGTGTCTTCGCTGGGCGTGCGCCGGGCGTGGCGTAAGCACGGCCTTGCCACAGCGGTTCTTGTCTGGACGCTGCGCGAAGCGGCGGCGCGTGGGGTGGAAGCTGTGGCGCTCGACGTGGACGCAGAAAACCCCACTGGCGCCAAACGGCTGTATGAGCGCGTCGGCTTTCGGGAGATGGAACGATTCCTGGTTTATCGTAAGCAAATACCCGCCTGAAAAAACCGTTTTCTGCAAGAAAACGACTTTCTGGCCGCAGGAGAAATCATGTTAGACACACAAACCCGCGTTGCCGTCGCGCCGACGGTGACGTTCCGAAATTATCGCCCTGGCGACGATCAAGCGATTGTGGACTTGCAGAACCTCGCCAGCACATTCGACCGCACAGATCGGGGCACGTCGCTTGTTCAGTTGAGCGAGCAATTAGGGGCGCCCGATTTCGACCCGGCGCGCGACATGATGCTTGTCGAATCTGCCGGGCAGCTTGTTGGGTTGCAGTGGCTGGACTATCGCTACTGTAGTGACGGGCATGTCTTTTTCACGTATGGCGTTGTCCATCCAGACTGGCGGCGGCGCAGGCTTGGCACGCAAATGATGAGCCGCGTCCGTGCGGTGGCAGTCGAGCGGCGTAAGACTAAAGAAGGCCTGGCCTTTTTAGGGTCGAATACGTTTGCGCACGAGTCGGGTCGCGTGGCGTTGTTGGAAAGCTTTGGGCTCAAACCTGTGCGCACCTTTTGCAAGTTCAGCCGCACCACGTTGGATGACCTTCTCGAAGCGCCCGCGCTTGATGGCATCGTCATTCGCAACTATCGCCCAGGCATGGATCAGGCTGGGACGCTGGCCGCACTCAACGAAGCATTCCAGGACCATTGGAGCAACAGCCCGGCTCCGCCGGAGCATTGGGCTTTTTGGACGAGCCGCCCAGAACGGCGCTTTGACCTGTGGTTCCTGGCGTGGGACGGCGACGAAATCGCGGGAGTCTGCTTGTGCGAGCTTCAGGAGGCCTATAATCAACAGCGCGGTACCCAGAGCGGCTGCGTGGACGATGTAGCCGTGCGGCGACCCTGGCGCAGGCGCGGCGTGGGCGCAGCACTCATCCTGGCCGGGCTGCGTGCGCTGCGAAACGCCGGGATGACGTCGGCGCATCTCTACGCGGACGCGGACAACCTCACCGGCGCGGTGAGCCTCTACAAACGACTCGGCTTTGTCGAAGAATGGCGTAGCTTCTCTTACCGCTGCTCGATCTGAAACCCGAAAACCTCCTGCAAGACCAAAGCTTGTGGGGGGCTGGACATTGTCACAGGCTGCATTCTAGCGTACAATAGCTCTGGCAATCGGTCGTCGGAGGTTTATTGTGTCTGTTCAAGAGCTTCCTCAGGGCGTTATGCCCGGCTCCATCTCGTTGGTCTTTGGGCATCCAGATGCGAGCACGCTGCCGGCGGACGATCTGCGCGCAGCGAGCGAGGCGGTGCTGCGCGGCCCGCAGGCTCGATTGGCATTGGCTTATGGGCCAGAGCAGGGCACGCCCGAGCTGATCGAATACCTGGTGGGAAAGCTGAACCACGAAGAGGGGCTGGGCCTGACGCGCGACCACTTGATGATTGTCGCCGGTTCTACGGCGGCGGTAGACATGATCGCCCGCCTGTATGCCGGGCGCGAAGAGGTCGTGCTAGTCGAAGCGCCCACGTACCGCGATGCGCTGCATATCTTTCGTGACCACGGGACCGACCTGCGCCAGGTGCCAATTGACGGCGATGGCCTCATCGTCGAAGCGCTTGCAGCGCAACTGGATGTGCTCCGAAAAGAGGGCAAGCCGCCCCGGCTGCTCTATACAATCCCCAGCTTTCAGAATCCCGCCGGAGTGACGGTGACGACTGCACGGCGAGAAGCGGTCTTGAAGCTGGCCCGTGAGCATGGCTTTTTGATCGTCGAGGATGACGTTTACCGGGACCTGGCCTTTGGGGGGGACGTGCCGCCGAGCTTTTACGCGCTGGCAAAAGGGCGGGGGGTGCTGCGGATTGGCAGCTTTTCCAAAATCCTATCCCCTGGCCTGCGCGTGGGATGGCTGGTTGGGGAGCCTGGACACATTCAACGCTGCGTGGATTGCGGCGTCATGCAAATGGGTGGCGGAGCCAGTCCATTTGTAGCGCACATCGTGGCCCAGTACTGTCTGGCTGGCCGGCTGGAGCCGCACATTGCCGAGTTGCGTCAAGTGTATCGCCACCGGTGCGAGATCACACTGGCGGCGTTGAGGCGTCACATGCCGCCCGGGGCTACCTGGACGCACCCGCGCGGCGGGTTCTTTGTGTGGCTGACTTTGCCGGAGAAAGTGAGCGTGGGGCCAGTGCAGGAGGCTGCCCGGCAGCACGGCGTTCTCTTTGTGCCGGGCACTGGCTTTTTCGCTAACGGTGGCGGCGAGCGTAATTTGAGGCTGGCCTTTAGCTTTGTGCCACCGGACGAGATCGAGCAAGGTGTGGCAATTCTAGCCCAGGTGATTTGCGAGATGGCGGCCGCCGGAGGCTGATCCCATAGTGATCGATGCAGTGCTCTTGTAGGGTGTATTAGCTCAACACTGGTCAGCAGTCGGGCTGCATGGCTTTTGAGGTCGTATCCTTGCTCGTTAGTAAGCAATATAGTATGATTAACTTTCCAACGTCTAGAGGAACGTGGAAAGGTTGGCTGTAATGGAGAATGAGGAGAAGATTATTGGGATAGTAGATACTCTAGATGCGCCGCCCCGGCCGCTGCGCCGGCCTGAGTGGCTCACGGTCCGCGCGCCGACGGGCGAGACATATCAGTGGCTCAAAAAGTTGATGCGCAGCAAAGAGCTGCACACGGTTTGCGAGGAGGCACATTGCCCGAACATGGGCGAATGCTGGGGGCGTGGCACAGCCACGTTCCTCATCATGGGCGACGTGTGCACACGCTCGTGCCGGTTTTGCGACGTCAAGACGGGCCGTCCTCTATCTCTGGATTGGCAAGAGCCGGAGCGTGTGGCGCTAGCCGTCCGGGCCATGAACCTGCGTCACGCTGTCATTACGTCGGTGAACCGCGACGAGCGCCGGGATGGTGGCGCGCCGGTCTTTGCCATGGTCATCCGCCGCATCCGCCAGCGCCAGCCCGGCTGCACTGTGGAAGTGCTGACCCCTGATTTCAAAGGCAACCTCGACGCGCTCAAGATAGTGATTGACGAACAACCGGACATTTTTGATCACAACGTAGAGACGGTGGTCCGGCTGTTCAGGCAAATCCAGCCGCAGGATCACTATGAGTGGGCGATGACGACGCTGGGCAACGCCAAGAAACTCAACCCCAAGCAGATTACCAAGTCCGGCATCATGGTGGGCCTGGGCGAAACGTTCGACGAAGTGGTGGAGACGATGCGCGACCTGCGAGGAGTGGGCGTGGACATTCTCACGGTCGGTCAATACCTTCAGCCATCCAAGGAGCACGCGCCCATCGCTCGTTACTATACGCCGGAGGAATTTGCCGAGTTCAAGCGTATCGGCCTGGAGATAGGCTTTCGATGGGTCGAGTCCGCGCCGCTGGTGCGCAGCAGCTATAACGCTGAACGCCAGGCGCGAGAGCTCAAAGTGGGTTGAGGTAAAGCAAAGCACCGGGCACAAGTCGAGACCCCCGCCTTCTCGAAGAAGGCGGGGGTCTGTTCTTCATTTCTTGGAACGCTTGAGCTTGCGCACGACGCTCGCCGGCCATCCCTTGACCGGCTTGCGTTTGGCCTTGCCTTTGACCATCTTTTGGACGGCCGCCTGGATCTCGACCGGGTCAAAGCCATGCGTTTCCGCAGTCAGCCTGTCCAGCGCGGCGCGCTCCTCGTCCGTCAGTGTCCGGCCAGTGCCCTTGTCCAGCTCGGCAATGGCCAACAGCAGCGCACGCTGGTTCTCGTCCAGCTTTTGGACGTTCTGCAGCAGCCAGCGGGCCTTGCCGGCGGAAAACAAGGTAGGTTCTTGCTTCTTTTTGGTCACTTGATCCACCCCAGGCCCAACTCGGCCAATTTCGCCTGCGTGGGCATCCCGGTAGCCGCATTCCAACCGGCCAGCTTGTAATAGGTGTCCAATGCCATCTTAAACTCGTCGCGCGGGATAAAGACGCCATCGGACTTGCCACCCTTCAGTGGCTCGTCGAACAACCGCTTGGGCAGCGTGTCCTGATCGCGCCCAACTCCTTCACGGGCGTTGAATGCGCGCAGCATGTTCAGCCGCCGCTCACCGATCTTGTTAATCTCGTCGAGTGTCACGTCCCAGCCGGTGACGGCCTGCACCAACGCCACTTCATCATCCGGGCCAAAGAGCGTCCACGCCGGCCCCCACACGAACTGGCACAGGTCGGCGCTATCGAGAAAACTGTAATTGATCTCGGTGGTCAGTGCGAACCTGACCTTTTCTTCGTTCATCACTTGTCCATCTTGTGGATGGGTCAGGCCGAAACGGGCCAGGCGCGAAAGATATAGGTTGGTCTCGCCTTCCGGCGCCGGCTCGTACATCGGGTCGTGCTCGCTGGATTGGTGGTCTGCGCCGAACGGGTTGACGGCATAGATCAGTCCCAGGCTGCGCTTGACCTGCGGCATGTGCGCGGGGAATTCTTGCCCTTTGGCGGCCACGACGAGATCTGACGCCCCCTTGCCGATCTTGACCGCCGCTCGCGCCGAGCCTTCCGCCAGCACGTCGCCAAAACCCTCGCGCTTGAGGAGCTGCTCCAACATGGCGATCATCGCTTCCCCATTGCCGAACCGCAGCTCGATCCCGCCGGTATCGGCCTGGGTGATCAGGCCCTTTTCAAAGCATTCCATCGCAAAGGCCATCGTCGCGCCGCACGAAATCGTGTCTACGCCGTATTGGTCGCACATCTGGTTGGCCAGCGAGATGGGCACGAGGTCGCCGATGCCGCAGTAAGAGCCGAACGTCGAGATCGTTTCGTACTCGGGCCCGCCGTAGAACGGCTCGACCTTGCGGTTCATAAACTCGGTCTCGACAACGCGCTTGCAGCGCACGGCGCAGGCGTAGCACGTGTCGTTTTCTTTCAGGATGGTGTCCGCCATCTTTTCGCCACTGATCTCGTCCGAGCGGTCGAACGCGCCGCTCGACCAGTTGCGGGTGGGCAGCCCGCCGCTCGAGTTCTGGGACGCCACGACGCTGGCCGTGCCGTAATCTTGCAAGCCTTTCACATCGGGGTTGTTGAGGATTTCCTTAGTGCCCCACCTGGCAAGTTCCGAGAGTGCCTCTTTATTGGCCACATTCGCTTTACCATGCCCTCGCACGGCAATCGCCTTGAGGTTCTTGCTGCCCATGACCGCGCCCATGCCGGTGCGCCCGTGCGCGCGGTTGGACATGTTCATGATGGCGGCGAACCGGACCAGCTTTTCACCGCCGGGGCCAATCTGCGCTACCTGGATTTTACCGTCGCCCAGCTCTTGCTTGATTGCGCGCTCTGCCTCACCCGTGATCTTGCCCCACAGGTGGGAAGCGTCGCGCAGCTCGGCCTGCCCGTCGTGAATCCAGAGATACACCGGTCTGGGCGACTTGCCGGCGATGACGATGCCATCGAACCCGGCGAACTTGAGCTCCGCCGGCCAAAAGCCGCCAGCCTGACTATCGCCCACCAGCCCGGTCAGTGGCGATTTGGCGGTGGCGGTGGCGCGTGACTGGCCCGAGATGGCTGCGCCCGTAGTGGCCGAAAGCATGAAGCAGAGCGTGTTCTCTGGGCCGAGCGGGTCGGCTTTGACGGGCGTGTTCTTCAAGAGATAATACATCCCCATCGCGCTGCCGCCCCAATACGTGCGGTAGAACGATTCGGCGGGGTGTTCCACCTCGATCTTGCCAGTGGTCAGGTTAACGTGCAGGATGTTGCCAGTGAATCCATATAACATGTTGTGGCTCCTCTTTACTGGGATTATCGGTTTCCAGAGCGGCTGTGATGAATGAATTGTATCCGAAAAT
>Ga0315268_10007126_pt1 | contig 11799 bp, 8 predicted proteins | sample C1_top_MG_FD_204535 | JGI IMG/M metagenome (GOLD analysis project Ga0315268, IMG submission 204535) | Sediment microbial communities from Yellowstone Lake, YNP, Wyoming, USA - C1_top | ecosystem: Environmental > Aquatic > Freshwater > Lake > Sediment | place: USA: Wyoming | collected 2017-08-01 | reverse complement strand
GCATTTTCTGGTCAGACCTCATGCCACGCCGCGTGGCGCCACAAACGATGAAAATGCGACGGGCGGCCGCTGGCGCGCAGCGTCTTGGAGTGCGCCAGTCCTCTGGCGCTTTGGCCTGCGCACTTGGCGCAAAAGCGGCGGAGGACTGCCGCAGTCCAAAACGCTTCGCGCGGACCGAGCCGACTGGCATTTTCTGGTCAGACCTCATGCCACGCCGCGTGGCGCCACAAACGATGAAAATGCGACGGGCGGCCGCTGGCGCGCAGCGTCTTGGAGTGCGCCAGTCCTCTGGCGCTTTGGCCTGCGCACTTGGTGCAAAAGCGGCGGAGGACTGCCGCAGTCCAAAACGCTTCGCGCGGACCGAGCCGACTGGCATTTTCTGGTCAGACCTCATGCCACGCCGCGTGGCGCCACAAACGATGAAAATGGTTCGAGAAGGAGAACGAGAACGAGAACGACTCTCAAGCATTTCGCCTCTGTGTTCTCGGTGCCCTCGGCGGCATTTTCTGGCCAAGCGCGACGATCGCACGGCTTGGGCCGGGCGGCTATTGCCCGGCCTCGAAGGCGTAGCGACCCGCCTCGATTTGAAGCGCCACCTGGCCGGCTTGGCCAGGCAATAGCTTGACGCCTTTGGCCAGGGCCAGCGGCAGACCGCCCTCCGTGACGGAAGTGGGGTCTTTCGCCGGCAGATCGAGCGTGGCCGTCGTGTTCGGTGGGACGGTGACGTTGAGGCGCAGCTTGCCGCCGGTCAGCTCCCAGTTGCTCTCGATGAGGCCGTAAGGCGATTCATAGGCGCAGTTGACCCGCCGCAGTTTGTCGCCGGCCAGCCCTGGCTTGAGCGTCCAGTGCCGGTAGCCCGCGCCGTCCGGTCCGGGGCGAATGCCGGCGAGTCCCTCGATGAACCACATCCCGATGTGCAGGTATGAGCTGTGGCAGTAAGAGAGCTTGGCCTCCCAGTCTTCGTAGAACGTCGTGGCGCCGCGTCTGAGCAGGTCGCCCCAGCCGGGGTAGTCTTCCTTGGTGGCCATTTCGTAGAGGAGGTCCAGGCGGTTGTTGGCCAGGAGGTTCTTGATGATGAAGTAGCCGCCGGTGATGCCGCCGTAGAAGTGCCCTTTGCGCGTGACGAGGATTTCTTCCTCCAGCCGCTTCCAAATCGCGGGCCGCAGCGAATCGGGCGGCAACCCAACCAGCAGGGCGATGGACAGATACGCCGGGAAACCGTTGACATAGCTGTTGGCTTCCGGCCGGAAGAACTCCTTGTGCACGGCGGCGCGGACGGCCTGCGCGCGGGCGCGCCAGCGCGCCGCGAGGTTCCCGTGGTCAACCGCTTCGGCAATGCGCGCGGCGGTTGTCAAGTTGTAAATCCAATAGCAGTTGTTGAAGAAGAGGGTCTCGCGGGTGTCGCCGTTGACGCCTTCGGCCCCCGGCCAAAGCCAGTCACCCAGGAAATCCCATTCGCCGCCCCAACGGACCAGCATGTCGTTTTTGGCCTTGGTTTCCAGAAACGCCAGCCAGCGCTGGATCATGCCGAGGTTTTCCTCCAGGATGCGTTTGTCGCCATAGCGCCGATAGACTTCCCAGGGCAGAGTGACGCAATAGCCGCTCCAAGCCGGCCCGCCGCCGCCCCAATAGGTGGGCGCGGTGTAGGGCAAGTTGCCCGCTTCAACCTGCTTGCCGGAGCCGGCCTCGCCTTCCTTGCGCCCGATGCCCCAAGCCGCCGCTTTGCCCTGCACGTCCCGCCAGTCCTCGGCCCACTTGGTGTAGAAGGCGCCCATTTGGTAGTTGTCCAGGGCGGTCTCGGTGGTGGCGTGGGCGTCGCCGCCGTAGCCCATGCGCTCGCGTTGGGGGCAATCCACCGAGTAACCGCCGAGGCTGAGGTTCTCGAAGGTCCAGAGGGTGGTCTTATAGATGTCATTGAGCAGCGGGTTGGCGCAGGCGAAGCGCGCGGCCCGCTGGTAGTCGGTGCGCACGAGCCAGCCGCGCAGGTCGGCCAGGCTCGGTTTCTGGCGCAGGCCCTCGATCTGAACCCAGCGACCGACGCTGTAATTGAAGCGGTTGCGAAAGAGGCCCTTGCCGGACGGGCCAATCACGTAGGCGCTGTGGAGTTGGTGCGTCATGGCTTCATTGGTCCGCTCGGAGAACTTGAAGTTGATGCGGTCGCCGGGATGGCCGGCCAGGCGCGCCTCGATCCAACCGGCGAAGTTCACGCCCATGTCCACCCGGTACACGCCGGGGGCCGGCTCAGCCAGCGCCACGGGGCGGATTTCCTGCACGCAGCGGTTGGGCTCGACCTTCTGCGCCGACAGCGCCACCGGCGGATGGAACACCGAGGCCGCCTTCCAAGCTGAGTCGTCCAGGCCAGGCTCGGCCCAGTTGGGTATTTCCTTTTGCGCATCGTAGAGTTCGCCGCCAAAGTACATGAAATCCCATACTCCAAGCAGCGTGTTGGGGCTGGGATGGGTCTTCCAGGTCTCGTCGGTGACGACGCGCACGGAGCCGCCGCCGGCCAACTCAATGTCGGCCTGGGCGATGACCATCGGCGTGGCCGGACGGCCCTGGGCCTGGAAGTGCGGGAAAATGGACCAGGACGTGCCGAGCCATAAGCCGAGGGCGTTTTGGCCGGGACGAAGCAGCTCAGTAACGTCGTATGTCACGTAACGCGCGCGCTTGCCCAAATCGGTGACACACGGCGCCAGAACGGCATCGCCGACTTTCCTCCCGTTCACATAGAGCTCGTGGTAGCCGATGGAGGCGACATAGACCATCGCCCGCTCCGGCTTGGCCGGCAGCGAAAAGACCTTGCGGAACCACGGATCGGGCATGGTGTTGTCTGGCGGCGGCGAGCCGGGTTTCCGCACGAAGAGCTGGTCGGTGCCGATCCACTTGGCGGACCAATCACTCGCCTCCAGCAGCCCCACCGACCAATGCGTCGGCTGACTCCAGGCCGAGAAGACCCCATGCTCGTCCTTCACGCGCACGCGCCAGTGGCAGGCCTGGCCGGAACGCAACGGCTGGCCTTGATAGACGACCAACTGGGACTGCTCCGACTTGACCTCTTGCGAGTCCCACAGGTCGGCCTTGCCTTGCCGGAGCAAGTTGGCACTGCTGGCGACCTGGAGGTGGTAAGCGGTTTGCCGTTGGCCACGGGCCTTGGGGTCGGTGGCGGTCAGCTTCCAACTTAGCCGCGGCTGCCGCACGTCCAGGCCCAGCGGGTCTTTGAGGTATTCACAGCGCAAGTCGGTGAGCGCCACCGACGCGGGCGTCGCGGCTTTCAGGACGGGCCGGCTCGGGCCTGGCCCAATCGCGCCGGTTGCCCGCAAGTCGCAGGGCTTTAACAGCGCGCTCAACAGCAAGACAGTGATGATCCGGGCAAGAAAGCTGCGGCTTGGCGGCAAGTTACCTTTTGGCGTTCGCATAGCGGCTCGATGGTAGCCTGGGGCAGCGCGCGGGCAAGGCCATTCCGAGGCCAGCGAAGGCTGCGCTGCAGGCGCCTGTTCAGTGTCCGAATCCCAGCCGGTGGCAAGATTGCCTTGACCTCTGCGGTAGGGCGGCTGAGACTTACCGCATGAACGCGGCAACGCATTTAAGCGGGGGCCTAGTTGGTCATCCAGCCGGTTTGCAGGAGCCCGCATAAGGGACATGATTGAGGAGCTCCGCCAGAAGGTCGCCCGCGGGCAAGTGGAGTGTACTCCCTCCATGCGGTGCGGCAGATGGTCGCCCGGAACATCACGCCCGATGAGGTGGCCGAGATTGTTCTGGCTGGCGAAGTGATTGAGGACTACCCTGAAGACAAGCATGGTCCAAGTTGCCTGGTCCTGGGTCGCACGGCGGCGGGAAGGGCGTTGCACATGCAGTGCACTCACCCAAGCCGTCCGATCGTGAAAATCATCACTGCCTGCGAGCCGGACCCGGCTGAGTGGGATGACACTCTGAAACAAAGACGTTGACATGAAAACGCACGTTTGGAAAGAGACCTTTGACGAACGCTTGGTGACCCACACGCAGGAGGCAGGCGTGAAGCTGATCATCATTGAACATGCGCCGGCCCGGGTTTGCCGTGAGACTGGCGAACAATTGTTCAGCCCGAAGACCGTCCGCCGCATTCAGGCCATCATCCGGGGCCAGCTCCGGCCCGCCCGAATGATCGAAACGCCCGTGTACGAATTCGCTGAGGCGGCGGCCTAGTGCGGAGTGCCGCTGACAACGGCAGGTCAATGCAGGCCAAGATCTCGGGCGGCTTGTGGCGAAGGCGAAACTGCCTTGAAGACAAATGCCGGCCATGATAGGTTCCCGCCATGATTTCGACCGCATCGGTGCCTGAAGGCGTGAAAGAGCGCTGGCGCACGGCGGGGCGGTTTGCCGACGTGCTGGAAGCCGAAGTTAAAGCGCCGACCAGCCCATACGCGGCCCGCGTGGTTTCCTGGTTCAACTTGTGCCGGCTCTGCCAGGACCTGGAGGAACAGATGCTCCTGGCAGAACGCCCGGCGCCGGACGACAAACTGTTGCACCGGGCCTTGCTTTCTCAGGCGATTGGCAGCGGCGAGGCCTTGCTCTTGGTGGACGCGCGACCAGAGGCCTTGCTGCCGTTGCGTCTCTCGGTGGAGGCGATCCGCGCCAAGCTGGAGTCACTCCGCATCACTTTCGAGCAATGGCATGCCGAGGTGAAACCAGAACGGCAGGCGGCCGTGTTGCGGGAGGTCTTCGGTGTCGAGGTGTGAGCCTCTGGAGGCCATCCTGCGGGCGCAATTCGAACTGGAATACGCCGCCCTGGAGGATTTGCCTGCTCGGCTGGAAGTCCTCAACGTGCTGCTGGACCAGGCCATCGCGGGCACCCACTTGACCCGGCGGGAGTTGTTGTCCGCGCTTCGCGATCGCTACCACGAATACAAGCGCGCCCAATTGCTGGCCGAAGCGAGGCGCCGCTCGGTGTGAGCCCCGGGCACGGAAGGAGTTTTCCCCCGCTACCCTGCGCACGAGTTTGAGCGCTTGACTCAGTCGGCAGGGCGATTGGCGGTTAGTGATTGCCGGTTGCGGCCAGAACTCATCGCTTGGGGTGCCGCGCTGCGTGGCCTGAGGTCCCACGCTGGGTTCAGCCCGCGCTTGTCTCCCGTGCCCGCCGGCGAATAGGCTGGCCAAAGGCGCGGCTGGCTGCGATGGTTGCTCCGGGCGCGGGGCCAAGCGTTACACCTTGTTACAGAGGAGAAAATGATGGAACGTCGCAGCGGAGGGAATTTGCGCCGGCGGCTGAGCATTGTCTGCGCCGGCAAGTTGGCGGTCAAATCGTTGGGGCTGCTGGTGAGCGCCACCGCGCTCGCGGCGGCGCCGGCGGCCGAGACCACGAATCGATTCGGGTTCACGGGGCCGGAGATTTTCCCGATTGACAACTTGATCAGCCATCTGCGCGCGGCCGACGTGGACGGCGACGGTTTGCGGGACATCATCGTGGCCAACAATTCCCGCTCGAAAATCAACATCCTCCTCAACCAGACCGGACGCACCAACCAGGCGCCCGCCGCCCGGCCAGTGAAGCGGGAGTTGAACGAATTGCCGCCGGATGCGCGTTTTCGGATTGAGTCCGTCGCGTCGGAGAAACGGATTTCGGCGCTGGTGGTGGCGGACTTGAATGGCGACGGGCGGCCGGACCTGGCCTACTACGGCGAGCCCAAGGAATTGGTGGTCCAGTACAACCAAGGCACCAACACCTGGAGCGCCCCCAAACGCTGGGCGCTGGATGACGGTTTGCTGGACATGAACGCCCTGGCCAGCGGCGATCTGAATGGCGACGGCCGGGAGGACTTGCTGCTGCTGGGCGAGAAGGCGCTCTACTTCCTCGCCCAGAAAACCGACCACACTCTGGCTGAACCGGAGAAGATTCCTTACAGCGGCACGGTCAAGGCGATCCAAATCCTGGACATTGACGGGGATGGGCGGCAGGACTTGATGCTGGTCAACTGGGACCACGCCAACCCGTTCCGGGTCCGCCTGCAGAACGCGGCCGGGCAACTCGGCCCGGAGATTCACTTCGCGTTGCCCGCGATCCGCTCTTACTGGGCCGACGACCTGGACGGCGACAAGAAGACGGAAGTGATCACCATCGCCCAGAAATCCGGCCGCGCGCAGATTTCCAATTTCATCCAAAAACCGGCGGAACCGCTCAGCGGCGCGTTCCTGCTGGGCCAGTTCCAGGTGATGCCGCTGAACAAGACCACCAAGGCCCGGCGCGGCATGGTCTGGGCGGATGTCAACCGGGACGGGCGGCCTGACCTTTTGGTGGCGGAGCCCGACAGCGGCCAACTGACCGTGTTTGTGCAGCAGAGCGATGGTTCGCTGGCCGCCCCGAAAACCTTTCCCACCCTTACGGGCATCAGCGAAATCACCGTGGCGGACTGGGATGAGGACGGGCAGCCGGAGATATTCCTCCTGAGCACCGATGAGCGGCAGATCGGGGTGACGAGTTTCGACCGCAACGGGCGGGTGCCGTTTCCAACCATCATTCCGGTCGAGGGCCGGCCGCTGACGCTGGCGGTCGGCAAGCTCAACCCCAAGGCCAAGCCAACTCTGGCCGTGATCCTGGACGTGGAGGGCAAGCGCGAGTTGTTCCTCCGCACCAGCGACGGCAAGGTTACCCGGCAGAAGCTCAGCGAGTCGTTCAAGTCCAATCCGACCTCCATGACCGTCCACGACGTGAACCAAGACGGTCTGCCTGATCTGATTGTGCTCATTCCTTACGAAAAGGTCAAAGTGCTGCTCCAGGCGCCCGACAAGCCGTTTGATGAGCAGGACGCGGCCCCGCCCGGTGGCAGCGCCGAGCAGCCCTGGCTGAGCGTCGCCGACGTGGACGGCGACGGAAAGGCCGAGTTGCTGCTGGCCCAGAAGAACTTCGTGCGGGCGGTCGTGCTCCAGGCGGAAGCGCCGCTCAAAGGCAGCACCAACAAGCCAAGCTGGAGCTTCAAAGTGAAGGAGCAGATCAACGGCGTTTCGGGCAGCTCGCGGATTGTCGGAGCGGCCCCGGTGCGCAACGGCACCAACCAGGTGGCGAGCTTGTTCCTGCTGGACGCCGAGCTGCGGAGCCTCACGCTCTGCGAACGCGATGCGGCGGGCGTCTGGCAAGTGGTGCGCAACGTCCTGCTGCCGGTCAGCGACTTCAACGCCTTGCCGCCGGTGGCCCTGGGCGAGACCAACGCCAACAGCGTGGCCTTTCTGGGCCTGAACAGCGCCGCCTGGCTGCCCCTTCGCGGCCAGACCTGGGAACTCAAGGAGTTGGACGACTACGAGACGCCCATCAAAGACGGTTACCTGCACGACGTGGTGTCTGGGGACCTGAACAATGATGGCCGCAAAGACCTGGTATTCATTGAGACGCAGAAGAATTACCTGGACATCGTGACGTTCGAGCCGCCGCACCGCCTGGTGCCGGCCAACCGCTGGCAGGTCTTCGAAGAGCGCACCTTCCGCAGCCGGCGCAGCGAGATTCCTGAGCCGCGCGAGGCCCTGATCGCCGACTTCACCGGGGATGGCAAGAACGACCTGGCCGTGATCGTCCACGACCGGGTGCTGCTCTATCCGCAGGAGTAAGGCGGAATCCCGCCCTGCTAGGCCGTGTGGAGGCGCTGCCTTCAGCCCCTGCCGAGGCTCTTCAACACGGTCGGGCAAGAAACGGTTAGCCATTGACAAGGGCCGGCTTGCGCTCGCACAAATAAGCGCGTATCTACGCGCGGGCGTGTTGGATCAGTAGTTCTGAAACGTATGGCGCATCGGCTAACCACCTGCACCTTTTGCGGGGCGGGTTGTGGCATCTACTTGGAGACGGCGGGCAACCGGGTGACCGGGGCCTATCCGAGCATGTCACATCCCTCCAACCAGGGGCGCATTTCTGTGCGCGGCTGGAACGTGCACGAGGTGGCCAGTTCCCCGGACCGGCTCAAGTCGCCATTGCTTAAGCGGGACGGGCGGTTTGAAGAGGTGAGTTGGGACGAGGCCATCAGGTTCATCGTGCGGCGGATGACCGAAATCCGCGCGCGGCATGGGCCGGACGCTTTTGCCTTTTTCAACGTGCCGCGCTGCTCAAACGAGGAGAGCTATTTGCTGCAGAAGTTGGCCCGGGCGGTCATCGGCACCAACAACGTTGATCACGGCACCGGCGTCTATAGCCACAACAGCATCCACGTATTGCTGGACATGCTGGGGGTGGCCGCCAGCACCAACTCCATCGGCGAGTTGTCCCAGAGCGAGGTGATCGTGGTGGACGGGGTGGACCTGGGGAGCCAGTTGCCAACCATCGGCGGGCGGGTGATCCGCGCCAAGTTGGCCGGCGCCAAGCTCATCGTGATTGATGCCCGCCGGCACCGCGTGGCCGAGCACGCCGACTATTTCCTGCAACTGCGGCCGGGCACCGACGTGTGGCTCTACGGGGCGATGGCCAAAGTGATCCTCGATCAGGGCCTGATGAACCGGCGCTTCATCAAGGCATACTGCCGCGATTATGAGGCGTTTGTGGAGACGGCCAGGGAGTTCGACCTGCTGGCGGCGGCCGACGCCTGCGGGGTGCCGCCGGAGAGCATCCAGGCCGCGGCCCTGGCCTACGCGCGCGCCAAGCGGGCCGCCCTGCTTTACTCGACCGGCGTGGAGGCCCGGAGCAAGGAGAGCATCCGCGCCCTGGTGAACCTTGCCCTGCTGACCGGGAACGTCGGCCGCGAAGGCGCGGGCATTTTTGCGCTCACCGAGCAAAACAACATGCAGGGGGTTTGCGACATGGGCGTGCTGCCCGACCGGCTGCCAGGCTACGAGCCGGTGACCAACGCCGCCTCTCGCCGCCGGTTGGAGGCCCGGTGGGGCGCTCAGTTGCCGGCAGCGCCCGGTCTGGGCACGCGTGGCCTTTTCGCCGCAGGCGCCCCACGGACGGTGCGGGCGGCGTGGCTTTGCCGTTACGACCCGGTCACCACGGCCACGTTCTGCGACGTGCCCCCAGTGCTTCAGCAACTGGAGTTGGTGGTCGTGCAGCACTTGTTCATGACTGCCACCGCCCAGCATGCGCACGTGATCCTGCCGATGGTGGCCTTCGGCGAGGAGCAGGTTTCGTTCACGAGCACGGACCGCCGCATCCAGTTGGCCGAGAAGGTGATTGAGCCGCCGCCTGGGCCCCGGCCAGCCTGGGAACAACTGACGCTGGCGGCCCGGGCGCTTGGAGCGGGCTGGCCCTACGAGTCGGCGGCCGAGGTGATGGAGGAGATCGGGGAGGTGGTGCCGGCTTACAGCGGCGCCAGCTTCGAGAACCTGAGCCGGGAGTATGGCCGCCAATGGCCTTGCACCAAGGACAAGCCGCTGGGCACCCGCTTCCTCTTTGAAGAGGGCATCCCGCCGAAGGCTTTCAAATTCGTCCCGGTCCGGCGGCCGGAGCCTCGCCCGGGGGCGTCGGCCGAATACCCAATGGCCTTGATCTTCGGGCACTCGCTTTACTACTGGCACCAGAACATTCTGATCAAACACAGCGAGACGCTCCGGCGCGAGTATCGGGTGCTGTTGCTGGATTATCCGCACGGATTCGTCGAGATCAACGACTCAGACGCGCAGGCTCTGGGGATTAGCGACGGGGCCAGAATCCGGCTGCGCTCGCCGCAAGGGGCGGCCGTGACGACCGCTCGGGTGACGCGCGAGGTGCGGAGCGGGACGATCTGGGTGCCCTTTTTCGTGCGCGAAGTCGAGAGACAGGTGCGTGGAGGCGGCCCAGTGGACGCCGGGAGCCTGTGGGCGCCGGTCGCCGTGCGGCTGGAGAAGGCATAAGCGCCGAATCAAGATGCGCGCCAGAATCATAGATCGGGCCGATGTGCTGAAGCTCGTGGACGTGCTGCGGCAGGACCACGAGGTGATCGCGCCGTTCTGCGGGCGCGGGCGCGACACTTACTTCGACACCGTGACCGAGGAGAACCGGGAGCGTGTGCAAATCCATTTGCCCAACCCCTACTACCCGCCCAAGCGCTACGTGCTGCCGCACATCGAAGGGCTGTTCCGGATGCGCCGGAGCTCGGGGGGCGTGCAGATCGAACCGACCTACGACGGGCGCAGGCGAGCCATCTTTGGCATCCGCTCGTGCGACTTGGCGGGCATCTATCACTTGGACCGCTTTTACCTGGGCCGCGATTTCCGGGACGTTTACTATGAGCGCCGACGCCGCAACCTGTTCCTGGTCAATGTCGTCTGCACCGACCCGGAACTGGACATAGACGATGGCTGTTTTTGCGTGTGCACGGACACTGGCCCGGCGGCGCGTGCCCATTTCGACCTGCAATTGATGGACCTGGGAGAGGTATTCCTGGCCGTGGCGGGCACGCCCCAGGGGGAGGCTCTTTTCGCCAACCCGCTTTTCAAAAAGGGCGCCCCGGCGCACTTGGCCCGCCGGCGGGAAATCCTCGAGAAGGTGCGGCGGCAGTTCAAGACCACGACCAGTTGGTTCTCCGCCGCGGTGCGGTATGTCTCGCTGGGGAAAGTCGCCGAGCAGACCTGGGAAGCCATCGGCAACCGCTGCCTGGAGTGCGGCGGGTGCACTTACGTCTGCCCGGCCTGCACCTGCTTCACGGTGAGCGACCGCAAAGTTGGCCCCGACGAGTTTGAGCGGGTGCGCCTGTGGGACTCGTGTGCGCTCTACGGCTTCACGCGCATGGCGGGCGGCTTCAACCCGCGCCGGGCGGTCCACGACCGCCGCAATCGCCGGTTCTTCCGCAAGCTCTCGCACTATTTCATCCAGCGTGAGCTCTCGATGGCCTGCGTGGGCTGCGGCCGCTGTGAGGAGGTGTGCCACGGGCACGTTGGGATGCCCACCGTGGTCGAGATGATCCGCCGGGCCAGCGCCCAGCAAGAAACCAATGAACGCGCCGCCCACTGAGAACATTTATCTGCCCAAGGCGGCCGTCCTGGACCGGGTGGTGGACGAAATCCCGGAGGTCAAGACGTTCTTCTGGCATTTCGTTGACCCGGTCGAGCAGCAGGGCTTCCAGCGGTTCCGGCCGGGCCAGTTCGCGCAAGTCTCGCTTTTGGGCGTGGGCGAGTTCCCGGCCTCGTTGCCGCCCAGCCCCACCGAGACGGAGGTCTTTTTCACGATTCGCCTGGTGGGCAGCGCGACGCTGGCGCTGCATCAACTCAAGCCGGGCGACCAGTTCGGCGTGCGCGGCCCTTACGGCAACGGCTTCCCCATGGCGGCCTACTATGGCCGGAACCTGGTGTTCGTGGCCGGGGGCATTGGCTTGATCCCTTTGCGCTCGTGCATCGTCTATGCCCTCAAACACCGCGACAAGTATGGCCGCATCCAGGTTTTCTACGGGGCCAGACGGCCGCGCGAGCTCTTGTACCTCGCCAGCCTCCGGCAATGGGAACAGCCCGGCGGCCTGGAGTGCCACCTGGCGGTGGACCGCGGCGAAGACGGCTGGAAAGGGCACGTGGGCGTGGTGGGCAGCCTCTTCCGCAAGCCGGGCGTGCAGGTGCCCGTGGCCGATACGACCGCCTTTGTGTGCGGGCCGCCGGTCATGTTCCGCTTCGTCATCAAGGACCTTCTCGCTATGGGTTTCGAGGACCAAAACATCGTGTCCACGCTCGAGCGCTACATGAAGTGCGGCGTGGGCAAATGCGGCCACTGCTGCATTGGCGTGGCCTACGTGTGCGTGGACGGCCCGGTGTTCACTTACGCGCAAATCAAAAAACTGGGCGAGGACATCTGAATGGGCGCCCAGAGAACAGGCCGGGCGGGTTTGCGGAGCGCGGAATTCATTCCGCCATCGGCGCCAGCACCAGGGGTTGTGGGGCGGAATG
>Ga0315268_10007125_pt1 | contig 11801 bp, 9 predicted proteins | sample C1_top_MG_FD_204535 | JGI IMG/M metagenome (GOLD analysis project Ga0315268, IMG submission 204535) | Sediment microbial communities from Yellowstone Lake, YNP, Wyoming, USA - C1_top | ecosystem: Environmental > Aquatic > Freshwater > Lake > Sediment | place: USA: Wyoming | collected 2017-08-01 | reverse complement strand
CCTGTCGACTGCTTGCTGTCCTTTATGAAGACTGCTGCCGCCCGACGCCCCTTGAAGCAATTCGTGCTGATTACCGGCCTCAGTGGGTCCGGGAAGGGGTCCGTGCTGAAAACCTTCGAAGATCTCGGTTACCATTGCGTGGACAACCTGCCCATCGATCTGATCCCCCAGTTTGCCGAGAAGTGCCGCAAGCCCAGCAGCCGTATCGAGCGCGCCGCCGTGGTGGTGGATATCCGCGAAGGAAAGGCGATCAGCCAGCTCCCCACCCTCTATCAGAGCCTGCGCCGCGATGGCTTGAAGCTGTCGCTGGTCTTCCTGGAAGCCTCCGACCCGGCCCTGATCCGCCGTTTCGAGGAGACCCGGCGGCCCCACCCCCTGGGCCGGAAGCTGCCGGTGCGCGAGGGCATCCGGCTGGAGCGCCTTCTCCTCGAGCCCATGCGTGAACTCGCCGACGTGGTCATCGACACCTCGCGCCTCAACGTCCACGAGTTACGCGCGCTGGTCCAGACGCGCTTCGGAGCCCTGGAGGCCCGCAAAAGGATGCTGGTGGCCGTGGTCTCGTTCGGGTTCCGCTCCGGTGTCCCCGCCGATGCGGACCTGGTCTTCGATGTGAGGTTTCTTCCCAACCCCAACTACATTCCCGGGCTGAAGCCCAAAACCGGACGCGACGCCGTGGTGCAGCGCTATATGGACTCGTTTCCCCAGACGCGCGAGTTCGTCCGCCGTCTAAAGGATTTGCTTCTCTACCTCCTTCCACAGTACATTCGGGAAGGCAAGAGCTACTTGACGATCGCCCTGGGGTGCACGGGAGGGCGACACCGCTCGGTGGCCCTCGCGGAGCAGGTGGGCCGGGCCTTGACCCGTGAAGGCTACGCTGTCAAGGTCTCCCATCGCAACCTCGCCCGCGCCTAGATTTCCTTCGCCCCGGCGTCCGCAATCCGCTGCGCGGGGTGCAGTGAAGCGGCAGGAAAGCAGAGGAACCCGTGAACAACGTGCTGGCAGTGGATGTCGGTGGAACGCATTATCGCGTCGGCCTCTTCGATCGAGAGGGGCGGCGACTCCTGGTTTCCGAGGAGGAGACCGAGCGCGCGGGAGGGCGGGATTGGATGCTGGCGCAGTTGCGCGAACGTTGCCGGGCCCTCCTGGAAAAGACCGACTACCCGGTGAAGACGGGTGGGATCAGTTTCGGTGGCCCGGTGGATTTCGAGCAACAGCGCGTTACCTCCGTCCACACGAGTGGCTGGGATGGGTTTGAGCTCGCCCGCTGGTTTCAGGAAACGTTCGGATTCCCCTGCCGGGTGGATAATGACGCCAACGCCGGCGCTCTGGGTGAATATCGTTTTGGGGCGGGCCGGGGCGCGCACTCCATCGTGTACATCACGCTGAGTACCGGCCTGGGCAGCGGCATCATTTGCGACGGGAAAGTGATCCACGGGAAGGACTCCCTGGCGGGCGAGCTGGGGCATGTGCCGGTGTCCGACTCCGGCGTCCCCTGCTTTTGTGGAGCCAAGGGCTGCCTCGAGACCTTCTGTTCGGGATCGGCGATTGCCGCGCGAGGACAGGAATGGGCCCAGCGCCGTCCCGAGGGTGTGGCCCGCATGGTGGAACTCAGCGGGGGCGATCCGGAGGGGATCACCGCCAAGGCCGTCATGCAGGCTGCGGCGGAGGGGGACATGGCGGCGAACCATATCGTCCGCGAGTGCGCGCGCTGGCTGGCCCGGGGACTGATGATGGTCATTCGCATCGTTAATCCTGACAGAATTATTCTAGGAGGCGGCGTGGCTCAAGCCGGCATGGGCATCCTGGGGCCCGTCCGCGCCTTTCTGGAGGAGTGGAAATCGCCCGGCATCCGCCACTCCACGCAGCTTGTGCTGGCCGAACTGGGCAACTACTCGCCCCTCTACGGTGCGGCGGCTTTGGGCTTGGAACTCCTCTGATGGCGCGCTTCCTTTACCACTTAGTAATGGGTCCGCCATTTTTCTAAGAACTCCAGTAAGTTATTTATTCTAAACGGGTTGATTTCCTCCTCCGGTGTCGAAAAGGCTCGGCCCCCTCCGTGTTTCCTTGACTCGCCTTAGGCGAGGGAAATAGCATAGTTAAGTTTGGGCTTCCCACAGGCCTGCACGCCGGGGGACCGGAAACCGCATGAGTCAAGTCCGACGCCTGCTGACATTTCTTCGGCCTTACCTCTTCCGCTTCTTTGCCGCCTTCGTTTTGATGGCGGTAGTAGGGATTTGTGAAGCCCTGGCCGCGCTCTTGATCAAGCCGGTCTTTGATAGCGTTCTGGCCCCTCACACCGAGGCTGCCCGCATCCTTCTCTTTCGTCTGCCCATCGTGGGCCGCGGCGTCTTCCTTCAGGATTTCTTCCCCGAGCGCATCCACAATGCCTGGACGCTGGTGGCGATCGCCATCATTGCGGTGACGCTGATCAAGGGGCTCTCCGAGTTCCTGGCGACTTACCTCATCAACTTTATCGGCCACTCGGTGGTCCGCGACCTCCGGAACCTCCTCTATTCCCGGCTCATCGAACAGTCCATTTCATTCTTCTCGAAGAATCCCACCGGCCGGCTGATGTCGGCGATCACCAGCGACATCGAGAGAATTCAATACGCGGTTTCGCAAACCTCGGCCGACTTCCTCAAGCAGAGTTTCACCCTCCTGGGCTTGCTGATGGTGGCGTTCTATTTCGACTGGCGCCTGGCATTGATTTCCCTGGCGCTGGTCCCCTTCGTCGTCTTTCCCTCGGCCAACATCGGCCGGTACATCCGCATCTCCAGCCGTTCGAGCCAGGACAAGATGGCGGATCTCAACAACGTTCTTCAGGAAACCTTCACGGGCATTCGCATCGTGAAGGCCTTTGGAATGGAGTTGTTCGAGGTGGCCAAGTTCAAAGCCGCCACGCATCGGCTCCTGAAAGTCAGTTTGCGCTGGGTGCGGGCGCAGGCCGCGACGTCGCCGCTCATGGAAATCCTGGGGGCGATTACCATTGCCGCCCTCCTGCTGTACGAACGCAATGAAATTCTCCACCACGCTCAGACGATGGGCGGATTCGTCGCGTTCTTGTACGCGCTCATCAAGATGTACGAGCCCGTCAAGCGCTTGACGGGCGTGAACAACGCCTACCAGCAGGCCGTGGGCGCTTCCGAGCAGGTCTTCCACTACCTCGATATTGCGCCCGACATCAGCGACAAGCCTCAGGCCATCGAGTTGCCGCCTTTTCACCGCGAGATCACCTTCGAAAACGTGGATTTCGACTACGAGGATGGCCAGCCGCTGCTTCGCCATGTCGATCTGCGGATTGCCCGGGGCGAGGTGGTGGCGATTGTGGGCCTGAGCGGGGCGGGGAAGACCACCGCGGTGAGTCTGATTCCGAGATTCTTCGATGTCACGCGAGGCAGCATCCGCATCGACGGCGCGGATGTCCGCGATGTGAAGCTGAGTTCCCTCCGCGCCCAGATCGGCATCGTCACGCAGGAGACCATTCTCTTCAACGATACGGTTTACAACAACATCTGTTACGGCAGCCGGCCTCCCAGCGAAGCCGCCCTCGTCGCAGCGGCGAAGGCGGCGCTTGCCCACGATTTCATCCTGGAATTGCCGGAAGGATATCAGACCATGATCGGAGAACGGGGCCAGCGTCTCTCCGGCGGCCAGCGCCAGAGAATCGCCATTGCGCGGGCGCTCCTGAAGAATCCTCCGCTCTTGATCCTGGACGAAGCCACGTCCGAGTTGGATTCCGAGTCGGAAATGCTGGTTCAGAAAGCGCTGGCCAACCTCATGGCGGGACGCACGGTGCTGGTCATCGCCCATCGTCTTTCCACGGTCCGCCGCGCCGACCGGATTGTGGTGCTCGACCGCGGCGCGATCTGCGAAGTGGGCACGCACCAGGACCTGGTCAGCGGCGGCGGCATTTACCAGCGCCTCCATGAGCTTCAGTTCGTCGACGCCGAGCCGTGATGTGCGGTCGAAGGTTGCAGGTCGCAAGACCCGCGTATGGGCTGAGGGCTGACGGCCGAGGGCCGAGGGTGGATTCATGATTCGTAGCATGACCGGCTACAGCCGGGTGCAACGTGAAGAAGAGGGGCTGGTGCTGACCGTCAGCATCAAGACGGTGAACCACCGTTTCTTCGATCCCCAGGTTCGTCTGCCGGGAGCGCTGGACCCGCTCGAGCCCCTCTTGCGCCGTCTGCTCAAGAATCACGTGACGCGCGGCCGGGTGGAGATCACGGTAAGCCTGGAGCGCCCCGGGGCGCTCGAGTTGAAGCTCGACCGGAAATTGCTCGAAGCCTATAAGGCCGCGTATCAGGAATTGCAGCAGGAGTTTAAGGGAAGCGCTCCGCTGGACCTGATGGCTTTGCTTCGCGTCCCCGGCATCGTGGCTTCCAACAACGGTGAGATCCCCCCTGCGGAGCTGGAGCGCATGGGACAGGTCTTGGAACGGGTGACCGGGGAAACGCTGGCCCGTCTGGACGAGATGCGGGTTCGCGAGGGCGAAGCCCTGGAACGCGACCTGCGCGCTCGCCTGGCGCGCCTGGGGGAACTCTGCGAGGTGGTGGGCAAGCTGGCGCAGAAGGTTCCCGGGGCCTACGAGCGTCGCCTGGAAACGCGCGTTCGGGAGTTGCTCGCCAGCGTCGATCTGGACCGCGGGCGGCTGGCTCAGGAAGTCGCCTACCTGGCCTCGCGCTCCGACATTACCGAGGAGTTGACTCGCTTCCAAAGCCACCTCCAGCAGGCTCTTCGGCTGATGGAGGAGAGTCCCGAGGTGGGCAAGAAGCTCGACTTCCTTTTGCAGGAAATGAACCGCGAAGCCAACACGCTCCTCTCGAAGACCACCGACGTCCCGGAAGTGGGGCTGGAGGTCACACGGCTGGCCATTGAGATGAAGACCGAAATCGAAAAGCTGCGCGAGCAGGCGCAGAACATTGAGTGACGGTGAAGAACGCGACCACACATCGTGGCGGCCGGGGGAGCGTCCTGATTATCTCCGCTCCCTCCGGCGCCGGGAAATCGACCCTGGTGAAACACCTCCTGGCGGCGGTGCCCGGCCTGTCCTTTTCGGTGTCCTTCACCACTCGGCCGCCTCGCCGCGGCGAGCGGCAGGGGCGAGAGTACTTCTTCGTCAGCCGCGACCGCTTCCAGCGCATGATCGCCGCCGGCGAGTTCGTCGAGTGGGCGGACGTCTTCGGGCACTTCTACGGCACGTCGCGCCGGCAAATCGACGCGGCCCGGAATGCGGGAAAGGATATCCTGCTCGATATCGACGTCCAGGGCCATCGGCAGGTGTGCCGGGCGTTGCCGGAGGCCGTCAGTATCTTCGTGCTGCCGCCCTCTTTTCGGGAACTCGAGCGGCGGCTGCGGCATCGCCACTCCGAGGCGCCCGAGGTGATCGCCAAGCGCCTTCACACTGCCCGCCGGGAGATAACGCACTGGCCGGAATACGACTACCTGGTGGTCAACGACGATTTGCGCGCGGCGGTCCGTACTCTGAAGGCCGTCGTGCTGGCCGCGCGCGCCCGGCGCGCCGTCCAGGCGCCGCGCGTTCTCAAGATTGTCAAAACTTTTGGAGGATAAAGTCGGATGGATATACCACAGAATTTCGATAGCAAATTCCGTTTCATTCTCGTGGCGGCGAAGCGCGCGCGGCAATTGCAGGCGGGCGCCAAGCCGCTGATCCAGACCCAGAGCAAGAAGTCCACCCGGGTGGCCCAGCAGGAGGTCGAAGCGGGCATCGTCCCCTTCGAAATGGTGGAAAACCCTTCGGACAACGGGACCAGAACCAAGAAGACGAAGGCCGACAAGTAAGCTTCGAAGGCCTGGGTCGAAGCCCGGCCCGGGGGGACGCGGGTTGAGCGCTCTCCCGTCTGCCGGGTGTAACATGGTTCCGAGGAGCCACCCGCATCACTCGCGGGTGGAGGAAGCTTGATGCGCGTCGGCGTGGGGGTTACCGGAGGCATTGCCGCCTATAAGGCCGCGGAACTGGTGCGTCTGCTCGGGGAGCGGGGCCTGGAAGTTCAGGTGGTGATGACCCGGAATGCCTGTGAGTTCGTTGCACCTCTCACCTTCGCCGCTCTCTCCGGCCGCAAGGTGATCACGGAGATGTTCGGTCAAGCGGAAGGTGAGCCGAATGTCGAGAGCGCCATCGAGCATATCGCCGTCGCCCAGTCGCTGGAGGCGCTGGTCATCGCGCCCGCCACGGCCAACGTCATCGCCCGGATGGCGAACGGCCTCGCGGACGATTTCCTCACTACGCTGGTTCTCGCCACCAAGGCTCCCCTCATCGTGGCTCCCGCGATGAACGTCAACATGTGGGAGCACGCCGCAACGCAGCGCAACCTCGAAACGCTGCGCCAGCGCGGTGTCAGGATCGTCGAGCCGGACGAGGGATACCTGGCCTGCGGCACGACGGGCCCGGGCCGGCTGGCGGCGGTCGAGACAATCGCCCAGGCGGTCTTCGACACGCTGGGCCTGCGAGAGGATTTGAAGGGCGAGACCCTCCTGGTGACGGCGGGCAGGACCGAAGAGCCCCTGGATGCCGTTCGTTACTTGAGCAACCGGTCGTCAGGGAAGATGGGATACGCCCTGGCCGAGGCGGGCTGCCGCCGCGGCGCGCGGGTGGTGCTGGTGAGCGGACCCACGCACCTCGAGCCGCCGGGAGGCGCCCGCGTGGAGCGCGTTCGCACCGCCGCGGAGATGGCCCGGGCGGTGTCCTCCCACGTGGAGGAGGCCACGGTGATTCTGATGGCGGCGGCAGTGGCCGACTTCCGGCCCGCCAAGGTCCATTCCGGCAAAATCAAGAAGAAGAGCGGACCGCCGCGGGTGAAGTTCGAACCGACGCCTGACATCCTCGCCGCTCTCGCGCGCCGCCGTCGCGCGCACCAACTGCTGGTGGGATTCGCCGCCGAAACCCATCACGTTGTGGAGAACGCCTTGGCCAAGTTGCGGGAGAAAAAACTGGATTTCATCGTGGCCAACGACGTCACCCAGGAGGGCGCCGGGTTCGACGTCGATACGAACATCGTGACCCTGGTCTTCCCCGACGGGCGAAAGAAGTCGCTCGAGAAGATGAGCAAGCTCCACGTCGCGAATCGCATTCTGGATGAAGTCGTGGAATTGAGGAACGCGCAAAAGTAGAGGCACTCTCAGGGGTGGCCGGGGAATCCTCTCTTTCCTGGAGCACGGCTCAAAGCCGCATGGCTATTGATCATCGCCTCCGCGAACAATTAGCCGCCTGGCTCGAATTCTATCGAGACCTCGGGATCGAAGAGTTCTACCGGCGCGAACCGGGCGCTCAACCGGCGGGCGTGGCGGCGCGGGAAAAGCCCCCCGGCGCAAGCGCCGTCCCGGCGCCGTCCCCTCAGCCTGTGGAGACCGGCAACGAGCGTGTTCCGGCCCGCGTGGGCCCTTCCCTGGCGGCGTCACCTTCCCGAGCCGCTCCCCCGCCACCCGGGGCGCCGCGGGTGTCCATCAATGCCCCCGCGCCGACGCTCAGCTTGTTTGAGGTTGCGGCCAAGCCTCACGCCGGCCCCGAAACTCTCGAGCAAATACGCGCCGATTTGGGCGACTGCCACCGTTGCCGGCTGGCCGACCGGCGCAAGACCATCGTTTTTGGTGAGGGAGATTCCCACGCCCGGCTGGTCTTTGTGGGAGAGGGTCCGGGCGCCGACGAAGACGAACAGGGCCGCCCCTTCGTGGGCCGGGCGGGTCAGCTCCTGAACCGGATGATTCAGTTGATCGGCATGAAGCGCGAAGAGGTCTACATCTGCAACGTGGTCAAGTGCCGTCCGCCGGAGAATCGCACTCCGGAAAAAGACGAGATCGAAGCCTGTTCGCCTTTCCTCCTGCGCCAGATGGAGGCCCTCCAGCCGCGGCTGATTTGCCTGCTGGGTGCTCCCGCCATGCGGACCGTGCTCGGCGTGAAGGAAGGGATCACGAGGGTTCGCGGGCGCTTCTTCGACTACGGCGGTACGAAGGCCTTCGTCACCTTCCACCCGGCTTACATTCTGCGCAATCCCCGAGAAGAGAAAATCCTGCGCGAAGATTTTGAGACGATTCGAGACTTCCTGAGCGCCTTGCGCTGACAGGATCCTTCGGGGCTCAACGGTCAGGGGAACAGATTGCAGCGAGCGTCGTGCGCCAGGTTCCGATGCCCTTTTGCATGGGGAGCGAGTACAGAGCGTTGACAGTTCCTGGAGCCCTGTGGTAGCGTTCAAGGTTTGCATCCCAGATGAATTTTCCGACAATCAGGAAGGAGGCCGTGAGTGGCCGCGCAAAAGCAGCACTATTTCTTTACCTCGGAATCGGTGACGGAAGGTCACCCCGATAAGATTTGTGACCAGATCTCGGATGCCGTTGTGGACGCAGTCCTGGCCGCCGACTCGAAGGGTCGCGTGGCGTGCGAAACCATGGTGAAGGATCAGGACGTCTACGTGGTGGGGGAAATCACCACGGCCACAAACCTCAGCATTGAGCCGCTTGTCCGGGAGATGATTCGCCAGATCGGGTACACCGATCCAGACGGCGGGTTCACCGCCGAAACCTGCAAGGTGAAGGTCAACCTCACCCCTCAGAGCCCCGACATCGCCCAAGGCGTGGATCCGGGAGGCGCCGGCGACCAGGGCCTGATGTTCGGCTACGCCTGCGACGAGACCGACGAGTTGATGCCCTTTCCGATTATGATGGCCCACAAGCTCTGCTTGCGCCTCGCCGAAGTCCGCCGCAAGGGTATTCTCCCCTGGGTTCGGCCTGATGGAAAATCCCAGGTCACCGTCGAATACGAAGGGTCGAGGCCCGTGCGCGTGGATGCCGTGGTGGTTTCCACCCAACACTCCGACAAAGTCTCGAACGAGACTCTCCGCGAAGGCGTCCTCCAGTGCGTGATCAAGCCGGTGATTCCGGTCCACATGCTCGACAAGGACACCAAGTATCACATCAACCCCACAGGCCGGTTCGTCACCGGCGGTCCGGTCGGAGATTCCGGGTTGACGGGCCGGAAGATCATTGTGGATACCTACGGCGGCATGGCGCATCACGGCGGCGGCTGCTTCAGCGGCAAGGACCCCACGAAGGTGGACCGTTCCGCGACCTACATGGCCCGCTATATTGCCAAGAACCTTGTCGCCGCGGGCCTGGCCGGGCGCGCCGAGGTTCAGGTGGCCTATGCTATCGGCGTGGCCGAGCCGGTCTCCGTCATGGTGGACACCTTCGGGACCGGCAAGGTGGACAACGGCACCCTCGAGAAACTGGTCCGCAAGCATTTCGATCTGAGGCCGCGGGGAATCATCGAGACGCTCAACCTGCTGCGCCCGATTTACAGAAAGACCGCCGCTTACGGCCACTTCGGCCGCCAGGAACCGGAGTTCACCTGGGAGAAAGCCGATAAGGCCGTAGCGCTCAAGAAGGAGGCTGGGATTTAATGGCAACGACCAAGAAGGTTCAATGTGACGTCAAGGATCTCGGCCTGGCGGCGAAGGGGAAGACCCGCATCGAATGGGCCAACCAGTGGATGCCCGTGCTGCAATTGATCCGCAAGCGCTTCATCAAGGAGCGCCCGCTCGAGGGCGTGCGCATCTCCGCCTGCCTGCACGTGACGACGGAGACGGCGAATCTGGCCATTACGCTTCGCGATGGCGGCGCCGATGTGGTCGTCTGCGCTTCAAATCCGCTCAGCACGCAGGACGACGTGGCGGCCTCCCTGACCAAAGATTTTCATATTCCGACCTTCGCCATCAAGGGCGAGGATAAGGACACGTACTACTCCCACATCATTTCCGCCCTCGACCACAAGCCCCAAATCACCATGGACGACGGCGCCGACCTGGTCACCACGATTCTCACGAAGCGCAAGGAACTGGTTTCCGGCGTCCTGGGTGGCACGGAAGAGACCACCACAGGGGTGATCCGCCTGCGCAGCATGGCCCAGGACGGCGTGCTGAAGTACCCCATCATCGCCGTCAACGACGCCGATACCAAGCACCTCTTCGACAATCGTTACGGAACGGGTCAGTCCACCCTTGATGGGATCATTCGCGCCACGAACCTGCTGTTCGCGGGCTCGAAGGTGGTGGTCTGCGGGTACGGCTGGTGCGGGCGTGGCGTGGCCATGCGTGCGAAGGGACTGGGAGCGGATGTGATTATCACCGAGGTCAGCCCGACGCGCGCCCTGGAGGCCGCCATGGACGGTTTCCGCGTCATGCCCATGGCGGAGGCGGCGAAGATCGGCGATATCTTCATCACCGTCACGGGCAACAAATCCGTGGTCGCCTCCGAGCATTTCAAGGTGATGAAAGACGGGGCCGTGGTCGCCAACTCCGGGCACTTTAACGTGGAGATTGATATCCCGGCGCTCGAGAAGATGTCACTCCAGAAGCGCCAGACCCGCGACTTCGTGGAGGAATACACGCTGCGCGACGGACGCAAGATTTACCTGTTGGGCGAAGGCCGGCTCATCAACCTCGCGGCGGCGGAAGGTCATCCCGCGGTCGTCATGGACATGAGCTTCGCCAATCAGGCGCTCGCCGTTGAGTACGTCGTCAAGAACCATAAGAAACTCGAGCCGCAGGTCTATCCCGTCCCCCTGGACATCGACCGCAACGTCGCGCGCTTGAAGCTTCAGGCGATGGGGATCGCCATTGATAAGCTCACTCCGGAGCAGGAGGAGTACCTGTCCTCCTGGTCTGAGGGAACGTGAAAAGCAGGAGGCAGAAGACAGAAGTCAGAAGCCAGAAGTCAGGAGTCAGAATCACCCCATACCCTGCTGCCTGTTTTCGAGGCTGATTTTCAATTGCTCTCACTGCCGATCCCATGAGAAAACTCAACTTGTATGGGGCAACAAAGGACAATGGATCAGGGACCACGGACGTTTTCTTCTGGCTCCTGACTCCTGACTTCTCGAACCTATGAAGTCCTTCGCTCAACAGGTACTGGACACAGCCATCGTCCGCGGCGCGGAGTATGCCGACGTTCGGGTCGTGGACATCCGGCAGCGCTACCTCTCCACCAAGAACGGCGAGGCGGCCCAGGTACGCGAGTCGCAGTCCCTCGGCCTGGGCGTGCGGGCCATTGCGGGCGGCGCGTGGGGCTTTGCCGCGACGGACGACTTGAGCCGCGAAAGCCTCGACCGGACCGCGGCACAGGCCGTCGAAATTGCCCGCGCCAGCGCTCTCGTCAAGAAGCAAGACGTGAAGTTGGTCCCCGAAGAAAAGATCGTGGACCGCTGGAAAGGGCCCTGCCGCATCGATCCCTTCACCATCCCCGTTTCGACCTGCCTGGACTTGCTGCTGAAGGTTGACGCGGAGCTGCGCAAAGTTGCCGGCGTCACCCTGGCCGAGGCGCAGATGGATTTCCACCGCATCGAGCAGCTCTTCCTCTCCAGCCTCGGCTCCGAAATCTATCAGGTGAAAACTCAGACCGGCGCCGGCTACGTGGCCACCTCGTTCGCGGACAACGAGATTCAGCGGCGTTCCTACCCGAACTCTTTCGGGGGCCAATACCAGACGAAGGGCTATGAGCTGGTGGAGGAACTGGAACTGTTGAAGCATGCGCCGCGCGTTGCCGAGGAGGCGGTAGCGCTGCACAAGGCCGATCAGTGCCCCGCCGGCGTTCGCGACATCGTCCTCGATAGTTCCCAGCTCGGCTTGCAGATCCACGAGTCCATCGGCCACCCCATCGAGCTCGACCGCGTCCTGGGCACGGAGGCCAACTTCGCCGGCATGAGCTTCCTGACGGTGGAGAAGCTGAACAAGCTCCAGTACGCTTCGCCCATCGTCAACGTGGTTGCGGACGCCACTCCCGCCCACGGGCCG
>Ga0315268_10007124_pt1 | contig 11802 bp, 12 predicted proteins | sample C1_top_MG_FD_204535 | JGI IMG/M metagenome (GOLD analysis project Ga0315268, IMG submission 204535) | Sediment microbial communities from Yellowstone Lake, YNP, Wyoming, USA - C1_top | ecosystem: Environmental > Aquatic > Freshwater > Lake > Sediment | place: USA: Wyoming | collected 2017-08-01 | reverse complement strand
GATCTATCCCGGCCTGGTGCACGACTATCGTCTGGGCGAAGCCATCGCCGACAAGAACCCATTTCCCATTCGGCGCATTCCCCTGGATGACTACCTGGACGACTTTTACTTCGATCAGTCCTACACTCACCTGATGGGCGCCTCCCGCGATGGCGGCTAGGGGCAGGTGGTCGACCTCAATGTGCGGCGCAAGATCGCCGACCTGGACTTGCCCGGCATGCCGCACCTAGGCTCCGGCATCACTTGGGACTATAAAGGCCGGCCGGTGATGGCCACCCCCAATCTCAAGACCGGAACAATAAGCGTCATTGACATGAAGAACTGGCAAGTCATCAAGCGTATCGCCACCCTCGGCCCTGGTTTCTTTATGCGCAGCCACGAAAACACGCCCTACGCCTGGGTTGACAACTTCATGAGCCCCAGCCGCGATACGCTACAGATAATCGACAAGCGCACGCTGGAAATCGTGCGCAACATCACACCCTCACCCGGCAAGACGGCTGCCCATGTGGAATTCACCCGCGACGGCAAATACGCCCTGGTAAGCATCTGGGAGCGCGACGGTGCCATCGTGATCTACGACGCAGCGACGTTCAAGGAAATAAAGCGCATTCCCATGAGCAAGCCTTCCGGCAAGTACAACGTGCACAATAAAATTACCCGCTCGGCGGGGACGAGCCACTGATGATAAGGTTTGCATCCTTGATTAAGACTCTTCGCATAATCGTGTAGGTATGGATGGCATAAATTCTTGATGTGGATCAAGGCTTTTTTGCCGCCGGATACGTAGCATTTGCTTTGCAAAGCAAAGTTGCCGCACGTTCCATTTTGCGAGCAGCGCTTTTTCCCTTTAACAACCGCATGGTTGCCGGATGCCCGGCTACAAGGAGAAGAAAAAATGGTTGCAGACAATAAGCCCATTCCCGATGACGCCGAAGAGCGTGTTCCCATCATGCAGCAAATCCTCGACAACCCTTTTCTGCTGTTATTCATCGGCGTGGCCATGCCAACCGTTTTTTATATTGTCTGGGGGGTCATGGAAATCGTGACGATACCGATCACCAAATAATAAGGAGATCCGCGATGAGCGCAATACACCCGCCGGCTACCAGGCTTTGGTGGAAACAACCCCTGGACCGTGTCGAAGGCACCTGGATCGCGATTGCGTTCCTGTGGTGTCTCATCATGTTTTTCATGATGCCGTACTGGCATGTGTTTGGTAAGCAAAACCTCTCCAATGAGGCTTACCGGACGACCCCCGAGGTCTACAGCAAGAAGGCACAGGACATGGTGGACAAGTACACCGTGCGCACCGAAACCGCAGAAAAAATACCGGTAGTGCACCCTCCCGCCGGCAGCGACGTATATCTGATTGCACGCCTGTGGGCATGGTGGCCAATCCTTGAGCTGGAAAAAGGCAAGAGCTACCGGCTCCATCTATCCTCCATGGACTATTTACACGGCTTCTCTCTGCAACCGGCCAACATCAACCTGGAGGTGATCCCAGGTTATGAAATGGTGGTGAACGTGACGCCGAATGAGGCGGGTTCGTTTTCCATTATTTGTAACGAGTTCTGCGGCATCGGCCACAGCACGATGGCCAGCAAACTCTACGTTGTCAATAAATAAGGGGGATGTCCATGGCTAGCAAAGAAGTTTACCGCACCTGCCCGCGTAGCGGCCTGCAGTTCCATGACTCCGCCGAGACGTTGATGAAAGCCAACGCCGTGGCGGGCGTCGTATTCCTATTGTTCGGCGGTGTACTCGCTCTGCTGGTTGCATTGACACGCTGGCCGGCAGTACATCTGCTGTCGGCGGATTGGTTTTATCTGGTGTTGACGGCCCACGGTCTCGACATGCTGGTGTTCTGGATCATCTTCTTCGAAATTGCCGTGCTGTACTTCTGCTCGTCCACCTTGCTGCGATGTCGGCTGGCGACACCGCGCATGGCGTGGCTGGCCTTTGCGTTGATGCTGATTGGCGCGGTCACGACCAATGTCGCGATTTTCCAGGGCAATTCGAGCGTCATGATGACGTCCTACGTGCCGATGCAGGCCAGCCCGGTGTTCTATCTCGGGCTGATCTTGTTCGCGGTGGGAGCGTTGATCGGCTGCTTCGTGTTCTTCGGCACCCTGGTGGTCGCCAAGGCCGAGAAGACTTATCAAGGCTCGGTACCGCTGGTCACTTTCGGTGCCGTCACTGCGGCGATCATTGCCGTATTCACGATCGCGTCAGGCGCGATTATTCTGATCCCGACCTTCCTGTGGTCGGTCGGCTACATCAAGGCCATCGACCCCTTGATGTATCGCGTGATCTGGTGGGCTTTCGGTCACTCCTCGCAGCAAATCAATGTGGCTGCGCACATCGCGGTCTGGTATGCGATTGCCGCTATCGTGTTCGGCGCCAAGCCGATGTCCGAGCGCGTATCGCGTGGCGCATTCCTGCTGTATATCTTTTTCCTGCAACTGGCGAGCGCCCATCATATTTTAGTCGACCCGGGCATTTCGTCCGAGTGGAAAGTATTCAACACCAGCTATGCGATGTATCTGGCCGTGCTGGCGAGTATGGTCCACGGCCTGACCATTCCCGGTGCGATCGAGGTAGCGCAGCGCGAGAAGGGTTTCAACAAGGGCTTGTTCGAGTGGCTGCGCAAAGCGCCATGGAGTAATCCGGTATTTTCGGCGATGTTCATCTCCCTGATCGGCTTCGGCTTCCTCGGCGGTATCTCGGGCGTGATGATGGGCACCGAACAACTCAACCTGATCATTCACAACACGATCTATGTGCCCGGCCATTTCCATGCAACGGTCGTGATCGGCACCACGCTCACCTTCATGGCGCTGACCTACTTCCTGATCCCGGTGCTGTTCCGCCGTGAAATCATGTTCCCGGGTTTGGCCAAATGGCAACCTTACTTGTTCGGCTTCGGCATGTACGTGTTCGTGCTGGTGATGATGGGCGCCGGTACGCTGGGCGTGCCGCGCCGTCACTGGGATATGTCTTTCCTCGGGGCTGTCATGCCTTACGAGTTCCCCGGCAGCGCTTACCTGCTGATGTCGCTGGTCGGTGCCAGTGCCGTGGTGGCAGTGATCGGCGGCGGCGCTTACATCCTGATCACGGTGTCCTCGATCCTGTTCGGCAAGAGGTTGGAGGCAGGCGTTACCAGCAGCAAACCGACACCGGTGGTGACCCCGATCACGGCAGCCATCTCCAGTCACGGCAGCAACATCGGCATTGCCGGCTTTGCCGCTCCGGGCACTTTCGTACTTGCGATGGTGTTCCTGGTGGCGTTCGTGCTGTATTACTTCATCAACTGGAAGTATTTGTCCCAGGTGTGGGGCTTGAGCTAACAGCCATGAAGCCGCCTCCCTTTTGCAGCAGGAACGGAGACTGCGCAGTGAGGCGACGGACGCGGCGCATCTCCCGGCCAATATCGTTTCCATTCTGGAGCAATGGCAAATGGGTGCGTTCACCAAACAACTGTTAAATGTTTTCAAGTTGCGGATCGGTGTCGTCATCGCGTTCACCGCATTGACCGGTCTCGCCGTCACGCCGGGTCCGCATCTGCCGGTCTGGAAAATCGCGTTGATCGGACTTGCCGTCTTGCTGTCGGCAGCCGCTGCCGGCGCATTCAACCAATACATCGAGCGTGATCTCGATATCAAGATGGTACGCACCCAGCGCCGCCCCTTCGTCACCGGCGCTCTGGCTCACGGGCCGGCCTGGCTCTGGCTGATCGGCATCATGGTGGCGGGATCGACACTCGCGGCGGCATGGGCGCTCAATGTGGTTGCCGCGCTCTATGTTTTTCTCGGCGCCTTTTTCTATGCGGTCGTTTATACGGTGTGGCTGAAGCGCCGCACTTGGCTCAATATCGTGGTGGGCGGACTGGCGGGCAGTTTCGCGGTGCTCGCCGGCGCCGCCGCGGTAACGCCCCAGCTTGACCCATTGCCGTTGTCGCTGGCGCTGGTGCTGTTCCTGTGGACGCCGCCGCACTTCTGGAGCTTGGCCATCGCTTATCACGACGACTACTCGGCGGCGCACGTGCCGATGCTGTCGGTGGTGATCGGCAAGGCGGCCGCGGCGCGCGTTATTCTTGGTAATACGGTAGCGCTGGTTGCCGCATCGCTGCTGCCGGTGTGGTTTGGCGCCGGGCCGATCTATCTGGCCGGTGCGCTGGCCGGCGGGGCTTATTTTCTGCTTAAGAGCGTCCGGCTGGCGCGGGAACCGAGCCGCGCCAATGCCATGGCCAATTTCCATGCCTCGCTGCTGCAGCTTACCCTGCTGCTCACTGCCGCGATTGTCGATGCGGTATGGTGGCGTTAGGCATCGCTTGCGCGGATGCTGCGCACCTGTGCGCCAAATCAACGACCGGATCGACGGAAATGAAGTCAACGACGCGGTTAAGCATCGCCGCTATCGCACTCCTCCTATTCGGGTCGGGAGCCGCGCGTGCGGCGCCGGAGGACAGGCTCGATCCACAGGCCGCCTACAGCGCCAGCCAGGCGGTTATCGGCCGGCCGATCGGCAACTACCTGCTGCGCGACCGGGCCGGCAACGGCGTGCGCCTGTCCGATTATCGCGGCAAGCCGTTGCTGGTCAGCTTCATCTATACCGCTTGCTTCCAGGCTTGTCCGACCGATACCCTGCTCATCGCCAAAGCAGTCAGTGCCACGCAGGATTTGCTCGGTGTAGACGCCTTCCGGATTGTCAGCATCGGCTTCAACGTGCCGTTCGATTCGCCGCAAGCGATGGCTTCGTTCTCCCGGCAACGGGGTATCTCCGCCAGGAACTGGGAATTCCTGAGTCCGGAAACAAACACCGTTTCTGCTCTGACGCGCGACTTTGGCTTCACTTTTCTGGCGACACCGAAGGGCTTCGATCATATCACGCAGCTCACCGTGGTCGACCGCGAGGGCCGCGTCTATCGCCAACTCTACGGTAAAAATATCAATGCGCAATCCCTGGTATCGGTTCTGCGCGACCTTAACCACGGCGCGCCGGCCGTGCCGGAAGGGTGGTCCGGATTGCTTACCCGAATCCGCCTGCTGTGCACCGTTTACGACCGCGACACCGGCAGCTACCGTGCCGACTATTCGCTGATTGTCGGTTTTCTGGTCGGCGCAAGCATCCTCGGCAGCGTCGCCTTCATGCTGGTGCGCGAGTGGCGGCGCCAACGGCGCAGAGTGTAGTCATGCACGGGTCCTGCGTTGCGATAGGGACCCCTGTTGTCCATTTCTTGACCTACATCATTGTCCTCCGGGATCACCATCGCTTACGGTGTGATATCGCTAAAGTGATGAGGATTTCATGCCGCAAGTTTTGAAGCCAGTACCGAAGCGGGGCAATTCACCGCGTTTGCTTGCGCTGCGCCTGTTGCAGGGCATCGAAGCGCTGTTCGATCGCGCTTTCGGCCCGGATGGCAATCCCTGGCACCATCTGGGCGCGCTGTCCTATTTCTTTTTCTGGATCATCACGGTCACGGGTGTGTATCTGTTTGCGCTGTTCGATACCAGTGTGTCTGGCGCCTATCGTTCGGTCGAGGCCATTACCGCCCAATGGTATTTCGGCGGCGTTATCCGCAGCCTGCACCGCTACGCGTCGGACGCCTTTGCGGTGACCATCACGTTGCATCTGGCGCGCGAATTTCTGTACGGCCGCTTTGTGAATTTCCGCTGGTTTTCGTGGGTCAGCGGCGTGCCGCTGCTGTGGCTTGCATGCGCATCCGGCATCAACGGTTATTGGCTGGTATGGGATCAACGGGCGCAGTTCATTGCGGTGGGCACGGCGGAATTCCTCGACTGGCTGCCGGTGTTCGGCGGCGCGATGGTGCGCAACTTCCTGACGCCGGAAAGCATCAGCGATCGTTTCTTTTCCCTGCTGGTGTTCCTGCATATCGGCTTGCCGCTGCTGCTGCTGGCCGGTATGTGGATACATATCCAGCGCATCAGCCGGCCCAAAACCAAGCCGCCACGCGCACTTGGCTGGGGGGCATCCGGCATGTTGCTGATGTTGTCGCTGTGGCTGCCGGCCGTCAGCCTGCCGCCGGCCAATATGGCGCTCACCCCGACGGCGTTGCCGCTCGATTGGTTTTATCTGGCGATCTATCCGCTGCTCTATGCCGGGTCGCTGGGTCAACTGTGGGCGCTGCTGGGCGGCACCACGCTGTTGCTGTCGCTGCTGCCGCTGGCGCTCAGAAAAAAACGCGAGCCGGTCGCGGTGGTTAATCTTTCCAACTGCAATGGCTGCGGCCGCTGCTTCAACGACTGTCCCTATTCCGCCGTCATTATGCAAGCGCGCAGCGATGGGACCGATCATGCACAGGAAGCGGCGGTCGACCCGGACCTTTGCGCGGCGTGCGGAATCTGTGCGGGGGCCTGCCCGTCTTCGAGCCCGTTCCGCAGCATCAAGGATCTCGTGACCGGCATCGACATGCCGCAGCAGCCGATTGGCGTGCTGCGGGCGGAACTTGAGGCGGCGTTGCAGAAGCTCACCGGAAAAACGCGCATCATTGTGTTTGGCTGCGATTATGCCGCCGATGTGGGCGGTTTGGCGGCTCCGGATGTGGCCGTCTTCAGTCTGATCTGCATCGGTCAGCTACCGCCGTCGTTCATCGAGTACGCGATGCGCAATGGCGCCGATGGCGTGTTCCTGAGCGGGTGCCATGAAGACGATTGCGAGTTCCGCCTCGGCAGCCAATGGACCAGGCAGCGCCTGTCGGGTGAGCGCGAACCGCACCTGCGGCGCAATAATATCCTCGTCGGACGCCTACGCATGCTGAACTTCGCCGGCCGCGAACTGGCGTCGCTGGCACAGGCGCTTGACGCATTCCGAAGCGAGCTGGAACAGCTTGCCGTCGAACCTGCCGGGCAAGCGCTCGATGCAACGATGAAACGTGCCGCAGCGGAGGATGCGCATGGCTAAATGGCTAGCGCAAGGCGTATGGTTTGCGGTATTCGCAGGCGGAATCGGTTTTTTCTCGATGGCGCCGGCTTACCATTATCTGGATTCCAAGCAGGGTTTGCTGCGGCTGAGTATTTCGCATGCGGGTCAGATTATCGGCGCCTGCCGCGAGCGCAGCGCCGCAGAGCTCGCCAAGCTGCCGCGCAACATGCGCGCGCTTCAGGATTGCCCACGCGAACGTTCGCCGGTGACCATCGAACTGGCGCTTGATGGCCGCCTGCTGCTGCATGAGGCGGTTCCGCCGTCCGGCTTGTCCCGCGATGGCACCTCGACCATTTATCGGCGCTTCCCGCTGCCTGCCGGCGAGCATCGATTGACGGTGCGCCTGAACGACTCGGCCAGGATTCCCGGCTTCAATTACCAGCGCAGCGAAATCATTCATCTGCGTCCGGCCCAGGTAGTGGTGATTGACTTTAATCCCCAACAAGGTGGAGTGCTTATAAAATGAACGTGCCCACACATCCTGCATCCCTTCCGGCGCGCCCGGCTCCGCTTGACGCCCGCCTATCGGACGCGCCGTTGCACACGACGGATTTTTCGCTCGCCGTTCCGAATGACCTGCGGCTCGGGCTTGCCCGCGCCTGGCTATGGCTGGCGCTGGCAGCGCTGATCGGCTCGGGCGTCATGTCGATTCTGCTGGTGCTGTCGCGCACGCCCTACCTGCAGAAAATATTCCCACTGGCCGATTTCTTTCGGGTGGCGCTGGTGGTTCATGTCGATCTGTCGGTGCTGGTATGGTTCATCGCGTTCGCTGGATTGCTATGGAGCCTCAACGGCGGCAAACGATTCATCACGCTCGCGTGGAGCGGCTGGATGGCTTCCACAGCAGGCGCCGCCGTGATGACGCTCGCGCCATTCCTGGGACGCGGCGGCCCCATCATGAGCAATTATGTACCGGTGCTGGCAGATCCGATGTTCATGAGCGGGCTTACGCTGTTTGGCATCGGGTTCACCTTGCTGGTGCTGCGCAGCCTGCTGACCGCGCCCAAGGTCGGCATCCGCCCGGACGGCGGTGCGGCACTCGCTTTCGGCCTCAATGCAGCATCGGTATCGGCGGCCGTGGCGCTGTTTGCGCTGCTCTGGTCGCTGTTGAAGGTACCGATGGCGCTCGAAGGCAAGGCTTATTACGAACTGTTGTTCTGGGGCGGCGGACATGTGATCCAGTTTACTTACACCTTACTGATGCTGGTTTCATGGTTGTGGCTGGCCAGCGCATGTGGCGCGCGCATTCCGCTGACGCCGCGCATCGCATTGCTGCTGTTCGCTATCGGCCTGGCATCGGTTTTCGTGGTGCCGCCGATCTACCTCGCCTACGATGTGACGTCCGTCGAGCATCACCGGCTGCTGACCTGGCTCATGCGATTCGGCGGCGGCCTGCCGATTCTGCCGATGGGACTTGCGGTTGCAATCGGGCTGGCGCGAGCCGGCCGTCCGGGACGCCTGGCTCCAGAGCAGCGGCCGCTGCATGCGGCGCTGGTTTCATCGCTGGCATTATTTGCCGCCGGGGGGCTGATCGGGTTTTTGATCCAGGGCAGCAACGTCAAGATACCCGCCCATTACCACGGCTGCATTGTCGGCGTGACGCTGGCGCTGATGGGGCTTGGCTACCATCTCTTGCCGCGCCTCGGCTATGCGCAGCCGGTATCGCGGCTGGCTGCCTGGCAACCCTATCTCTACGGGAGTGGCCAGTTGCTGCACATCGTCGGGCTGGTCTGGTCCGGCGGTTACGGCGTGCAACGCAAGGTCGCGGGAAGCGAGCAGGTATTGCGCGGCGCGCAGGAGATTGCGGGGATGGGGCTGATGGGGCTGGGCGGATTGATTGCGATCATCGGCGGCGTCATGTTCCTGGTAGTGATGCTGCGCGCGATGACGCACTCCGACTCCGGACTGTCCTGATAAACTCCCAGGACATTTCTCAAAAATTGGAAGTCATGTCCCCCTTCCGGTCGTCACCTTCCCCGTTGTTCACGTGTCTCGTCTACGTGGCATTCGGCCTGATGGCGGCAGTGCTCATGCTCAGCGCCTACTTGCGGCTTTCCGGCGCCGGCCTGGGCTGTGCCGGTTGGCCTGCCTGCTACGGCCAGGGCTATGCCGATCCGGCAATAAGCCAGCAAGCCGCCACCCCGGCGCGTGTGGCGCATCGCCTGATCGCCACAGCGCTGGGCCTGGCCGTCCTGGCAATTGCCGTCATGGCGTGGCGGCGCCGCCAGCCCGCCCCCGGCCAGTGGCGCACCGCTTTGCTGGCGCTGGGCCTGACGCTGTTCTTGTCCGTGCTCGGCATCGCGACACCCGGCACGCGCCTGCCCGCCGTGGTGCTGGGCAACCTATTGGGCGGGATGGCCCTGCTTGGCGTGCTGTGGTGGCTGTCCTTGGGCTCTCGCAGGGTTGGCGCAACCATAGTCGACGCACGCTTTCGAACCGCCGTCTGGTTCGGACTAATACTTTTGTTCGTTCAGATCGCATTGGGTGGATTGGTCAGCGCCAATTTCGCCGCCTCGGCTTGCACCCGTTTTCCCGCTTGCGGTACCGGCTGGTTTGAGGCTTGGTCATGGGCCGCCTTCAATCCTTGGCGCGAGCTTGTTCTGCAAAGCAACGGTGCTGTCGCCATACCATTTGATGCGGCAGCCATCCATGTCACTCACCGGGCAACGGCAGTGGCGATCGACTTCTATCTTCTCGGGTTGGGATTAACTGCCGCTGGTTCCGGTGCGCCCAGATACGGCAAGGCGCTTATCGGCCTCACTTTTTTGCAAGCGATTTTGGGTATTGCCGCCGTAAAATTCGCCCATCCTCTGGTAGTCGTACTAAGCCATAATGCACTGGCTGCAGTGCTCCTGCTTACCCTGCTGAGTCTGGCCTATTGCCCTCCTGATCATGCTTAAACTGATTCACGTATCCGCTGTTGTTAGCAGCGGTGTTTTCTTTTTCACGCGAGGTATCTGGATGCTACTGGATTCCCCCCGACTTCAGGCGCGCTGGGTAAAAATCTCGCCGCACGTGATCGATACCGTGTTACTCATTTCCGCCCTGGCTTATGCTTTCCAGATTCAACAATACCCTTTCGTGCATGGCTGGCTCACGGCAAAAGTATTGGGCCTGGTCGCCTATATCGTGCTCGGAACCATCGCACTTAAGCGCGGCAAAACCAAAGTCGTCCGTGCCACCGCGTGGATTGCCGCACTCTTCACCTTTGGCTACATCGTTTGGGTTGCGCGCACCCGCGTGCCTTTTCCGTTCATCTCCTGAGTGCTTGATTCCGGTCAAGGCTGCTTTATGCATGACCGAAACCTTAGAAAGAGCGGTATGGCGTGTTCCATTATTTAAATGGCGGCAATCAAGCTTCCAGCGTCGCCGGCTTAGCGCCGGTCAGAAAATACGCCATCAATTCTTGCACACCGCGAATCGCGCTGCCGAAAGGCAAACTCTCCGAACCACGAAAAAAGAGTCCCTTTTTGACGTCGCCCCGCAAGGCGGCGACGAGTTGAGCGTCGATGCAGAACTGGCCGATCTTCGCGATGCCATCGCGTAAGCCGCATTGAATCAAACAATGCAGCGATGAAGCGCAGCGCTCGCGGGCGCTTTTGGCGCAAGCCTGCAGCTTGCCTTCGCGGCTGAGATAATTCTTGAGCCAAGGGGTGAGCACCGCGCGCGCGGGCAAGCCCGCTACACTCATGAAAGTGACGATTTCCTCCGGCTTCGCCTCGGCCAATACCTTTTTGAAATTGATATGTGCATCGCCTTCTTCGGTCACCGCGAACGGCGTGCCGATCTGCACCGCACTCGCGCCCAGCGCCAGCAGATCGCGTATCTTTTCGTGGGTATTGATACCGCCGGCGGGAACGAGCGGAATGCGTTCGCGCTCGATACCCAGCTCCTTAAATAACTGAAACACGCCTTCCAGAACACCGGGAAAATCGAAACGTGCACTGCCAATATCTTGTAGATTGGGCGCGCCGAGATGGCCGCCGGCATAGCGCGGATGTTCGATCACAATCGCGTCGGGCAAACGGTTTTTGCGCATCCATTTTTTGAGCACAATCCCCACCCCGCGCACCTCGGACAGAATCGGAATCAGTGCCACATCGGGGTAGCCCGCCGTCATCTCCGGTAAATCCAGCGGCAAACCCGCGCCCATCACCACTGCTTGCACGCCGCTCTCACATGCTTGGCGCACCAAGGCCGGATGCTCGGTCACGGCTTTCATCACATTCACCGCCACCATGCCTTGCCCTTCCGCCATGTCCAGCGCGGCGCGCACCTCGCGATCCAAGGCGATCAGATTGAAGTTGTCCAATTTTTCTTTATCGCGGCAACGCTGGCTTTGCTCGACCAGATCGGGATGATGATGGCGCAAATCGATGCTGGCGATCGTACCCATCGCCCCCCAGTGCGCCACCGTGCCGGCCAGGCGATGCGCGGAAATGCCGACACCCATTCCGCCTTGCACGATGGGCAACAGGCGTTTGCCTTTGAGTTCGTATAACGGCAGATCGGTTTCCATCGTGCGCTCCTACGGCTGAAAAACGCAAAAATGTCTCTTTTACGACCTTTTTATCCGAAAGTAAAGCTCCATTTGCATCGAACACCTGTTCTCGTTACCGATGATACCTTCGTCCTCTCTTAGTTGAATTCGAATTATGACTGCACTGCTCTCCGGTACGTAACACAAAGCGTTGGCACCCCCCCTACTTCAAGCGGGCAGGAATCCTATTTTGCGGATGTGCTTTAGCGGGCAGGAATTAAGGAGAAACTATAATTTCCAGAGCCATCATTCTGTCATGGATATTGATGGCAAGCATCGACCAGAAGATAAAAATCCGGGCATGCACTCATGGGGGT
>Ga0315268_10007123_pt1 | contig 11803 bp, 17 predicted proteins | sample C1_top_MG_FD_204535 | JGI IMG/M metagenome (GOLD analysis project Ga0315268, IMG submission 204535) | Sediment microbial communities from Yellowstone Lake, YNP, Wyoming, USA - C1_top | ecosystem: Environmental > Aquatic > Freshwater > Lake > Sediment | place: USA: Wyoming | collected 2017-08-01 | reverse complement strand
AGCCTTCTCTAACTCAGAAACGATTCCCATGAACTGCCTGAAAGCCTTACGCATGGGATCGTTGTTACAGATATCCGGCTCCTTGACCGAGACAAGGGCTTTATTCATGTCCTGTAGCTTCCTTAGAAGGTGTTCTTGAATATATAGGTCTCTTGCCAGCCTATCGAGCTTAAAGATAAGAACACTGTCTATATCTGTCTGTGCTTCAAGGTAATCGAACATTTCAGACAGTCCGGGACGGTTGTCAAGGTCTTTGGCTCCTGATATGCCGTTATCACTGAATATCTGAACCAGGTCATAGCTCTTTGCTTCTGCATATTCAATCAATGCCTGTCGTTGTAGCTCAATGGTTCCTTCTTCTTTCTGATTGTCTGTAGACACTCGACAGTAACCTACAAGTCTCATGATGTTGTCTCCTTTCTGTTTATAAGAGTTTTTTAAAACTTTTTGCTACTAAGCGGATGAGAAAAATCCATAAGGTAATTGAGACAATAATGTCAATAACGTTCATACTGTCACCTCCCTTTGTTTGATACCTGCTACCGCAGGGCATTGCAAAAAAATTCTGTAGTAAACACCTTGATAATCAATGCTGTTCTAAAAGTGATCGCAAAAAGGGACATATAGTAAACGGGTTAATGTCATGATGAAATACAGTTTTAGTTTTTTTTGGCTCTTTTTTTTTGATGAATGGTACATTCACATTTCGGCACAGAAACCCGTGTTAGATTGCATAGAGCGGAGAAAGACAAGATGTATAAAAAATATCTATTTTTCATACAAAACTCGTATTCAAGCACTTTTAGTTGTCAAAGAACAAAGCCTGGAGACCCCCCTTTGGTTATATCTCGGACTACCATCAAATTTTCCACGTTAAAGGATGTCCTCTCTGGCTGGCGATGAAGGTAAGGTCAAAGAAAGCATCGGCAGAAGGCAGTAAGACGCATATAGGTGTGGTTACGTCTTTGAGGCTGGTTATGGCTTATAAAAGCTTAATATTAGCTCTTTTAAGAAATTCTGAAATAAATTTTGGAAAGGAGAGATTATGGCTGACTTAACAGCAACGGAAAAGCTTGAACGTGCAAGGAAAAGTATTGTGATAGCTGAGGAACGATTGAGCACAATAAAGAAGAGACTGCCTGAACTCAACAGTGAACTTGAAGAACTCAGGGTGGTTAATGAAATTCAGGGATATAAAGGGCGAACCATCGAGCGAACACAAGCAGAGATAGAGACACTTCAAAAAGAAAAGGACACGCTGGAACAGACAATCATTGCTTTGCAAAAGAAGTTACCGGAACTTGAAAAGGAGGCAAGGATAGAGGTAGCCTCTTCCGAGACGGTTGCTGAATATAAGATAGCCTTAACTGCTCTTTCAGACCTGCTATGTAAAGTCCCTACCCTGGATGAACTGAAAGCGGCTGTCAGCAAGATCCAGAGATTCGCTGAAACATTAGAAAATAGACAAAGGAAATTCTTTGGAGTTACTAAGGCGCTCAATGACGTTATGCTGAAGGAAAAGCTGTCGTCTGTTGGCAGTGTGGGGATTGAAACCTTACGGACAAATATAGGAGGTCTAAATTATGATGAAATCTTAGCTCTTTCCGATAATTTGATTGACCTGTCAGATGAATTAAATTCCTTGCAATTTTTTCTTTTCAAGACGGGAACGGCCATACTTGCCATCGCAGATCCGCCTTTCCCAAACGTAGAAGAAAAATGCGCTTGTGGCAAGCATAGGAGAGAATTTAGACAAATGGAAGGTTGGATCTTGTTGGAATACCGACAAGACCCGGAATACTTCAACAAATGGGATTGGACGTTAGTAGAAAGAGAGTCTGGCTTTAAGAACAAGCCTGAATTTCCATGTGAACGAAAGCAACCCACTGTTCACAAGAAAAAGCCTGAATTGAGACCCTCAGACATACCGGAGCAAATGGTTTACAACGACAATGAAGCTGCTGATAAAAGCATTACACCCGTTGAAGACGTTTGTAATAAATAAAGTGAAAGGAGATAAAGAAGATGGATGAAGAAAAATTGGATAAATTAGAAAGTAAGCTGAATCAGCTTGATGAGGCGTTGGCAAGCAAAGATGAGGCGTTGGCAAGCAAAGATGAGGCGTTGGCAAGCAAAAGCAAAGTCATAGGTGTTTTGGCTGAGGAGAACAAGAAGTTAAAAGCGCAACTGAAAGATGATGAAACCGCCTATGCCTCCGAAAATGAACATCTCATTAAGCAATACTTAGGGAAAAAATAGCTTGTACCGCCGAAGGCATATAATAATGCTTAAGTCCTCCCGGCGAGTGGGTCCATAAAGGGGGCGACCTCTGATTGGGTAGGGGATAGTCCGTGTCCCCTACCTTTTTTTATTTCATACTTCCCTTGCAATACATAAAATATTATGTATAATATATTGGTAGCATGGGAGGTGTAAAATGTTAGTAAATACAAAGGAGATGATACCTGTTACAAAACTACAAAGGGAGCTTACCCAGAGACTTAGGAAGGTTCACGAAACAGGAGAGCCCTTATTTGTGCTTAGAAATAATGAAATGGCGGCTGTTATTCTCTCTACCGAGGAATACGAGTTGCTCAAACAGGCTGAGGATATCCTTGAACATTTTGAGATAGCAGAAACAGTTGAGAAAAGGCTGAGAGGATATGACCATACTAAAAATATCTCATGGGATAGAATAAAGAAGAAACATGGCCTATAAGATAGAATTCCTTCCGGATGCTGAAAAGGATTTTAACAATCTTGCCGGATCACTCAAAAAACAGGCTTCAAAGAAAATAGACTCTCTCACCGAGAATCCCTACCTTGGTAAACCGCTTGGAAATAAACTCGGTATCGATCTAACGGGATTTTATAAACTGTATTTTGCTAAAAAGAAATATCGTATCGTGTATGGACTTATGAGAGAGCATATTGAGGTTATTGAAATTATTGGTATAGGGAAGAGAGATAAAGCGGAAGTCTATAAACTGATAGCAAAGAGACTGAAGAAATTGAAGACATAGAATATTAAGGTTTAGGCCCCTACCCATGTACAGGGGAAAAGGCAATCTCCAGTCCCTGGGGCCTATTTTAAATTGGAGACCGTGAGGAGAGACGGTTGAAAAAGTCAAAGCATTGTCCTAAAAGACTACCACCTAATCAAGTCGGCTTATACGGAATCCTTGACCCTCACCAAATCATCGAATTAAATTTAGTTAATTGGTATGAAAATCTGGTTCTTTATGTCGATCTTCCACCTTCTGACATGCTCTGGGGAGATATATTTTCGTATGACGAAATCTTTGCTTTTTCCAAGCAGGTAATTCAGCTCTCATATGACTTTGATATGAAGGCTTATCGAGACCTTAAGTATTATCTTTCCTTGTATAAAGACAAATCAAACGTCTTCAGCAACGAAGATTTTCTCCAGGAGATGTCTAACAAGGTTGCTACTTATAAAAGTCTTATGAGCATCAGACCACGCATGGAAGAGATCATGTTCAAACAAGGGCGAGAGGGCGTGATTAGAGAAAAGTACAGGGAAAAGTGCGTAACTCCTGGACAACCTGAAAAGAGATTGTTAAAAATGTTGATCATGGACCTTGAGAGTGTATGCAATAAGTATTTCCCTGATTCAAAACAAAATAAACCATTTCGTTCAGTTCTCGCTTTTTACCTTGCTAAGCAGGACATATTTGATAATTTGAAATGCGACCATAACAGTAAAGCGCTCTTATGTAGTAAAACCGATTGTATGACTATCAGACGGCAGAATTGCAAGGATACAATCAAAATTTACATGAAGAAAGTAGGCTTAGATCCCGACCGGTCAAGCACTGTGCTGTTGTGTAAAAAGAACTTTACTTATGTCAATTGTAAAAGATGCATCAACAGCTTTGTCGATCAGACAGCATTCGATAGATCAACATTATTCTTGCGAACACCCTGCCAACTGGCTATTGGTCACTATAACGATATCCTTGAAAGGATTAAAGAAGATAAAAATAGCGGTCAACCAAGAGCCATAGATATTAGAAAAATAAAAGAGTTCCAAGAAGAATTGCAGACCGCAAGGCTCAATAGCAGCAAGAAAGATATTACGGCAATTTACGATAAACTACAAAAGCTTTATCGCATTTCAAGAAAAAAAATTCAAAGAATTCTATCTTAACTGCCAACATTTTCAGGACAATTTTTAAAAATCTCTTTGCAAATCCTTATATATCAACAGTTTACGCAGGCAACCTAAAACGGTAAAAAACTCCTTCGTAATTTTGCCAAAAAGTGATGTAAAGTTTTTTAAGTAAGGAGGCCACATGAAAATTTACATGACAACGGGAGAGGCAGCACGGAGGTTGCGATGCACCGATACCACAATCGTTAATTATATCCGCCGAGGCCGTCTCATAGGTCATAAGCCATTTTCGCGTTGGTTGGTAGATTCTGAAAGTGTTAAAAAACACCTTGAAAAGATGCAGTTGAAAAGGAATGAGACCACAGCATATGGGCGAAAATGAGGGCTGGGTTAGGCTTTACCGGAAATCTCTATCCAATGGCTGGCTTAGGAAAGATTCTCAGGGGACCTGAAAGATGGGGTCGCGCTGAAATGTTGATGATGAAGCGCAATGGAGGAAATAAATAAATGAAATTGAACAAGGAAATAGTAAGTGAAAACAACAAAGAAGGCTTCATTTCAACAACAGGTATTTAAGATGATCGAGCAGGAGATAGGCATTAATTCTGTAATCGCTATCCCGGACTCGCTTTTAAAATTTTGCGGGGATCTGGAAACAGGGGTGTTTTTGTCTCAGTTAATTTACTGGTGCGATAAGGGTAAAAATAAGGATGGGTTTATTTTCAAGTCGTATGTTGAATGGCACAATGAAACTAAACTTTCTGAGTACAAGGTTAAAAAAAGTATCCACAAACTCAAAGGCATGAATTTACTTCAAACAAAGCTTAAACAGGCACGCGGGAACCCGACTATTCACTACCGATTGAACCGCAAAGCCTTTATTGATGCCTTTCATAAATTTTTAGGAAACGAAACTGAAAATATTAGGAATGGAAACCTAAAAAATTCAGTTTCTATAACAGATATTACTGCAGAGACTTCTTCAGAGATTACTGAAGAGTATAAGGGAGCGAACGAGATTCGCTCTATTGCACTTTCCTTTAAAGAGTATAAAAAGAAATACCCTATTAATGAAGAGACCATAGAGGGGATTCAGTATTTTCTTAAGAAGTTCAAACGCCATAGGTTCGAAGAACATCCTAACTTAAAACCCTGGCAATGGGACGCTGTGGTAAAAACACTCTTTCTTTCCTATGATGAGAATCTGCAAAAATTTGATGATCTCGATTTGGATTCTCTCAAAGCAATGATAAATAAATATTTCATTATCGAATTTCAGGACGGTTGCAATTATTCAATTATTCACTTCAATAATGATGGAGTAAAGGTACGGCGGATGTATGAGGTCGCATATTAGAGGAATAAATTATGCTAATCGGTGAAATTCAAAAAAACTCAACTGACAAGCTAAGAGTCTCAATATCGGAATATAAAGGGTTCACGTTTTTAGATATCCGGGTCTATTACGAGGACGACAAAGGTGAGTATAAACCAACAAAAAGGGTATTACCCTTAAAAAAGAGGATATCGAACCTTTGATAAAACTTTTGAAAGAAGGAGAAAAAAGCTGTGAAGGTCTTTAGTTTAGAATTTCTCGTTTTTCCCGGTCTGGATGTCCAGTGCAAACTTTGCAGGGAACCAATACAAGAAAAACAAGAAGAGACTGTAGTTCCAGTACTTTACATGGAAAAAGAATTTCAGGGGCCTATTTGCAGCGAATGTTATAAAAATTTACCGAGTCGCATCAATGCCGCGCATTTACCGAGGTTTCAAGGATGAATCCGGAAAAAACCATGTATGCACTTTACTATGGTGATAAGGGACCAGTATATCAATTCTGTTTTTAATTAAAAGGAGGAAATGAATGAAAAAGAAAAATGAAGCAACGAAACCGGAGAGCAAGATTGATTGGGTTCTACGGATTAAGAAGCAAGCCGAGGAATACTACAAAAGCGGACAATCGGATATGTATGGAATGTGTCCTGGATGCTTTGAGGCCGGGGAGAAATTTGGGAACACATATCTAAATGTAAACCGGAACCACTTTTTTTATTGTGACAAACACAGGGTATTCTGGCCAGTCGGAAGTAACCTGTTCAGCAGTTGGAGAGAACAAACCGAAGAAGATTGGGAAAGAAATATTTCGCAATTAAAGAATTATACCTTAATCAATGAGTGGTATCCCCATGATATGTTCAACCTGTCTACGACAAAAGAACTTGAAATAAAAATAGAAACTCTTAAGGAAGAAAATGGACGTTTAAAGCATCAATTAGAAGAGATAGCAAAAATAACAAAGTGGACATGTCCGCATAAAGAATGTCAGGCGGAAGGTGGTGGATGTCTGCTTGAACCGTCTTAGAACCGTGGGGGTTTATGGATCTGCCATTTTAGGAGAATGCAAACTTGAGAACGAGCGATAACGATTTAGGGCATATAGACGATCCCACTCTCAGGTTACCTGCAGAGAGCTCCTACTTCCGGCCTGACCGTTCCTTTATCGAATCAAAAGAGTCCTGCAACGATGAGATCACAGAAGATACCTCTTCGCCTACGGATTGCAATATTCGACAAAGGTATATTTGCCTCTCGGATGCTTTAAAACTTCTGAGAAATCAGATGTCTCCGAGAGATGCGCTCATCTTTATTGCCCGATTTTATTACAGGTTAAAGCTAAAAGATCTGGAATCCATCTTCCGGCTTGATCTCACGAATATCTCGCGAGTAGTTCAGAAGGCAGAACGAAAGCTAAAGGTCAGAGGATAATGGAAATCATCACTATCAAAGAACTTTCGGAGATTCTAAAGATTAAAGAGAAGACCCTTTATCAATGGGCTGAGTCAAGGCAGATCCCATGTCTTAAACTTAACGGCGCTCTCCGGTTCGACCTACACGATATTCAACGGTGGATTGCATCTTGTAAAAATACCCCCTCCGGTGGTTATAATCCAATTGCTCAAACTGCCGTTGGAAGTCCCAGGAAGGGGGTGAAAGTCTAACATGGGAATTTACCGACGCGGTAAAACGTATTGGATGTCAATTATAGTTCCTGGAAGAGGGCAAATTAGACAGTCCATACGCACAGAAAACAGGAAACTTGCTGAAAAGATTTACGGGAAAATGCTGACTGACTTGGAAGAAGGAAGATGGTTTGAAAATCAAGCTAAGAGAAAGACACTAAGAGAGATGCTCGAGAGATACGAAAAAGAATACACTGATGAAAAGGGTTACTATTCAAAGGCACGGGATAAATCCATTTTCAAAAACCTCTATGCTTTCCTTGGCGAGGACGCATCCCTTCAGGAGGTTGAAACACTGATAGGCGGATACGAACAGCACAGAAGGGCGGAAGGTGCAAAGCCTGCGACTGTCATCAAGGAGCTCGGTCTTCTGCGGCGGGTCTTCAACGTAGCTCGTAAACAATGGAAATGGAAGATGCAGAATCCGATATCGGAGATCGAAATGCCAAAGGTTAGCAATGAGCGGGTGAGGTATCTTTCGGAGTCTGAATATATTGCCCTTTTCGAAGCTCTCGATAAGGTGTCAGAGAAATGGCTCAAGCCCTGTGTCACTATCGCGATTGATACAGGACTTAGGCTTTCGAATGTCTGTAACCTTCAATGGTCTGAGGTTAATCTTTTTAGAAGATTGATCATCATTGCTGCTGTTAGTATGAAAAATGATGAACATCTCGGTATTCCGCTCACCGAAAGGGCATATCAGACCTTCAGGGAGCTTCAGAGAGTAAGAGCAATATCAGATCATGTCTTTCACGACAATGGGCAAAGGATTTACCCTGTGAAGGTCCAGAGGGCATTCAAGAAAGCTCTCAGTTCAACAAAGATCGTTAATTTTCACTTTCATGATCTGAGACATACCTTTGCATCAAGGCTTGTTCAGTCAGGCGTAGACATTTATGCGGTGCAAAAACTCTTAGGGCATAAGGACGGGAGAATGACGAAGAGGTATGCTCACTTGAACGTTGACAACCTTAGAGACGCGGTAGCAAAGCTTGAGGCTATCACAAATCTATCACAGACACAGGAAATTAAGGATGCAATATCGCTCTAAGTCCTTGATTTTATTGGCGGTCCCAACGGGATTCGAACCCGTGTTTTAGCCTTGAGAGGGCTACGTCCTAGGCCTCTAGACGATGGGACCAGATGGCTGGGGAGAGAGGATTTGAACCCCTGTAAGCAGATCCAGAGTCTGCCGTCCTGCCGCTGGACGACTCCCCAAAAGGTAATATTTTCAACAAGTTACAGGTATAGGACTATATCATAAACAGTTGATAATCGTCAATAACTACCAATGTCGTCAGCAATAGGCATTTTTCTTCTTGACTATAATCATCAGTTTTGATTATATTTTTGTTGACCTTTTTTCCCTAAGAAAGAAATTATTCCCTTTTTGGGGGATATCTCTTAAGACAGATGCTTTGTCAGTCCTTAGATTTACTGGCATAGAATTTGATTCCTGATTATCAGGGTATGAAAATTAATGTTATGAAAGGGGGTGAAAAAATCATGAGGTTAACAATGCTTGTATTAATCTTAGTAGTTGCTGTTGCCTTTGTTGGTAGTGCTATGGCAACTCCTCCAGGAAAGACAGTGGAATATCCGGCTGGAGATCAGGGTAAGGTTATCTTTAGTGGAGACACACATGGTATGAAACAAGGCATGAAATGTGCTGACTGCCATCCTAAACCATTTGCCATGAAAAAGGGTGCATTCAAGATGACAAAAGAAGACCATGGCAAACCTGATTTCTGTGGGAAATGCCATGATGGTAAAGAACATCCAGAAGGCAGTGGTAAGGTAGTATTCTCACAGTCGGACGAGAAAGCCTGCGGAAAGTGCCATAAGAAAGCGGAAGCTCCTGCAGCTGCACCAACACCGGCACCAGAAGCACCAGCACCAGCAAAGTAATAAAAATAAAAAAGGGGGTATAGAAAACTCCATACCCCCTTTTGCTCAATTTATTTCTTTTTTCAAACCCTCGTCAACCAGGATTCATATTTCTTATTTTCCCCTTTAACAATATCAAAGAAGATCGACTGGAGTTTTTTCGTTATCTTCCCTGGTCTGCCTTTACCGATTGTTCTTCTATCAACCTCTCTTATAGGGGTAACTTCCGCTGCTGTACCTGTAAAGAAGGCTTCATCAGCGATATATAGTTCGTCTCTCGTAAACCTTTCTTCAACAATCTTGATGCCCTCATTATTCGCTATCTCAATAATGCTATTCCGTGTTATCCCCTCAAGTATTGAGGTCAATGGGGTGGTCTTTAATATCTGGTTCCTCGTCATAAAGATATTTTCACCGCTTCCTTCAGCCACATACCCCTCTGTATCAAGTAAAAGTGCTTCGTCATATCCGCATGAAATTGCCTCTTTTTTTGCAAGTTGTGAATTTACATAATATCCACAGACCTTACCCCTCGTCATGTCTGAATTGACATGGTTCCTTATAAAGGATGAGGTTTTAACTCGAATGCCATTCTTAAGCCCTTCGTCTCCGAGGTAGGCTCCCCATGGCCATACTGCTATACTGACTTTAATAGGATTCTCTTTTGGATAAAGTCCCATAGCACCATAGCCTATACAAACAAGAGGCCTTATATAACATTCCTTAATCTTATTTACCTTTAGTGTTTTGATTATTGCATCTCTGATCTCTTCCTTTGAATATGGGATATCAATCAAGAAGATATGAGCAGAGTTGTAGAGTCTGTCGATATGCTCATTGAGCCTGAATATTGCAGGGCCTTCCCTGGTTTCATAACATCTAATTCCCTCAAAGACACCGAGACCATAGTGGAGGGTATGGGTCAGGATATGCACAGTTGCATTGTCCCAATCTACAAACGTTCCATCCATCCATATCTTTTCTGTTTTTGCTATCATGAAGTATTATTTATACCAATATACCGTATACCATGTCAATCACATCTTCTCAGGGGCGCTTAGACCAAGGATTTCAAGACCGTCGCGAAGTACAATCCTTATAGCCTCACATAGTGCGAGTCTTGCCATGGTCAATTCAATATCGTCGTTGACAACCCTATATTTATTGTAGTAAGGGTGAAATATGCCTGAGAGTTCCTGAAGATAGAATGTAATCCTGTGTGGCTCGTAGGCATTGACAGCGCCTTCAAATACCATTGGATAAGTAAGCAGCTTCCTGATTATCCTGATTTCCTCATAAAGAGACAGTAGTCGAAGATCTGTATCATGCAGTCTGTCTGTGTTGATCCCTTTTTCTCTTGCATGGGCAAATATACTGTTTATCCTTGCATTTGCATACTGTACATAAAATACAGGATTTTCTGATGACTGTGCCTTTGCAACTTCGAGGTCAAACTCGAGGTGGCTGTCAGGCCTTCTTGTAAGGAATATAAATTTTGTTGTGTCTGAACCAACCTCATTTATGACTTCCCGTAGCGTAACAAACTCACCTGCCCTCTTTGACATCTGGACAGGTTTCCCACCTCTCAGGAGGGTAACCATCTGTACAAGTAAAACCTTTAATTTCTCTTTTGGATAGCCGAGCGCCTCAATGACTGCCTTAATCCTCGGGATATAACCATGGTGGTCAGCACCCCATATATCAATCAGGTCATCAAACTTCTTTTCTACCTTTTTTCTATGGTATGCAATGTCAGAAGTAAAATAGGTATATTCACCGTCCTGTTTAATTATAACCCTGTCTTTGTCATCTCCAAAGATAGTTGATTTAAACCAGGTAGCACCATCTTTTTCGTATATAAAACCTTTGGCTTTGAGATCTTCAATCGCCTTTTCTACATCTCTATTTTGGTAAAGTTCCCTTTCACTCTGCCACGTATCAAAGGTGATACCAAAATCTTCTAAATCCTTTTTGATGCCGGATAATATCTTCTTGTAAGAATAGTCAATGAAAAAATCTGATACCCCGTCAAAATCTGCATTCAAGTATTTTTTACCATCCTGTTGTATCATTGCATTTGCAATTTCCTCAATATATCCACCTCTGTAGCCTTCCTCTGGAAATGGGTATTGTATTCCGAGCAATTGATGATAACTGGCAAAAACAGATAACCCGAGGAGTTTTACCTGCTTCCCTGCGTCGTTTATATAGTATTCACGCTCGACTGTATAACCGGCGGCCTTAAGAAGATTTGAAAGCGCTTCACCTGTAGCACCACCCCTTCCATGGCCTAAATGGAGTGGGCCTGTTGGATTTGCACTAATGAATTCGATCTGGATCTTTTTGCCTTTGCCAATATCTTCTCTCAGAAAACTGCTTTTATATTCCATTAATTTTTTTGTTTCTGAAAATAAATATTCTTTTGAGAACGTGAAGTTGATGAATCCAGGACCGGCGATATCTATTTTTTCAAAGAAGGATTTGTCTTTGATGGAATTTACAATATCCAATGCAATATTTCTTGGAGGTCTTTTAAGTGTTGCCGAAAGAGACATTGCTACAGGTGTTGCCATATCACCCCAGGCATCGTTAGTCGGTACCCCTACCTCGATAGCAGGTATCTCCCCGATGCCGAGTATTTCAAGTGAGTCTTTGATTATTTTTACAAGATATTTTTTCATAAAAGTTAAGTTTAAACATCGTGTGTTTCAAAGTCAATAAAGCAGAGAGACAATTTGATTCGGTATAGAAAGAACAGTAA
>Ga0315268_10007122_pt1 | contig 11803 bp, 5 predicted proteins | sample C1_top_MG_FD_204535 | JGI IMG/M metagenome (GOLD analysis project Ga0315268, IMG submission 204535) | Sediment microbial communities from Yellowstone Lake, YNP, Wyoming, USA - C1_top | ecosystem: Environmental > Aquatic > Freshwater > Lake > Sediment | place: USA: Wyoming | collected 2017-08-01 | reverse complement strand
GTTTGCAATTACATCTTTCGCTTTAATTCCTGCACCTCCGTTTAAAAAAATATAGGTAGCCGAGAGGCTACCTTAAAATTTAATAAATATCGCTAAAACCTCTTCGCAAGCTCTCGGCCGCTTAAGGCAGAGCAAAAGCTCTTTCACTCAAATTCACAATGCTTATTATATGAGATTTAAAAAATAAATCAAGAAGGTTGTAGATATATACCTACAGACCAAAATTCTTTTTATTCACATGTGGCAATAATTTATAATTAGTTTCTCTTTAATTCTCGAAAATAAAATGTAAAATTCTTCTATTATCATAATAAAAAGGAGAGGCTAAAAGCCTCTCCTTAAATTGAAATCTTTTGAGTACAAAATTCAAGGTGCTATTGTCGTTGCTCCGCTTAGATTGTTGGCATTGTCAAAAACGAAAACATAAACATTTGATCCGCTTGGGACATTATAAGAGTTTTCATTTGGAGGGAGCCAGATTATATTACCAAAATTACCGTTAAGAACTATTGCATAACCCCAAATACCGCTTGCAACTCCAGGATCATATGCAGACCACATTATCCTTGCGGTTCCATCTTTGTTAGCTTTTACATTGGTGATGGATATTACAGGAGCAACTCTATCTACCATGACATCGAATGCAACTGTTTGGGGAGGGTCATATGTCGATTTGTCAAACTGTTTTGGAGCAGTTGCAGAAAGAACAAGCTGGTATTTACCATCGAGCACAGGTGTCCCGTTCGAATCCGTACCATCCCACCACCAAGGTTCACCTGTATAGGGATCATAAGAATACCAGTTCATCTTATAGAGTTGATAAGCAGTTTCAATATTTTTTAGGTATATGCCAGGTGATTTCATAATAGAGACATTCAAAATATCTGCATTTCTCAATAGCCACAGATTTGCCTCAAGCATGTAGTTAGACGGATTGAAAGCTATTGCCTTTCTGTCAAGATTGCCATAGAAATCTATACCAGTAAAATACCAGTGAGCTCCGTCAAAAACTTCTGGCCAGGTGACTGGTACACCATATAAATAGTCACTAGCAAAGTTCAAAGGGTCATCTGCAGGCGGGTCAATTATTGGATTGAACTGCCAATCTTTTTCATTAAAGTCATTCCAGTTGCCGAGGAAGCCAATATAAGGAATATGAAGGGTAAAACCAGCTCCCTGGGGAATAAATGATACAAAGCCTTCGATATAAGGCCAGCCTGTCCAGTCCTTGACGTGTTTTGCGTTAATTTCGACGTTGACGCTAACAGTTTGGCCGGCAGGAACATTTATCACTGAAGGATTGATTGAAATTATGTTGCCTAGAGACATAGAGGTCAGATTGAAGTTTGTGGTTTGTGCTGTCCCAGAAACATTGTAAATAACGCTTGCACTACCATTGTTGGTTAAATTCAAAGAAAATGTTATTGGTCTTACATTATAGTCAGGTATATCACCAAGAGCTACATAAGGCTTCCCATAGGCGTCTTTCAAAGTAACACTGTTTTGCAATGCGTTATTAACATTAACTCTTCCTGCACCCATAAGGTGCGGTGAATACGGGAGACCTGTTGATGGTTCGATAAGCAAATCCGCAGTATTCATCAACGCAATTTTAATCTGTTCAGGAGTCCAATCAGGGTGTGCCTCAAGTAAAAGTGCTGCGCATGCTGCAACATGCGGTGAGGCCATAGATGTTCCTGAGTAATTTGCATAACTTCCCATAGATACTGGGACAGTCGACCATATTGCACCACCTGGTGCGGTTACCTCTGGTTTGAACGAAAGATCTGGTGGTGTGCCCCATGACGAGAAATCTACCATTTTGTCAGCGAGATAAATTGTAACTTCTGTAGTTGTGCCATCAAAGCATACAGTTTGGTAAGAAGATTGGTTTATTCTTAAATCATTACCCTGAGGATAGTTAGAGAACACTACAGGGATTGTTACAGGTGGAGAACCTTCAACTGTTATTCCCATTAAGTCCATTCGGTTTGCGTTAGCTCCGTCATTATAAATAATAGCTCCAATAGCACCTTTTGTTTGTGCATTGAATGCTTTGTCATAGAATGTGTTAACGCCTCTCTTAATAAGTGCAATTTTTCCTGCTACTTCGTTAGGGATTTCTGATGGAGAACCTAATCCACAGTAAATGTAAGGCAAATCTTGACTGGGTCCAAATACTTCATTTGGAGCAAGTCCACCATCTGAAGCGACAGTATAACCATAATGCATTTCTGTACTTCCAACCTTGTAACCTTCGTATCTACCAACGCTATTCCACGATGCACCAACTGCTATTGCATTGGGGGTAATTGCAGGTGAACCAACTGTTGCATAATCAGGAAAGAAAGGATAATACCCAAAATCATTGTATGAATAGTAGGCATTTCCTGCAGAAAGGGAAACAACAATTCCATTCTCAATACAATTCTCAATCGCCTGCTGATCTGGAGCGTTAGGATCTACAAAACCACTGTCTGCACCAAAGCTCATATTTACACTTACTACAGGAGGGTGGGTGCCTTCAGGTCCATAGTCCAAGTTATCAGGATCTACCATGTAATCAAAAGCCTCTGCAATTGTTGTATCCCAAGCTGAGCCTTCGCAACCTTCAACAATTTTCGCAAATACTATTTTAGCTTTCGGAGCAACACCTTTAACCACTCCATCTGCAGCAATGATACCAGTAACATGAGTACCGTGCCCATTACAATCCATTGGGTCCCAGCTATCTTCTTCAAAAGAATAACCGGCAACTACCTTATTACCCCATACTCCTCCAAGGTCAGGATGATTGTAGTCTACACCAGTATCAACAACTCCTATATATAATCCTTCTCCGTCTATCCCAGGATCTGTCCATACACTAGTAGCTCCGATTAATTCATTGCTGTACTCGTCTTTAATGCTGTAAAGTGTTGCAACATGTACTCTGTCTTCTCCATAAACCTCAAATACTTTCTCAAGATCATCAACTCCAACTTCAGCGCTAAATCCATCATAAGCAATGTACATATCCTTGATATCTCTCATCGCAATTCCGTACAATGAAGCAAGACTCTTCAGATTTGTGTGAGAGCTCTTAAGAGAATTCACATAAGCTTTAGCTTCATTCTTGTCAATTGTTTTGAGGTTTTTGCCTTTTGATTTTGCATACTCAGCCAGAGGTTGAGAGCCTGTGTTAATTGATATCTTCAACCACCCACTCTTGTACAAAGAAGTTTCTTTCACTGAATCAGGAATCTTAGTACCATCCGCAGGAACGGCAAGACCTTTCCCTGGAAGTTCTGAGCTTTTCGGGAATTGAAGCTTTGATTTAACATAAGCTTCTTTTGCAATTTTTACTTGCTCAATAAGGTAATCTCCATCGAGAGCTTTAATGCTTTGTAATGATACAGATGCAATCAATGAAAAAATGACCAGAAAGATAAGAGCTCTAAAAACTAATTTCTTCATGCTGTCCTCCTTTGTTTTTTTAAAATGTATTTTTTTGCTACATTCATACAAATATTATTTTGTATGGTTACAGCAGTATAAAGATTTTCAAATTCCCAAAACAATACACAAATAAAAACTTTCACTTACCAATGCTTAATATACTTGTGAATTTGACAAAGTCTAAAGGTGTCTGCTACCGATTCCCACCTCCTATCTTAATATAATTATACACATATCATCCCTTCATAAAAATTAAGAATCTACAAAATTTTAAAAATTATAAAAATACATTGAGTCAAACTAAGTACAATGTTTTGGTGTCTTTTATACGAAATTGAAAAATTTCATACCGTAAATTAATTTGCTTTTTGCTTCTCAATTGACTTTTATTTGGAATTTTAAATATAATTCCTAACAAATCTTCTACTTAAATTTTGTTTGCAAAAACAAGAAAATATTCGGAAATTAATATTTATATTTTATCGTAATCATCTTTGTCGTCCCGTCCCATTGAACATCACAGCCAAGATTTTCTGTAACAAACCTTAGAGGTAGCATAGTTCTGCTATTAATTATTTCAGGGACAACTTTAGGATTAGCTGAATCAATCGGAGTATCTACCCCATTTACCTTTGCGATACTCTTTCCTATCCATAGTTCGATAGTGGTTGTGCCAAGGGAAACCGTTACCCTGCGCTCCATTGCATCCCAACCAACTGTTCCACCCAAAGCTTCAACCACCGCCCTTATTGGTAATAAGGTCCTGTTATTCTTTATTATGGGTGGCGAGTCAAGAGTTTGCATCATACCATTCACAGTAAAAGTTGAGTTGCCTATTTTAAGTATTATTTCAGTTTGCTTAACTTCTTTTTCAAATGCAACCCCTATAGTATGATCTGAGGAAATATTGGAGAAAGTGTATGAAGAAACAGAACCGATTGATTTCCCATCAATCCTTACATTCGAAATCTTGTAACCTGAATTAGGAGTTATTACAAATGTTTTTGTATCTCCCGTTTTTGCTGAGATTGCACCTGAAGGTGAAATTAAACCTCCTAAAGAAGAAGAGGCAGCAATTGCATATGTTACTCTGAGCTTATAAACACCAGATTTAGCTCCAATTAAAAGACTATTTCCTGCAAATAATGTTGCTGTTATCTCCTTTGAAGGAAGATTGAATTTAATGTCACTCCACGTAATTCCACTATCCTTGGATTCAAAAATTCCTTCTGGATAGAATACTGCAAAAATGTTCTTTGAATCCATTGAACTAATCGCAATATTCTTTACCCATGGGGAAGGCACATCGTCGATCTTCATCCATTCACTTCCTCCGTTTTCTGTTTTCCACAGTCCATTTCCCTCGGTACCAGCATATGCTATTGAGGTGTTTGCTGGATCTATCTTAATAACATTTACAGGGGGCATGGGAACATCAAATCCCTGATTAACAGTAATCCAAGAATCACCAGCATCTTCCGATTTATATATTCCTTTATCAATTGTTCCTGCATACACTACCTCAGAGTTTTTAGTGCCTGAAGCAAGAGAAATGACAGCAATATCCTCTCCTTCGGTCATGCCTAAATTTGATAATCTCCACGTTAAACCGGAATCTTCAGACTTATATAGTCCTTTCGCTGTTCCGGCAAGAATTATCTTAGAATTAATGCAGACTATCGAATATGTTTCCTTTCCTTCTAATCTTTTAAAAGAAGGATCAAAAGTACTTCCTCCGTCTTTAGAAATATATATCCCTTGATCAGTTCCGAGAAAAATACTTTGATCATTATATGTGTCAATTGCAACAGTATTCGCACTCAAAAAATCCTGGCTATTTCTTAGGTTAATCCAGGCCTCGCCGAAATCAACAGATTTAAACAGGCCGTTTTCACCTGCAGAAATAAAAAGCAGATTATTATCTTTTCCAGAAGCAATTTCAGAAATATCTATATTTACCAGTCCTTTGTTAGACTGTGAAAAATCATTGCCTCCGTCTAAAGATTTGAAAATTCCATCATTAGTTCCAGCATAAATATTGATTGTTTCATTAAAACTTACAACAAGCCCATTGATTTGTCCATCAAGCTTTCCCTGCCCGAGTTTTTTTGAGGTTTTGAATGAGTCATATGAAATGAACAAGCCTTTATCTGTCCCAACTATTATTTTTTCGAGCTTTTCAGATAATATAATTTTGGTGATACATAGTTCCTCCAACGCTGAAACCTTACTCCATTTCTCACCTCCATTTTCTGTAACAAAAAGGCCGCTATCAGTACCAAGGTAAATATTTAAAGGGTTAGATGAGTTCACAGCTTCTGAGAAGACAACGGGAGTTATTTCTAGATCGACTTCCGTAAAGACTCCAGGCTTAATTTCTTTCTTAACTTTTATGATTTGCTTTAGGCCATTATTTATTTCTGTCCAGCTTTTACCTTCATTGATAGATTTGTAAACTCCTTTGTCAGTTCCTGCATAAATGACCATTGAATTAGAAGTATCAAGAAACAAGGTCTTTATACTAGGGAAACTAAAATAATCGCTCTCTCTCAGACCCTGACTTGCAGAAAGCCAGGTAGCTCCAGAATCAGCTGACTTAAAGACTCCTTCTTCCTCAGTTCCAATATAAATAATGTTACTATGAGAAGGGTCTACTTCTATACAATTTACTTTGCTTGAAAGCATAAGGTCAAGTTGAGCCCAGGAATTTCCAGTATTTTCTGATTTAAATATGCCATAACTGCCCGCATAAATAACCTGAGGATTTTTCGGGTGAATATAAATAGAAGAAACATCGTATCCTTCTAATCCATTGTTTACCTGTTCCCAATTTGAACCTCCGTCAGTCGTTCTATAAATGCCTGCGTCTCTTGTAAGAGCATAGATTATTTGGTTATTATGAGGATCAATTGCAAGGTCAGAAACCTCTGGAGTAGGAAGGTCATCATTAAGAGGAATCCATTCATATGAAGTACTGCTAACATGATTAATATTCAAGGTGATAATCATCAATAAAACTAACATGAACGTAATGATCCTTGCTCGAATATTCATAATTTCCTCCTTTAAACCCATTTTATTAAGTAGATTTTTATAGTCAAGTAAGGAAGTTAAAAAAATGCTGGCAGTCAACTCCGGCTGGTTGCATTAGAGGAAAAACTTTGTTTAAAAATCAATCGTAAAGAATTTACATAAATATAATAGTTAAGTTAAAACATTTGATTCCTGTTATTCCTGAAACTCTAACCAGCATTAACGAAATTGCTATTTAATGAGGTTGCGAAACTAGAAGCCTCAAGTTGCAAAAAGCCTCTGAGTAATAATATATAGCTGATTATTAACATTATATATTTGATGTCAAATAAACCGATGGTCTCATATGAATTATGGAAGGCAAAACTAAAGGCAGGAGAGCTTAAATGAGAAGTACTTATAATAATTATAAATATTGATAAGAAACCCTCTTCCAAAAGATAGGCTAAACCGGAATAAAGGAAGCTTTTTATTTTAGAAACCCGACTCAAGTAAAACAGCGCAATAAAAACAAATACAGAGCCTATAATAGGGTAATAAGAAACCCTGCTTGCATAGAAATTAAGATAAGTTCTTAAGATCGGAAGTATTTTTAGGATCAAGATCGCCAAACGATGATAAAAAGTTGTTTCATTGTTTTGAGAAAGTGATGCAAACCAGAACACTTTTGAAAATGCTTCTACAATAAAAATGGCAAAAAGGATCAAGAATGGCACAAATATCTTTTTATTGCCATAGTGCTTCAACATGTAAATGATGCCCGTCCCGACCAATATTAAGCCAATAAACGAAACCAAAGATATCAGTAAATTATAAAAAATTGTATCTTTAAAAAGCAGTATCCAGGTGTAAGCAGAAATTCTAGCAAGGAACAAAGATTCAGAGCGGGAAAACAGCAAAGTAACAAACAGCAAAACTGTGAAAGAAAGCAAGACAAGTGCCCCTGACGCTCCCAGAACCTTTGCTTTCTTTAAATCCATACACTCACCCCCAACATATATTATAGATAAAAAATAATAGTTTTCTGTAATCTTTAGCCCTAGGCTTTTTTCTTGTTTGAAGAGAAGCTAATTATTTCATTTATTCGTTTACTCTATTCCTGATTTCTAGCAATGTTTTTTCAATAAACTCATCTAATTTTGAAACTCCAAGGTCGCCAACCTTTCTTTTTCTTACAGATACGGAATCTGAATTTGCTTCTTTATCGCCAATAATGAGAATATAAGGAACTTTTTCCATTTCAGCATCTCTTATTTTAGCATTCATTTTTTCTGACCTTGAATCAACTTCCACACGGACACCTTTTTCAAAAAGCTTTGAATAAACCTTATTGGCAAATTCAGTATGTCTATCTGCTATAGGAACAATTTTTACCTGAACTGGAGCAAGCCATACGGGAAAAGCACCTGCATACTGCTCTATCAGAGTTCCAAAGAATCTTTCCATTGAGCCAAGGACTACCCTGTGTATCATAATTGGGCGGTGTTCTTTGCCATCTTCTCCAACGTAGGTCACATCAAACCCCTCGGGAAGGTTAAAATCAACCTGGATTGTTGGCCCCTGCCATTCTCTTCCTATTGAGTCAATAAGCTTAATGTCAATTTTGGGTCCATAGAAAACTCCCTCACCTAGGTCAATTTTGTAATTAACCTGAAGTGTTTCAAGAGCTGTTTTAAGAGCACTTGTTGCAAGTTCCCAGTTCTCAACACTCCCAACATATTTCTCAGGACGGGTTGAAAGATAGACATTGTACTTCTTGAATCCAAAGCTTTCTATCATGAACCGTGCAAATTCCACAACTCCAATAATTTCTTCCTCCAATTTCTCAGGTTGAACAAAAAGATGAGCATCATCCTGAGTAAAACCTCTGACCCTAAGAAGTCCATGCAAAACTCCTGCCCTTTCATACCTGTAAACCGTTCCAAGCTCTGCAAGTCTTAAGGGAAGGTCTTTATAACTTCTCATCTTTGATTTATAAACCATTATGTGGAAAGGACAGTTCATTGGCTTCACCATATAGGAGCCCTTGTCAACTTCTATGGGAGAAAACATATTTTCTCTGTAAAAATCCCAGTGACCGGAAGTTTTCCAGACTTCAACTCGCGCTATGTGTGGAGTATTAACAAAATAATATCCTCGCTTTATATGCTCATCTCTCCAGAAGTCCTCAATTATCTTACGCATTATTGCGCCTTTCGGATGCCACAGGATAAGACCAGGGCCTAAGTCCTCATTAATGCTAAACAAATCGAGTTCTCTACCGAGTCTTCTGTGGTCCCTCTTCTTTGCTTCTTCAAGAAAATTCAAGTAGCTTTCAAGTGCTTCTTTAGTTGCGAATGCAGTGCCATATATTCTCTGAAGCATCTTATTTTTTTCGTCCCCTCTCCAGTAAGCGCCTGCAACTGAAAGCAGTTTAAAATTCTTTGCATGACCCGTTGAGGGAAGATGTGGTCCTCTGCAGAGGTCAATAAAACCTCCCTGAGAATATATCGAAACTTCATTACCTTCAATCTCATTTATAATTTCCGCTTTGTATGTTTGGCCAATCGATTGGAAAAGCTTTACCGCATCCTCTTTTGAAAGAATTTTTCTCTCGATTATCAGATCCTCTTTAACAATTTTGTTCATTTCCTGCTCTATCTTTCCAAGGTCTTCAGGAGTGAAAGTATGCTCTGTATCAAAATCATAGTAGAATCCGTTTTCAATTGCAGGTCCTATGGTATATTTTGCATCAGGGAATAATTTTAATACTGCTTGTGCAAGAATATGAGAAGTGCTATGCCTGAGAATGTCGAGGCCTTCTTCCGTATCTGTAGAAATAGGCTCAAGAGTTCCGTCTTCTTCTACAAGATAGCTTAAATCTACAGGTGTGCTGTTCAATTTGACTGCAATTGTTTTATCATTAAGTATTTGAGCCTTATCAAGAATTTCTCCTGCTGATAATGCTGCTTCAAAAGAGTAAGATTTACCATTTATGTTTACCTCAATCATGAGTTCCCTCCGTATAGAAAGATGGTGGGCGATAGTGGAATCGAACCACTGACCTCTTCGGTGTCAACGAAGCGTTCTACCCCTGAACTAACCGCCCGCGCTCGCAATATTTATATCAGATTTACGCTTTTTGTCAAGATGAGGACTTAATAAACAGTAGAGAGATAAGAATGTTGAAACTATTGCAAAAACCAAAATAGAGATAAAATAAAGCAAAGGAGGGAAAATGAAGACATCAAAATTAGTATGGATACCGAGGATTATCTTAATATTAATTACCGCACTTATTGCAATTTTTGCCTTTGATGGGCTTGAGTATGATGCGCTTAAATTTGGAAAATTACTCGCGTTATTGATCCATCTATTTCCTAGCTTTCTTATGATTGTCACATTAATAATTGCTTGGATTAAGCCAAAGATAGGAGGTATTTTGTGCATAATCCTAGGTGTACTTATGGGTGTACAGTTCAGGGTGTGGAATGTCTTCACTTCTGAAGGCCAGGGAAGCATTTTTCCACTTCTGATAGTAGTTATACCTCTTATAATTATAGGCATAATGTTCATAGTATTTGGCAAATCAAAAGAAAAAGCTTTCTAAAACTTCTGAACTATAGTTGTTTTTGCCTTATTTGAAGATTCTCTCAAGAAGGGTTACTTGAGTTTTTCAAAATCCTCTCTTTAATTATGTCTAAAACTCCGTACATGAATTCTCTATCCAAATTACCAAGAGGAGTAGGAGTTTCAAAGATTCGCTCAGGAAACTTGAGTTTATCAAAGGAAAAACCCTCGCGGAGTTTAAATTTAAACTTATTCATATATATTTGCCTTCCAATCTCAAGAATCTCCTGCTCTGTTTTATCAAGCCCCATTATATTAAGCGTTTTCTTCACAACATCCAAAGTGTAGATTTCTCTTGCAAAGAAGCAAATAACGAGGCTTGAAAGCACATTCCGCCATGATTCTTCCTCAATGATCATATTTGCAAGTTCTTCTTCGGAGAGCACCTGTTTGGTTAGAATCTTTTGATCGATTGAGTAACCTGCATTGTCTAGGTGGCTGTGGCGGGCACCTAATATCATTCCAAGGTGGTATGCAGGGCCTGTGTGATATCCTGCCATCTCATTTTTATTGTAGGTCAAAGCAAATTCACTTCCTCCGTATATTTTTGAAGCATTTTCTGCACCTTTTCCTAAATTCAGGTAAAAGTCATTGCTTCTTTCGACAATATGCTTTATTGCCTCCATATATGTTGCTTGGTCTCCAAACTGAAGTTTCAGTCCGAGCGTTTCTTTTTCTGAAATTAACCCTTTTTTAAATGCTTCAGTTGCCCAAGCAAGTACAACGCCAGTGGAGATTGCATCAATGCCAAGAGCTTCAACCTTGTCAAGAAGTTTTAGCAAACTCTCCGGGTTATCTATTCCAAGCATTGTTCCAAGTGCATAAATAGGCTCATAGTCGTAAGAAATCATGGAGGTCTTGTAAAAGTATGGCTCATCTTCATATGGCTCTCTCAATGCTGCAATATGAATGCAGGCAACAGGGCAGTGAGCACAGGCAACTCTTCTGCCAAGGTAATGTTCAAGGTAATTTTCTCCCGACAATTTGTCATAACCTTCAAACTTTCCACTCTGTAAATTCCTCGTAGGGAGTGCACCTATTTCATTCAAAGGTAAAACATTCATAGGAGTTCCAAGGTCGTGGTACTTTTTCATTAAAGTAGAGTGTACCCCAGCGTTAAAAATTTCGTCATATGTCTCTCTATATAATTTGGAATCAATAACCGGGACTGATTCATTTCCATATACTACAATTGCTTTGAGGAGCTTACTGCCAAAAACTGCTCCGAGCCCGAGGCGACCAAAGTGCCTGAAGCTTTCTGCCGAAACATTAGCATATGTTACAAGATTTTCCCCCGCTTTCCCTGTTCGCATTATGGTCCTGAAACCTGAACCTTCCTCTCTTTCTCTGATGATTCGTCCAACTGTTGCGTTATTACCCAATCCCCATAATGTGGTTGCATCCTTAAAAAAGACTTTTCCTCCGTGAATAGAAATGTAAACAGGTGAATCGCTTTTTCCTTTAATAACAATTGCTCCAAAACCCGCAAGTCTTATGGCAACTGAAGTTCTCCCTCCACAATGGCTTTCTCCTAAGTCTCCTGTATGAGGTGATTTGAACATTGCAACGGTCTTTGAAGCAATTGGGAAAACTCCATTTAGGGGACCTACAGCAAAAATTATTGGGTTATCTTTTGACAAAGGGTCAACGCCTTGAGGACACTCTTCAAGAAGTAATGCAGAGGCAACACCGCTTCCTCCAATGTATTTTTCAAAAAGGTCAG
>Ga0315268_10007121_pt1 | contig 11805 bp, 11 predicted proteins | sample C1_top_MG_FD_204535 | JGI IMG/M metagenome (GOLD analysis project Ga0315268, IMG submission 204535) | Sediment microbial communities from Yellowstone Lake, YNP, Wyoming, USA - C1_top | ecosystem: Environmental > Aquatic > Freshwater > Lake > Sediment | place: USA: Wyoming | collected 2017-08-01 | reverse complement strand
GAATGAGGCGGCGGGGCTATTCTCTATAAGATCGAGAAATCAAAAGTGAGGACCCCAATGCGGAACCCCCTCCCCCACCTCGCCATCGCCGTCATTTTGTTCGCGCCCGCCCTCGCGGCGGCCGCGCCCGGCCCGGCGGCTCCGCTGGCGTTCAAGCGCGACGACTGGCAAGTGGTGGAGCCCGCCGGAACCATCAACGCCGAGGCGATCAAGAAAACCTGCCCGACCGGAGCCTTGGCCACACCCAAGACGTCCGTCGCAGAGGCCATCCACTCCTTCCGAGCCAAGATCGCGATGAACGTCCCGGTGGCGCTGTACTGCGTGCAGTTCAACGAGTCCGGCCAGGCGACGGTCTCGCCGATCGACTCGAACGTCCTGGAGCTCTCTCTCTACAAGGCGCCGTTCTCGGACGCGCTCGACTACCGCCTCAACCGCGGCATGCACGGGCGGACGGCCAGCCCGGCGGTCGCGGTCCGCGATCCCGGCGAAAACGAGCTGAAGCCGGCCGCGAAGGCCGACGCCCGCTTCGCCGTCGTGAGCGACGACGAGAAATACTGGCTGGCGAAGACCGAGCTCGACTACTACCAAAAGGAGTCGGCCGGGACGCTCGCTCCGGAGAAGCGCCTGGCGCTCGAAACCCAGACCCGCCACGCCGTCGCCAAGCACCTCCCCTCCTGGGCCCGCCCGGAATACAGCAAGCTGACCGCGGCGCCGATCGATCCGAAGAAGGTGTCCGCGTACCTGGACGGCCTCATCGCCATCCGCGATCCGGAGGACCTGAAGAAGCTCGCCTCCATCAAGAAAGGCAAGGGCCTGGGCGCCCACCTCCAGCGCGACGACGCGAAGGAGGAGTACGACGGCCAGATGGCCCCGGTCAAGCTCGGCCCCGACCAGCGCCCGCTGCCCGGGGCGTTTCGCGACTCCGCCGTCGCGAAGGTCGCCAAGTTCCGCGGCCTGCTCATCGCCCTCGCGGGAAAGACCCCGCCCAAGACGCCCTCCGGCCGCGCGCCCTCCACGGCCGTCGTGGACCTGACGGAGTCCGAGCAGGATTGGCTGATGCCCGAGGAGCGGAACCTCTACGCGCAGGAAAAAGCCGCGTTGGGCAAGACCTCCCACAAGGACCTGAACAAGAAGTATCGCGATCTCGTCACCAACAACCTGCCCGCGACGGGAACCGGCCGCGCCGATTACGCCGCCGCCGTCGAAAAGATGACCCCCGCCGACATCAATGGGGCGGTCGCGAAGATCCCGCACTACTCCGGCACCGACACGGAGCTGATCAAAGAGGAGATCGACGCTCTCGCCGCCATCACGAAGGACAAGGTTCCCTCGGGATTCAAGCTGGAGGCGGAGAACGCGCAGGTCGACTACAAGCACCAGATCTCGCTCGTCCGGAAGGTCGGCGGCGTCCTGAAAGGCTCCGCGCACCTGCAGGCGCATGCGATCGTCACGAATTTCCGCGCGATGCTGGCCGCGGCCAAGATCGTCGTGCCCGGCGCCCCGCAACCGGCCACCCCCGCCGACGGCAAGCCGGCCGATCCCGCGACCGCCTCCCCGGCCACCGCGCTTCCCGACGAGGTCAAGCTCAGCGGACGGCAGGAAAAACTGCTCACCAAGGACGAGAAAGCGGCCTACGACAAGGAAGTCGCCGACGCCAAGGGCGACGACAAGGCGCTGGCCGGAATCTACTCGAAATATAGGAAGCTCCTCGCCCCGCGCGACACCACCGCCGGCACCTACAACTCGCTGCGGCAGGCTTACCAGAAAGACGTGTGCGCGCCGTACAAGGACGCCGTCCTCGGCCAGGGCGGAGCGTCCGTCGCGACGGCCGCCTGCGCGCCGGAAGTCGTCACGCAGAAAAGGGCGGCCTGCAAGCCCGACCACAAGACGGGCAAGGCCGACGAGGCCTGCCTCCGACGGGCCGAAACGGAATGCGGCGACGGCGCCGTCGCCTCCGGCGCGTCCGCGCCCGCGTCCTCGCTCCCGCCCATCGCCAACCCGGACGTCAAAGCGGCGTGCGCCGGCCTCAACGCGAACGCCGGCGGAAACACCGACCCCGCGAGGAAGCCGGCCGTGGCGGCCGCCGTTCCGAATCCCTGCGGCGGAGACGCCGCCAAGACCGAGACGAAGAAGTCCGCGGCTAAACCCGATGCGGCCTCGCCCGGGGCCAAGTCCGGCTCGGACACGGACACCTGCCCCAAGAAGGACGAGCCCGACCCGGCCTTCTACAAGAACCTGGCCAACGGCATGGCGTTCGGGGTTTTCGGCCTGGTCCTGGGCAGCTTCTTCGGCGGCCCGTTGGTCATGGCCGCCGTGGCGCTCGCGTTCGGCGGAGGCGCCTTCGCCCTAAGCTCGCACCTCAACCCGAAGCCGAAAAAAGACAAGTAGGAAGGGCCGGCTACCGCGCGGCGGCGGGCGGCTTTTCGTCCTTCAGGCCCCAGGCCAGCAGGCCGGCGCCGACGCAGATGCAGGAATCGGCGACGTTGAACACCGGCCAGTGGTGGACGTACAAGAAGTCCACCACGTATTTATAGGCCAGCCGGTCGTAGAGATTGCCCAGCGCTCCCGACAGGACCAGCAATCCCCCCGCCTGAAGCCAGAGGTCGCCCTTCGGCCAGCGGCGCAGCAGGCGCACGAGCACCGCGATCAGGACCACGGACACCGCGATGAAGGCGCCGTTGGCGCCCCGGCCCAGGCCGAAGGCCGCGCCAGTGTTCTCCACGTAGGTGAGCTCGAAAAAAGGCAGGACCGGGATGGAGCCGAGACGGCGCAGATCGCCCATCGCCCAAAGCTTCGTCGCCCGGTCCAGGGCGACGAGCGCTACGACAGCTGCTGGGCGCAGCGCCCGCATAGCTCCGGTTGCGTCGGGTTTGAACCGATGTCGGCCTGCCAGCGCCAGCAGCGCGGGCACTTGGCGCCCGCGGCGGCCGAAACCGCGACGGACAGCTCCGCGCCGTCGGTCCGCGTCTCGGCCTGCGAGACGATGAAGAACTCCGGCAGATTCAGCCCCTTCAGCGGCGCGAGCGCGTCCGCCGGCCCGCTGACGACCAGCTTCGCCTGCAGAGAGGAGCCGATCGTCTTCGCCTCGCGGGCCTGCTCCAAGGCCTTCAGCGCGACGGCGCGCACCGCCAGCGCGGCTTCCCAGCGCGCGGCGAGGGCCGGGTCGGTCCAGCGCGGGTCCGGCGCCGGCAGGTCCCACAGGAAGACGCTCTCGGAGGGGCGCGCGGCCCAGAAGCCCCACGCCTCGTCGGCGGTGAAGGACAGGACGGGCGACAGCAGCAGGCAGAGCCGGAAGAACGCCTCGTGCATCACGGTCTGGGCGGCCAGGCGCTCCGGCGCGTCGACGCGGTAGGTGTAGAGCCGATCCTTCGTCGCGTCCAGATAGAACGTCGAGCAGAAGTCCACGAGCCGGCGCGTCGCGGCGCGGTAGCGGTACGCGCGGTAGTCCTCCAGCGTCTCCGTCTGCAGCGCGGCCAGGCCGTGGAGGAAGTAGCGCTCCATCTCGGAGAGCTTTTCGAACGGCACGGCCCTCTTCGGATCGAAGTCCGACAGGTTTCCGAGCAGATACTTCAGCGTGTTGCGCACGCGCCGGTAGCTGTCCTGCGGACCCTTGAGCAGGTTGTCGGAGATGCGCACGTCGTCGTTGTAGTCGGCGAGCGCCGTCCAGAGGCGCAGGACGTCGGCGCCCATCTTGTCGATGACTTCCTGCGGCGCGACCACGTTGCCGGAGGACTTGTGCATCGCGCGGCCCTTCTCGTCCAGCACGAAGCCGTGGGTGAGCACGGCCTTGTACGGCGCATGGCCGCGCAGAGCGGTGGACATCACCAGCGAGCTCTGGAACCAGCCGCGGTGCTGGTCGGAGCCTTCCAGGTACAGGTCGGCGACGGCGTCTTCGCCCAGCACGCTCATCCAGGACACGCCCGAGTCCAGCCACACGTCCAGGATGTCGGACTCGCGGCGGAAGCCGTCCTTCAGCGCCGGATGATCGGGCAGGAACGGCCAATCGGCGCGGGTGAGGACCTCCCCCCAGCGCTCGAACCAGAAATCGGACCCTTCGGCGGCGGCCTTTTTCTCGATGGCCGCGAGGACCGCGTCGTCCAGGACCGGCTCGCCGGACTTCGCCCCGTACAGCACGGTGATCGGCGTTCCCCAGACGCGCTGGCGCGACAGGCACCAGTCGGGACGGTTGCCGACCATCGCCGCGATGCGGTTGCGGCCCTCGGCCGGAATCCACTGGGTCGCGTCGATCTGGGCCAGCAGGTGCTCGCGCAAGCCCTCGGAGAGCTTCAGGAACCACTGCTCGGTCGTGCGGAACACGACGGGGTTCTTGCAGCGCCAGCAATGCGGATAGGAGTGCGTGATGTCCTTCTTGGCCAGCAGCCAGCCGCGCTCGCGCAGGTCGGCGACGATCTCCGGGTTGCCCTCCTCGAAGATCTTCTTGCCGGTCCAGCGCGGGGCCTTGTCCGTGAAGCGGCCGGAGGCGTCGACCGGATTCAGAACCTCGAGCTGATAGCGCTGGCCGGTGTGGAAGTCGTCCTCGCCGTGGCCGGGCGCGGTGTGCACGACGCCGGTGCCGTCCTCGGCGGTGACGTACTCGGCCAGGACCGAGACCCCGGTCTCGCCGGGCTTGGTCTCGTAGGGCAAAACGTAGCGGTTGGCGAGCGCGACCATCTTCTCACCGGTCGCGGAGCTCAGGACCGTCGCGCCGGCGGCGCCGATCTCCTTCACGACGGACTCGAAACGGGCCTTGGCGACGATCAGCCGGCGGCGGCGTCCGCCGACCTCGGCCTCCGCCACCACATACTCCAAGGCGGGATGGAACGCGGCCGCGCGGTTGGCGGGCAAGGTCCAGGGAGTCGTGGTCCAGATCACGATCTCGGCGCCCGTGAGCTCGCCCTCGGTCACCGGCAGGGCGACGTAGACGGACGGGGAGACCTTGTCCTTATATTCGACCTCGGCCTCGGCCAAGGCGGTCTCGCAGGTGATGCACCACTGCACCGGCTTCAAGCCTCGGTACACGTGCCCGTCCTTGACCAGCAGGCGGAAGGCGCGCAGGATCTTCGCCTCGTACTCCTTCGACATCGTCTTGTAGGGCCGGAACCAGTCGCCCAGACCGCCCAGGCGGATGAACTCCGAACGCTGGATATCAATGAATTTTTCGGCGAACGCGACGGCGTCGCGGCGGAACTTAGGGATGTCGGTGACGCCGCGCTTGCTCATCTTCATCTCTTTGAGCAAAGCGGTCTCGATGGGCAGTCCGTGGCAGTCCCAGCCGGGGACGTACGGCGCGGCGTGGCCGAGGAGCGCGCGGGACTTGACCGTGATGTCCTTGAGGATCTTGTTGAGGGCGGTGCCGATGTGGATGTGGCCGTTGGCGTACGGCGGCCCGTCGTGAAGGACGAACGGCGGGCGGCCCTTCTGCCGCTCCTGCATGCGCTCGTACAGGCGCATGTCGGTCCACCGCTGAAGGAACCCGGGCTCGCGCGTGGCGAGGTCCCCCTTCATCGGGAAATCGGTCTTGGGCAGGCGGACCGTGGCCGACCAATCGGGACGCGTCTCGGACATGGCGGCAATCCTACAATTTTTTGATAGGATGCCCCCATGGACACCTTCATCGCCGTCTGCCTCGCGCTCATCGTGATCGAGCTGGCCGTCATGATCGCCGTGTTCTCCGTCGCCATGCTCAAGGTCCGCGACGCCGCCTCGGCCGTCGAGGTCGCGGCGTACCGCGTGGACGACGAGGTCTCGCAGATCGGCGAGTCGATGCGCTCGGGCTGGGGCACGGCGCTCAAGAGCGTCTTCTCGCTCGGCATGCAGTTCTTCCGCTGACGCATGAGTCCGCTCAAGGCCCTGCGGCGCTGGTTCGTCGACCCGCAGTTCTCCAAGAAGAAGCAGTTCCTGCACTCGCTCGAGCTGTTTTCCGACCTGAACGGCGGCGAGATGGGCGAGTTGGTCCACTCCCTGCACGCGCGCACCTACCGCCCAGGCGAGGTGGTCTTCGTCGAGGGCGACATCGGCCGCGCGCTGTTCATCCTGGAGTCGGGCAAGGTGGAACTGACCCGCCGCGGCGCCGACGGCAAGCCGGTTCTCCTGTACACGCTGAAGCCCGGAGAGTTCTTCGGCGAGATGGCCCTGCTCGAGTCCCTGCCGCGCTCGGCCACCGCCACCGCCGTGGAGGCCTCGCGGCTGCACCTGCTCTACCGCACCAAGCTGGACGCCATGCTGAGCTCCCACCCGCGCATCGGCGTGACCATCATGGCCCACCTCGCGCGCCTGCTGTCGGCGCGCCTGCGCCGCGCGACGGGCGAACTGTCCGCGGCTCCCGCCACGAATGCCTAACCACCGCCGCGCCCTGCCCTCGCTGAGCGCGTTCGTCGTGGCGGGCGCCTGCCTGTACGGCGCCTATCTCGTGCGCGCGGCGCTGACGCCGTTCGTGCTGGCCGCGGCCTTCGCCTACGTGCTCAACCCGCTGATCGTCTACTTCGAGGCCCGGGGCCTGAAGCGCGCGCATCTGGTCCTGGCCGGCTACCTCGCGGCGGGACTGCTCGGCTACGCGACCTACGCCGGAGTCAAGACCATCGTCGTCGAGCAGGTGACGGACCTCGCCAACGACGCGCCGGCCTACGCCAAGCAGATCCAGAAGCTGGTCGCCGCACAGCAGGTCAAGCTCACGCACGCCTTGCCCCTGCCCCCGAAGGTCGCCGAGCACGCCCTGGATTCCATGGTCGGCACAGGCCTGGAGCGCGTGCAAGCCCTGCCCACGGAACTGCTCGGGCTGCTGCCGCTGCTGGCGCACGCGCTGCTGGTTCCCTTCATCGGCTTCTTTTTCCTCCTCGACGGCCCGGACGGCTTCGAGCATCTGATCCAGACCATCCCGAGCCGCTTCGTCGAGCAGGCCATCCACTTGATGGGCGAGATCGACACCGCGCTGGGCAACTACCTGCGCGGCATCCTGATCGTCGCCGCGGCGATCACGATCGTGTCCTTCGTCGGGCTGCTCCTGCTGGGCGTGGACAACGCCTTCGCGATCGCCGCGCTGTCGGGCGTCAGTTCCTTCGTGCCGTACATGGGCGCCGTCGTCGGCATCCTGGTCGGCGGCGGCATGGCTTGGTACCAGTTCGGCACGCTGTGGGGCGCCGTCAAGGTCGCCCTGCTCTTCGTCGGCATCCGCGTGGCCGACGAGGCCCTGCTCCAGCCGGTGATCGCGCGCCACTCGGTCCACCTGCACCCGATGGTCTTCCTGCTGGCGCTGATCCTGGGCGGGGAGATCTTCGGCTTCCTGGGCCTGGTCTTCGCCATTCCCGCGGCCTGCATCCTCAAGGCCCTGATCCAGGTCGGCTGGTCCTGGTACGCCAGCGAAACGGGCCTGGCCTCGGCCTACGGCTCCGCGGCCGAAGCCGTTCCGTACACCTAGGCTTCGTTCCGGGCGCCTGACTTCCGTCAATCCGCCGCCCCGGCGCATTTCGTATAATATCGCTGATTTCGGACCCAAGGAGACCATCCCCATGACCGTCGCGACCAAGACCAACGACATCGAAGCCCTGCTCGGAGCCGACGCCAAGAAGCTCCTCGAGCACAAGTGCGTCGGCATCCCCAAGGAGATGATCCACGCTCCCGGACCGGACTCCGTCGAGCGGCTGTTCTCGGACTCCGACCGCCCCGTTCCCGTCCTGCGCAGCCTCGCGCAGCTGCACAACCACGGCCGCCTGGCCGGCACCGGCTACGTGTCCATCCTGCCCGTCGACCAGGGCATCGAGCACTCGGCCGCCGCGTCCTTCGCCCCGAACCCGGTCTACTTCGACCCGGAGAACATCGTGAAGCTCGCCATCGAGGGCGGCGCCAACGGCGTGGCCTCCACCTTGGGCGTGCTGGGCGCGGTCTCGCGCAAGTACGCGCAAAAGATCCCGTTCATCCTCAAGTTCAACCACAGCGAACTGCTGAGCTACCCGAACACCTTCGACCAGACCATGTACGGCAGCATGCAGCAGGCCTACAACATGGGCTGCGTCGCCGTCGGCGCGACGGTGTACTTCGGCTCCGCCGAGTCCCGCCGCCAGATCTGGGAGGTCAGCCAGGCCTTCGCGCGCGCGCACGAGCTGGGCATGGCCACCATCCTGTGGTGCTACGTCCGCAACAACGCCTTCAAGACGCCCGAGAAGGACTACCACGTCTCCGCCGACCTGACCGGCCAGGCCAACCACCTGGGCGTGACCATCCAGGCCGACATCATCAAGCAGAAGCTGCCCGAGAACAACGGCGGCTACAACGCGATCAAGGGCTTCGGCAAGACCAGCAAGCTGGTCTACGACAAGCTGACCACCGACAACCCCATCGACCTGGCCCGCTGGCAGGTCGCCAACTGCTACATGGGCCGCGCCGGCCTGATCAACTCGGGCGGCGCCTCGTCGGGCGCGTCGGACCTGGCCGAGGCCGTGAAGACCGCCGTCGTCAACAAGCGCGCCGGCGGCATGGGCCTCATCTCCGGCCGCAAGGCCTTCCAGCGCCCCATGAAGGAAGGCGTCGGCATCCTCAACGCCATCCAGGACGTCTACCTGGACAAGCGCGTCACGATCGCCTAACGGCGACCGCATTAATAGAAGCGCCGGCGGGTCTCCCCCGCCGGCGCTTTTTTTCTGCCCAGCCCCGCGCTCATGTCAGGCTTTTGATTGTTTTGACAAGCCGCCCGTAGGCCCTTTTCCGTTCGCGCCTGGGCAGTAAGGCCCTGTCCGCGACCGTCCCTCCCCGGCTATACTGAACTCAATGCGACGAACGCTCTCCATCCTCCTCTCGCTCTGGATCTGCTCCGCGGCCGGTTCGCGCGCCGCCGCCCAAAGCCTTCTCGTCGGCTCGGCGCAGTTGGACGAGGTCGCCGTCGGCGTGAAGCACGTCCGCGAGAACCACGAGCGCCTCGAACGCGAGAGGAAGGCGGAAGCCGCCGCGCAAAACGCGGCCGTGGCCTGTCTCGAGGCGGCGCGCAGGAACGGCGTTCCCGTCGCCGACGCGGTCAAGCTCTGCGCCTCGGCCAAGCCGGACCAGGCCCCGGCCTCCTGCTACGCCAAGGCGCGCGCGGGCAACGTGGCCTACGTCGAAGCCCTCAAGCTCTGCCGCTGCAATCCGAACAGCGAGGCTCCGGCTCTCTGCTACGCGAAAGCCCGCGAATACAACGTCGCCTATCTCGAGGCCGTCGAGCTCTGCACCGGCGCGACGGACAACACTCCCGCCGAATGCTACCGCAGCGCCCGGCTCGCCAACGTCGCGTACCGGGACGCTGTAACGCTCTGCAAACCCTGACGGGCGTCTAGAAGCGCGGCCCTTCGCGGCGCACCGCGAAGACGAGCCCGAAACCCGCCAGACCGCCGGCCGCCGTGATCGCGCGCATCGCCAAGAGCTGGCCCGCCGCGTCTGCGGAGAGGTGCGGGGCGATGAAGATCGAGGCGAAGGCGGCCACCACGGCAAACACCGCGCCGACCACCAAGTAGATCGCCGCCGCCCCCAGCAGTCGCACGGGCGCGGAGTCCAGCACGCGCCGCACGGGGGCCAACTCGGCCGCGTCCGACGCCTTCTCCAGCAGCAGACCGAGGCCTCCCAGCGCGAACAGGACCCCGAAGAGCGAAAGCCCGGACACGAGAAAGCCCTTCCACCAGGAATGCCAGACCGGAACCAGCGCCAGCCCCATGAGGACGAACACGATCAGGAGCGGAATCTCGTACAAGGTGCCGCGCTCGTCGCGCAGAAGCCGCCGGAGGCTCATTCCTTCGGCCCCGGCCCCCGGCCCACGTACGGGCCGAGCAGAATGCGCAGATCGTCGGGGATGCGCGTGGTGCGCCACAGGTCGTTGACCAAGGCGTGGCGCGAGAAGCCGCGCGCGCAGATCTTGCCGCCCAGGTCCTTGTCCACGACGTCGCACTCGAAGGAGACGCTGGCCTTGCCCAGCTCGGAGATCCAGGTGCGCACGGTGAGCAGGTCGTCGTAGCGGCTGGGCGCCAGATACCTGACGCGCACCTCGACGGCGGGCAGGAACAGCTTGCGCTGGATCTCCAGATCGCGGTAGCGCACCCCCAGGCCGCGCATCAGCTCGGTGCGCCCCTGCTCGAAGTATTTCAGGTAGTTCGCGTAGTAGATGATGCCCAGCTTGTCGGTGTCGGCGTAGGTCACGCGCACGTCGAACTCGTCGAACCGCGCCTTCGGCCGCGGCGGGCGCGCCGGCGGCGGAGGCGGAGCGGGCGTTCCCGTCGTCTTGGGCAACTCGGGAGCGGCCGGCGACCGGCGGTCCTCCCCCAGCACCTGGTTGACGATGGACAGGATGCCGTGGAAGCCCACGGGCTTCTTGAGGAAATAGGTCCGCGTGCCGGACTTCACCTTGCCGCGCAGTTCCTCCAGCGTCAGGCCGGTGGAGAAGACCACGGGAATCTCCATGGTGTCGGGCGCGGCGCGCAGGCGCTCGTACACCCAGCCCCCGTCGCCGCCGGGCATGTAGAAGTCCAGGATGATCAGGTCGGGACGCACCTCGTGCGCCTGCAGGAGGCCCTGGGCCGCGTCGAACGCCGTCGCCACGCGGTAGCCCGCCGACTCCAGCCCGTCCTTCAAGGGCGCGACCAAAGTCTGGTCGTCGTCCACGACGAGTATCGTCCGCGGCGCGGCCGTCATTTCTTCGGACGCGGCCGCGTCTTCAGGACTTTGTGCAGCGCGCCCAGGAGCTTCTCCTGGTTGATCGGCTTGGAGAGGAAGAGGACGACGTTGGGGTCCGCCATCACGTCCTGCACCTCCTTGCTCTGCGCGTGGGCGGTGACGACCACCACCGGCGGCACCGGCCCGGGGAACGAACGCAGGCGCACCAAAACGTCGAAGCCGCTGGTCGTGCCGGGCAGCATCAGGTCCAGGATCACGGCCGCGTGCGGCCGCTTGAGCTTCTCGAGCGCGTCGTCGCCGGTGGCCGCCAGGTCGGTGCGGAAGCCGTCTCGGCGCACGAGGATGTGCAGCAGATTGAGCATCGCCTCGTCGTCGTCGACGATGAGGATTTCCTTCGTCTGCGGGTCTTCGTGCGGCGCGTGGCCCTCGGTCATGCCGAAATTATGCCAAAAGCCGGCCGGGCTTGCCGAGGCCTTTTCCGGCCGGGCCCAAGCCCGCGTAGGGCCTTTAGCGCCGGGAACCCGGGACCTTGCTCCCTTCCCTGGGCGAGGTCCCGAAGCTATGATGAAGGCGGATGAAACTGCTCCTGGCGCTCGCCCTGCTGCCGCCGGCCGTCTCCGCTCAGATCGTCGTGCGCCCCGTCGGCGCGGCGTCCATGGCCCCCCTGGCCGCGCCCGCCGCCTCCGCCGCCGCCTTCGCGGCCTCGCTCCCGGCCGCGCCCGCTCTCCTCGCCGCTCCCGCACCGTCACTCTCCGCCGCGCCCGCGCCGGCTCCCGCCGCCGCGCTCGCGCCGGCGGCCGTCTTCGCCGCGCCCGCGTCCGGCCCCGACCGCCGCCCGCCCCCGGGCCCGGCGCGCGCCGGCGACGCGCTGTCCAAGGGCGCGGCCGAGTTCTCGCGCTTGGTCGACGAGCTCATGCAGGATGACCCGGCGAAGTCCGAGGCCGCCGCCGCCGCGCTGAGGACGATGAAGGACGAGCACCTCAACGCCGAGCCCGCGCCGGACAAGACGAAGGTCCTGGAGCTCAAGCCGATGCAGATACCGGCCGGCATGATCGAGGTCCAGGAGAAGGCCGAGGCGCTGCGCGACATGAAGAACACGGAGGCCGAGAAGTGGCTGCGCGAGCACTCGGTCCCGTTCCTCGAGGACTACAAGGGCCGCAAGCGACCGGTGGACCA
>Ga0315268_10007120_pt1 | contig 11806 bp, 5 predicted proteins | sample C1_top_MG_FD_204535 | JGI IMG/M metagenome (GOLD analysis project Ga0315268, IMG submission 204535) | Sediment microbial communities from Yellowstone Lake, YNP, Wyoming, USA - C1_top | ecosystem: Environmental > Aquatic > Freshwater > Lake > Sediment | place: USA: Wyoming | collected 2017-08-01 | reverse complement strand
CCATCCCCGCCAGGTTCGTGTATTGACGCAATCGGGACTTTAGTCCAACCGGCAGCCGTGGTTGGTCCGGATCGATCTCCCAAGGATGCAGATACACGACCGCTCTCTCTCCGGCCCGGTTCCTGGCTCCTAATCCAGAGAACATGTAGCTGGTGGGAAGGATTCGGAGGTAAGCACCGCCTCCTATGGGCCAATTGCTGCCCAAGAATGGAACCGTCGCAATCGGCAACTCCAAGAGACGGCCATTGGCGACGCGATGAGGGACTCGGGGAGAATGCTGATTTCCGTAAAAGTCGTGGCGAATGGGATAGGTGCTTGAATCGTAGGAGAAGCCTAGTTCAGCGAGAATCTCGTAAGCCCAGGCGTTTTGCGGCAAGATGGAAAAGCTGGGGGCGCGGTAACCTGCGATCGAGATCCCGACAACATCTTCGATCGTCTCTTTTGCTTCTCTTGTGTCGGCTGCGAAATCCTTCGGGGAGAGACGAAAAACTGCGCGGTGAAGGTTGCTGTGACAAGCTATTTCATGACCCGCAGCCGACGCCGTCCGAACCAGATCGGGGTATCGACGCGCCACCCAGCCCAGAAAGAACATCGTACAAAGGACATTGTGCCGTGTCAGTTGATCCAAAAGCTTCAGCGTGTTCCGTTCGACGCGGCTCGACATCGACTCCCAGCGCTCAACGGGTACTGCCGAGGACATCGCTTCCGTATGGAAGTAGTCTTCAACATCCACGGACAAGGCATTGACCGTCATGGGTAAAGAAAGAGCAACCATCCTGCCAAGAAGATCCTGGTTTCACCTTTTTATGTTGCTGAAACAAAACGCTAAGTAGGCAGTAGTGAGCGCGGCGGATGCGCTCACTGTGCAAGACTTTGCACAATGTGCACATTGTTTCCATAGCCGCCAAAAGTAAAGCGCCGGCTAAGCCGACGCTTCTTGTAAACCAAGTCCGAGGTTGCGGACGTTGTCTACTTCATGAACTTTCGGCGGAAATACCCGCCACCCAGCAATAACGCTGATCCCAGCAACTGCAATGTTCCTGGCTCGGGCGAGATGATCGTCCCGCCACCTGTACCCACGAATCCGGTGGAAGCGTTGCTCTGAAGCGATGTATTCCACCATCCCAAGTGCAGCGCGAAACTCGCATTCTGCAGTTGCGCGTAGGTCCAAGTGGTCCCGGAACCGGGAGTCAGATTGAACGTGATCTGATTGATCGGCATCGCAGCGCCGGTGATCTGAAACATGGTGTTAGAGAAAGTGATGTTCTGACCGTTGATGGAGACATTATCGCCATGCTGGAGATCCGCATAGACCAGCGAGTTCGGGGTAGAACTCCCGAAGTTGTACCCGGTAAGTCCCGTAATGTTGGAGGTCGCAGCGGTTCCAAGGCCGTTCCAGCTGATATCTTTCCCATCCGGAGAGATGAAGGTGAACGTCCCCCCGTTGATGGCATTCAGACTGATGGTCACACTCAGGCCAGTGATGTTTCCGCTTCCGTCGACCGAACTTGGCGCCAAAGTGACGGTGCCAATCGCGGTTCCCCCCGGACACGTGGCCGTTCCGCTGAATCCGCAGTTGGAAATGCCGCCGCTATTGGTGTTGGAGACGGTGAACTGGATCGGTAACGGAATCGTTCCGGCGGATGCAGATCCACAGGCAATGAACAGAATCATGCATAGCAACGGAGCAGCCCAGCGATTGCTCGTACCCAAACTCATAGAATTCACCCACTAACCATACTGCAACCGGCGTACCAACCTTAACCCTACCTAGCGTCAGCGACAGACCCCCAGTATGTCGTTGAAACTAAATGTCTCAAAATTATTCACCCACAGGATTCCGCTGCGGAGTAACTCCAATCGCGGCTGCGGTGTGCAAACTGTTGCAGCATCCAGAAAGGATTCTCCCAACGCGGGAGGTCTCGGCGATGCCTTAGTGCGGTACCTGGGTCGAACACGAAATCGTGTGAGATTCATCCAATTTGGACGTTTGCAACGTGATTTGGAGTTTCATTGATTCGCAGCCGGAATGATGGAACATCAAGGTATAGGACCCAGGCTCCTCGATCACGTTTAAGGAATCCTTCCTGGTCGCGCTGAATTCAAGAAGGCGAACCTTGATCCTTCCGTCGGCGCCAGTGCGTCCCGAAAAGACTTCTTCGTTCTCTTGGTTCACGATCTGTACGTCCGCTCCAGCCAAGACCGCCGAATCCGAAAGGAAGGTGGCCGCATAAGTTCGAAACACCTGGAATTGCTGTCCCAACGGCACTGGCTCCTGTCCCAGTCGCACGCGCCGAATGTCGGCCCCATCTGTCACGATCGGGTCGGTCAAAGTGATGCTCGCAGGACCTTCCGGGCCGGTCGCATAGGTCGAAGGACCGTAGCCGCCGAAGGTTGCAAACACCCAATCCGAAGTGGAATTGCGTCCGCGCTTCCAGACATTTCCTTGAATGTCGAGGGGACTCGCCGGGGTGTCGTAGTCAAGATGGATCATCGCTGAGTCGCCGCTGAACTCGTTATCCCGCAGAAGGATCCCGGACGCGTACGACGGCCCAACATCATTTTCGGAGAGCGCAACCGCACCCATCACACTGCTCTTGGCACGGCGTCCGACAAAGGTGTTCCCTTCCACGAGGACGGTAGGACGCCGGTCGAAGTTCTTTTCGGAAGTGATGCGGAGCGCAGCCGCCGGGCATTCATCGGCGATCGCCTCGACATAATTGTTGCGGATCGCAGCTCCCTCATTCGGCCCTTCAACCTGGATGCCGTAAGCCCCTGAAAGCTGGCAGCCGTTCGACCGGCGCACCACATACATAGCAACGGGCGGCGTCAGATCGGTGTCCGGCAATCCGCGCTGTTGATAGGTGAAGGTGATCGGCGAGGGCACGGATTCCACGTAAATCACGCTCTGGCGAAAGTGGAACGCAGCATCCAGCGGAGCATCCGCACTGACGGTTACAAGTTCTCCCGGCTGCATCGGGTGCGCTTCTTTCAAATACGCCGTTGTCACACCCGCTTTGCGGACGAATCTGGAGATCTGTATCTCCTGGCTATATTCGCGGCTGTGACGAAGTTCCTGCACCGAGACCGTATTGTCGTGCACTACTTTGCCATCGCTTCCTTGGTTCCCGAACGAGGAGATATGAAATCCCCGCGAATGACCTCGGCAAATGTTTTCTCTGATCTCGTTCCGGGCAGCGTAGGCATAGACGCAGAAATCATTCGTTTCGCCTCCCTCGAGGTGAATAAAGTTCAACTCCACGATGGATCCGCGAGCATCGGAAAAAATACCACCCTGCGCGCCTCCGAGAATAACGTTCCCGGCGATCACGTTCGGGGCAGGCGCGTCATAAGCGTTCTCAAACTTGATGGCAAGCGACTCAATCTGGTGCCGGTTCCATGAAGCGCGGGTTCGGTTGTGGAACACGTTGTGTTCCACCCGATTTCCACCTTTCCCTTGGATCACATGGATTCCCATCGAGGAAGGCGCAGCGATGGTGATGTCCAGGTTCGAGAACAGCTGGTGGTCAGCCGACCTCCAGTTTTCGAAGAGGATGGCGTCGGAGTATTCTCCGGCACCTGCCGCCTGGATGATCCAGCCATTGCGCACCGTAAGATGGTCCTGCAGAACCTCGCCGTTCATGGTGTTTCCGTCACTATGGACATGGAAGAGGGGATGCTCCGGAAGAGAGTAGATCGCGTAGCTCCGGCACTTGGCATATTGCTTGGCATCACCATATCGGTGGTGGCAACCCTCGGGCGGGTGCGTTCCGTAAGTGATGCTGTGTCCGTTGAGATCGAGCGTGATTCTCGACGCCGCGATGAAGAGGCAGGACTGCGATGCAGTGAGATCCTGTGCGAGGTAGTAGGTTGCCCCTTCCTTATCGAGAGTGCCGCAACGCAGGACGGCTTTCCCTTTTATCTTCTGCGGTGCGCTGACTTCCAGTTGGACTTCGACACGATGCGTCTGCGCGGCACCGTCGAGGACTTCCAATTGAAGGGTGTAGGTACCCGTCTCGGAGGTGGATCCCCAGATCGCACCATCAGGATTCGATTCGATCCCGCGCGGCAATACGCCAGCGATGACCTTCCATGTCAGAGGTTTTTTCGCGCCCTTGAGGGAGAGCAGATCGGCATACGGCCTGCCGGCTTCCAGGCGCAGGACTTCTGGGCCAGCGATCTCCGCAAGCACGCTGCAACCGGACAACAAAAGAACAAAAAGCAGAGCGATTCGAGATCGTTTTACAATTCGCACGAAGGACCCGCCCACCAAAACAAACGGCGCCGAAGGCACGACGCCGTGTTCTTGATTCTAATCCAGTTCTGTTTGAACTTAGCTTCCAAGCGCGGTTTGTCTGCACCAATCACGGTTATGGTGGGCAGATCGTCGTCACATTCGACCCCGATCCGCTCACCGTTCCGCTGTTGCAGTAGGAGACCGTGGCACCCGGAGCAGAGCAGGAATTCGCCGCTGACCCGCCGAAACAGGTCGAGCTCGCTCCTATGCCGGCCGCCATCGTGTTGTTCTCCAGATCAAACACCGTGGAAGTCATCGATCCCGTAAGCAGGCCCGAAAGGACCGCGTTGCCGGTTGCGCATCCGTTGGAACTGCAGGTAAAGGTATTCTTCCAGATATTGATGCCGTTCCCGGTATTGCCTCGGCTCCAAACGCCGCGTCCATCCCAGATCTCGAAGACGTTATTGATGACGAGAAGATTGGGATTGGCTTCATCGAGGGTGCTGGTTTGATCGCCGCTATGGATCGCCCCGGTACTGGCGTTGCGGATCGCCTTGAACTGAACATTCTGAATAATGTCATTGGTCGATGTTCTTTGCCGGAATCCGCGATTATTGTTCGCCGTCACGATCGAGTCTTTGAAGATGTTGTTGTCCGAGCAACTCGTTCCGCCATCTCCATCGAAGATCAAGGCTCTGGCGGTTTCCGTGGTCGTGTTCTGAGTCAGCGAAAAGACGCTGTTTCGAACAACGGAATTCTTCATGCAGTAGTCTTGGAGCGCGTTCGCCGCCTGACCGTCCGCCACCGTCGTCAGGTTGAGGTTGTAGATATCGATCGGGAAGGTCGTTCCGCCATTGCTCTCCCCGATGATGTACAAGATCGGGATCCTGACGGAGCTGGTTCCGGTGTGCGTGCTGCCGGTAATGTTGTAGGCCTTGAACATCGGCAAACTTCCAGTGTAGGAAGCAGGTTGAAGTGCGATCAAAGCTGCCGTCGCCGTTGCCGTCCCCGGATCCACCGTGTTGTTGATCGTCAGGTGATGCATGCTGCTCGGACCGGTGACGATATTGGTATTGAACTGCAAAAGGATGCAGCCGGAATCGCCACCGTTGCCGATCCAGGAACAAGTCACTGATCCGCCAAAGATGTTGATGCCGCCGTTGATGTTTCCCGAGGTGCAGATTCGACCGGTCAGAGTGAAGCCACCGAGCCAGATATTGATCGGCGTCGTATAGTTGCTATTCACGATGATCTGGCAGGCCGAGGCATCGGCTCCCGCATTGCCCGTCAACTTATAGTTCCCCGCCGTGCTGATGGTGAATGGGAATACCGTCATCGCCGTCGAGCTTCCGGGATCCGTGGTGCCTCCCGTGTTGCCGCAGTTTGAAGCCGTCAGCGTCGAATCGATTCCGCACAGCGTTCCGCTGACCGGCGTTACCACCAGCGACAGCGGGAACAGGTTCGCGACGTTCGTACTGTCCACCACGCGAACGGTGAAGTTCGTGGTGCCCGAAGCCGTAGGAACTCCGTAGAGGTACGCCTTCGACGTCACGAAGTTCACTCCGCTGGGGAGACTGCCGCTGCTGATTGAATAGGTATACGGCCCGGTGCCTCCGGTGGTCTTGAACAGCGCAAGCGCCGAGCTGCCAAGTTCGATCGAACTGAGCGAATTCGGCGTCATCTGGATCGCAGGATTCAGGACTTCCAATTGGAAGGTGTTCGAAGCCGTTCCGCCGATCGAGTCCGTGACATCTACCGCGAAGGTGAAGATTCCCCCCTGGCTCGGAGTTCCCGACACCCCGCCGCCGCTCAAAAGAGTCACACCGGTCGGCAGCGAACCACTATGGAGCACAAAAGTAAGACCTGATCCGGATCCGCCCACCGGCGTGATCGTCTGGCTATAGCTTTGACCGATATCGCCGTTGGCCAAGGTCGCGCCCGCCAGCTGCAGCGTGGGGAAGATTTGGAAATTGACTGCCAAGTCCGAAAATGCGGTCGTCGAGTCGGTGACTCGAATGGTGAACGGGAAGGTACCGGTCGAGCCCGGAGTACCCGTCAAAAGACCTGTCGAGGGATCGAGCGAGAAGCCCGAGGGCAAAGCACCGGTCGCTATCGACCAGGTAAAAGGCCCGGTTCCGCTGGCCGAGGTCATTTGGAAGGAATACGACAAGGGAACTTCCGCGTTCGGGACACTCGTGCTGGTGATGATCACGTGGCTCTGAATGCCCAGTTGGAAGTTCGCCGTTATGGTTCCACCAAGGGAGTCGGAGACCTGTACCGTGAAATTGAAAATCCCACCGACGGAAGGAACTCCGCTGAACACACCACCCGAAGACAACACGATCCCGGGCGGAAGCGCACCAGCGGAGACGGAATACACATATCCGATTCCGGTTCCGGATGTTGCGGCAATACTGTTGGAGTAACTAACGCCCATCAAACCACTGGTCAACGTACTGCCCACCAGTTGGATCTGCGGGAACACGGTCATGCTTACCGGGAAGTCCGCCGTGACGCCCCTGGTATCGGTGGCACGGATCGTGAAGCTCGCGGGACCCGACACGGTTGGAGTTCCGGATAGCACTCCGGTCGTCGAACTGAGGGTAAGACCGGTCGGAAGGGTTCCGACTGGCACCGACCACGTCAAGGCTCCAACACCGCCCGATGTGTTGATCGTAGTCGAATAAGCGAGAGCCCCTTCTGAATTCGAGATCGACGCGGTCGTGATCTGGAGGCGGTTGGCGACCGTCAGGGCATAGGCAGCCGTAACGGTTCCGCCGAGCGAGTCCGTGCTCTTGACATTGAAGGAATAACTCCCGCTCGTTGTCGTCGTTCCGGTCAACGCCCCGTTGGAGGCAAGACTGAGCCCCGGCGGTAGTGAACCGGATGCAAGCACATAGGTGTATCCCGCACCGGAACCCAAGGTCGCGACCAACGTGCTCGAATATGCGTCGCCGACTTCGCCCGCACTGAGAGTCGCACCGGTGAGCAGGATATGAGAAAAGACCTGCGCAGCAAAAATACCGCTGGCGCTACCGCCGAGCGAATCCGAAGCCTGGACCGTGACGCTGTAGCTTCCTGACGTTGTCGGAGTTCCGGACAACGAGCCACTGGTCGCCAAGGTGATGCCAGCGGGCAGTGTGCCGGCCGTGACCCCATACGATAGCCCAGTGCCCGTTCCACCGGTCGCGGCCACCGCCGAGGAGTAGATGACCGCAACTTCACCGGGGCTTAGCGAACCGCCTGCGAGCTGCAGTTGTGCGAAGACGGTCATGCTGACCGGGAAGTCCGCCGTGACGCCTCTTGCATCGGTGGCGCGAATCGTGAAAGTCGCCGGACCCGATAGCGTTGGCGTCCCCGTCAGGGCTCCGGCCGTACTCAGTGACAATCCTGAAGGCAGCGCCCCGCTCGCCACCGCAAACGTTACCGGCCCGATGCCGTTTGTTACCGCGATCGTCGCGGAATAATTCACCGCAACTTCAGAATTCGGAATCGACGTGGTCGCAATCTGCAGGGCACTCGCGATGGTCAACGAATAGGATGCGGTTGCGGTGCCGCCAATCGAGTCCGTGCTCTTGACCGAGAATGGGAAGGTCCCAGCCACCGTCGGGGTTCCAGTCAGAGCTCCTCCACTCGAGACTGTCACGCCCGTCGGCAACGTGCCGGAGGCGAGTGTGTACGTGACTCCCGAACCTGATCCCCCGGTTGCGACGAAGCTCCCCGTCACGGCTGCTCCGACCTCGCCGGTCGTGAGCGTCGCTCCTGCAAGCTGCAATTGCGGGAAAACTTGCGCGGTGAAGCTGCCCGTCGCGGTCCCGCCCAGCCCATCGACGACCTTGACCGTGAACGCGGAACTGCCCGACGCGGTTGGGGTGCCGGTGACGGCCCCGCCATTAGCGAGAGTCAGGCCGGCAGGAAGCGCACCGCTTGCCAGGGTATAAGTGAGGCCGTTGGGACTGCCGCCCGCCGCGACAATGACATCGGAATACAAGAGCGCAGCTTCGCCTGCCTTAATCGATCCATTCGCCAGTTGAATCTGCGAATAGACCTTCATCGTAACCGGCAGATTCGCAGTTACTCCTAATGTGTCCACGGCGCTGATCGTAAAGTTTGCCGTCCCGGAACTCGTAGGTGTTCCGGTCAGGTTTCCCGCCGAATCCAGCGCTAATCCACTGGGAAGTACACCCGCGGAAATGGACCAGGCCACGCTTCCCAGTCCGCCGGTGCTGGTGATCGAGGCAGCGTAAGCCGCGGAGACTTCTGAATCGGCGATTGACGCGGTGGCGATTTGGAGCCTGGCGACGACATTCAGTGAATACTGGGCGGTCGCAACTCCGCCGAGCGAGTCTGTGCTCTGGACTGTAAACGTGTAATTCCCGGCGGTGGTTAAAGTGCCAGCCAGCGTTCCGGTGGCGGATAAAGTGAGACCCGGAGGCAGCGTTCCGCTGCTCAACACGTAGGTCAAGCCTGCTCCACTTCCGCCGGTCGCAGAAATCGGATTGCTAAAAGACAAGCCAACTTCACTGGTCGAAAAAGCAGACCCTGTCAGTTGCAGAGCGGGATAGACCTGGCTGGTAAAAGTTGCGGTTGAAGAGCCACCCAGAAGATCGACGACTTTAACGCCAAAACTGAATGCACCCGAACTCGTGGGAATGCCGGTCAGCGTTCCGTTGCTCCCCAGGGTAATTCCACCCGGGAGGGTACCGCTCGCCAATGAAAACGTGAGTCCGGTACCGGGCCCACCCGTGGGCGTGACAACATCGGCAAATGCCGCGCCAACTTCGCCATTTTTCACCGCCCCAGCGGCGAGCGTGAGGGTTGGAAACACCTGGATCTGAACCAGCGCGTCGCCGGTCTTATTGGCCGCGTCGGTCACGTGCAACGTGAAATTGGAAGTGCCGCTCGTCGTCGGCGTCCCTGTAAGACTAGCCGTCTGCCCGGAACTTGTTATCGTCAGGCCATTGGGCACCACACCCGAGGTGACCGAGAAGGTGTACGGAGCCGTTCCTCCAGTTACCGTTGCCGTCGCTGTGTAGGCGACACCAACTTCCGCGTTGGCGATTCCGGTAGTCGCGATCTGTAGATCAGAATTTGACGTACCTAAACCGAAGCTATTTCCTCCCCCGCAAGCGATCCAATTGGCGGCACATACCAACACGAGAAAAACGCCTAAAACTTGGACAAAACGGAGCGAAGAAACTCGGCTACACGCGCGGCTGCGCAGGTAAGTGAGGTATTTCAAATGTGTCTCCCTGGGTTGCGTCTCTATATAACCCGTGTAGCTGGACAAATCCAGTGAAATCGCGAAAAACCGAAGAGCGGACGAACCTTAGTCAACGTGCGATGTGCAACGGTTTGCACATCGTGGATGCGGCAGGAAGTCGGCTGAAACGTCAGCGTGGGGACGCTTACTTTTGGAGGCGCACCGCCAAGACCGAGCCCGGCATTCCGAGGCTGTGAGTGATGGAGTCTAAGGCACGTCCGGCCCAGCGAAGTTTCTTGGGATAGTAGAAGTCCAATTGACCCCGGCGATAGAAATTCAAAAAATCCACGGCGGTGAACTCGCCGGCAAGCTGCTGGAAATCTCCCGGACAGTTCATCCGATAGTGGACAGGGTAATTTTCATATCGGTCAATCCCTCGACGTCCGTGGATCATGTTCAAGTAGAGCTCCTTGGCATGAATCACGTCGGCGAATTTCGAAGCCCAGGTAAACCAGTGCCGCTTGTCCATGGTGAATCCCCAAAACACTCCGCCCGGCCGAAGAACTTCCGAGGTCTTCTTCAGAAACTCCGCAGGCGACTCTATATGCTCCAATACCATGACGCAGAATGCGACATCGACGGTGTTGGGTTCAATGGGGGCGCTTTCAAAGAAACTGTGATAAACCTCGGTAAAGATCGGCAGCAACTCGACGGCCGCATCGGGCTCCACGCCGATGTATCGGCCGGCGTGGCTGGCGAGTGAAGTCGAATACCTGGGCTCGTCATCGAACCCTTTCCCGCATCCGATGTCGAGGACGACGGGCTTTTGCCGCAGCTTGATATCGTTCAGCACCAGGTCGTGAAAGATCGGGGTCCTCACTTCCCCGGAACGGTACCTGTCGATGAACGGCCGGTAGTCCATGGTCTCGGGTCCTGTCTGCATCGGGAGTCCTGACTGCCAATGAAATCGATGGATGTTCTTTGTAAACGCCCAGGCTCGTTGAAGCCAGAAAAATCGCTCCTCCAGGGGCGGAACTTGCCGGCGATCCGACGACCCAACATCAGACCGTTGACTCGATCACGGCTGCCTCGGCGCCGTGGGCATCTTCACCACCCGCCGGCGATCCCAGCGCTATGTCGTTTGCTTTATTGCACGCGATGCCGTCATGCTCCCCAATGAATCTTGTGAGCAAGACGATCAGCAACGCGTCGATGTACCAATTGAATCGATATAGATCGTGGCCGGCAAATCCAAATACGATAAGCAGCACCAAAGTCGAAAATACTGCGATATTGAATTGCCGCATCCAGGGCGGATATCGGCTGTCGCTCAAACGCCTCGAAAGCTCGGCGCTCCGCTTGAACAGGCGAACCAGAAGGGCGCCAAAAGCGAGGATCCCAACCACCCCCAGCTCACTCATCAACTGACCGGGCAGATTATGAGGTTGCAACCAGATCTTCTTGCCTTTGTAGCTGTACTCATTGCCCTTGTCGAAGAATGCTGCAGGAAAGCATCCTGCGCCTACCCCCAGGATCGGGCGGTCAAGAAACATCTTCAACGCCACCTGGAATCCCATCACGCGTCCATGAGCGGACTGTCTCTCCGAGCTTGCATCTTCTTCGTCCCCCTGAATCGAATAGCCCTCCTGGAGGGTGTTGATCCGATCACGGTAGCGCTGCGGCATCGCAAACCAGGTGATGATCAAAAGCAGGAACGCTCCCATCAACAGCGGCACTCGCCGTTTCGACTGCCATGCGAGCATCAGGAACAGGATCACCAGCGCCACAAAAGAGGTTCGCGACGCCGAGAGAACGATGATGGCGATGCTGCCGAAGATGGTGAGAAAGATGATGAGCTTTAGCACCTTGCTCTTATGCATCTTGATCAGGGTCAAGGCAAACGGCAGCCAGAGCACCAGGCATGCGCTGAAAGTGTTGGGATCGCGCCAGGTCTCGTTCAATCCGGTGGCGCGCTGGATGCCCTGTCGCACATACGGGTCGGCGACGTAGCTCCAGGCGGAAAACGCGATTGCCAGAGCGGTCGTCAGAGTCCAAATCCAAAGGAAACGCCGCAAGTGCGTGACCGAGGTGACAAGATAGATCCCAAGCAGGATCCATAGAAGCATCTTCCCCAGCTCATTTGCAGCCTCGAAGGCGCCTCCCCGCCAGATAGCAGTCACGATCGAAAGATAATTGACAAAGAGGAAGATCCCCACTGCCTTCACGATCTTGTCTTTGACGGGAGCGTCAGACTGAGCCAACGAGAACCCTTGCCGCACCAACAGGCTCAAGAGAAGGGTGACGAATAGGATTCGCTCGATCGGAACCCATTCCAGTGGCCCAGGAACGAATACTTCCTGGGGCCG
>Ga0315268_10007119_pt1 | contig 11809 bp, 12 predicted proteins | sample C1_top_MG_FD_204535 | JGI IMG/M metagenome (GOLD analysis project Ga0315268, IMG submission 204535) | Sediment microbial communities from Yellowstone Lake, YNP, Wyoming, USA - C1_top | ecosystem: Environmental > Aquatic > Freshwater > Lake > Sediment | place: USA: Wyoming | collected 2017-08-01 | reverse complement strand
ATATCCCCGGCAGAATAAGAGCGGATTCAGTAGAAGAAATAATTAAATACTTATAATGAAAGCGGTTATTCAGAGAGTAAAAAAAGCATCTGTTTCTTACGGCAAGACATTAAATAGTATCGGCGAAGGGCTTGTGGTTCTGCTCGGCATAGGCAAAGGCGATTCCGAATCCGACATAGAATGGCTTTCCGGAAAGATACTGAATTTAAGAATATTCCCTGATAACAGCGGCAAATTCAATTATTCCGTTTTGGATATAAAAGGCGACCTGCTGGTTGTATCCCAGTTTACTTTGTACAGTGACTGCAAAAAAGGTCGCCGCCCTGATTTTGCTTCAGCGGAATTTCCCGACAGGGCTGATATTCTTTATAATAAGTTTCTTAATGTTATAGGTAAAAGCGGGTTAAAAATTGAATCGGGAAGGTTTGCTGCCGATATGCTTGTTGAAATCCATAACGATGGTCCGGTGACGATCATTATGGACTCAAGAGAGCTTTTATGAAAAAAATCCTGGTTATTACAATTTCTGCTATAATATCTCTGGCTTGCTTATATGGCATTGTCAGATTGGTTTATTACTTAAAGACCGACATTTTTCTGTCATCTGGAAAGAAAAGTTACCTTCACTGGGAATTCGTTCAGATAAGAGCTAAGATAAAAAACAAGAAACTTTCCGAAATATACCGTAACGAACCTTTTTATGTATCGGTTTTTAAAAACGGTGAAAGGGTGACAACCATAGGCGGACTGGGGAAGATACCTCTTAAATATAATTCAAAGGCCATGCTCTGGGAAGGTAAATGGCCATGTCCATGGAATGCTGCAACCGGTCAATACCGGATATGTCCTGCCGGCTCCGAAAATATTAAATACAAGGAAGGGAGATTTTTAATTACAAGAAGAGACCTAAAAAATTATCTCCGGAGTCCTATCGGCGTTCTTACATTTGAGAATGCTTCCTCGCTTGACAAAATGAAAATAGTTAATCCTGACGGCAAGATGTCCGGCTGGAGAGGCATGTTCGACTGGGCTGAATTCGTAGGTGCAGATGCCGTATGGTATCTTGCGGGTCAAACCCGGGCAGAAAGCAAAACTCCGGACGAGCGGTTCCCGTGGGGCGAGCAAAATATATCAAAATTACCCCAGATGGGCATTGAGGCTCACAAAAGAGGTATGAAGTTCGGAGCTTATGCGATTGCTTATTTGACTTTCGGCAGACGGAAATACAAAAATTATGTTTATGCCTTCGATTACAATTCTTCAAAGAACGGTCCGCTGGAAACGCGTTCCATATCTCTTACTGACGAAAAAAGAGTCGCCGACATCATAAAATTCGTAAAAATATTGAATGATATAGACGAGGTCGATTATATCGGCCTTGATTATATAAGAAATGTTCAGGGCGGCTATGAACTTGTGGACGAATTCGTATCGGATATGGATGTAAAACTGCCCGAAGCATGGGAAAAACTCAATTGCCGCCAGAGGATGGGCTGGCTTGCCAACGAAAAGGTTTCAAGAAAAAATATGAAACTTATCGACCAGTGGCAGTGGTGGCGTGCTCACAAAATTTCAAAAATTATAAACAGAATTACCACTGAAGTAAAATTGAAAAAGCCGTTTTGGGTTTTTACATTGAGCTGGGAAAAAGGCTGGCAGCATGGACAGGACCCCGTAATGTTTGCGGACGCCGGTATTGATATAGATGCCATAATGCTGTATGAAGCCGACAGGAAACAGTTCGATATGCTGTTAAATGACTGGAATAGCTACATAAAGAGAAACGAGGCAAATCTTATAATCGGCAATGTCGTCGACTGGAATTTACACCAGAAAACGACCAATCCACCCGCTCCCCTGGAGTTTTATAACCGTCTTATTGAAGCAACGAACAGAATTTACAACGATTCCACAGTTGAAGGTGTATTCATACATGATCTTCCGAGGGCATTGTGGGGCAGGATAAGGCCATATTCGTCAAAGGAATGGCTTCTCGCCGGTGCATCGGCAATTACAGAAATGAAAAGGATAAATAAAATTTCCCCGGTTGAAATTAAAATAGTCCTGGAACAGAAAATTCATGCAAGGCAAGAATTTATGATACCGGTCATAGTGAGAAATCTTTCTTCAAAAAAAGTATACCGTAATTTCAAGGTGAAACCATATCTTATAGGCGGTGATGTCATAGGCGACAGGGAAAAGACAGTTGCCGAACTGTCCCCCGGTGCTTCGAAAAAAATTGTTTTCCACGGAGTGGTTAAAAATCTATCGTGGGAGCGTAATCTTAAGAATATGGTTGCGGTACAGGTTAGAATAGACAGCAAGACATGGACGGCGTTTGAATATGTTACAGTTAAACAAGCACGTGTTATACAGAATTAAGTATGAAAAAGAAAATATTTGTTTTTTTGGTTTATATACTGGCAGCACTCCCGTTGCCGACTGTAGTATTCCCGCAGGATATATACTGGGACGAATTTGAAAGAGATAGAAAAGTATTACAGTCTGAAGATGAAGTCCATGCTAATGAGAAGACGGTAAAAGAAATAGAAATATTTTCAAGAAACCTTGCTAAGGCAGCCACATACTGGCAGATGAATGCGGAAGACATCCAGATGTTGCGGAACAAAGGACTCGGATACGAAGAACTTATAAAAGTTGTGCTGATTTCAAGAAATACAGATAAACCCAGAGAAGAGATTGTAAAAAGAAGGAGCCGGGGGGAAACATTTAAAAAGATATGTGAACGATACGGGCTGGATTACAAAGTTATTAGTGCTCAGGCCAAAAAAATACTGTCGGAGGTAAAGATATATGGAACGAAATAAAATGGCGATAATAGTATCGCTGCTCTTTGTTATTTCAACTATTATGGGCGTATGGCTTGTTTTTTCGCAACAGAAAGCAAAAAAAGACGAATTGGCTTCGCTAAGAATATCTCAGAATAAAATTGCGATAGTAAATGTTTATGGGACTATCAGGGCATCTTCAAGAGCTACAGGTTCGCTCAAACAAAGTTCTGATAGGATAATAAAGCGTCTGAAAAAAATTGAAGAGGATAAATCGATAAAAGCGGTTGTACTCAGAATAAACTCTCCCGGCGGTACCGTGGCGGCGTCGGAAGAAGTATATGCAGAAATCCAGAAAGTAAAAGCGGCAAATAAACCTGTTGTAGCGTCTCTATCCGATATAGCAGCGTCAGGAGGTTACTATGTAGCGGTTGCTGCCGATAAAATAGTATCCGATCCCGGAACGCTGACGGGCTCAATAGGGGTAATTATGGAATTGGGCAATTACTCGGCACTTATGAAGAAATTCGGAGTTAAAATTGTGACAATAAAATCAGGAAAGCATAAAGATATAGGAAGTTTTTCCAGAGATATGACACCGGAAGAAGAATCAATTTTACAGAGCGTAATAAACGATGCTTACGAAAGGTTTCTATCGGTGGTTATAACTGGCAGAAAGATGGACCCCAAAAAAGCCAGAATACTTGCCGACGGGAGAATCTATACCGGTGCCCAGGCAAAAAATGAAGGGCTTGTAGATATGCTCGGCAGCCTTGACGACGCAATTGAAGAAGCGAAGAAACTTGCAAACATCAAAGGGAAGGTGAAAATTGTAACCGATACTGATCAATGGGAAAAAATTCTCGATATAATCCCGAGCAGTTTTGATGAAAAAGGCATAGACAAAATAATCCCGGACTCAAAAATAAGATTTGAATATTCAATGGAGTAAAATATGCTAACTGAAAAACTTGAATTCATATTGGCCGTTTTGGACAGTCCTAAAGACGCGATAGAGACCGTCATATTTAAAAGGCAGCCGGCACTTTCACTCCTTATTTTTTTGCTGGCAAATTTTAGCATACTGGTTTCAAATTTGATTAACAATAAACTCGACGGTGAGCATTTTGTTTTAAAATATATTTTATTTCTGATATTAAATGCCGTGGTTTTAGTGGCTGGTGCCTGTGTTTTTCATTTTGTGGCGGAATTACTGAATGGTAAAGGTGATATAATTTCGCTTTATTCGCTTATGAATTTCTCGCTTACACCTCTGCTGCTTTTGATACCCTCGGCAGTAATTGGCAGATTTCTCGGTTCGGACGTAAGTTTTGTGCTGACGATTTTTCTGTGCTGCTGGTCATTAGGTTTTATAATATATGCGGTTGAGAAATTGTATGGAGTACCTTCCGGAACGGCGGTTGCCGTCGTGTTTTCTCCTGTTCTGATTGTACTGCTTGTGTCTTTTGCTGTTTTCATACTTTCAATCGGCGGAATTGTCGCTTTGTTATTATGATTGATATGAAATCCCTCCTTGCACATTGCACTATCTGCCCGCGGAAGTGCGGTATTAACCGTCTGAAAAATGAACTTGGATTTTGTAAAATAGGAAAAAATCCCAAAATATCGGCGCATAATGTCCATAAAGGGGAAGAGCCGCCGATATCGGGTTCTGGCGGATCCGGCACGATTTTTTTTACTGGTTGCAACCTGAAATGCGTTTTCTGCCAGAATTACCCGATAAGCCAGCTGCATCACGGTAATGAAATTACCATAGAAAAACTTTCTTGGATTATGCTTGATTTACAGGACTTGAAAGTACATAACATAAACCTTGTTACGCCGACCCATGTAGTACCGCAGATAATCGAATCGATAATTTGTGCGCGGAACAAAGGTTTAAAGATTCCCATCGTCTACAATTCCGGCGGCTACGAGTCAAAGGAGACATTGAAATTATTAGAAGGGATTATTGACATATATATGCCCGACATAAAATATTCCGATGATAAAATGGCCCAGAAATATTCTTCCGTTAAGAATTATTGGAAAATAGCCACGGAAGCGGTTAAAGAAATGTTCCGCCAGGTCGGCGGACTTAAAATGAAAAACGGAATTGCCGTAAAAGGCATTCTGATAAGGCACCTTGTGCTGCCCTTTGATATCGCAGGTTCAAAAAAAGTTCTTGAATTTATAGCAAATGAAATTGACAAAGATACTTATGTGTCCATTATGTCTCAGTACCATATTGCAAATAAGGCGGAAGAATATCCGGAACTGTGCAGGAAAGTTACACATCAGGAATACTCGGCGGTGCTTGATTATGCCGATAAACTGGGCATTGTAAACGGCTGGAGACAGGGAATGTCATAAGAAGTTTACACAATTTTATGAAAATAAAAACTAAGTTTGAAATCCCGAAAACTGTTCAGGAAGCGAGAGTAATACAACTGAATTTAAAAAGCAGGGTATCTATAAGAAACAATTTCAGTGATATTTTCGAGATAAGAACCGTTGCCGGCTGCGATGTCTCGTATTCAACAGACGAAAAAAACATCTTTGCTGCGATAGTGGTTCTTGATATAAATACCCTGAAAATACTGGAGACGGTAAAAATAAAATTCAGAAGAAAATTCCTGTTCCCTTATATTTCAGGTTACCTTTCGTTTCGCGAAGGGCCGGTTCTTGTTGAAGCATTTAAAAAACTGAACATTAAACCGGATGTAGTGCTTTTTGACGGGCAGGGCATAGCGCATCCGAGGGGAATAGGTATTGCGTCGCATATGGGGGTGATACTTGACAGACCCTCGATCGGTTGCGCCAAATCTTTGCTTTACGGTAGTTACGATGAACCGCCGCCGGGTTTAAAGGGCGCTTACACATTTTTGAAAGACCAGTACTTCACTATCATCGGAATTGCAATGCGTTCAAAAAAATATACGAAACCCATTTACATATCTCAGGGTCATAAGATGGGGCTTGGCATGTGTGCAGATGTGGTATTTAAATGTTTGACAAAATACAGAATTCCCGAGCCGCTTCGGCTTGCTCACATTGAGGCGAATAACAATTGACATAGTAGAAATATTTGATATAATAAATTAAATATATTGTAAAAACAGCTTTTGTCAAATGTTACCACCCCAATATTCATCGGGGTAAATCCTTCGACCCTGAGGGACTCAGGACCGAACGGGCTCCAACACAGAATTTAAGGAAGCACCCCGATAGACATCAGGGTGGTCTTCACTAAGATTTTCGACATTTCCCAAAAATATAAGAGGATAATAAGATGCCGGAACTAAGAAAAGATTTGGTCACGCATAAATGGGTTATAACAGGGACAAAAACCGAAGAAGAATTCATGCAGACGCTTGCCCCGCAAGAAGAAGTATCAAACGGTATGTGCTTTTTTTGCGAGGGAAATGAGGGAAAGACTCTGCCGGAGATTTACTCATTAAGAAAATACGACACCAAACCGAATACAAAGGGCTGGCAGGTAAGGGTCGTCCCTTCAAAGTCCGCTGTATTTAAAATAGAAGGTCCCGAGGGAAAAATCGGGCACGGTATTTACGACCTGATGAACAATATCGGCGCCCACGAGTTGATAATAGAGTCGCCACGGCATATAAAAAATATTTCAGAACTGCCGATAGAAGACATTGTGCGTGTGTTGAAAGTATATCAGTCAAGGATAAATGACCTGGCAAACGACGACCGGCTGAGATATGTACTGATATTTAAAAACCAGAGGCCCAAGTCACCTTACAGATACGGACACACTCATTCTCAACTCGCGGCACTTCCGCTTATCCCGAAAACGGTAAAAGAAGAGCTTATATCTGCCAGAGACTATTTTTCATACAAGGAAAGATGTCTCTACTGCGATGTTATACGCCAGGAACAGAAGGACAAGAGCAGGATTGTCGAGGAAAATTCAGATTACATTTCATTTGTCCCGTTTGCCGCGGGATTCCCGTTTGAAATCCAGATACTGCCCAAAAGCCACAATGCCGACTACAGAAGGGAATCGGAATCATCGCTTAAAAATTTCGCCCAGATTTTAAAATTATCTCTCAATAAAATTTCGGTCGCTCTTAACGATCCGCCGCTTAATTATGTACTACATACCATCCCTTATTTAAGGCCGGTGCTTGGATACTGGGAAACAATTCAAAAGGATTTTCATTGGCATCTTGAAATTAAACCTCAAATAATTGAAATAACCGGTTTTGAACTCGGTTCCGGCTTTCATATACAGCCAATTTTACCGGAAATATGCGCAAAAATACTGAGAGAAGCAAAATAATATCGTCTGAAAAAATGCGTTCAGCCGACAGGGCTGCGGCAGAAAAATATCTTATACCGTCTATTGTCCTGATGGAAAATGCCGGCAGGTGCGTAGCGGAAGAAGTTCTGAAACTTCATCCGAAGAGCGTTGTGATATTCTGCGGCGGAGGAAACAATGGCGGCGACGGGTTTGTGGCGGCAAGGCATATTTTCAACAATGGTGTCAATGTCAGAGTTGTACTGCTTAAGAAGGCAGGAGAATATTCAGGTGATGCGTTACTGAATTTAAAAATAATCAAAAAATTAAAAATTTCCGTGGCAGATTGGAAACCCGGCGGAATAAAGATATGCCGGAATGAACTTGTTGTTGATGCCCTTTTAGGCACCGGAACAAAAGGTGATATACGGTACCCTTATAAGCAGGCCGTTGAAATAATCAATTCATCAAAAAACAAGGTTTTATCGGTAGACATACCGTCGGGCATAGATGCCGATACGGGCTTTAAGCTCGGTGCTGCGGTACAAGCAGATATTACCATTACAATGGCTGCAGTTAAAAAAGGGCTTTTAAAAAATAACGGGAAAAAATGCTCCGGAAAAATAATCGTTGCAGATATAAGTATACCGGAAAAAATATTATGAGAATGAGACACATAATTACAATTCTATTACTGTTTAATTCAGCGCTCGTTTCCGCTTATAATCCGCCTAAACAGTTAAAACTAAAAAATGGAATAAAGGTATTGCTGGACCGAGATGATACTTCCCGTCTGACCGCCGTGCAGATCTGGGTTGATGTCGGAGCTGCTAATGAAGACACTGAAAATGCCGGGATTTCTCATTTTATCGAGCATACTATCTTTAAAGGAACAAAGGAAAAACAGCAGAAGGATATCGCGCCGGCAATTGAAAAAGTCGGGGGAATTATTAACGCCGCAACATCAAAGGATTTTACTTATTTTTTCACAGTTATACCGAGCAGTTATTGTCTTGAAGGAGTTGAGATACTTGCCGATGCGGTTTCAAACCCGGAATTCCCTACGACGGAAATAGAAAAAGAGCGGAATGTAATACTTGAAGAGATAAAAAGAAAGGACGATAACCCTCAATCGGAACTTTTCGACAATTTTTATGAACTGGTTTACGGAACTTCACCGTACGGTTGCAGAACGATCGGCAATGAAAAAACAGTTTCAGGCATAACCAGAGAGGATTTGCTTTTATTTCATAAAAAATATTATACGGCGGACAGGATGCATGTTGTAATTGCCGGAAATTTTGATGAGAAAAAAGTGATGTCTGCGCTTGCGTCGAAACTCGGTAAAATTAATGGCGGCAAAAAGCCGGATAAAAAAGCATTTTTCAGAAAACTTTGCAATATTCCTCCGATAGGAGAAGCAGCATTAAAAATTATCAGAAAAAATGTAGCCCAGACCTATATAATTATGGGGTTTCCGGCGGCAACGGTTAATAATAAAGACCAGTATCAACTTGATTTGATTTCCTATGTTTTCGGTTCGGGCCGGGCGTCACGACTTAATAAAAAATTGGTAGAGGATATGAAACTTGCATACAATATTTCCGCATCCTTCTCGACCCAGAAAGGGCCTGGACTGTTTTATGTGTATGCCGAATGTAAACCGGAAAATGCGGCTACATTGATAAACAATATTAAAATGGAGCTTTTTGAATTTTCGATGTCGGGCGTGTCGGTAGATGAAGTGAAAAGGGCAAAAACACTTTTATTGAGAGATAAACTTCTTGAAAGACAGACCCCAGACGGATGGGCGGAAGAAATTGGGTTTTATTCAGTGCTCGGGGCGGGCGACATTCCTGGACAATACATCAAAAAAATAAAAAAAATAAAACCCCGTCAGCTGCCAGAAACGTTTTTAAAATATTTTGTATTTCCGAATATACCGACGGCGATTGTAATGCCTGAAGATGAGAAACAAAAATGAAAAAACTATTTTTATCGGTTCCCTGCATATTCTTTGTAAGTTTAAGCTGCCTTTATCCTCAGATAAACAGGATAAAGTATGAAAACGGATTTACGCTGGTACATTCAGAAAAAAAAGGATGTGGCATTGTATCTGTTGTTCTATTTTTAAAAGGCGGTTCATTTAACGAAACTGATGAACAGGCAGGCATTACGAACCTTACAGCCCGTCTGCTTCTGAAAGGAACCACAGACCGGGATGCGGCGAAAATTGCGTTTGAAACAGAGTCTCTTGGTGCTTCAATGGGTGCCGGCAGTTCAAATGATTACACTGAAATATCAATGATTGTACCTGCTGAAAATTTTGCTCCTGCCTTCCCGATTTTCTGCGACATTGTAAATAATCCTGCATTCCCGGAAAAAGAATTAGAAAAAGAGAGAGAAAAAGTAATGGCGGCGATAAGATCAAAATCGGACAGGATATTTGATACTGCGTACGATTGTTTCAACGAAACGATTTATGCCGGACATCCCTACCATAAACCGTCGGTCGGCTATGAGGCAACAGTATCTTCCTTAACCTTATCCCAGATAGCGGAAAATTATAGAAAAAATTTCAGGCCTGAAAATATGGTTATGTCGGTGTTTGGAGATATAAGCGAAGAGAATATAAAAGCAATCGTTTTCAGAAATTTCGGCAATATAAAAATATTTGGAACATCTTTAAATACCAATAAGGTAATTGTTTCAACGGATATTAAAAAATCCGCTGCCGCCGCAGGTGCATCGCCTGTTAAAAAAATATTTCAGGGTAAATTCCAGCAGTCATATTACTTCTGCGGCTTTCTTGTTCCGGATGTCGATCAGCAGGAATATCCCGCCTTGAAATTAATAAATGACATAACCGGCGGGGGGATGGGATCTAGAATTTTTGAAAATCTGCGCGAAAAGAGCGGTCTGGTATACGAGGCGGATTCATTTTATCCGAGCAGGTGCTCGACAAGTGCATTCGCAGTATATGCCGGAACATCTAAGGAAAATGTCGAAAAGGTGGAGCAAACGATAAATGAGGAAATGAAAAAACTTCCTTCAGTGACTCAGCAGGAATTAAATGATGCCAGGGAATATTTAAAAGGCACGTATTTAATCGACCACAGGAAAATTGAAAGACAGGCATGGTATCTGGGCTGGTGGGAGACAATGGGTAAGGGTTTTGAATATGACAGCGGGTATGTTGAGGCAATTGATGCCGTAACAGTTCCTGATATAAAAAATGTTTGCGAAAAGTACTTGATACCTCAAAAAATGACAGGGGTTATTATAAAATAACCTTTATGACGATAAACAAATGATGACCGTACGGAAAAAGGCACAGTTCTTTAACCTATTAAGTATAATTTCCCGTCCGTGAGTCATCTGGCAGGTGTTGGGCAGATGACTTGTCCGTGGGATCCTACAAGGCATAATATATGGAAACAATAAAGCAGTTCGTTAGTTTTTTTTTGCATATTGACAAGTATCTCGGTTTGATTATACAAAATTACGGCTTGTGGACATACGGGATACTTTTTTCGATAATATTCTGCGAGACCGGCTTTGTAGTCACTCCGTTCTTACCTGGAGACTCCCTGCTTTTTGTGGCAGGTACTTTTTCTGCGACGGGGGCGCTTGATTTGCGGATATTATTTTTTTTGCTTATTCTCGCAGCTGTGGCAGGCGATAATCTCAATTACTGGATAGGAAGATACACCGGTCCAAAAGTTTTCAAATATGAAAACTCAAAATTTTTTAAAAAAGAACACCTTGATAAGACGCATAAATTTTATGAGAAATACGGCACCAAAGCGATAATAATAGCGAGGTTTATACCAATAATCCGGACATTTACACCGTTTATCGCTGGCATCGGCTCAATGACATATATCAAATTTTTAATTTATGATATTTTTGGGGGAGTCCTTTGGATTTCCTTTTTTGTGTTTGGTGGCTATTACTTCGGCAATATACCTGTGGTAAAAAGAAACTTTATATTTGTTATTCTCGCAATAATACTTATTTCAATGATGCCCGCTGTTTTTGAATTATTAAAACACCGCAAAATTGCAGAAAAACACGGCAATCCGGAAACTTAATAATAAAATCGATGAAATATACTGCTCAAAATATCCTGAAGCCGAATCTTCTTAAATTTTTTTTTGGAATATTTTTAATATTATTCGGCTGCAGGCATCAGAAAGAAATTCCGTATGCCGGTAACGAAAAAGACGGAGATTATTACATTGATGCATCTATAGGCGATGCTTCTTATCTTAATCCAATACTCGCTTCAGATTCTGCGTCGGGAGACATTGTAAATTATGTTTTCAACGGGCTTGTGAAATATGACAAAAATCTTAATATCATCGGCGATCTGGCGCAATCATGGACAGTTTCAAAAGGAGGGAGGGAGATTGTTTTTGAACTGAGAAAAAATGTAAAATGGCATGACGGTAAACCCTTCACCGCCGATGATGTAAAATTCACATACCAGAAACTTATCGACCCTAATGTGAAAACGCCGTATTCGTCTGATTATGATTTGGTGGATAAGTTTGAAGTGCTCAATCCGTACTGTATAAAAATCACATACAAAAAACCTTTTTCCCCCGGCTTAATATCATGGGCAATGGGCATAATACCCGAGCATATTTTTAACACGGCATCCGGCGGTAAAAAGGCGGATTTCAATACCCATCCGGCTAACAGGAAGCCCGTGGGCACGGGACAGTATAAATTCGTTGAATGGAAGACC
>Ga0315268_10007117_pt1 | contig 11810 bp, 11 predicted proteins | sample C1_top_MG_FD_204535 | JGI IMG/M metagenome (GOLD analysis project Ga0315268, IMG submission 204535) | Sediment microbial communities from Yellowstone Lake, YNP, Wyoming, USA - C1_top | ecosystem: Environmental > Aquatic > Freshwater > Lake > Sediment | place: USA: Wyoming | collected 2017-08-01 | reverse complement strand
CCGCAGGCAAGAGAACCGACTTCTCCCACCCCGTCGGGATTTTCAATTACCCCGACATTTCTGGGATTTAAAAAATGATCTTTAACTTTGGCCGTATATTCCCACATGGTATCCTCCTGTTTATATGCAATCTGAAGCCATTGCTTAATACCTCAGTCCGGGCTCAATAAGTTTCAGGTTCCAGCTTTCGGTATTCCAGTTTCACTTATTTGTTATATTAATCATTTAATTGAAAAAAATAAAGCCGAAAATTAAAATATAAGTTCCTTCTCCCAATTTCTCGTTTCATCCGGTGTTTCAATTAATCTGTTCATTTTTGTTGCGAAACAGCAGGGCATCGTTTATATTTTTTACGGATTGGTCGTAGATAAAGTGAGGTAAAGAGTATGAGCGATAAACTGACAAAAGAAAAGGAACTTTCCGGCAACAAACAGCCGGAAAGCCAGGGGCCTGGCCCGGAAACTGTCAAGCAGGTGATTTTAAACCTGTTGCTTATCGGCATCGGGAGCGCGCTCGTTGCTGTTGCAATAAACGGCATCCTTATCCCGCACCGGTTCGTAAGCGGCGGACTGGTCGGCCTTGCTCTCGGTTTTCATTACATTTTCCCGTCATTATCGGTGGGCTGGCTCTATTTATTAATGAATATACCTCTTTTTGCCCTCGGATGGAAGTTCGTGGGCCGGAGATTCTTTTATTACAGTGTGCCCGGAATGGTTATTTTTTCCGCTGCGGTTGCATTTGTAAAGATTCCGCTGCCGGTTCAGGATAAGATACTGAGCGCTCTCTTTGCAGGGATAATTACCGGGATAGGTTCCGGAATAATATTGAAATCAAAAGGATCGGCAGGAGGATCCGATATACTTTCCGTGATACTTCTCAACCGCTTTTCCGTTCGCGTTGGCAACACGATTCTTTCTTTTAATGTAATTGTTCTTGCCGCGGCATCTGTTTTGTTCTCGCTTGATTCCGCCCTTTACACACTGGTTTACATGTATGTTTCAACAAGGATGGTGGAGCTAGTTTTAACCGGGCTCAGTCAGAGAAAGGCCATGATTATCATATCTCCGAAGTGGGAGGAGATATCCCGGAAAATTCTCGAAGAGATCGTGCGGGGAGTTACCTTCATCAAAGGGCAGGGCGCCTATTCAGGGCAGGATGAAAATATCCTGTATACGGTTGTCACATTCAGGGAACTTCCACGCGTAAAGGAGATAATCCGGGAAGCGGACCCCGGCGCCTTTGTTGTTGTGCATGAAACGCTTGAGGTTATGGGACATCGTATAGGCAATCAGCCCCACTGGTGACGGGATTTTATAGTTATTATGAAGGTATCAAGTTTGACGGTTTCGTAAAAAATCATAATTCAGACGGCAAAGTAAAAAGCTCATTATGCAAGGCGCGCGAATCTTGAGGAATGCAGCGTACATATTGGTACGCTGCAATGACGAAAGATGAAGCGCAACACAGCAGAATGACTTTTTGCGAAGCCGGCAAGGGAGGATTTAATATGTCAGACATAATGCAGGTTATAAGTAACAGAGACCGCAATGAAAAAGAATTTCACCAGGCAGTCGGCGAAGTCATGGAATCGGTCATGCCGGTTCTGGAGCGCAATCCCGTCTACAGAAAAGCAAAGATTTTGGAAAGGCTTGTAGAACCGGAAAGGGTGATAATGTTCAGGGTGCCCTGGCTTGATGATAAGGGCGATATCCATGTTAACAGGGGATACCGGATCCAGATGAACAGTGCGATAGGTCCGTATAAGGGAGGCTTTCGTTTTCATCCGTCGGTAAACTTAAGCATTCTAAAGTTTCTTGCTTTCGAGCAGGTATTCAAGAATGCCCTGACAACCCTTCCGATGGGAGGAGGAAAAGGAGGCTCCGATTTTGATCCCAAGGGAAAATCGGACAACGAGGTTATGCGGTTTTGCCAGAGCTTCATGAGCGAGATTTTCCGTTATATCGGACCCGATACGGATGTTCCGGCCGGAGATATAGGTGTGGGCGCACGGGAAATCGGTTATCTTTTCGGCATGTATAAAAAATTAAAAAATGAATTTTCCGGAGTATTGACGGGCAAGAGCCTCAACTGGGGAGGAAGCCTCATAAGGCCTGAAGCTACAGGGTATGGTTCCGTTTATTTTGCAGCGAACATGCTTGCAACCGGAAACAAAACGCTTGAGGGAAAAGTCTGCCTCGTATCCGGTTCCGGGAACGTGGCCCAGTATACGGTTGAAAAGCTTATCGAGTTCGGGGCAAAAGTCGTGACCATTTCCGATTCATCAGGATATATTTACGATGAAGAAGGTATTACGAAAGAAAAACTTGCCTATGTTAAAACCCTGAAAAACATAAAAAGAGGGCGCATAAGCGAATACGCGCAGAAATATCCCGCGGCCGTCTATACTCCCGTCGATCCGGCTCTCGATTATAACCCCTTGTGGAATCACAGGGCCGACTGCGCCTTTCCGAGCGCGACTCAGAACGAGATAAACGGAAAGGATGCGCAGAATCTTTTGAATAACGGAGTCTGCCTTGTTAGCGAAGGGGCCAATATGCCAACGTCGCCAGAGGGTGTTGAGATTTTTATAGACAGAAAAATCCTGTACGGGCCGGGTAAAGCGGCGAATGCCGGCGGCGTGTCGGTTTCCGGGCTCGAAATGACACAGAACAGCATGCGCCTTGCGTGGTCGAGGGAAGAGGTGGATGCGCGTCTTAAAACAATCATGGCAAACATTCACAGGACGGCGCTGAATGCGGCGGAACAGTACGGTACTCCGGGAAATTACGTTAATGGGGCGAATATCGCAGGATTTGTGAAGGTTGTGGATTCTATGCTTGATCAGGGGCTTGTGTAAAAGGTTTATATGGCTGGCTTTTTTTCCGGACATGATTTTGAGCCAAACAGGATAGAACTTTTATTCAGGAAGGCTGAAAATAAAAAGGGCTTCATAAATCTTGCCGGGAGCAATCCTACTTATGAGGGCCTGATCTTTCCTCCCGGTATTTTAAAAAAGGCTGCTGAACCATACTGGAGCAAACGGCGTTATAGTCCTGATCCGAGGGGACTTTCTTCTGCAAGATCGGCTATATCCGATTATTACGGAAGGCGCGCGCCTTCCTTTCAAATCATGCCGGATGATATCTTTGTCACAGCAAGCACGAGCGAATCTTACGGCCTGCTTTTCGCCCTTCTGGCAGACCCAGGCGATAATTTTCTTGCCCCGAAAGTAAGCTATCCTCTCTTTGAGCATCTTGCCGCTATCCATCATGTCAAATTGCGCACTTACGATATGGATGAAGATGACGAATGGAGCATCAGGGAAAGCAGCATTATTTCGGAAGCGGACGAAAGAACAAGAGCGATCATAATTGTTTCGCCGCACAACCCGACCGGCATGGTCGTAAAAGGAGCTATCCAGGCGCTTGACAGGCTCGGTCTTCCGGTAATATGCGATGAAGTATTTGCCGGATTTCCTTATGGAGTTTCAGATATCCCTCCGCTTGGAGCGCTGCACAGGAAACTGCCTGTTTTTCATTTAAACGGCATTTCGAAAATGTTCGGACTTCCCGATTTGAAACTAGGGTGGATTGCAATAAGCGGTACCGGTGTCAGGGACTATGAAAAAAGACTTGAGCTATTAAACGATACATATCTTGGGGCAAATCATCTTGTCCAGTCTATGCTTCCCGCGATATTTGACGAAGGAACCGGTTTTGTCGAGCATATGCGCACACGCGTTCAAACCGGTATCGATTGCGCGCTTCTACTTCTTTCCAAAAACAGGCGCATTAAGGTATCCCGGCCTGACGGAGGATATTATCTCTTCCCAAAGATAGATACTATGGAAGATGAAGAGGAGCTTGTCCTTCGTCTTTTAAAAAACTGCGGGGTGCTTGTGCACCCCGGTTATTATTATGACTGCGACGAAGGAACCCATATCATGATTTCATGCCTCACGGAAACCGGGAAGCTCTCCGAAGGGCTGAAAAGAATCGTTCCTGTAATTTAAGGCCGGCATGCCGGCCAACACCTCTGATCCTGCTATCCCTTTTTATCTTCACGCTCTCTTGTTACACAGTAGATCCCTTTCCCCTCGAGCGCCGGCATGAAACAGAGATTATCCGATTTGCATTCGGCCCTGCGCCGGTCCCCGGATTTCCACCGGGAGATCAGGCCAGGTTCTCTTATAAGTGGCCTGCTCATCGAGATGTAATCCGCTGTTCCTTCTCCGATAAGCTCTTCTGCAACTTCAAAAGACCTGTTTCCGCCGACAAGAATAAGAGGTATTTTGATCTGCTTTTTAAAGGTGCGCAGCTCTTCCTTGAAATAAGCTTCTTTATCGGGAGAATTGATGCCGAAACGGCTTGGAGATAATTTCCCGCCGGTGAGAAGACCACCGCTTAGCTCTATCGCATCAATGCCCGCGCCGGAAAGAAGCTTTGCTGCGGCAATGGAATCTTCGAGGCCTAGGCCGTTTTCCGTAAAATCGAGGCAGTTCATTTTTATCAGTACAGGGTAATCATTGCCGACCGCGTTTCGTATTGCTTTTATAATTTCGACATGAATTCTTGCCCGGTTCTTTATGGTTCCGCCATAGTTGTCGGAGCGCCTGTTGAATGCCGGGGAGAGGAACTGGCTTAAAAGATAGCCATGGGCGGAATGTATCTGAACCCCGTCAAAGCCTGCTGATTTAGCCCTGCGGGCGGCTTCGGCAAAAGCTGCTGTGAGTTCTTTGATATCTTGAACGGTTACCTCTTTCCGGGGTGTTTTGGCAAGACCTTCATAATTTGAGACAACGAGCGGGGTCTGTCCGGTCAGCTTTTCAGCGGCAAAATGGCCGGCATGGGCAAGCTGCATGACAATTCTGCCACCTTCTTCATGAACAGCGGCCGCCATCTGCTTTAGTCCCGGAATCAGTTCGTCTTGGTAGACTCCAATCTGCCAGGGGGATGCCTGGCCGTCTGTCCGGACATAAGCATGACTGCTGATTATGAGCCCCACGCCGCCCTTTGCGAGGGCTCTCATTGTTTCGATCAGTTTCGGGGTAACCGCGCCTTCGGGGGAAGCCATACCTTCCCAGGTTGCGGACCGGACGAACCGGTTTGTCAGTTTCATGCCATTTATTTCACTGCTTTCAAACAATTTGTTCATGGTTTTTTCCCTCCGGTAATTTAATATCTTTTGATAATGTCACTCATGTTTTTTTAGTTTTGTAATTTACGACAAAAAGGCTTGCGATGATAAGAGCTGTGCCTGCGAGCAGTTGCCATGAAAGACGTTCACTGAGGAAGAGTACGCCGAAAAAAACTCCGCCAACGGGAAAGATGTATGTTACGAGTGATGTACGCGTGGGACCGATCTCATGCAGGAGATAATAAAACATGAGCATGGCGAAGCCCGAGCCGAATATGCCAAGCCAAAGCACGGCGACCCATGTGATCGGAAGGGCAGGGACCAATAATGGTTTATCCGAAATTGGGATGATGATCCACATGAAGAAGGTGGCGGTGATCAGGGGAAGCGCGTTGCGTGACATGCCTTGCACGTGTGCGGTTACTTTGCGTGTGAAGACAGCACTGCCCGCATAGAAGAGAGATGCGAGTACGACTGCAAGTTGACCGATGACGTTGCTGTGTTTGCTGTCGAGCAGATCTTTGCTGAAAAGAATCAGGATGCCTATGAAGCCGATGAGCAAGCCGGCCACTTTTTGAGGAGTCATTTTGTCGTCGTGAAGCCAGAAGTGTGCAATGACGATTGTAAATAGTGGAACTGTGGCATTGAGAACAGACGCGACGGCTGAGTCGATGGTTTGCTCGCCCCATGCGATGAAGAAGATGGGAATGGCGAGGCTGGTTGGCCCGATGATGGCAAAGTTTGCCAGGGTCTTTATATCAGTCGGCCATTCTGATTTTTGATAGAGTGCAACGGCGCCTGCTGTTAGTGCGCCAAATAACACCCGAAAGGCAACCAGCGATGTGGGTCCGATTTCCTGCACGCCGATTTTGATCCAGAGGAAGGATGAACTCCAGATGAGACCGAGGGTGATGAAGACGATCCAGTGTTTTGTTTTCAATTTGCTCCTTGTTCAAGTTCTTAAACACAAAGGATACGACGTACTCAAAGGTTTAAATTTCTTGAGGTGAAACAGCTATCACAGTTTGAATCATGAGGCAAGGCAAAGGAGACTATGTTCCGGTTCTCTTGCTTTCATCCGGTTGTTGTGCTTATAATTCAAATATGAGGTATTTACAGGAAGAACAGGTGAAGGGCAGGGGTATAATCACGAGAGTGTATCCGGAGACAAAACGCTGCGGAAAGCTTCCCGAAGGCAAGTTTAAAGCAATGAGAATATTTTTTCGTTTACAGGGGAGTTAGAAACTTCAGAAGTAAAGGGCATCCCGACTCCACTCCCCAGGTTAAAAACCGTTAATAAACAGCCAACAAAGACAACAAATTATTCCAATACTATGAAACGATCAATTATAAAAAGCACCGGCAGGTATGTACCAGATAGACATGTCACAAACGAAGAGTTAGCCGGATTGATGGACACATCAAATGAATGGATTGTTCAACGCACAGGTATCGAAGCCAGGTACTGGGTCAGGGAGGGTGAGGATATCGGGACCTCGGATCTTGCTTATGAGGCTTCAATTATAGCATTGGAAAGAGCGGGCTGGAATCCGGAGGACCTGGATTTAATTGTATTTGCAACCATGACACCCGACGTGAACGTGCCTGGTTCGGGGGCCTTTCTGCAAAACCGGCTGGGTGATAAAAACGTACCCGCTCTCGATATCCGTCAGCAATGCACCGGGTTTCTGCATGGACTGGAGATCTGCGATGCTTATATCAGGAGCGAAAAGGCACAGAAGATCCTTTTGGTAGGGGCTGAAGTCCAAAGCCGGTACATAGAATTGACAACAGAAAACCGTGATACAGCGGTGATTTTTGCCGATGGCGCCGGTGCTGTTTGCATTGAAGCTGTTGAAACCAGTGAAGACGTTGGAATCATAACATCGATTCTCCATGCTGATGGAAAATATTCCGGAGCATTGCGTGTCGGATTACCTGCCCGAAAATCCGGACAGGCAATTAGTCCAACCGTAATAAAAAACAAAGAGCATTTTCCTTATATGGATGGGAAGGCCGTATTCAAACTTGCTGTGACCCGCCTGCCAAAGGTAACAGAGGAGCTGCTGGCAAAAGCAAACATGAAAATTGAAGACCTGAATATGATTATTCCCCATCAGGCAAATTTGAGAATAAACGAAGCTTTCAGGGAACGGATGAATATCCCGGAAGAAAAAATGTATAACAATATTCAACGATATGGGAATACAACTGCGGCAACCATTCCTATTGCACTTGACGAACTTATGGAAAAAAACATGCTGAAACCAAAGGACACCATCCTGTTCATCGGCTTAGGAGCTGGATTGACCTGGGGTGGTGTGATCTATAAGTTACTATAGCCGCTTTTCCTAATGATGGCCCAGAGTACCCAGTTTTGTAAATGTTTGGCTCTCCGACTCTCTATTTTAGTGCCAAGCTGTTCTTCAGTGCCATGTCCACCTTTTCCATGATCTCATCGGAATGAACGGCGATTTTCAACACTGTCAACCGCCTATTATCAATGGTGCGGATCTGCAATAGATTAACAATTGAATGTTTTTTCAGACCGGCATCCCTGCCAACAGGCCCGTAGATCGGATAAGTTGCTCATTTTTCGGAATATTTAGTGATGGCGGCGACGATGGTCGCAGGCGAGTACAGATTACCGATATCGTTTTGAATGATCAACACCGGCCGGGTTTTTCCGGTTTCACTCCCCACCATCGGATCGAGGGCCACATAATAGATTTCTCCTCTTTTAATATTATGGTCTACAATCTGAGTCGTTTTGCATTGTTTTAAATCAATCAGTCGCTGAACATGTTGAGGAAATTAACCGCATTAATAATTCCTCCCTCGATTTTAACATCACCCTTTGCGAGCGCGACGGCCGGATTGGACAGTTTTGCCGCAATCTCTTTCCATGTGTTTGAATTAACCGTTATGGTTATGTCGGCTTTTTGCATGAAAACAGGTTCAATTACAGCGACTCCACGGCGGACATGCACTGTATAAGTTTCTTTTGTATCCGGGAAGTAGAAGCTGGCCGTCTTATCGATTTCGGCGCTCTTCTCCGGGTTTAATTTTACGCTCATACCGTTAAATATTGCCGCAAGCGGAATTCTGTGCGCAAGTTCTTTGTCGATTTTAGCCTTTGTGAGCTTCAGATTTCCCTCAGCCTCATTAGCCTGCGACAGATAATAATTCCTGGCATTGGCATTCCCCTGCAAAAGGCCGAGCTTGCGAAGGGATGAAGCCTTCAAATCAAGGGCCTCGCGCATATCCGGCTCAAGCACAAGGAGTATGTCCGTAAGCTCTAGAACCCACTGGTGGTCACCCCCATCGCCCGCTTTTCTTGCATGCTCAAGGAGAGCCTTTTTTCCGCCTGCAAGTCCTGCAAATCGCTCCGCGCGCTCTTTTAACGGGAGAGGATTTAAATCGGTTGAATTGCCACTGAACCACCCGAGATATCCGTTATAGATATTTCTAACCGACCATGCGACAGTCCCGTAATATTCGCGCAGATACGGTTTATCTGCAAGAGGCTGTGGCAGTTTAACAGTTTCCACAAGCCCATCCGGGGTAAGCCCTCTGTTGATGCCCCGTATCGTCTGGTCGTGGACGAACTGTATTGCATCCCTGTAGTCTGTCAGTGTTTCGTATATTTTGTCTGCGCCGGATATCGGGCGCGAATGACAGGGTACGAGATATTCGGCGTCAAGCGACCGCATCTTGTCGAGGCTACGCACCCATGCAAGCACATCCCGGTATCTGGTTCCCCGGATTGTATAAAGATTCGGAAAGGACTTGTAAAAATTATCGGCTGCAATGAGGACCTTTTTATCCGGAATCCAGACCACAATCTGATCATCGGTTTCACCCGGAGCATGTATGAGTTCAAGATTGATGCCTGCGATGTTTACTTTAAGAATATCACCTGAAAAGGTCCTGTCCGGCCTTATGTATGACATGGTTGTTCTGTCATTAAATTTAAGGAACGGGCCGATACCGCAGTTTTCCAGTTCCCCATTTTTTAAAAAAGTCCCAAACATGCGCATTGCCCGCTTATATGTTATTTCCTGCGTAACCGTGGTAACCCGGTCGAGTTCTTCCAGGGTCTTTTCATGGGAATAGACGTCGACTTTTTTATTCCCCGCAAAAACAGAAGCGCCGAAGACATGATCGGCATGATAGTGGGTGTAGATAAGCGCTTTAAGCGGTTTTGAAGTGATTTTATCAAAAGCCTTTTTTACAGGCATGGCCGCCTCAACGCTTTCCATGACATCAACCACTATAACTCCGTCTTTACCTTCAATCAGTATTGAGTTGGCGAGACCATATCCGATTGCAGTATAGACACCGTCTGTTACTTTAATAATATCCTGTCTGAATTCTGACGTATGCTCAGCCAGCTCTTTGTTTTTAACTCCGGCATCGGTTACCGGTTTTTCTCTTGAGCAACCCGAGACCATCAATATGCAGGTTGACATAGATATCAGAATAAAATCTCTCGCGACTTCTTTCAATATTGTACTTTTCATTGAAAAAATCTCCTCGGATTTTTTTAAAGAGTTAAGTCTATATCTGAAAACACGGAGTGCTTTGAAGCAGGAAATTTGCCGAAGCAGGCATTACGGGATCTGCTTTAATCTTCCTATTGAAAGAGAGTGAAGCGGGATCAGAATGTCGGCGATGCTTTTTATTTTCTGGGCCGAATCATATGCTTTTATGGCATCTATATGAACACCGGGGCAGATTGCCGCTCCTTTTTCAGGGAAATTCTTTTCATTGCAGCAAAAACCGGTAATGACTGCTTTCCCTTTTGAAGTGTTTATGGAAACCGACTGCCCGCCTATGGAATGACCCGGTGAAAAAAGCACCTCTATTCCATCCTCTATCACGGCATCACCTTCGATTTCAACTACATTAACTCCGTCAAGAACATCCGGGTAATACCTGTGATCTATAGGATGGGGGTTTTTAAGAAACTCAAGCTCGGCTTTTTGCGCGTAGACCACGGCGTTTGCGCATTTATAATCATTCTCGCAGTGGTCGTTGTGAAGATGAGTATGGATTATCAGATCGATATCTTCGGGTTTAAGATCAAAAGAGGCAAGCGCATCCTCAAATTCAAGAACTTTGAACCCGCATTTCTTTTCTATTTCCTCCGATACGACAAACTGTTCAAGGCCTGTGTCCACAAGGATCTTTTTATCCCCGCCTTTTATATAAAACATGTAGACGGGAAGAATTATTCTTTTACCGTAATCGCGCAGATATGTCATTATACCCTGGTCGGTTTCATTTATCCCGACCGCAACCGGATGTATCGTATATTCCCGCATTGTCAACCTCTGGTTCGTCATTCGTACATAGAATATCGCACATCAAGATTCAATATTTGATATTTTATTCCTTGCTTCTTGAACCCTTGAATCCTCGGCCCCTTGTCTTTCACGTTTTTCTCTTATCGTTGAAAATATGGTTTGAAATAACCACCTTCTGGATTTCGGAAGTTCCTTCATAAATGGTGAAAACACGGGCATCCCTGTAAAAGCGCTCGACAGGATATTCCTTGATGAAACCGTATCCGCCGTGCATCTGGAGCGCTTTCCCTGTGATGCGGTTTACCATTTCCGATGCGAACAGTTTTGCCATGGATGCCTGAAGGGTAAACTTTTCACCCCTGTCTTTCATGGCGGCAGCCGAAAGCATCAACTGACGAGCGGCCTCGATCTCGGTTGCCATTTCGGCGGCCATCCAGCGGAGTCCCTGGAACTTTGATATAAGCTGGCCGAACTGTTCACGCTCGGTCGCATATTTTACAGCCGCGTCAAGAGCCGCCTGGGCAACGCCGACAGACTGTGCCGCAATTCCAATCCGGCCGCAGTCCAAAGCAGTCATGGCGATTTTAAATCCGTCCCCCTCGTTTCCGAGAAGATCCTTCTTATGAATTCTGCAATTATCAAAAATAAGGTCGGTGGTATCGGAAGCACGAAGCCCCATTTTGTCTTCCGTCTTGCCTACGATAAATCCGGGAGTTCCTCTTGCAACGAGGAAGGCGCTTATTCCCTTGTGTTTTCTGGAAGGGTCGGTATTTGCCGTGACGATGGTAAGCCCCGCATTTTTCCCGGTGGTGATAAACCTCTTGGTTCCGTTTAATACATAGTAATCACCGTCTTTAACCGCCGATGTTTTCTGGCTAACTGGATCGGAGCCGGCCTGGGGTTCGGTCAAGGCAAAAGCGCCTATTATTTCTCCTGATGCAAGGGGTTTCAGATGACGCTCTTTCTGGTCATCAGTCCCGTAACGGTATATGCTTTCGCAGACTATTGAGTTATGAACCGACATCACGACAGCCGTCGAAGCGCACGAATATGCAATTTCTGAAAGCGCAAGAACATAACTCACGGTATCGGTGCCGGCTCCTCCGTACTCAGGCGGAATCATCATGCCCATCAGGCCGAGCTCGGACATCTTTTCAAAGTTATCGGATGGAAACTCCTTTGTTTCATCCCGTTTCATGGCAGTAGCAGCCACAATCTTCCTCGAAAACTCCCTGACCATATCCCGGATCATGATCTGTTCATCGGTAAGATAGTATGACATCTTTTACTCCTTTTATAAATCGTACATCGAAGTTCGTACATCGAATATCGAAGACAGGACATCGAATATCGTACATCGAATAT
>Ga0315268_10007116_pt1 | contig 11811 bp, 5 predicted proteins | sample C1_top_MG_FD_204535 | JGI IMG/M metagenome (GOLD analysis project Ga0315268, IMG submission 204535) | Sediment microbial communities from Yellowstone Lake, YNP, Wyoming, USA - C1_top | ecosystem: Environmental > Aquatic > Freshwater > Lake > Sediment | place: USA: Wyoming | collected 2017-08-01 | reverse complement strand
CGGCGTGAACTAGAACGGTCGGGTGTCTTGCCCACATACATGCCGAACGAGATGCCGGTTCCAGCCAGCAGGGAGGGCAAGCGGCCGAGCTGGTCCTCCGCAAGCGCGTTCATCGGATAGACGATGACAGCGCTGATGCCGGACGGCACATCGGCGTCTCTCAGCTCCAGGCACTTGCTCACGATCGGGTAGAGAAAGCACTCGGTCTTGCCCGAGCCGGTGCCCGTCGAGACGAGCGTCGTCCGGCCATCGCGGATGGCGCGGATCGCGTCTTCTTGATGGCCGTAGACGTGGGTGATCTCCGCCGGGATGCGCTGTCGCATGTGTGGGTACCAGCACACAGGCGACCGGGGTGGCGACCACAGTTGAACCTGCATCCATCGGCCAGCGAGCCGATGCGCAGCGTTTGCAGGGAACAGCCATAACCAGTCATCACAGAACTTCACGCAGCCGCCGCGCGATCGGGTGGCTTGCGACGTCCGCTCTCGACGCTCCATCAGCAAAAAGCTTCCGCACGAAGTAGGACCCCCACTCGTGCTTCGCGGTTCTCATGTCACCGCGGATTTTCGGAAGCCTCCTCGGTGGTGGGCGAAGGGATCGAGCTGCCCGGATCGCAGGCTGAAGCAGCTCGATCTCGGGGCGACGCACGCTTGGATCAGTCCACCGGGTTGGCCAGCCAGCAACCCGAGCTCCTTGAACACCGAGGGCGCGCCGGACCGCGGGTTCCGACACCGTGAGCAATCCTTCGAAGTCGGGCACCATGCATACTGCAAGAATCGCGTGCCGCATTATTCTTGGAAGCGATGCGCGTGCCCCTGGAATGGCCCGTTGCTGAAGGTCAGCATCCTTTCTTGCGGCCCACTCTCTCCATTGGGGTGGCAAGTTAGGGCTCATACCGAGAAGCCGGTAGAGCTCCACTGTCTCATTCCATCGGCAAGCCGACGGCGAGATGCCGGCCCACGCAGGAAACAGATCCCACGCGACCACTGCGGCATCAAAGGGTTCGGCTTTCAGCTTTCTTGCGATCAAGGCGTCAAGCGGCTCACCCGCACCGCTCATCGGTGGGTTGCGCGGGTCCATCGCCAAGAGATGCTTCTTGCTAATCGGATGAACCGCATCGATTTGCCGTAAGCCAAGCGATGCAACGAGGTCCTGCTTCCAAATCCTCTCGAAATAGTCGATTGTACCCCGAGCGCCGGTGCTTCCCTCGGCAAAGAGCGCGACCTTGAAAGATGCCATCTACTTGGTTTCCTGCACGTAGCGAGTGCCCGCAGGCACCTGGCTGGCGTAGGCTTTGATGGCGTCCCGGTCGGCGAAGGTTTCATAGCGGGTTTCGCCCTGGACTCTGCGAACTTGGACGATCGACGCCATATCGACGTGGTCGAGGAGCCAAGGCGAATGAGTCGTCACGATCACCTGTACGCCGGCGTCTGCTGCCGACTGTAAGTGCCCCAGCAGCGTCACAACCGCCCACGGATCGAGACCATTCTCCACTTCTTCAATGCACAGGAGCGTGGGCTGCGGACGTCGGCTCAATAGCGCAAAGATTGCGGTCAAACGCCGCGTACCTTCCGACAACATCCACGCCGGAATCGGGAACTTGGACCGACCGTATCTGCCCCGGTAGGGCATCTTCTCGTCGAGACTGTAGTGAACGCGCTCGTTGCGGCCAGCGCTGGGCTTAGAAACCGACACGTCCTCGATGTCCGGCAAGACGGATTGGACCGCTTTGATCAGCGTCTCGCGTTGCGTCTCATCTAGCTCATTGAGAAGGGCAGGGAGATTCTGCCCCTCTTCGTCGAGAAGAGGTTCCCATGACGCTCGCCGGGCGAGGGAACCTGCTGCGAGGCGACTTGGACTGAGGCGCAGGAAGACCGCCCGCTGCCAGTAGTCGCGGACGGGCTTGGTGGCAGGGTCATCCGCTCGCCAGAGCGCGAGCCGATCTGTGGATTCCGGACCCTCGATCAATACTTCCCTAGCCCTTCCACTTCCCCGCCAAAGCGTTTCCATTGTCAGACGAGGCGTGAGACCGTCTTGGTCCTCTTCGACGCGGACCCGGTACTTCAATCTATCTTGATCGGACTCTCCCCATTCCAGGTGCAGCTCAAAGAACAACGGCGACTTTCGTGACCGGAGATTGACGAGGTCATGCACGCCGAAGTACCGCGTGCACGCAGCAATGGCATCACGGCGCAGGGTCGAATCAATCCACTGCAGCGCTTCAATCAGCGTACTCTTGCCCGACCCGTTACGGCCGACAAGCACGGTGAATGGCATCAAGGCGACCCCACCCGGTTTGAAGGCCGCTTTGAAACGCTCCATCTCGATCATCACCAACCGCAGGGTTGGCGGTTGAACATCGGCCGTGTCGGGTGGCGTTCGCTTCGTTTGTCGTTCCCCGTTCTTCATTCGTCACTCCTCATTCCTATCTCACTCGAATAGCTTCCCTTGCTTCTCAACTCGACTGGACGCCGGCGCGAACACTGATCTTGCCGCCGACCTCTCCCCTCGCTTCTCGGCCTCGATTTCATCCAGCAGCTGCCGGTAGCCCGCCTCGCCGAGCAAGTTGCGGGCGTGAAGGTGGCACTCGCGCCAGGATTCCTCGGCGCTCTGGGCGAGCTGCCAGTCGTAGAAGCGGGGGCCAAGCCGGCTGGCAACGGGTTGCGGTTCCTTCGCGCGCTCGTCGTGGCCGAGGCCGTAGTCGGCGAGGCGCAGGGTTTCGGGCAGCATCCAGCCTTCGCCGTCGTTCTGCGCGAGGAAAGCCTCGCTGCCCTTGTCGCGGTCACCGCCGCAGGCGCGGATCTTCTCTTGGAGGTCGTGGAAGGCGACGAGCGTCAGGACCGTATGGCGCAGCTCGGGATCCTTGTCCTTCTCGACGCGCCAGAAGCCTTTGGGATCAAGGGGTCGCGAGATTGGCCCACACCAATCACAATCTCGTAGGAGGTGCAGCCCATCGTCTTCGCTGAGACTCGCCTCGGCAAGTGCAACCGCATCGACGGCGGCCCTCTCACGCACTCGCTCGTGCGGTGTGACCGCCCACCACCGCCTCCACGGAGACGTCCGCGGATCTCCTCTCGTGATGCGAATCCACTCCGGCGAGAAAAGCTGCGATGGGAAGCTAAGACTAGTGCATGCTTGGATAAGGGGGGACGATCCCGATTTCTCAGACAACGGTGCTTCGTCAATCACGAAGTAGTTGAGATTTACTCCGGTCAATTTCATCCGAATTACGTAGTCGAAGACAAAGGTCACCATTCGCTGCAGTAGGCCAAGCAAACGCTGCGTGCCCCCGTCGACGCGGAGAGTCGCCACGGAGTTTCCGGAGGGAAGATCTGGAAGAATCGAGCAGTACATGCTTCGCATGTTCGTTCCAGACCCCACGGCAAGGAAACCGAGCTTCGGTCTACCCGAACTCTCAGAGCCCGCGTATGCACCGACAGCCATCAGGTACTGCGGCTCGAGTCCCTTTGATTGCCACGGGATGACGCGCCACTCGGCTTTTCTGCCCTTTCCGCTGACCCAGCCCTTCTCACTGAAGTCGAACAGGCTGACCATCCGTCCTTCATACAGCGGCAACGCCACATCCTCGACGCGCTCCTCTCTCATCCACGCATCTGCCGCGCGCGAGAGGATGATGCCCGTTGGGACGTCCGCGCGGGGGATGGGCAGTGTGTCGTAGGGCGGCTGGGCGCAGCAACGTTCGCCGGCGGGGAGCGGATTCACACCCAGCTCGGCCCAGAGCTCGGCGATGGGGCGCCAGTCGCCCTTCAGCCACCGGCTGTACTCGTCGGGATGGTAGCCGTCGGCCTCCCACTTCGGGCGCGGGGGGAAGAGCTTGGAGTCGTTGGTCATGTCGAACTCCCTGGCGTACTTGATGCCCCAGCCATTGGGGCCATCATCGCCGAGGAGCACGGAGTTCGCGTAGATCTTCTCGAGGATCTCGAGGATGGCCTTCGAGCGCGGGCTGAAGCGCTCGACCTGCGCGCGAGTGTAGGGCGTCGCCAGCGCCTCGGCGCGCTCCCAGTCCTCGAGCTTGCGGCGCATGAAGGCGGTGCGGATCGCTTCGGTCTTGCCGCCCTTCTCGATGATGACGGGGTTGAACTTGAAGCGGCTGTCGATCTCGAAGACCTTGTCTCGGTTCTCGAAGCCAAAGAGCCACTCCCAGCGGCAGCGGTCGAGAAAGAGCTGGCGTAGGCCGCCGGTGCCATGGTCGGAGTAGAGGCCCGACGGCACGATGAAGCCGAGGCGGCCGCCCGCGCGCAGGAGCGTGTGCGCCTGCTCGAGGAAGGCCTTGTAGAGGTTCAGATCGGCCGAACCCTGATGGCGGAAGGGGTGCGCCGGGTCGGAAGAAGCCTTTGGCCTTCGCGCGTGCTGCGCGCCAGCGGGCATGGAGTGCGTCGTTCTCCCGGCCGCGTGCGATCCCGAAGCGATCCTGGCCCTTGTCATTCTCGATCGGGTCGCCGAAGGCGCTAGCGGCGTAGCCCATGAAGTTCGACTGCGCGCGGAAGTCGGCATTGTAGTCGAGCCACGCGCGCTCGCACTCCGCATCCTTGAAATAGTCGGTTTGGTAGCGCAACGCCTCCTGCTTGCCGTAGGAGCGGTAGAGCGGGTCGACGTTGGAGAAGAACTCTTTCGAGTTGGGCTTAGCGATGTCCCACGGCGGGTTGCCGAGGACCGCGTCGAAGCCCGAGTCTGCGGCGCGGAACACGTCCGGAAACTCGAGCTCCCAGTGGAAGAAGCGCTTCCGTGCCGTCACGCGCTCGGCGAGGGTGCAGGTCTCCTCCGGCGGTGCGGCGAGCATCGTCGGGAGCGGCGCGTGCTCGAGCGCGTCGGTAGGCCAGAACCAGCACGAACACCAGAGGTCCATCGCCGCCTTCAGCGAGCGGTAGGCCGCCGAGCCCAGCATCTCCTCGCAATAGAGGCGAGCGCGCTCGGCGCTGTCCTGGACGGGGAGGTCGTGCAGGCGCGAGAGGGTGGCGAGCGCCGCGGCATGCACGCGATCCGGCTGGTCGAAGGGGCCCTTCTCGAGATGGAACTGTCCGGCGATGGCATCGACAAGGTTGCTCGTGAGCTTGTTCTTGACGAAGGCCTTGATCGCCTTGGTGCGCGCTTCCTTCTCGAAGTGCACGCCGTTGCCGTGGCTCTTGTCGCCGCCTTCGCGGTTCTTCCACGCCATCGCGGGGTAATGCTGGAACTGGTCGAACCACGCGCCGACGAGGGCGTTGCCGCACTTCACCTTGTGGTCGAGGAACGAGAACGGGAGCGTGCGGTCCATCGTCTCGATCCAGAGCGCGAGTCGGCAGAGCTCCACCGCCAGCGGGTCGAGATCGACGCCGTAGATCGAGCGCTCGACTACGTGGCGGCGCAGGATGGCCTTCAAGCGCGGCTCGAAGAGGGCGTCGTCGGGGCGGCACGGTAGCAGCTCCTGGCCCAGGCGCTCCTCGGGTACCCCGACGCTCGCCGGCGCGCCTTCGAGGAGCCGCACGACGGCCCGTTCGCCGTCCGCTGACACACGGCTGTGATGGTGGAGCGAGGCGAAGAGCGCGTCGGTCAAGAAGCGCAACGCGGCCACCGGAAAGGTGCCCGAGCCGCAGGCGGGGTCGCAGACCTTCAGGGCGAGGATCTCCTCGGGCGTCTTCGGAATCCACGCGGTGTGCGGGGCGTCGAGGTCGGGCGAGCCGTCCACGGCGGGGGGCGGCGTGTAGGCGAGCGGGCGCAGCGTGCGATGCACCGTGGGCACCGCGAGCCCCGGGCGCGTGTAGAAGGTGCCCGATCCCTTGCGCGTGCCGCCCCAGCGCACCACGTACCACTCGCCGGGCAGCATTACGCGGACGACGAGCTGACGCGCCTTGCGCGCCACGGCGTCTTCATAGAAGAGACGTTTCTCGGGCGTCATGGTGCCTCTGGGCTTGCGCGCGAGCTTGCCCACCTCGACGGCGCGGCGGGCCCAGGTCTCGGCGCGCGTGCGCGTGGTGTGGCGGGCGTCGCCCGTATCCTCCTCGGCATCGATCGCCGCCTCGGCGTCGGTCTCCTCCTCGACCGCATCGTCGTCGTCAGACTCCTCGTCGCCCGCGGCCTCCTCTTCGTCCACCGACTCGGCCTCCGCGCTCTCCTCCGACTCATCGTCGCCCGTGCTCGTGTCCTTCATCTTCTCGAGCAGGTTGGCGAGCGCCTTGTCGTCCATCGCCTCGAGGCGCGAGAGCGGGAGAGCCGGCTGGTTGCCGACGGCAAGGAACACCACCGGGTCGCCGGCGGGCGCGGTCTTCAGCTCGAAGTCGAGCAGGCCCTCGTAGAGGATGCCGATGTACTCGCTCGAGAGGTCGGAGAAGTCGACCGGCGCCGGGACCCAGGTGCTCGACCGACCCTGTCGCACCTTCACCTTCGTGCGCGTGATGCGCTCGAGCATGCGGTGCACGTCGCGGTCGGGGAGAAGCTCGCGTTCGCCGAAGCAGGCGGTCTCAAAGACGGCGAGCGCCCGCGTGAGCCCGTCGACGGAGGCCGGGTCGCCCGGCGCGAACAGCTCGCCGCCGTAGACGGGCACGGGCAGCGTAGGATGGTGCGAGCCCTGGTGAACGAGGCGGAAGAGCGCAAGCACCCGCGGCCAGGCGTTCCACGAGCGGGCGAGACGATTGCCGCCGCGCGCCGCGACTTTCTCCAGCTCCTCGAGCAAACCGGTGAGGCTGTAGGCGCCGTGGTAGAGGGCGTTGTCGCGCGGCAGCAACTCGCGCGACTCGGCGAAGAGCACCACCACCATGCGCATCACCATGCGCACGGCGGCGCGGTAGATGTCGGCGCGATCGACCTCGGCGCACTGCTCCTTCAGCACCTCGCCGTGACCCTGCACGAGCAGCTCGACCGCCTCGCGCACGCGCTCGCCCAAGACGGCCGACAGCTCCGCCTGCCCCTTGCGGCTGTCGAGGATGGCTTGGAGCAGGGGCGCGGGTACGTCCCGCGCGGGCGAGGCCCAGAGCTTCGGCGAGAGCAGCGTGCGCAGGGCATCGACCTGCGGAGAGAGCGCGCCCTGCTCGAACCATAGGTCGACGTCCCACTCGCACCAGGCGTCGAAGTCGAGCCCGGCGAAGATGAGCCGCCACTGCCGGCCGTTGGTGAGGAGTGCCAGGCGCTCGCTGCCAGCGCGGAGCCACTGCACGGCCTGGCTTGCGGACCTGCGGCCACGGCCGATGCCGAGGCGCGTCTCGGAGTCGAAGAAGACCGGGAGGATCGTCTGGTTGGTTCCGCGCCAGACCTGACGCGGCTTGACCGTCTCGCCCGTCACCGCGCGGCGGCCCCACTCCGCGCCCACCTGGGAGCCGCGCTGCCAGGTGCCGTTACCGCCCGTGAAACCGCAGACCTTCTCCAGCACGAAGCTCACGAAGGCCGGGGCGCTCGCACTGCCATCGAGGATGGCGCTCGCGAGACGGCGCAGCTCGCGCTCGTGGAACGACGGCAGCGGGTCGGGCACGTGCTCCGCCACCCGGCGCAGGCGCGGCGCGTCGAGCAAGAGGCCGCCGTGGCGCAGGCGATCCCAGCCGGCCAGATCGAGCGGGCTCACCCGGCACCTCCCGGCAGGCGCACCTCGATCGAAACCGGGAAGACCTGTGCCTGACTGGACATGGCGTGACGCCTGGGAAGCAGGTGCTTCAGGATACGCTCGCGCTCTCGCTCGAGCTGGTCGCGCACCTCCTCGTAGTGGCGCGTGCGGCGGGCGATCTCCTCCCGCTTCTCCTCGATCGAGCGGTCGATGGCGTCGAGGCGGGACTCTTCGTCGAACAGGAGCCCCTGCTGGCGCTCCGTCTTGAGCTTCACGATCTCGCGCTCGAGCTTGGCGAGCGTGTTCTCGGCGATGAGACTCGACACCTCCCCCTGGCGGCTCCGGTAGCGCTCCTCCTCCTGCTTGCGCGCGTGCGCGCCGGTGCTTTCGAGCTGGCGTTGCAGAGCAGCAGTGAGATGCTCGGCGTGAGCCGTAAGGAACCTCTTGAGGTCGGGGCTCACCTCGTCGATCAAGTCGCGAGCGCGCGCGTGGTGGCCGGTTTCCTGGGTGGTGCGCGAGCGGCGCAACTCCATGGCCGGCCGATGCGCGAGCGGCTCGCCCAGCGCGCCCTTCCGGATGGGAAAGATCAGCGTCCGCACCCAGTGGTGGAACGTTTCACGCAGGTCGTTCACGGCCAGCTCTTCGACGCTGAGCAGCACCAGCGCCTCGGCGCCGGGCGGGACGTCGCTGAGACGCACGGTCCAGCGCGACACCTCCTCCCCGGTGCCCGGGAAGCGACGGCGCGTGAGCGCGGAGAGGGCGCGCTGCAGCATCGGGTGGGAGAGGTGCATGAGCAGCACATCCGGACGCGGGCTAAAGACCAGGCGTCCGGCGATCTTCTCGAGAAACGGCTCGGGGCTGAAGGCGATGCGGGTGACGGGGCCGCGGCCGCCACGGCCGGTGCTGCGCCGGAGCGACTCGTCGATGACCTCGCTCCAGCCGGGGAGCGCCGGATTCAGGATCTTGTACGTGTGCTCCGTTGCCGAGCAGTCGAGCTGCGGGCGATCGGCTCGGATTGCCATGGCGGCCTCGAGGGTGTCGCGCAGCGCGCCGGGATCGAGGTCGATCTCGGCGCCGAGGGCCTGGAGCTGATCCCCGGCAGCGCGCCCCTCGGCTCCGGTGTCGATGGTGTCGTCGGCGTCGATCGCCGCGCGGCCGCGCGCCGCGGCGACGCGCCGGTCGAGGTCGGCCTGCACGGCGGCGGCGCTTTCCCCCTCGACCAACCGGCGATGCGCCGCCTCGTCGAACAGCTCGTTCGCCGAGCCCAGGTCTTCCCGGATCTCATCGGCCTTGCGAATCACGTGCGCCAGGAATGCGAGGTCTTGATCTTGATCGGTCACGAAGTGGTGCACGGTGACGTCGCGGCCCTGGCCGTGGCGGTCGACGCGGCCATTGCGCTGCTCGAGCTTCGACGGATTCCACGGGCAGTCGAAGTGCAGCAGGTAACGCGCCGTGCGCTGGAGGTTCAGGCCCTCGGCGGCGGCATCCGTCGCCAGCAACATGCGCACGGGGTGCGACGGGTCGTTGAACGCCTGCTTCACGAGATCGCGATCGGCTTCCTCCATGCCGTCCTTGCCGCCACTCCCAAAGAGCGTGAGGATGCGCTCGTCCTCGTAGCGCTCACGCAGGCGACGAACCAGATAGTCGAGCGTCGTCTTGTACTCGGTGAAGACGAGCAAGCGTTCGTCGTCACGCCAATTGCCGTTCACGCGCAACAGCTTCTCGATCAGGGTAACCAGGGCGTCGAAGCGCGCATCACTGATCGGCGTCTGTTGGACGACGTCGACGCGCCCGAGCTCAATTCGTAGGCCAGCGATCGCGGCATCGATGGCGGCGATCTCCGACTTCAACTCGCCCGATACGTGCTTCAACCACGCGCCGACCACGCCGGCGGCCGTTGCTTCGCGCGCCTGCGTCTCGCGGTCGTCGCCGGTGTCGCGTTCGACGTTGCGCCGGGCCGCATCGACGTCGGCTTCAGCCGCAGCGAGCTCCTCCGCAAGCCCCTCTTTGCACCGGCGCCACGACTCGGCGAAGGCGGTCGGGCAGCTCAGCAGCCGCTTGCCGAGGATCTCTACCGCGAAGCTGCCAGCGCGACGGCGGCGGTGCTCCCCCTTGGCCATTAGCTGCCGGATGGCGGTGCGGAACGCGGCGAAGGCGGTACTGAGCGCGATCTCCTGTGGCGAGAGCGAGAGCACGAGCGCCTGAGGCTGGTGTCGGGTGCAGAACTTGGGAGGGTTCGTGCGGGCATTGATCTCGCGCTTCAGGCGCCGCACCACGATCTGCTGGACGCGCTCCTTCTCGGCGGGCTTGAGCGCGTCGGTCTGGCTGAAGCGCACGGGGTCGAGGATCTCGAGCAGCCCGGTGAAACAGCGCGTGTGGCCGTTGTGCGGCGTGGCGCTCAGGAACAGGCGGTGCTCGAACTGCGGTGCGACGAGACGCAGCATGCGGCAGAGGTCGCTGTCGTCGCCGAAGGCCGAGGGCATCAGGTTGTGGCACTCGTCGACGATCAGCAGATCCCACGGGAGATGCGGCGAGCCTTCCGGCGTTCGACAGGCTGCGAGGAACTGGTCGAGCACGTCGCTCTGCCGCAAGTAGTGATACGAGGTGATGATCCGGCTGAACGAGCGCCAGGGGTTCGCGTCCATGCCGAGCCGGCGGCGCAGCGCGTGGGTCTCCGCACGGTCCACCAGATCGAAGGGCAGCGCGAACTTCTCCCACAGCTCGTCGCGGGCCCACTGCAGGCGCAACGAGGCCGGCGTGAGGATCAGCACGCGCTGGATCCGGCGGCGCAAGAGAAGCTCGCTCAGGATCAGCCCCGCCTCGATCGTCTTGCCGAGGCCGACATCGTCAGCGATCAGCAGATTCACCCGCGGCATCCGCAGCGCCTTCAGCAGCGGCACGAGCTGGAAGTCCTCCATCTGGACGGCGCCGTGAAACGGGCTCGAAATGGGCAAGCGATCGAGAGGACCGTCGCCGTCCGGATCGAGGAACGGCGCGGCCGCCGTCCAGCGGGACGCGCGGAGCAGCGCGTCGAAGTCCTCCGCCGGCATCGGGTCGGTGTTGGTCACGATCGGCAGTGCCGTCGGTTCGAGCAGGACCCTGCGCGGCTCGAGCTCCCACAGGAGGCGCTCATCGGCCGGAAGCTGATCGTCCTTGTACTCGAGGTGGACGAGATGCAGGCGCCCACCGTCGCCGTCGTAAGGCTCGACGGCGCAGACGATCCCGCGGCGGTTGCGCACGGTCGCGAACATCCCGGTGCGGGGAACTTGAGCGGCGTGGCTTGGTGTTGGCGGCGTCATCCTCTGCAAAGCCCGTGGGCTGCGTCCATGCCGCCGCGCGGCGGGCTGGTGGTCTGCTGGAGCTGAACCTTGCAGCAGGCGCGCTGGTGAGAGATGCCGGCCAGGTTGGTGACGGTTTCTCTCTTGGTTGCCGTCCTGCCGTTCTTCACGCTGCCCTCTTTAGCACGCCGGCTGGGATGGCGTGCGATGTTGTATCGGTCTAGCGCGCTATCAGACGAAGAGCCTCTACGTTAGGTCGGAGCCGTGTTGCAACGGCACGCACCCATATGGTGGGCGGGGCTCAGCGCCTCGGCGGCGGCGGCAACGCCGCGCCGTCGAGGCCAGGCTAGCGATTACCAGACAGACCGAACGGCTCCCCGACCAGAACGTCGAACAAGAACTGCGCCGCCAGCTCGTTGCCGGTGTCGTTCCAGTGCGTGTCGTTGGGCGCATAGACACGCGCCCCATCGCGGTCAGCCTGCTGAAAAGCCGGGAGCATGTCGTAGAAGGGGATGTCGTGCCTCGAACAAAACTCGCGCAGCAAGGCCTGCGGGCGGCTCCACTGGAACGCGGAGGGATCCATGCGGTGACGTTCGACGACTGCTTGCCGCAGGGATTCGTTCACCTGGAATTCGTCGGGGTACGCGACGAGCACGAACGGTGTTCCCCGACTCGCCAGCAGGTCGCGCATCGCGAGAAGACTTTGGAACGCGTATGCCTCGTTCTTCTCTAGCGCCACCGCGGCCGCTGGGTCGACCACCTTCATGCGCTCCCGTTCCAGATCCAGATACCAATCGCTGAAACTGGCTGGCTGCGCCTGCGGCGGCCGCTGCGTCTCGTTGCGCTGGTATTCCCGAATCGCCAGGCGCTGCTTCAGAAACGCGTACAGACGGCTCTGCATGACCAGCGGCTGCCCGAACAGCGTCAGCTCGTGGCCCCTGTGCTCCACGACCAGGTCCCCGACGACGATCTTCCTCACCTCCGGGTCGGCCTCGAGAAAGT
>Ga0315268_10007115_pt1 | contig 11812 bp, 18 predicted proteins | sample C1_top_MG_FD_204535 | JGI IMG/M metagenome (GOLD analysis project Ga0315268, IMG submission 204535) | Sediment microbial communities from Yellowstone Lake, YNP, Wyoming, USA - C1_top | ecosystem: Environmental > Aquatic > Freshwater > Lake > Sediment | place: USA: Wyoming | collected 2017-08-01 | reverse complement strand
AACTGAATGAAAGCAAGAAGGCAGGTTTGAATAATACAGAAGCTGAGAACCTATTCAATCAACTTAAGCAAAAACTGAGTGAGGCTTTGATTTATGTAGATGCAAAGGATTACAAGTCTGCTTATGATTTGATCGACGATATAGAAAATTTATTGAACCAGACTAAGACAGCTATGTCAAAAGGTAAGACTGTACAGAGTTTTTGGGGTTGGGGTAAGTGGGTTATAATAGCAATATTAGCGGTAGTTGTTGGAGTGGTGTTGTTGTATCTTTTCTGGCCTAGTCCAGGCTTTGGGATAAAAAAAGACTTGGGGATAAAAAAAGAATTTGTTCCTGAAAAAAAAATATTGCAGCCAGAAACCGAAGAGAAGAATCTGTTGCAAGACAAATTCGATAAATTGAAAGAAAGATGGAAAAAGGCGCAAGAAAGGAAGTAATGAGGTGGGATTATTAAGTTTAAGACAGGGTTGATTTCTTCTATTCCAGCAATCTTCTTCTTGATTGGAATAGTTTTCCTTGCATATTCTCCTTTAACCATGTCAAGAGTCATAAATATGCAGAATGGCGTTTTCATCTCATTCTATAAAGAATTAGTCAAAAATGGTTTTTCTTCAGCTTTAATCTCTTCTATCGATTATCTCTGGACCAATTTACTTTGGGTTGTTCTTTTGTTCTTGATTCCTATTAGCTTGGGTTTCATCTTATTCATCTTTTTCTATTCTACGGTTGATTTGAAAGTCTTGATAGCGAGTCAGATAATTTTTATGGTTTTAGTGTTGATACTAACAAATTTTTCTGTAGTGTTGATTATAGTCGCTCTATCCCTGTTCATAGGAATTTTATGGGAAAGAAAAACGTTTGAACCAGCGAAGACCGATTTTTCAACAGGCTATTCATTGATAAACGCTCGTTTATGGTTAATGGCTGTTTTTTTATGCGTGGGTATTTTTTTTATCTTGTACATGAATTCTCAAGCGTATAATCAAGAAATTATTAACTCGAACAAAGAAATGATGATGAGTATGATGCCTCAGGTGAATGATGTAAAAGAACAGCAGAAAAGCGAGATAACAGGATTAACTGAAGATTTCAAGTATGTATTGACAGCGAGATACGATTCTATGAATGAGGATGTGAAAACTCAGTGCAAGTCTTTGTATGAAGGGATGACACAATCCTTGGATAGCTATAGAGATAGGACTGTACAGAAGATAGACCAACAAGAATTAGGAGTTAGTGAAGAAGAAATTTTAAACAATTTTCCTTTCTTCAAAGTTCTAGACCAGATCACACCTGTTTTAGTAGCTTTAAGTGGTTTCGCATTCTTCACAGTTTTTAACCCTATTTTGGCAATTTTCGGTGGAATTTTTTATAGTTTAATTAAAAGGCGTCAAAAAATTAACACCCTTTCGAACATTCATGGCACGGCGATATAGAAGGATATATTTCTTCGTGCAAAGAGCATAAAATCTTACTTTCTCTGATTGTCTTGCAAACTTTACATAACTCAGCTTGTATTTGTCTCGCGTTCAATCTTCCTGAGTTTATTTTCTTGGTTAAATCATCTATCATTTCCATTATCTTCGGGTATTTTTGTAATAATTTGACTTTGTATCCCCTTGATTCGCGGCTGTACTGGGAGATGGCTGGCTGAGTTAAGCATAGAAGTTCAGAAACTTCTTTCTGAGTCAAATTGTAGTTTGTCAGCAATTCTTTTGTTATTATAGACCTTATAGCAGGTAAGATTGATGTAACTATAACTTCACAAAATGGCTTCATGTTAATAATTTAGATTAGATAAGTTTAAATATATATAACACTGTTATATTTTTCATGAAAAAAATCTACATGGATTATTCTGCTACTACACCAGTCGATCCAAGAGTTTTGAAAACGATGAAACCATATTTCCTGAAAAAGTATGGCAATTCAATGTCCTTGCATAGTTTCGGCAGAGAAGCCAAAGAAGCTCTGGAAGAATCCAGGGAGAAAATAGCAGACCTAATGAACGCTGAAGCAAAAGAAGTTGTGTTTACTGGAAGTGCTACTGAATCTGACAATCTTGCTCTGAAAGGGATGGCTTTCGCGAACAAAGACCGAGGAAAACATATCATCGTTTCTCCAATAGAGCATCATGCCGTTTTAGAGCCTGCACAATGGCTAGAAAAACAAGGCTTTGAAGTGACTTATCTTCATGTTGATGAGTACGGCTTGATCGATCCTTGCGAATTGGAAAAGGTGATTAGAAAAGATACTATCCTAGTCTCGATAATGCATGCGAACAATGAGATTGGTGTCATCCAGAACATAGAAGAGATCGGAGATATATGTCATGAGAACGGAACTTATTTTCATACTGATGCGACACAAAGCTTTGGCAAGATTCCTGTAGACGTGAAGAAAATGAACGTGGACCTGATGACTGTCAATGCTCATAAGATGTATGGTCCTAAAGGAGTTGGTGCTCTTTTCGTTAAAGATGGAACAAAGATCGAACCTTTGCTGCATGGTGGTGGTCATGAATTTGGAATGAGATCTTCGACTGTTAATGTGGCTGGGATAGTTGGGTTTGCTACTGCAGTAGAAATACAGAAGAAAGAGATGAGAAAAGATGCAGAGATACAGACAAAATTAAGAGATAAAATTATTAAAGAAACTTTAACGATAGAAGATTCTCATTTGAATGGACATCCAAAGAAAAGATTGCCGAACAACGCGAACTTCTGGTTTGCTTACATCGAGGGAGAATCATTGATAATACATTTGGACATGAATCGAATAGCTGCTTCAACTGGTTCAGCATGTTCTTCAGCATCGTTAGAACCTAGTCATGTTCTGCTGGCAATAGGTTTAAAACCTGAACAGGCTCATGGGTCATTGAGGTTGACGATCGGGAAGTTCACGACTAAAGAAGATGTTGATTATACCTTACATGTTCTACCTTTAGTGGTAGAAAAATTAAGGAAGATTTCTCCTTTCAAGGGAGGATGGAAATGAGTTATGAATTGTACTCGAAAGAAGTAATGAAACACTTCAAGAAACCGATGAATATGGGAAAGATTAAAAATTCTGATGGAGTCGGGAAAGTGGGAAATTTAACGTGTGGCGACATCATGTACCTTTATATCAAAGTCAAGAAAAGTAAGTTGAACAACCCGATGAAAAACGTGTTATCTGACATTAAATTTGAGACGTTTGGGTGTCTCCCCAGTCATGAAAAAATTGTAACCAATGAAGGTGGTTGGGAAAATATTTCTCAAATTGGTAGAGGACACACTGTAATAAATAAAGATGGTAGAGAAACCCTAGTAACTAAGAAATATTTGATACCCTATGATGGCTTACTTCTAACCTTTACCCCTTTTGTATCTCCATTTAATAGATTTTCAGTAACCCCAGAACATCCGATTCTTTGCGTAAAAAGATCCTCTTTAAAAAAGATAAGAAAAAATTCTAAATGTAAATGGTTAAGAATAAGTGCAGATGGGTTAACCTCTACTCTACCAGATTACGTAGAAGCAAAGAAGATTGAAGAGGGAGATTATCTTGTCTTTGCATTCAACCGCAAGATTAAGGATTATAAAATTTTTACGAAAGAACTAATGAGATTACTTGGTTATTATTTATCTAAAGGTTATTTTGCATGTAAGGGAAGCTTGGTAGCTTTTGCATTTAATAAAAATGAAAAAGAACCCATAGAAGAAGTCAAATACTTAATTAAAAAGATAACAGGTAAAGATGCTAAAGTAAGAATAAGAAAAAATGTCGGAGAAGTCTATGTTTGTTCAAGAAAACTTTGTCGCTTGTTAAAGCTTTTGTGTGGCAGCATAGCAAAAAATAAATCGATATCAAAAGATATTCTCTCACTTCCTCCAGAAAAACAATGGCAGATGATTTCTACATGGCTTATAGGGGATGGAGACTCTTACAGGAGAAGGCCGAAAAATTTTCCTACGTACAAGATAGCGACTTCGTCTGAGCCTTTAGCGATTCAACTGCAAGAGATGCTGGCAAGAAGAGGAATTTTTTCATCGATAAGAGAGACAAAAGTATCAAAAAATTTTATCGACGGGAGAGAAATTAAAGGATCAAAATTATTTATGGTAACTTTTAGATTAGAGAGAAAACATACATTTGTACATTCTAATAAAAATTACTTCTTAGTTCCGATAAAAAAAATAGAAAAAATTTCTTATGAAGGAACGGTTCATAACCTTGAAGTGTCGTCCAATTCCCATTCATACTTAGTTAAGGGATTTGTTGTTCATAATTGTGTTGCTGCTATAGCCACATCTTCCATGATTACGAAATTAGCGAAAGGAAAAACTATAGAAGAAGCCTTGAAAATAACTAAGATCCAAGTGGCCAATGCTTTGGGTGGGTTACCGCAGGTCAAGATGCACTGCTCTATCTTAGCTAATGATGCATTGAATGAAGCGATATACGATTACCTGACGAAGAATAAGTTGACGATTCCTGAAGAATTGGAAAAAAGACATCAACAGATAAAGAAAGAGACAGAGTTCGTCGAGGAAAAGTTCAAGGATTATGTAGAAATGGAAAAGGAAATACTGAGTTCAAAAAAAGAGTAATCATTTTTCTTCCAACACAGCTTTTTTTATCTTCAAGTATCCACTCTGAGTTTTTTCATCCCAGACTTTTTCTGAGTTTATTATTTTAATTTTTTTCTTGAAGATCGGTCCGTCGATTACCAAACTTTCGTATTCACCGCCCTCTCCAATCAAATTGATGCCATATTTTCTATTCAATTCTTTCAAGTCTTCAAGAGTTTTTTTATCTATCTTTTTTCCTAGCCAACTTTCATCAAAACCTTCTGCATAAACTCCAATCATCCTTACATCGAAGCCTAGGTCAATCGTATCTTTCAAGAATTTCTCAGGGTTTGTATGCCAAAATGGAGCTAAAAGTTTTAAATTTAGTTCTTTGCAAATCTTCTCGAACCTTGTCTTTTGGTATTCGCTGAACATACCACCGCAAGCTACAGTGTCTACGTCCAGAACCTCCAAGACTTTTTTCAAGTCTTCAACCTCTTCTTCCTTCTTCCCAGAAGTTTCTTTGCTTATCAATGGGATATCTATCGCTTCTGAGGATAGTTCTGTTAGACGAATGTTGGGGACATGGAACATCCAAGAATCTTCTTTTCTTGATATCATCGTGACTAAGTATTTCACATCATATCCTTTTTCTAAACAGTGATGAACTGTCCTGACTGAATCTTTCCCCCCTGAAAAAAGAACTGCTATTCTCATTTTCATCAACTTTCCAAGTTTCAGTAAAAGAAATTATAATCTTTATGAATTCATTCATATTTCTGAATTTTGATTAGTTCAATTCTTTTGTATATTCTACCTCTGTGATCTACACAAAAAATTGTAACTATTTTTTTCTTATCATCGACTACATAAATGACTCTGTAGTCTCCAATCCTTAAACTGTACTTTCCTTTTAAAATTCCATGCAATGCCTTAAAAGACAATGGGCGTGTTTTTAGTTCTTCAATCTTTTTTAGAATCCTTTCTCTGATGGATTTATCCAGTTTTTTAATGTCCTTTTCAAATTGTCTTGTAACTAGAAGCTTATAATTCATTTAAACTCTCTCAAGAACTCATCGAAGTCTTTAACTTTTCCTTCTCTCATTTCTTTTTCGGCTTGAGCAATCTTTTTCATAGTTTTTGGGTTGCTCATCACATCTAAAGTTTCAAGAACATCATCTAAATAATTTTTTATCAAAACTAGTGTCCTTATTGTTTTTTCATCCAATACGTATTGTGTTCTGGCTTCAGTTTTTTGCATTTTGATCACTAGTAAGTATATGTGAAAAGATTTAAATAATTATTTTGTTCGGTTATGATTGAACCCTATGAATTATATTTGAACCAATGTACGATAAACTAAAACAATCGCTTCATAAGTACCAAACTGGAACAAAAAAGATTTTTGTGCTGTTGATTTTTATCTCACCCCAAAAATCTTTTGTAACTACAATGGCTTTTTTTATCTCATAAGATTTGATGAAGCTTCTCAGACTCCTCGAGACTGGAGCGAAGAGATTCAAGGATTTAAAAGGAGCTTGTGAAGGAGAAAAGATGAGGACACAGAGATTAAAGGAACTTGAAACATTTGGATTAATAGATGTTGATGTTATAAGGATTGGTAGGAGACCTGTTTCTTTTTACAAGTTATCAGAAAGGGGAGAAAATATATTAAAATTAATTGATAAAATGAATAAATCTATGGAATTACACTTAAAGAGGGATTGAATGGGGGGATTAAAAGAACCAGATTTTATGAAAGAGATTCATGTAATTCGTTCAGATTTATCTAGGCTCAGTAATAAAGAACTTATGTGGGAACTAAGAAAGAGTAAAAAGATTGATAATTAGCTATCATTCAAAAAACTTAATTGCAAATGTATTCTGCAGGACTAAAATTTAATATTTTTAAAACACACTATTTTTACGTTTACTTAGCCGGATATTTTTCGATTATTTCTCCTCTAGAGATCGGTTAAGACCGTGTAAAACGTATGGGTTTTTCTTGACTATTGAACCAAGACAGAGCCGATGTTTTCTTCACCTGCCGATGTCTGATTGCTTCTAGAAGAGCACATAACAATTCTGTTAGACCCAAGTACATACTCAAATTCGTCATTCCATTATTAAACTTGAAGCGATAAATTTATATATCAACTGATATAAAAACATATCATATGCTACAAAATTATACCACGTATAAAATTTTACAATTGTTTTTTGATTACCCAACAAAACACTTCCAATTAAGGGAAATATGCAGAATCCTTGATCTGGGTATGCCATCAGTGAGAAACCACGTTAAAAAACTGGAAAAATTAAGTTTTATCAAAAAAGAAAAAAGAGGGGTTTATCAAAGTTATACTTCCAATAAAAACGATTTATTCAAGATTTATAAGAGGAACGATGTTTTAGTGAGATTATACGAGTGTAAACTTATAGATTTCTTAGTAGATAAGTTCACGCCAGATGCAATAGTTCTATTTGGTTCAGCCTCTAGGGGGGAGGATGTAGAAAGCAGTGATATAGACCTACTCGTGATGGCAAAGAAAAAAGAAATCAATCTGAAAATTTTTGAAGATAAACTCAAAAGAAGAATTACTTTACACTTCGAAACAAGGATTTTGGATATCCCAAAAGAATTGTTGAACAATATAATAAACGGAATCGTTGTTTACGGCTATCTGAAGGTGTTCTGATGAAATACTGGCAAGAGTCCCAAGATGAAATTAGAAAGGTAAAACCAGATAAAGAGATGGCAAGGTCGATGCTAAAAATGATCGAAGTAAGGATGAAGGCTTTGGAACTGAAGGACAAAAAAGAGTTTGCTTCTCTTATAGTAGAAGATTACTACGAGATAATTAAAGAAACTATAACTGCATTGATGGCTGTGGACGGATATAAAACATTGAGTCATGAGGTCTTGATAGGATATTTAAAGGAGTTCTTCCCACAATTTTCTGAGTCAGAAATAGCGCTTGCAGATCAATTCAGACAGTTAAGAAATAAGATTGCTTACAAAGGATTTTTTGTTAATCCTGATTTTCTAGAAAGGAATGAATCAAGGATTAAGAAGATAGCTCTAAAACTCAAACAGACCTTAGGGAATAAATTAGCTGAAAAAAAGTAATAGAATCTTTAAAATCTTATTTTTTTGAAAATTTCCCAACTATCATTTGGCCGGATATTTCTCGATTCTTTCTCCTCTCTTGCCTGTATTGTCTGATACCAGGACTTGAAGCGTGTATACTTGCCCAGAAATCAGGCATGGATGCAGGTCGAAAGAGACATTTTCCTCAAAGAGTTCACTCGATTGTTCGAGCAGTACGTGACTTTTGGCGGATACCCGGCTGTGATAAAAGCCGAGGATTTTGAGACTAAAAGGATGGTACTGAAGAATATTTATGACACGTATATCTCGAAGGATGTAGTGGAGTTTCTCAGGGTTACCGACGCCATAAAATACAGACACATTGTAAGAACTTTAGCTGTGTTGATCGGAAACCTGATAAACTACAATGAAATCTCCTCTACTTGTCAGACTTACTTCAAAGAACTCAAGAGGATCATTTCGATACTATCAGAGACCTACATCATTAGCTTGATTCAACCGTTCCATAGGAACCCGATGACAGAACTGAAGAAAGTCCCAAAGGTCTACTTTTTAGACTTGGGCTTGAGAAATTACATTATCGATAATTTCAACCCTCTTGATAACAGAACAGATAAAGGTGCATTAATAGAGAACTTTGTTTTTCTGAGTGTGAAGAATCATTTCCCAGATGCGACGACAAACTATTGGAGGACTATATCGAAAGCTGAGGTTGATTTTGTACTTAGGATAAGAGATGAAATAGTTCCGATAGAGGTCAAGTATCAGAGTTTAAGGAACCTAAAGTCTCGAGGAGTCTGAGAAGCTTCATCAAATCTTATGAGATAAAAAAAGCCATTGTAGTTACAAAAGATTTTTGGGGTGAGATAAAAATTGACGACAAAAGTGTTCTTTTTGTGCCGGCTTGCTACGTGTAGAATATTTAAAGCTTCTTTTAATCAATGATATGACTTTAGTTGATATACATTATTCTTCTAAACAAAAAAAGGGGGAAATTGATTAAGTGATTTTGCCAAATTCCTTCGCCACGGTACTGATGTCCTTCATATCGATTTTTCCGTCTTCGTTGATGTCTGCATTAGAGTCCCACATTGGGTTTGATGGGTCTGTGCCGAACATTTTCGCTACGTAGCCAACATCTCTCATGTCGAGATACATAGGAGTGAGGATAGATGTCACTCTGGTTATCTTCGCCTGTAATCTATAAATAGTTGAAAATTCAACAATATAGTTGAAAAAACAACAGATGATAACATGCTGAACGAAAGGGAACTCAAGGTATTGTCATGTTTTTTTCCAAATTTGGAACAGAGGACATCCAAACAGATAGAAGAGCATTCCAAGTACTCGCATGAACGTGTTTTTATGACGTTGAAGAAGCTCGTCAAGGAAAGGTATCTCGAAGAGAGGAAAGTTGGGAAGACTAACATCTATGATTTTGTTTTCACTGATGAAAGCTACTTAATATTCGCTTATTACATGACTTCAAGGATAGAGCAGTTTAAGAAAAGGCACTCATTGCTCTACAAAAGGCTCTTAGAATTTGTAGGTTCGATAAAAGCAAATTCCGTCATTCTTTTTGGTTCCTATGCCAAGGGAACTGAAACAGAAGAAAGTGATGTTGATTTGCTGTGTGTTTCAAACGGAAAGGGCATCGAAAGAGTGGCGAACACGTTCAAGACAAAGTATGACATGAGTATAAGACCTGTTGTCGTCAAGCCGTCCGATTTCAAGAACATAAAGAAAGACAACGAGACCTTCTACAAAGATATGGTTGAATTTGGGGTTGTTATATCTGGCATAGAGTTTTTCTTCAATGAGGTGTACAGATGATCAAAACTGTCGAATGGTTTCTCGAAAACAGGCAGTTGATCAGGGATGAGACTATGAAGAGGCTGAGTGATGCCTACATGAGAAAGGCTAGGACAAATGTCATAACGATGGAACTGCTCAGTAAGGCTCCTAGTTTCAGGGATGTGTTGGGGTTACCAGAAGATTACGACCCGAACGAGTGGGTTGTAATTGCCGCATATTATGCTATGTACATTTCTGCTCTGAGCGTGTTGGCAAGGCTCGGATACAAGAGTAAGAACCATACCGCCACAATAACAGCGTTAGACGAGTTTTTCGTCAAGAAAAGAATGCTTAGGAAGGAGTTCTTACAGATCCTTGAGAGACTGAGGATAAGAAAAGAAGAGATTGAGGGTTTGAGAAAGGCTAGGGACAGGAGAGAGATTGCTCTACTCAGTGACTAAGAGGACGACAAGTGAAATAGTTGAAGAAGTAAAGGCTGATGCCCACAAGTTTGTGGATAAGATGGAAGAAATCCTTGACTTGCTGGGTCACGTTGAATAAACAATGTCTTCAAAATGTGTGATGACAGTTAAGGAAGATTCAATGCTATGCCTTAAATCGATATACATTATTCTTCTAAAACAAAAAAAGAGGGGGTTTTTAAGTTACTTTACAGAATTCCCTTGCCACTGTCGCTATGTCTCTCATGTCAATCTTGCCGTCCTCGTTGATGTCAGCGTTCGGGTCCCACAGCGGGTTTGACGAGTCTGCGAGGAAGCGTCTGGCAACGTATGCTAAATCTTTCATGTCCACCTTCCCGTCAGGCCAAGCGGTTGATCCTGTGATGTCACCGATGATCGACACTTGAATCGTGCTGTACGAGAATTCGTTGTTTGAAATCATGATTAAACAAAAGATAAATATTTATATGTATACATTTTATTAAATTATATACGTGATAACATGGCTGAAACCATATCTGTTAGGTTAGAAGATAAAACTGTGAAAGAGTTGAAAGAGTTAAAGCAGGAGTTGAAAACAGCTAAGTCTGAGGTCTTAAGAATAGTTTTAGATATAGGGATTAAACAACTGAAAATTCAGAAGGCTTTGCAATTGTTAAGAGAAGGTAAAATATCTGTAGGCAAAGCGTCAGAACTGGCAGGGATAACAATTTACGAGATCTTAGAATTGATGAAAGAACAAGATATATCATATGGTTACACTCTGAAGGATCTCGAAGAGGATTTCAAGAGGTTTAAGTAATGATCGTCTCGAATTCTTCCCCCCTGATACATCTAAGTAGGATTGGATGGTTAATTCTGTTGAAAAAAACTTTTAATAGAGTCGTCATTCCTCGAGCAGTTTTTCAGGAGACAGTTGTTAAAGGTGAAGAGAAAGGATATTTGGATGCTAAGTTGATCAGAAAAGCTACAGAAGAATGGATAGAAGTCAAAGAGTTAGAAGAGAGTCAGAGGAAAGAGTGTAATTTAATATTAAAGATGGCTCCGATAGGTCATGAAGAGGCTGAAGCGATAGTTCTAGCTAAAGACATGAATTTACCCATACTAGTTGATGATTTGATAGCCCAAAGGATCGCAAAATCTTACGAAATTGAGACTTATTGGACGACTTCTATCGTGTTAAGGGCTTGGAAAGAAAATATAATATCGAAAGACAAAACGAAAAAGATCATCGAGGATTTGATTGAAAGTGGGCTTCGTATAAAACCTGAAGTAGTTCTTGAGTTAACGAAAAAATTGAGTTGAACACCGAGGAGAATATCGAGAATTCATGAAAATAATAGATTCACCTACGTTGTTTAATATCCTTTTATAATTTATTATTAATACTACCCTTTATTATCTATACATTATTCTTCTAAAACAAAAAAAAGAGGGGAGGTTAAGTGGTCTTGCCGAATTCTTTTGCTATGGTACTGATGTCCTTCATGTCGATTTTTCTGTCTTCGTTGATGTCTGCATTAGAGTCCCACAGAGGATCGCCAGGAAGGCACATGAACCGTCTCGCTACATAGCTTACATCTTTCATGTCGACTTTTCCGTCACCGTTGATATCTCCCACTATCGACACTCGGATTGTACATGAAAAGCTGTTGTCTGCCGTGTCTGTTTCACCTGGCACTTGGCTTGCTGTCGCTGTGATCGTGTAGTTGCCTAGAGGTAGGCTTGTGGTGTTCCAGACAAATGTGATAGTAGTCGAGTCGTGGCTGTTCAGAGATATGGTCTGCATTCCAATGGCGGTTCCGTTGTAGGTCAGTGTCACGTTGAAGGTTTCTGTCATGTCTCCTTCGTTAATCACCGTCACGTTTATCGTAGTCGTTGTCCTGTTGCTC
>Ga0315268_10007113_pt1 | contig 11813 bp, 10 predicted proteins | sample C1_top_MG_FD_204535 | JGI IMG/M metagenome (GOLD analysis project Ga0315268, IMG submission 204535) | Sediment microbial communities from Yellowstone Lake, YNP, Wyoming, USA - C1_top | ecosystem: Environmental > Aquatic > Freshwater > Lake > Sediment | place: USA: Wyoming | collected 2017-08-01 | reverse complement strand
AGCAGCCGCCCCACGCGCCGCGCCCACTCGATGAGCACTTCATCGCCCGCCTTGTGGCCAGCCGTATCGATGACACGATCGAAGCCGTCGAGGTCGAGCGCGAGGACCGCGAGCCCTTCGTCGACCGTGTCCGGAAGCGCTCGCACCGCCGCCTCGATACGCTGCTCGATCCAACCGCGATTCGGCAGGCCGGTCAGAGAGTCGTGGGTGGCGAGGCTCGCCAAGCGCTCCTCGATGGCCCGCTGGCGCGTCACGGCCTCGCGGCTGTGTAGCGCTCGCGCTTCGGCGCGCACGACCGCCGCCTCGATGGTCGAGATATCGGAGGGCTTGCAAAGATAATCGCACAGACCGAGCCGCACCGCCTCGGCCGCCGAGTCGAGTGAGGGATAGCCGGTGAGCATGAGGTACTCGGTGTGCTCGTGCCCCTTGCGCAGACGGTGCACGAGCTCGAGGCCGTCCATGTCGGGCATGTTCTTATCGACGACCACTACATCGAGAGCCGACAGGGTTGCTGCCGCCGCGAGCGCCGCGCGCCCACCGTCGGTGACGACCAACGTGCGCCCCGGAGACTCGAGCGCCTCGGTCAAGAGCGCACGAATACTCGGGTCGTCGTCGGCGATGAGAATGACTGACGTCGACAAGCGCGGCCTCCCTCGCCCTATACTTACCTCGCGCAAATGCCTTCTGTCCCAACTTATTTTAAGCGACGAGCGGCCGCAGCAAGCTAGCGAGGCGCGGCAGGTCGACGCCGTGGCGCAGCAGGCCGCTCGGCGTCACGTGCGTCAAGAGCGGCGTCACGACGCAGGCGTGCCGCAGGTGCGGGCGGCCGGCGAGCTCTGCGGCGATGAGGCGTGCGTGCCCGGCCGGTACGATGTCGTCATCGACGGCATGCGCAAGGCCGACCGGGCACGCGATTCGCGCCAGCCTTCCGGCGGGCGAGAGCGCAGCGAGGACGCCCGGCGAGACATGCTTGGCCAGGTACTCGAAGATGTCGAGACGGCGCAGATGCTGCTCGTAGAAGCGCCGCTTAGTCTCGAGCGCGTCATCGTCACAGTAGCTGCGGAGCAGCGCCTCCATCTCGGCGACTAGGTCCAGGGCGAGGCCGAGATCGCGCCGAAAGCCGTAGGCGAGGCTCAAGCGCGCATAGACGAAGTGCTCCCGCTCGCCAACACGCGTCGGCGCCGCAGTCTCGCCCTCGGTGCGGAAATGCGCGAGCAACGCAGCGAGCGAGTGGTAGGCCCCAACGCTGAACACGTAGTCGAGTCTCGTGCGCACGGCTTCGTGTGCCGCCACGACGAGCGCATAGCTGCCCCCGTAGCTAAAGCCGGCGAGCGCCACCTGGGCGGCGCTGCGCGCGTACGCAAATTCGATGGCGATCGTCAGGCGCGACAAGTCGCGCTCGACAAACTCGCACGCGGCGAGGCCGTCGAGCGTCGGCACGACGCACAAGCGGCCGCTCGCGGCGAGCGCGCGGGCGAACTGCATGAGGCGCGGATCGCGTCGGCTGTTCAAAGTTACGCCGTGCACCGCCACCACGGCGCCCTGCGCGCAGCGCCCCGCCGGCTCATAGAGGTCGACGAGCGTCCCGTCAGCAAGCGTCACGTCGCGCTCTTCGCGCACGCCCTTTTGCGCGGGCCCGCTGCCGTCGCCACCGATAGCGTTGAGGAAGCGCAAGAGTGAGAGCGGTGAGCCCATGACGGATCGAGGCGGCGCGCACGGGGGGCCGGGCGCTACGACACTTTCTTGGGCGCGGCTGTGGCCCGGCCGACGCCGAGCCCCTCTGCCAAGTTGTTGCGGATGCACGCAGGCAAGAGGCGACCGTCGGTCTGCGGATAGTGGTTGCAGCACTTGACGGCCCGCGAGAAGTCGAACGTGGCGCGGTCCATGAAGTGGTGGATGAAGATCGACTTGATGTGCTTGACCCCGAGGTCGAGCACGTCGCGATGCGAGGCCTTGCGGCCGAGGGCGTTCAAGTCGACGAGCAGACTCTTGACTGTGCGCATGACTGCGTCGCGATTCGGCACCATGCCGCTCGACGACCAGAGCGTATAGAGAGAGTCTTTGACGCGTACGAGCGTGTCCGTATCGGTGCCCATCAAGGCCTGGTTCTTGATGATGTCGAGGTAGCAGTCCTGTTCGATGATGCGTGGCAGCGGCAAGACGCGTCCGTCCTCGAGTCGCAAGAGATAGGTGAGCGCAAAGCAGGCCGGGTGTGAGCAGGGCAGCGGCGTGATGTCGGCGGGCTCGATCTGCCCACGCGACGCCGCGGCCACGCGCTCGACCACCTCGGGGATAGTGATGGCGTCGAGCGGGTCGCCGGCGAAGCGTTTGCTCGCCGCGGGCGTGTAGGCAACCGGCTGAATCATCATGCTCACGACGCGGTCGTTGTTGAGCAGCTCGTCGAGCACGCTTTGCAGCTCGTGCTCGTTGACGCCGCGTGCGAGCGTCATCGTCAGCGACAGCCGGCCACCGAGCTCACCGACCCGATCGATGAGACGGCGCTTCAAGTCACCGAGGTCGGCGCGGCCGCGCAACTTCGTATACGTCGCCGGCAAGAAGCCATCGAGCTGCAAAGAGATGACCACATCGCGCTCACACAGCGCCTCGAGCAAAGCGTCGTCGTGCGCGAGACGCACGCCGTTCGTTGACACCGAGACGATGCCGATCTCGGGCCGGCGCGCCACATCAACGATGGCGAGGAAGTCCGGGTGGGCTGTGGGCTCGCCGCCCGAGAGCGTGAGCATGTTGACGTTGCCCTCGCAGGCGATGAGGCCGTCGAGCATACGCTGCGCTTCGGCGAGCGAGATCTGCGGTTGCGCATCGCGATCGACGAGGCACACCGGGCAGTTCAAGTCGCAGCGGCCGGTGATTTCGAGGATAGGCACGCAGGTATGTTGTTCGTGCACCACGCACAGGCCGCACTCACTCGGACAGGCGGTGTGGGTGCCCGAACGGCGCAGGCGCGGCTCGGTCGCCGGCTTTACGTAGGCGAGCGAGCGCCGGTACCAGTCGACATCCGACGAGACGAGCGCTTCGGTCTTGCCGTGCTGTGCACACCACTTCGAGAGCAGGACGCGACCCTCGCGCGCGACGATCTTGGCGTCGACCGCCGCGCCGCACGCATTGCACAGCGCCCGCGTCACCGAGAGGCACGACTCACTCGGCTCCGCGCGCGTCATCCAGCGTGCCGCGCCGCTCATCGCTCGACCCAAAACCGCTCGTCTTTCATGCGGTAAAACAGATTGTAGTTGCAGGCGCCGATGAGCCGCTCGGCGTGCACCGGCACCTGGTCGGGGCAGCGGATGGCGCGGCCGATCTCGTAGGTGTCTTCGTCCATGTGCGCGTGCGCGTAGATGGTCTTGACCTGCCGCTCGGCTAGGCGCTGACGCTCGGGCACGCTCAAGGGCTTGGTCGGATAGAGCGTCTGCAGCATGTGCTTGAGCGCCTTGAGGGCCCCTTCGCTCTTACCCGCGGCCCACAGGCGATCAATGGCGAGGCGCAGCTCCTCTTCGAGCTTCGGGGTCGGCCGCAAGAGATAGCCGTCGACCAAGTGCTCGGCGACGACCTGACGCGGCAACAGCTCGGCGAACGAGTAGGGCGTGCCCTCGGCATCGAGCAAGAGGTAGTTGACGCCGTAGCACAGCGGATGCGCCGTCGGCAGCGGCATGAAGTCGCGTCGGCGCAGTCGGCCACCGCTCACCTCTTCGAGGCGGCGCTCCACCCCTTCGACCGAGATGTGTTGGCGCGGCTCGAAGAGGGCCCCGCCCTGGCCGGTGTAGGTCATAGTCTGGATGGTGAGGCTACGCACGAAGTCGCGCCTGAGCGTCAAGTCGACGAGCGTGCCGAGCTCGTGCTCGTTGACGCCGCCGATGAGCACCATGAGCAGCGTGGTCTGCACGTCGTGCTTCTCCAGGACCTCGAGCGCCTCGCGCTTCTCGCGCGTGATATCGCGGCCGTGGATGCGCACCGAGAGCTCGGGGTCGAGCGTGTCGAGCGACAAGATGACGTAGACGCCGAGATCGGCCAGAGCGCGCGCGAGCTCGGGCTTCTTGGCGAGCACGAGACCGTTGGTGTTGACGGTGATGCGCCCGATCTCGGGCCGCTTGGCGAGCGCGAGCAGCTCGAGCAAGTCGGGGTGCATGGTCGGCTCGCCGCCGGTGATATTGACGAGATCGACACCGCCCGTCGTCTCGACGACGAAGTCGATGTGGCGACGGAACTCGTCGGACGACATGAAGTATGTCTGGTCGGCGCGATTGAAGGTGAAGCAAATGGGGCAACGCAGATTGCAGGCGTTGGTGATCGAGAACACCGGCAGGTTGCACTTTTGCGCGTGGAACTCGCACGGCCCGCACGCCTGCGGACAGGCTTGCTGGCGCGGCCCTAAGACCTTGGCCGGCGGGCGCGACGCGCTCGGGGCCTGCATAGCGTCGAGGTACCAGGGCAAGGTCTCGGCGACTTCGGCACGCGAGGTGCCGTGCTCTTTGCAGTACCGCTCGAGAAAGACGCCCGTGGCGTCCGCGACGTAGCGCGCCTCGACGAGCTCGCGGCAGGTGCGGCACATACCGCGCGACAGCCCCAAGAAGACCCGTGTCAAAGCGGGCCGCGCCGCCTTGTCTGGCTGCGCATCGACTCGCGCGCCGCCGCCGCAACTCTCGCAGGCGCTCATCGCCTACAGCCCGCCGTCCGCGACGACGCTCTGGCCATTGATGTACGCGGCGCGATCCGAGGCGAGGAAGGTGACGAGCTCGGCCACCTCCTCGGGCTTGCCGGGCCGCCCCGCGGCGCAGTAGCGGTTGTACTCCTCGCGCTGGCGGTCGGAGATGTTGTAGCCGATACCGCCCTCGATGAGGCCTGGCGCGACCGCGTTGACACGGATGTTGTAGCGGCACAGCTCCTTGGCGAGCGACGTCGTAAAGCCCGTCACGGCCGCCTTGGTGGTCGCGTAGTGCACGGGCACCTCAACGAGGCGATGGCCGGCGATCGAGCCCATGTTGATGATGACGCCGCGCTTGCGGTGCACCATGCCGCGGGCGACAGCTTTCGTGAACAGAAACATGCCCTTCAAGTTGGTGGTGATGACCGAATCCCAGTCGGCCTCGTCGATGAGCGCGAAGGGCATGACCTGGATGACCGCCAGGTTGTTGACGAGCACGTCGGGCGGCCCCATGGCCTCATCGGCCTGCGCGACGAAACGGGTCACGCCGGCGCTGTCGTTGCCGTCGACGGCGGCGCAGAAGCAGCGCCGCCCGAGGGCCACGACTTCGGCGCGCAGGGCTTCGGCCTCGCTCGCGCGGGTGTGATAGGTAAAGCAAACGTCGGCGCCATAGCGGGCGGCGGCGCGTACGGTGGCCGCGCCGATCGCGCCCGTGCCGCCGGTGATCATGAGTCGCTTACCCTTGAGCATGAGCTCACCTCTACGCGACCGCAGACTGACGAGCAACCGTGAAGGCACGGTTTCTCTACGCGAGCGCATGCGCTAGGCCGCGTTGTAAAGCCTTGCGCCGCGCGGCGCCAGCGAGCGATAAAGACGCCAGACGAGTCGAGACAATGACCGAGCCACAGCGCCACGCTTCCTACGACGAGCTCCTGCAGCTCATGAGTTCACGACGCAGCATCCGCGACTTCTCGCCCGCACCGCTGCCCGAAGGCACGCTCGCGCAGCTCATCGAAGCGGCGCGCGCGGCGCCGAGCGCCAGCAATCGCCAAGCCTATCGCTTTGTCGCGATCACGTCGGCGAAGCGGATCGCGGCGATGGTAGCCGCAGTGCGTGTCGCCGTCGCGCGGGCGGCAGAGGAGCTGCCGCCTGGACGCGGCGCGACCTTCGAGCACTATGCCGCGAGCTTCACGCGCTTTGCGGGTGCCCCCTTGGTCCTCGCGCCCATTTACCGCATCACGAGCGAGAGCGCGCTGCTCGCGCGCGCCAGCACGGCCGCGAGCACCCGCACTGAGGCGCGAGCCGAGAACGCCGCATCAGCGAGCGACAACGCCCGAGCCGAGGACACGGCACCCTCGGTCGCTGTCGTGAGCTCAGTCGCCTCGGTCGCCGCGGCGACAATGAGCCTGCTGCTCGCCGCGCACGCGCTCGGCCTTGGCGCTTGCTGGATGACCGGCCCATTGCTCGCCGCCGACACACTTGGCGAGCTGCTCGAAATCCCTCCCTCCTGGCACCTTTCGGCGCTCATTCCCATCGGCTATCCTGCCGAGACGCCAAACCCACCCAAGCGGCGCGACGTGGCCACGCTGCTACGGCAGCTCGTCTGAGCAAGAGCAAGACGTTAGAGAGCGGAGCCAACACGCGTGCGCTACCACCTGATCGACCGCATCGAGGAGCTGCAACCGTTCAAGTACGCCATCGGCGTCAAGTGCATCAGCTTGAGCGACGACTGCTTCGAGCAGCACTTTCCGGGCGAGCCCATTTATCCAGGCGCGCTCTTGCTCGAGGCGATGGCGCAGCTCGGCGGTGCGATGCTCGAAGTCTCGATGCGCGATACCGAGGGCAACAGCCCGCGCTGCGTGCTGTCGAGCGTCAAGGCCAAGTTTCGCGGCTTCGCACGGCCAGGCGACCGCCTCATCATGCGCGCCGACGTGGTCTCTCATCACCCGGACTCGGCGCTCGTGCGCACGAGCGGCAGCCGCGATAGCGAGCACATCTGCGAGGCCGAGATCGTATTCGTCTATGTCAACCCCGAAAGCCCGCGGCTCACCGCCGGACGCAAAGACTTCCTCGCCGACGTGACGCGCGCCACCCGGATGATTCCGTGAGCGAGCGACGAGGCGGCGCGAGCGCGACGGCGGTGGCCATCACGGGCGTCGGCCTGCATACGGCCTTCGGCGACACGGCGGCCACGATGACAGCCCTTTGCGAGGGTCGCTCCGGCGTGCGCTCCTATGAGCTCGAGGGCGCGCCCGGCTTTGGACTCTTCGCCGCCGCGCCGGCACCGACCCCACGGCCTGCCGAGTTCCTCACCGACAAGAAGCTCGTCAAGTACATGTCGCCCGCGACCGCCATGGCGGTGACCGCCGCCGGCCGCGCGCTCGACGACGCGGGCCTGCGTGCCGACGCCGTGCATCGCGCACCGATGGGCCTGTATGTCGCCGCTGGCCTCATCGCCTTCGACGTGGCGGCCGTGCGCGACACCTTGCTCGCAGCCAAGAGCGACGACGGCACCCTGAACCTGCCGCGTCTCGGGCGCGAGGGCTTCAAGCTTTGCCACCCCCTCATGCCCTTTAAGCTGCTCACCAACATGCCGCTCGGACTCACGTCGATCGGTCTCGAGCTTCGCGGCACGAACTTCATCACCTATCCTGACGCTGGCCAAGCAGGGGTGTGTCTCGAGACAGCGGCCCGCAACATCGCCAACGGGCGTCTTGCAGGCGCGCTCGCCGGCGGCACGGCCGAGTGGCTGAGCCTCATGCCGCTGACGACGCTGGCGCGGCGCGACCGCTTGGCCAAGACCCCCGACGCCGCGCGCACCTTCGTTCGCGGTCACGCCGGCTGGGCGCCGGCCAACGGGGCCTCATTCGTAGCGCTCGAGACGGCGGCCCAGGCGAAAGCGCGCGGCGCGCCCATCCAGGCGACCCTCGAGCGCGTTCATGCGGGCTATTGCCCCGACGCAGGGGACCGCGACGCACGCCGCCACGCCCGGCGACACGCCTGGCAGATGGCGCTCGGCGCCGCGGCGCCGGACCTCGTCTTGTCGAGCGGCAACCTCGATGACGACGATGACGCGGCCGAGCAAAGTGACGCCCGCCGCGCCTTTGGCGAGCGGTGCTGCGTCACATCGCTCGACGGCCTGCTCGGGTTCGCCGACGCCGCGGCGCCGCTCGCGGCGGTCGGTGTAGCAGCCCGCCTGCTGTGCGACCGCGCCACCCTGCCTGAGCACGCGAAGGCCGCCACGAAGTCGCCACGCACGATCCTGGTCTCGGTCGCTCATCCCGACGGCGGCACGCTAGCGGCGCTGCTGCGACGCGGCGCGGAGTCCACATGAAGCGCCGCGTGGCGATTACGGGCTTCGGCGTGGTGTCGCCCATCGGCAGCGGCCGCGACGCCTTCTTCTCGGGCCTACGCAGAGCGAGCGCCGGCATCGACCAGATTCGCTCGTTCGACGCGAGTGGTTTCGCGAGCCGCCTCGCCGGCGAGGTCAAGGATCTCGATCTCGCCCGTCTCGAGTGGCCGGGACCCGAGCGCACCGCGCTGCAACGCGATCGCAAGTCGGCCTTCGCCCTGCACGCCGCACGCGAAGCGCTCAACATGGCCTTTGGCGGCGAGCGTCCAAGCCTGCACTATGCCCCCGAGCGCGTCGCCACAGCGCTCGGCGCCGGGCTCGAAGTCTTTCACTTGGCCGACCTCGTCCCCTATCTCGAGCCGACGCACGTCGCCGCGGCGCCGCTGCTCGCGGCCACGCACGCCGCACCACCGGGCTCCTTTCTACAAATGCCGAGCGACCTCGGCGCACGCTGTATCGCACGCCTAGCGGACGCGGCCGGACCGTTTTCGGTCAACGTATCGGCCTGCGCCGCGGGCACGCAGGCCTTGGGCGAAGCATACTGGCTCATTGCCGACGGCGCGGCCGACGCGGCGCTCTCGGGGGGCTACGATTCGATGATCAACCCGCTCGGCATCGGCGGCTTCTGCCTGCTGCAGGCAATGTCGACGCGCAACGATCTGCGCGGCCAGGCGTCGCGGCCCTTCGACGCCGGGCGCGACGGCTTCGTGCTCGGTGAGGGCGCGGCCGTCTTCGTGCTCGAAGAGCTGGCGCTCGCAAAGCAGCGCGGCGCCACGATCCTCGGCGAAGTCATGGGTTTTGGCTCGACGCTCGACGCTTTTCGCGTCACGGATCCAGCGCCAGGTCACGCCGGCGCCGTGCAGGCCATGCAGGAGGCGCTCGACGCAGCGGAGCTGACGCCGAGCGACATCGACTACATCAACGCCCACGGCACCGGCACGCGCCTCAACGACCCAGCGGAGACTGCCGCCATTCACACGGCCTTTGGCGAGAGCGCACGCCACGTGCCCGTAAGCTCAACCAAGAGCCAGATCGGCCATCTCATCGGCGCCGCCGGTGCGGTCGAGCTCGTGGCCGTGCTCTTCGCGATGCTCGAAGAGACGCTGCCCGCCACCATCAACCTCTCGACTCCCGACCCGGAGTGTGATCTTGACTATGTCCCGAACGTGCCGCGCCGCGCCCGCGTTCGCTTCGCGATGTCCAACTCGTTCGGCTTTGGCGGCCAAAACGCGGTACTCGTTGTCGGTAACGGCTCGCCTATCGGCCGAGGAGATGCTCGATGAACCCAGAGGTCATGACCAAAGTCTGCAAGTGCGTCGCCGAGGTTCTCGCGCTCTCGCCGAGTGAGGTCTCGCCGAGCTCGCGCTTGACCGAGCAGCTCGGTGCCGACTCGCTCGACCTCGTCGAGCTGATGTTTCAGCTCGAGCAAGAGTTCTCAATCACGCTCGAGAATCGCGACCTGAGCCTCACGTCACAGCTCGGCATACCCGAGAGCGAGATCCACAAAGACGAAGTCTTGACGCCGAAGGCGCTCGAGCTGCTGCGCGCGCGTTTCCCCGAGGCGAAGGACATCTTGCGCGACGGCGCCCGACGCAAGCAGCTCGCGTCGCTGCTCACCGTCGAAGAGGTCGCCCGCTCTATCGAGCGGCGCTTGGCGTCACCCGTTGCGAGCGCGGCGCGCTAGGGGTTGCATCGCGGGCCGCGACCACATGGCTGAGTCGAGACACCTCGGTGAAGAGGCATGAGCGCCATCATCACGGTTCAGGGCTTGGCCAAGAGCTTCGGCGCGCGGCGGCTGCTCACCGACGTGTCCTTCGCGGTCGACGAGCGCGACCGCATCGCCTTCATTGGGGTCAACGGTTCGGGCAAATCGACTTTGCTGCGCCTCATCGCCGCGGCGCGCGTCAGCCAAGACCCGGCCGATGCGCTCGACGCGGGCATCGTCACCAAACGTCGCGACTTATCGCTCGAGTACGTGCCGCAGGAGCCCATCCTCTCACCCGCATTGAGCATCGCCGCCACGCTGCGCCTCGGCTTGCGCGCCCACAGCAGGGCCCTCAGTGAGCTCGCGGCGCTCGAGCGCGCCCTGCCAACGCTCCACGACGTGGCACTCGCGGCGGCGCTGCAACGACACGCCGTGTTGCACGACGAGGTAGCGACCCACGGCGGCGCCGAGCGCGACCACGAGGCGCACGCGCTCGCCCGCGCGCTCTGCCTCGACGACCACGACCGGCTCGTCGGCGAGCTGTCGATCGGCGAGCGGCGCCGCGTAGCGCTCGGCCAAGCGCTGCTCGCCAAGCCCGACGTGCTCGCACTCGACGAGCCGACGAACCACCTCGATGCCCGTACAGCCGAGTGGCTCGAGCAGCGCCTCCTCAACCAAGCGGGCGCGCTCTTGCTCGTCACGCACGACCGCTACTTTCTCGACCGCGTAGCGACGCGCATCCTGGAGATCGACCGCGGGCGCGTCTACGCCTACGAGGGCGGGTACTCGCGTTTTCTCGAGCTGCAAGCCGAGCGCTTGGACGCGCAGGGCGAGCGCGAGCGCGTACGCCGAGCCTTCGTTCGTCGTGAGCTCGACTGGATCCGTCGCGGCCCGCAAGCACGGGCGACCAAGCAACAGGCGCGCATCGATCGCTTCGACAACGCGGTGCGCGCCGCGGAGGGTGAGCGCGCCGCGCGCCCCGACGAGCGCCTGCTCGAGCTGCGCCTTCCCGCCGGGCCGCGGCTCGGCAAGACGGTGCTCGAGCTGCACCACGTCGGCAAGTCGCTCGGCGGCAAACAGCTCTTTGCCGACCTGTCGCTGCTCGTCAAACCCGGTGACCGCATCGGTATCGTCGGGCCGAACGGCGCCGGCAAGACCACGCTCGTGCGCGTGCTGCTCGGCCTCGTAGCGCCGGATTCGGGCGAGGTCATCGTCGGCCAAAACACGAGCTTCGCCTTTCTGGATCAAGGTCGCGCCGAGCTCGATGATACGCGCTCGGTGCTCCAAGAGGTGTCGGGCGACAGTGACCGCGTCTTTCTCGAGGACGGCTCGATCCACGTGCGCTCGTTCTTGCGCATGCTGCTCTTCGACGACAGCGCCGCCGACATGAGAGTCGGACAGCTCTCCGGCGGCGAGCGCAATCGCGTGCAGTTAGCAAAGCTCTTGCGCAAGGGCGGCAATGTCCTCGTGCTCGACGAGCCAACGAACGACCTCGACCTCATCACGCTCGGCGTGCTCGAGGCGGCGCTCAGTGAGTTCCCCGGCTGCGCCCTCGTCGTCTCGCACGACCGCTGGTTTCTCGACCGCGTGGCGACCGGCATCCTCGCCTTCGAGGCCGACGGTAAGGTGAGCTTCTACGAGGGCAACTACTCGAGCTACCTCGAGAAGTGGGGCGCGCTCGCGCGCGACGCGGTGGCGCGGCTGCGCGCGAAGGACAGCGCGACAGCGGCGAAGAGCGCGGGGGCGCGAGCGAGCGACGGCGGCGATGGCGGCGCCAAGGAACGAGCGGGCACGAGGGCGAAGAAGCTCTCGTTCCTCGACCAGCGCGAGCTCGACGGCATGCAGGCGCGCATCGAGGCGGCGGAGGCCGAGGTGGCGCGGCTCGAGGGCGTCTTGTCGGCCGGCGACCTCTATACGACGCACGCCGGCGAGGTTCCGGCGCTCGTACAGGGGCTCGAGGCGGCGCGCACCGAAGCCGAGCGGTTGTATGCGCGCTGGCAGGAGCTCGAGACGAAGCAGGGCGGAACGACGGGTTGAGAAGTGGTGCCCGGGGCGGGACTCGAACCCGCACTGAGTTTCCTCAAGGGGATTTTAAGTCC
>Ga0315268_10007112_pt1 | contig 11816 bp, 8 predicted proteins | sample C1_top_MG_FD_204535 | JGI IMG/M metagenome (GOLD analysis project Ga0315268, IMG submission 204535) | Sediment microbial communities from Yellowstone Lake, YNP, Wyoming, USA - C1_top | ecosystem: Environmental > Aquatic > Freshwater > Lake > Sediment | place: USA: Wyoming | collected 2017-08-01 | reverse complement strand
AGGAATTCGAGACCGACGCCGCCGGAGACCCGAAGCCGCTCGACGTCCGAGAGGTCATCGCAATCCTCACTGTCTTCGACCGCGATCACTTCAATTCTCGCGAGCACCCCATCAATGCGTATCGCTCAAAGGCGGCTTGTCTCCAGCACTTCAAATCGAACATGAAGTCATACGAGAAGCTCTATCCGAGGGCGAAGGACATTCTGGAGCTTTTCGACATGGTGCAGTTATCGCTTCCTGACCTGTATAACCAGCAAGGCGGAAAATTTGGCCGCCTGACTGGCGTCGCTATCCATGAGGGCAAGAGGAAGCAGCACCTCTACTTCGTTAACAAGGAGAGTTCATACAGCGTTCCGGAGGGGTTCGTCTATCCCATGCTTGGAGCGTTCAGGGCTCTTCTCGAGGAGAAGGGAGGTCAGCACATCTGGGGAAAGAAAATGGACCCGATCAAGCTCCTACAGGGCGATCTCGGGAAACAGCTCGCTCAAACGATCGGCGATTATGCCCTGGAGCATCGGAATCCGTCTAAGACTGGAAAATCCATTCCGGTCTGGCAGAGCTGCTACTCCCTGGGCGAAATCGCATACCTCAAGGCCTAGCAGTCTAAATCAGGGGGGCTACCCGCTTGGGTAGCCCCCCTTTCTTTTTTGGAGAATTGCTTCGCTCGCCGTACACCCCGAACTAGTGCCCGTGCGCCGAGGGAGCTTCCTTGCTCTCCTTCGTGAAGGACAGCATGAAGATCATCACGGCCAGCGCGACGTAGCCCGCGGTGAACTGGTAGGGCACCTGGTTCGCCGGCGACGGCAAGGTCCACGGCCAGTACATGCTCCCGTCCGGAATCGCCGAGTGGATGATCCCCACGAACGTGAACCCGGCCAAAATCCAGAGATAGGCCGACGCCGCCTTGAGCTCCCGGTCGATCAGCTTGGCCAGGAACGCCCCCCAGAGCATCCCGGTGAGGATGAACCCGTTGCCTAACGCCACGATCACCAGCATCTCCGGCAACGAGCGCCCCGGCTCCACCATCAGCTTGTTGAAGTTCTCGGTGGGCACCACGCCGGGATTCGAGAACTTGATCTGCAGCAGACGCGCCAAGGTCGGGAAGTAGGCGAACGCCACCGCCGGCGCGTGACGGGCCGGACAGGCCAGGAACGCCTGGCACATGATGTCCAGACCCACGAAGATCAGAATCGGCGCGATCACCGCGCGCGGAATGATCTCCACCATCCACCCCACGTAGCCCAGCATCCCGCCCAAACCGATGAACAGCCCCGTCATCAAGGTATAACCCGCGCGGCTCCCCATCTGCTTGTACGCCGGCTGACCGATGTAAGGAGTGGACTGCGCCACACCGCCGCAGACCCCCGCGATCAGCGTCGCGATCGCCTCCGTGAGCAGGATGTCGCGCGTGTTGAAATCGTCCCCCGCCACACGCGCGCTCTCCGTCACGTTGATTCCCCCGATCACCGTCAGCAGGCCGAACGGCAAGGCGATCGGCAGGAACTTCAGCGCCGGACCGAAGCCCTTCATGAAGTCCAAGGTCGGCCACGGGAAGCCGAAATGCAAGGTCGCCGTCGGCGCCGTGTACGTTCCCCCGGCCCAGCCGTGCGGCGCCAGCACGTAGTACAGCGCCGTGCCCACGATGATCGCGGCCAGCACTCCCGGGAAGTTCTTGGGAAGGCGTATGCCCGCGACCAAGGTGTAGAAGATGATCCCCAGCGCGATCATCCCCACGATCGGCGCCCCGAAAATGTCCAAGAGCGGGATGAAGCCGATCAGCCCCAGCCCGATGCCGGCCAGAGAGCCCAGCAGACCCGCCTGCGGCACCATCTTCTGCACCCACGCCCCGAAGAAGGAAAAGATCAGCTTGAAGATCCCGATGAACATCATCGTGGCCATGCCGATGTACCACGTCATCATCGCCGCCTCGTGCTCCGGCATCCCGGAGCCCTTCATCGCCAGGAACGCCGGCCCGAGGACCGCGAGGGCCACGCCGATCGTGGACGGCGCATCCAAGCCCAGCGGCATCGCCGTCACCGTCGGATTATTGGTCCGCTTCGCCAGACGGAACGCCATCCAGGTATAGACCAGATCGCCGAACAGCACCCCGATGGCCGTCCCCGGGAACATTCTCTTATAGACGATCTCGGCCGGGAAGCCGAAGGCGAAGATCAGGATCCCCGCCAGGAACGACAGGTTCGTCATGTTGTCGAACGCCAGGCCGAAGAAGCCGTTGACGTCGCCCAGCGTGAACCACTCATAGCGAAACGGCTTTTTGTCGTTCATGGGACGTTATTGTACTTATCTTTCCGACCGCGTCCAGCCGGAGCTTTTATGGCATAATTGGAATATGGACAAAATCTTTTGCCTCGCCCTGATCGCCGGCGCCGCCTTGCCCGCCCCCGCCGTCGATTTCGACCGCGGAACCGGCTTCGCCTCCTTCGCCGAGCAGGCCCGCGCCGTGAGCCTCCCCTCCCCGTCGTTCCACGCCGAGCCCGCCCTCGCCTGGAGCGCGCCGCCCGCCGCGGTCCCCGACCAGCGGATCGTGGAGCTCATCGGCCGCATCTCCGAGTGGAGCGCGCGCAAGGAGGACATGCGCCAGGCCGTCAACGCCTTCTACGGCAACGTCGTCGCCCGCGAGGGCAACGGCCAGGAGTGGTACCGGATGCTCCGCAAGGTCTGGGGCCTGGCCGAGGGCGTGGAGTCGATCGAGGACACCGTGGCCGCGCGCTTCAGCGACCGCGTCGCCGCCGCGGAGACCGACCCCGCCCGCCGCGACTGGCGCCTCGGCGCGATCCGCGCCGTGCGCGATGCGCGCCGCTTCGTCCTGTACGGCAACCTGATCCCGCGCGTGCTCGACGAGGCGCACAAGGACGCGCGCGGCCTGGACGACGGCCGCTCTTACGCCGGGCCGACCTGGAGCCTGGTCATGACCTGGGACGAAGGGACCGCGCTCGACAAAGCGCTCATCGCGCAGACCGGCTTCTCCGAAGCGGACTACGCGGCCGAGCGGAAGTCCGTCCATCCGGCCATCGCGCCCTAGCCCAGCTCGGCTTCCAGCCGGTCGGCGACCGTCCTCAAGACCTTCACCCGCGCCCAGCGCTTGTCCTGCGCTTCCACCAAGGTCCACGGCGCGTACGGCGTGCTGGTCTTCTCGATCATCTCGACCGCCGCCGCTTGGTACGCGTCCCACTTCGCCCGGTTGCGCCAGTCCTCTTCCGTGATCTTGTACTGCTTGAACGGCGTCTGCACCCGGTCCCTGAAGCGCTTCAGCTGCTCCTCGGGAGTGATCTGCAGCCAGAACTTGCAGACCACCACCCCCGCCTCGGTCAGCTCCTCCTCGAAGGCCGCGATCTCGTTGAAGCCCCGCTTCCAGTCCTCGGGCGGGCAGAAGCCCTCCACCCGCTCGACCAGCACCCGCCCGTACCACGTCCGGTCGTAGATCGTCGCGTGGCCCAGCCGCGGCAGCTGACGCCAGAAGCGCCAGAGATACGGATGAGCGCGCTCCTCGTCGGTCGGCGCGGCCACGGACATCACCCGCGCGTTGCGCGCGTCGATGGACCCGATCAGCCGGCGGATCGCCCCGCCCTTGCCCGCCGCGTCCACCCCCTCGAACGCGCAGATCAGCGCGCGCCCGTCCTTGCGCAGGTCGCGCGTGAGCCGGGCGACGCGCGCCTGCTGCTTGTCGAGCTTGCGCTCGTACTCGTCGTCGTCCAGGGATTTTTTGAGGTCCAGCGCCGTCAGCACCGAGACCTTCGCCGGCTTCGGCCGGTCCGGCACCCCCTTCGGCTCGGGGCGCGCGGCGCGCGCGAGCGCGTCCTTCAGCGCGGCCAGGACCGCGTCGCCGGCCGTCAGGTCCCGGTAGCGGTGGTCCGTCGCCTCGATCACGGTCCACGGCGCATCCACGGTGCCGGTCTTGGCCAGGGCGCGCTCGGAGATCTTGCGGAAACGCCCGTACAGCTTGCAGAACTCCCAGTCGCGCTTGCTCACCCGCCACGCCGTCGCCGGGTCCTTCTCCAACTGCTTGAGGCGGCGGTGCTGTTCCTTTTTAGAAAGGTGAAGCCAGAGCTTGACCACGACCGTGTTCTCGCGCGTCAGCATGGACTCGAAGGCGACGATCCGGTCCAACGCCACCTCGAAGGCCCCGTCGCCGATCTCCTTCAGCGCGCGCTGGACGATCGGCCGCGTGTACCAGGTGCCCACCAGAATCGAGCCGTGGCCGGAGGCGGGCAAGGTGCGCCAGTAGCGCCAGTACTCGGGCCGCTCGGCCTCCTCGTCGGAGTACTCGCCGTAGGCCTCGACCTGAAGCCCGCGCGCGTCCATCCAGTCCACCAGCCGCCGCGCGACCTCGGTCTTGCCGCCGCCCTCCACGCCGCCGACGAGGACGACCAGCCGGTACTTCGTGCCTGCCAGCGCGTGCTGGGCCTTCAGCAGTTCGGTGCGCAGCCGGTCCAGGCGCTTCTCGTATTCCTTTTTATCGACGGACCGGCCCACCTCGGCGCTCTCGAACATGATGTCCCCCTGACGGCGCAGTATAGCCCTCGTTCCCTCGCCCGTCAACCGAACGGGCGGACCGAATGAACGGATTGAACCACAGAGGCACGGAGACACAAAGAACGGAAGGGAAGGGTAACGGAAAAAAGATTCGCCGACTCGGGCGCGAGCCCACGCGTGCGCCAAACCCCTTATTCGTTCTTCGTGTCTCCGTGCCTCTGTGGTTCATCCGTAAAAACATGGAATCGTAGGAGGGGAGGCCCTTGACGGAACCGCGCCGTCACTCTATTCTTAGGGCGGGAGACCCCCCCGATGACCCGCTCCCCGGCACGCGACGTTTTCGCCATACTTCTGACCGCCGCCCTGGCGGCGGCTCCGCGCGCGTCGTTCGCGGCCAGCGCCGCGATGGAGGCCCAGCGCGCCGAGCTCCTGCGCGCGCGCGACCCGAACGCCGCCGAGCGCTTCCTCGCCGACGCGTCCCTTCAAGCCGGCCTGCGCGCCGAGGACGCGAAGGCCGAGCTGGACCTGTTCCGCGCCGCGACCGAACTGCGCGACCTGCGCCAACTCCTGCGCGGCTACGAGCAGGAGGACCGCGTGATCCGCGAGGGGCTGGCCGCCCGTCCCGACTGCTCCTTCTGCCAGGACCCCAAGCAGCTGCTGGAGTGGTCCGACCGCTACCGCGCCACCCCGCACGACTTCCTGCGCGGCGCCCTGCTCGAGTGGGACACCTTGTCCCCGGCGCGCGCGAAATGGCTGACGGACCACGGCGTCACGAGCGCCCGGTGGGAGGCGACGACCTTCCTGGCCCGCTCCGCCAAGCTCCGCGAGTGGGGTAAGGCCGAGTTCGACCGGATCATGAAGACCGTCCCCAAGGATCAGGCCGAGCTGGACAAGCTCGGCGCCCGGGCCGACGAGATCAACGACGCCCTCGACCACGACCAGGCCTACGAGCTGGGCCAGCGCGTCGAGAAGGCGGAGGCCGCGGTGAAGGCCATGGCCGAGGCCGAGACGCGCCTGGCCAAGTCCGGCAGCCCCGAGCTCCGCGCCGCCCTGGCCGCCGCCAAGAACGCCCCGGACCTGGAGACGCGCCTGGCGAACCTCGGCAAGATTTTCGACGGCTTGAACGTGCCCAACGCCGCCATCCACTCCGCCGCCCCGCTCAAGCCCGGTCAGGGCTTCGACGACAGGACCCGCCGCCTGACGGCGGAGATGCTGGGCCCCGCGCTGCTGCGGGAGACGGACGGCACCTGGGCCGGCGCGCAGCTGAAGGCCTTCTACGCGAAGGTCCCGATGAAGATCACCGTCAACCCCGAGGACGTCGGCAGCCTGGCCACCTATTCGGAAGGAGTGCTGAACTTCGGCTCCGGCGAGATCGAGGATTTCCTGAAGGGCCGCGGCCGCTCCGCCCGCGACCTGCTGACCGATCCGGCCCTGCTCCACGACCTGGTGCGCGAGCTGGCGCCCGTGTTCGTCCACGAGGCCACCCACCACCGCCAGGACGTCTGGGCCAAGGAGCGCGGCATCCGCGACTCCTGGTCCCAATACCAGGAGATCGAGGCGATGGAGACCGAATCCATCTACGCCCTGGAGAAGATCGCCCGCGACCCCTCGTACAAGGCCTATCTCGCGAAGTCCGCCGCGACCTCCCCCAACGCCCGAGAGGTCGTGGGCCTGGCCCGGCGCCTGGAGACGGGCGGCGCGGACCAGTTCCGCCGCTCGATCCAGGCCCTGCACTACCCCGGACTGCTCTCGCTCGAGGGCGAGACCTGGGCGAGGATCGTCCGCCACGACAAGTCCGCCGTCGACGTCCGCGCCGAGCTCGCCCGCCGCGAGGCGCTTCCTCTTTGGCGCCGCCTCCCGTTGATGGCCGGCCCCGCCCTGGCCGACGAGTACGACACCCGCGCCGAGTTCCTCGCCGCCGTGCGCGCCGCCGGAACCGGCGCCCTGGAGAAGGCCCTGGCCGCGTCCGCGCGCAAGAACGCGGCCGAGCCCGCCGCCTACGCCCAGCACCACGCCCGCCTGGAGGAGGTCAACCGCCTGACCGAGGAGCACCTGCGCGCGCTCCAAGCGGAGAAGGACCCGGCCAAGCCCAAGCATCCGGCCGTGCCTCTCCCGGGAGGCCCGCGATGAAGCTCCCGGCCCTCGTCCTCGCCGCCGCGCTCGCCGCCCCCGCCGTCGCGGCGACGACGTTCGACTGCCCCGTGCCGAAGGGCTGGTCCGTCGTCCCGGAAGACGATGGGACGACTTTTCTGGGGCCGCGCGACGAGCACAAGGTCGCCGCGCAGGTGAACGTCCGCTACGTCCCCCCCGGCCACGTCTCCTACGCCGACGCCGACGCCTACGTCGCGCGCCTGACCCGGAAAAGCGACCTGGAAGTCCCCGGCTGGAAGACCTATCCCGTCGAAAAGACGACGGTCGCCGGCCGCGCGGCGCGGAGCGTGCGCCTGGACACCTCGGAGTTCGTCCCCCCGCGCTCGCGCTTCACGAAGGAAGTCCCCATGTGGGAGGAGCACGTCGTGGTGCCCGCGTCGAAGGGGTTCTACGTCATCGTCTACTACGCGCCGCGGTCCATCGCCGCGAAGAACCGCGCGGCCCTGAAGCGCGTGCTCGCCGGCTTCAAGCCCAAGCTCTAGGTCAGCTTCGGCACGTCGCTGAGCGCGAACCCGTCCTGCTTGTGCGCCGCGTGCTTGAACAGGCGCCCGTGCCACGCGGCGTACGCGGCGATCGCGGCGGGGACCAAGAACCCCTGGAATCCCAGGGCGATGAACAGGATCGCCCCCACCTCCGAGCCGATGATGAACGACAGCACCGTCCCCAGCCGCAGAAGATTGGCGACCCGTTCCCGGCGGTAGACGTCGTCGTGGGGCGTGAAGGTCAGCATCCGCGCGATGCCCAGGCCCAGGTCGGTGGTCAGGCCCGTCATGTGCGTGGTCCGGACCGAGCTCCCGGAGGACGTCGTCAGCGCCCCGTTCTGGAGCCCGCAGGCCATGCACAGCAGGGCGATCAGCACGTACTTTTCCTCTAGGTGGAACGGTTTGCCGAACGGGCCGAACTGATCGAAGCGGCCGGCCAGCCCCGCGGCCAGCAGGCACAGCGAGCTCAGGCCCATCACGTAATCGTAGTGCGGCTTCTTTTTAAAGTGGATCGCGCCGTCGATCAGCAGGCCCGCGATCATCGCCCCCAGCAGGAAAAAAATGGGAATGGACAGCATGCTGACGGCCATGTCGATGTCGCGGTTGGACAGGTCGACGCCGAACAAGGTCGCGAAGCCGGTGACGTGGGTGACGAAGCGCCCGGTGGTCAGGAACGCCCCGGCGTTGATGCAGCCGCCGTTGAAGGCCAGGAGGAACCAGTGCAGGATGGCCCGGCGGTTCGGGTATTGGTCGAGGCGGCTACGGTACACGCCGCGCTCCGGAGAGGGTCGTCACTATATATGCATTATATATCATATTAGAATATAAGGGAACCAGGGCTCGCGGCCGCGCGTTAATTGGTAACATTGTTCCATGTCCGGGCAATCGGAATGCTGAGCCTTTCCATTGCGATTCTCCTCGCCGGAGCGGCGCTGTCCGCGCTGCTCGCCCGCCGGCCGAACGCCGCGGCCGCCGTCTCGCTGGCCGCGCTGACCGCCGGCTGCGCGGCCGGGATGGCCGCCGCCCTGCGCGGCGCCGGGGCGGGCGCCCCCGCGCTGGACGCCGCCTGGTCCCTGCCGTCGGCCCGCTTGGCCGCCTCGGTCGACGCGCTGTCCGCCCTGTTCCTGCTCGCCGTCCTGTTCGTCTGCCTGCTGGCCGGGCTCTATGGGGAAGCCTACATGCGCCGCTCGCCGCGCCTGGCGGAGAGCGCGTCGCTGCGGCCCTTGTTCCTGACCTTGACCGCCGCGATGGCGGCGGTCGTCTGCGCCCGGAACGCCGTCCTGTTCCTCTTCGCCTGGGAGGTGATGGCGCTGGCCAGCTTCCTGCTCATCATCGTCGAGGACCGCGAGGCCGAGACGCGACGCGCGGGCCTGCTTTATTTCATCTGCACCCACGTCGCGACCTTGGCCCTGTTCGTCCTGTTCGCGCTGCTGGGCCGCAAGGCCGGCTCTCTCGACTTCGACGCGATCCGCGCGGCCCTGCCGCCCGACGCGCGCCTGGCCGCGCTGGCCCTGGGCCTGGGCTTCGTCGGCTTCGGCATGAAGGCGGGCCTGGCGCCGCTGCACATCTGGCTGCAGGAGGCGCACCCGGCCGCGCCCAGCCACGTCTCGGCGGTCCTGTCGGGCGTCGTCATCAAGGTCGGGATCTACGGCTTCCTGCGCCTCATCTGGATGCTGCGCGTCGTCCCCGACTCCTGGGCGCTGGTCCTCGTCGCGGCCGGCGCCGTCTCCGGCGTCGGCGGGGTGCTGTTCGCGCTCGCCCAGCACGACCTCAAGCGCCTGCTCGCCTACCACAGCGTCGAGAACGTCGGCATCATCGCCCTCGGGCTCGGCGTGGGCTGCCTGGGCCTGTCGCGCCATCGCCCCGACATGGCCTTGCTCGGCTTCGCCGGCGCCGCGCTGCACTCGCTGAACCACGCCCTGTTCAAGTCCCTGCTCTTCCTCGGCGCCGGCGCCTTCGGCCAGGAGCTGGGCACGCGCGAGATCGAGGCCGGCGGCGGGCTGCTGAAGACCATGCCCTGGACCTCGGCCTTCTCCTTGATCGCGGCCGCGGCGATCTCCGGGGTTCCCCCGTTCAACGGCTTCGTCAGCGAATGGCTGGTGTACCTGGCCTCGGCCGCCGCGCGGACGCCGTTCGAGTCGGGCGTCGCCGCGCTCTCGATCGGGTCGCTGGCGCTGATCGGCGGCCTGGCCCTGGCCTGCTTCACGAAGGCCTACGGCGCCCTGTGCCTGGGAACGCCGCGCACGGAAGCGGCCCGGACGGCCCGCGACCCCGGCCCCCTGATGCTCGGACCGATGGCCGCGCTGGCCGCGTCCTGCGTGCTGATCGGCCTCTGTCCCGCGCCCGCCGTGGCGCTCGCCGCGCGCGCCGCGGCCGTCGTCTGCGGCATCGCCCCGCGGGCGGCCGAGCTCGCCCTGGCCGGCCCGATGGCCAACGCCCGGCTGATGGGACTGCTGGGCGCGGGCCTCCTCGCGCTCGCCGGCGCGCTGGCGCTGTGGCGCTCGCGCCTGGTGGGCGCCGCCGCCTCCGGCCCCACGTGGGCCTGCGGCTTCACCGCCCCGACGGCGCGGATGCAGTACACCGCCTCCTCGTTCGCCGCGCCCCTCACCCGCGCCTTCGCGCCGGTTCTCGGGACGCGCTTCCATTTCGCCGCTCCTCAAGGATACTGGCCGGACGCCGCCGCCTTCTCGTCGCACACGCCCGACCGCGTGCTGGACGGCGTCCTGCGGCCGTCGGGCGGCGCCGCGGTGGACGCGCTGGCGTGGGCGAAGCGCCGGCTGAGCAGCCGCCTGCAGGCCTACCTGCTGCTCGTGTCCCTGTGCCTGCTCGCCCTTCTGTTCTGGAAACTCTGATGACGAGCCGACCATGGACCTGAGCCTGCGCGAAGCCGCCGAGATCCTGAAGGTCTCGGAGACGACCCTGTCGCGCTGGGTCGACGCCGAGGGGCTGACCGCCTACATGATCAACGGGCGCTACCGCTTCAACCGCGTGGACCTGCTGGAATGGGCCGGCCACCGAAAGCTCCCCGTCGCGGCCCTGTTCTCTCCGTCCGGAACCGGCGCCGATCACGGGCTCGCCTCCCTGCTCGACGGGAACATCCACTACCGCGTCCCCGGCGACGATCTCAAATCCGCGATGGCCGCCGTCGCCGAGCGCCTGCCGCTGGCCAACGCCCGGGACAAGGAGCTCGCGGCCCGGGTGCTGTCGGCCCGCGAGGCGCTCGGCTCGACCGCGGTGGGCGACGGCATCGCCATTCCGCACGCGCGCAATCCCCTGGTCTTCCCGGTGGACCGCCCCGCCCTGACGCTGTGCTTCCTGGAGCATCCCGTCGATTTCGGCGCGGCCGACGGCGCGCCGGTGCACACCCTGTTCGCGCTGGTGACCCCCACGATCCGCGTCCATCTCGCCCTCCTGTCGAAGATTTCCCGGGCGCTCCACGACCCCTCGTTCCGGACTTTGCTGAACGACCGCGCGAGCGCCGGGAAAATACTGGCCCGGCTCCAGGAACTCGCGTGACCCTTCTGCTGGCCGCCCTCGCCGCGCTGGGCGCCGCCGCGATCGGCTCGACCGTCCTGTCCGGCCGCGGCCGGCTCGCGCGGGCCGTGGTCGTCGGCGCGCTGATCGCCGCCGGGGCGTCCGGCGGCCTGCTGGCGCTGCGCGCCCTGAGCGGCGCGCGGATTCCCGACCTGATCTGGGCCTGGCCGCTGCCCGGCGCCGTCTTCCATATCGGCATCGACGCCCTGTCGGCCTGCTTCCTGCTGCTCGTGCTCGCGGTCTGCGTCTGCGCCGGCATCTACGGCGAGGGCTACCTCTCCGCGTCGCACGGCCATGTCCCGGCCATGCCGGCCCGGTTTTTCTTCCTGACCTTGACCGCGGCGCTGATGCTGCTGACGTGCGCGCGCAACGGCCTCCTGTTCATGGCCGCCTGGGAGACCATGGCGCTGGCGGCCTTCGGCCTGGTCTCCTGCGAGCACGACAAGCCGGAAGTCCGCAAGGCCGGGCTTCTCTATCTGCTGTGCACGCACGTCGGCACCCTCCTGCTGCTGTCGCTGTTCGCCCTCCTCGGGCGCCATGCCGGCTCCTTGGAGTTCGGCGCCTTCGCCGCCGCAGCGCCGTTTTCCCCCGCGGCGCGCGCCGGGATCGTCCTGCTGGCGCTGGCCGGTTTCGGCATGAAGGCCGGCATCCTGCCGCTCCACATCTGGCTGCAGGAGGCCCACCCCGCCGCGCCCAGCCACGCGTCGGCCGCCATGTCCGGCGTGCTCATCGAGATGGGCCTCTACGGCCTGCTGCGCCTGTTCTCCTGGGTCGGACCGGTGACGACGCTCCTCGCCTCGGCGCTGGTCGGGCTGGGCCTGGCCACCGCGGTCTTCGGCATCCTGTTCGCCATGGTCCAGCGCGACGTCAAGCGCCTGCTCGCCTACAGCAGCATCGAGAACGTCGGCATCATCCTCGCGGCCTTGGGCCTAGGCTGCTACGGCGCGGCGACGGGCCGCGCGCCGCTGGCGGTGCTGGGCTTCGCGGGCGCGATCCTCCACACGCTCAACCACGGGCTCTTCAAGCCGCTTTTGTTCCTCGCGGCCGGAGCCTTCTATCAGGCGGTCGGAACGCGCGACATCGAGGCCTGCGGCGGCCTGCAGAAGCGGATGCCCTGGACCTGCGCCTTCACGGCCGTCGGGGCCGCCGCCATCT
>Ga0315268_10007111_pt1 | contig 11818 bp, 10 predicted proteins | sample C1_top_MG_FD_204535 | JGI IMG/M metagenome (GOLD analysis project Ga0315268, IMG submission 204535) | Sediment microbial communities from Yellowstone Lake, YNP, Wyoming, USA - C1_top | ecosystem: Environmental > Aquatic > Freshwater > Lake > Sediment | place: USA: Wyoming | collected 2017-08-01 | reverse complement strand
TAATTCACGCAGGTTCCGCAGACGAAGAGCTCCACCCCCGCCGCTTCGAGCTCCTTGAGATCGTTGATGACCGCCGATTCCCGGCTGGCGAGGCGGACCCCCGTGTTGTACATTATGATCGTCGCCGGCCGCGGTTCGAGCGTAAGGAGCGTGTGGACGAAGCTCCGCATGAGGACCTCCCCGAGCTCGTCATTCCCCCTTCCCAGGCGGTCCGAAGAAAGAACGATGACCAAAGGAGCGCCTTTTCCCCCCTCCTTCACCGTCCCGCAGACGATCCCGATGTCGGTCCCCTCATACGGCGGCCTCTCCCCGCTGCGGGTTAGGCTGATGCGGAACGCCCCGTCTGCATCCCTCGCCACGTCGATTGCGCATCCCATCTTGTTTGCCAGACGGCGGATGTTTTCCACCGCCTCGTCGTTGTCGGCGATCACGACGATCTCTTTCGCCTCGTCCAGGGCCTTTTTCGCCAGGATGACGGGCTGCGGGCAGGCGAGCCCCCGGGTGTCGACGATTTTTTCCATGCCATGCCTCCTTGTGATGCGAGAACGTTTATCTCTGAAACCATGCAGCCCAAGCGGGCGCTATGTTCCTATTTCCCGTGGGCGAGATCGCGGATCGCCTCCAGGGCGGCGTCAATCTCATCCGGGGTGTTGAAAAAGCCGAAGCCGAACCGGATGGTCCCCTGGGGAAAGGTCCCGATCGTCCGGTGGGCGGCGGGGGCGCAGTGGAGCCCCGGCCGCGACATGATGGCGAACCGCTCATCGAGCTCCTGGGCCGCCTCCGACGGCATCAGGCCGGCAATATTGAACGAGACGACCGCGGTACGGCGAGCCGGATCGACTGGGCCATAGAGGGTGACGCCGGGGATCTCCTGAAGACCGCCGATGAACCGCTCCGTCAGGTGCACCTCATGGGCGCGGATGGAATCGACGCCCTTGGCGAGGATCCAGGAGACGCCGGCGCCGAGGCCGGCCAGGCCGATCGTGTTTGGTGTTCCCGATTCGAACTTGTCGGGGAGAAATGCGGGCTGCTCCTCGAATTCGGAGCGGCTCCCCGTTCCTCCCGTCATGAGGGGCTGGATCTGCTCTTCCATCCCTTTCTTAATATAGAGCCCTCCCGTTCCCGGGGGGCCGAACAGGGCTTTATGGCCCGTAAAGGCCAGAAGATCGATCCCCATCTCTTCGACGGCAATCGGCAGGGCCCCCGCAGTCTGCGCCGCATCGACGATGAGGATGAGACCGTGTTCGTGGGAGATCCGGCCCGCCTCGCCAATGGGGAGGATCGTTCCCGTCACGTTCGAGGCGTGGGTGAGGATGATCGCCCGAGTGTTCGGCCGGATCGCCGGCGGGATGTCTGCCGGGTCAAGCTCGCCCCGCACGGAGCAGGGGATGACCGATACCGCCAACCCTTCCGCCTCCAGCGCTCGCAGCGGCCGCATGACCGAGTTGTGTTCCATGGACGAGGTAATGACATGGTCGCCCGGCTTCAGGAGACCCTTAAAGGCGATATTCAACGCCTCGGTGGCGTTCTTTGTGAAGACGATCCGGAAGGGATCGTCCGCGCCGAAGAGTCGCGCCACCGCCTCGCGCGCCTCCGAGATGAGCCGTCCCGCTTCGATGGAGAGCCGGTGCCCGGAGCGACCGGGAGAGCCGCCGATTTCGCGGAGGTAGCGGTCCATCGCGGCAGGCGTCACCTCCGGTTTCGGCCAGGAGGTCGCGGCGTTGTCGAAATACAGGAGGTCCATATCAGCTTTCCCTTCGACCCGGTGGAGGGAATCACGTTGGGGCAACCGGGTGGTGTGAAAATGTATAGGAGAATCGGGAAGGTGTCAAATAGCGTCTGTCTATGGGTTCTCAGTGGTTATGCAGAGAAGGCATACTACTCCGTCAACAACATTCCCCAATTTCCCCGGAGGGTCTCGTGCCGGAGGGACTCATGCAGAAGGACGCAGAACTCCCGGCGGGGGATGGGCCGGGCGCCGAGGCTCCCGAGGTGGGGTGTTTCCACCTGGCAGTCGATGAGGTCGAAATCGAGCTGATGGAGGCGCGTGACGAGGGTGATGAGGGCCGCCTTGGAGGCGTTCGGAACAGTCGAGAACATCGATTCGCCGAAGAAGGCGCGTCCGAGTGAGATGCCGTAGAGGCCGCCGGCAAGCGTCTCTTCGCACCAGACCTCCACGGAGTGGGCATAGCCGAGATCGTGGAGGGTGCGATATGCGGCCTGCATCTCTTCGGTGATCCAGGTGCCGTCCTGACCGGGGCGGGGCTTCTGGCAGGCGGCGATCACCCGCCGGAAGTCTTGATCGAAGGTGATCCGGACAAACCCTTTCCTGAGGAACTGCCGCATGCTCCGCGAGACGCGAAGCTCGCCGGGGAAAAGGACGAAGCGCGGGTCCGGCGCCCACCAGAGGATCGGTTCCCCCTCGGCGTACCAAGGGAAGATCCCCTCCCGGTAGGCGGCCAAGAGCCGTTCCGCGGAGAGGTCTCCGCCGACGGCCAAAAGGCCGCTCTTCACGGCGTGGTCGACCGGGGGAAAGAGGATCTCGTCAGGGAGTCGATAAACCGGCATGGGTGACCCGGATGACCACGTCATCGTTTTCGATGTCGGCCACGGCGTCGCCGCCCTCCCGGAGGCCTCCGAAGAGGACTTCGTCCACGAAGAACCGCTTGATCTTGTCCTGGATCAGGCGGGAGATCTCCCGAGCGCCGAATTCGGGAGAGTAACCCTTCCGCACGAGCCAATCGCAGCAGCCCTCCGTCAGCGTGAGATCCACTTTCTTCTCGGCGAGCTGTGCGGCGAACTCGGCGACAGCCTTCTTCACAATCTTCAGAATCTCCGGGTCGGTGAGGCTGTGGAAGTTCACGACCCCGTCAAGGCGGTTCCTGAACTCGGGAGAAAAAGTTTTCTCCAGGGCCTTGAAAACGGCATCCCGGTTGATGGGCAGCCCCTCAAAACCGATGGTCTGCCGGCCGATCTCCCGGGCGCCGGCGTTCGAAGTCATCAGCAGGATAACATTACGGAAGTCCGCCTTCTTGCCGCTGTTGTCCGTGAGTGTCGCGTAGTCCATGACCTGCAGGAGCGTGTTGAAGATGTCGGCATGGGCCTTCTCGATCTCGTCCAGAAGGAGAACGGCGTGCGGGTTCTTCCTGATCGCCTCGGTGAGGAGGCCGCCCTCCTCGTAGCCGATGTAGCCCGGAGGCGCCCCGACGAACTTGGCGACGGTGTGCTTCTCCTGGTACTCGCTCATGTCGTACCGCAGGAGCGGCACCCCAAGCGTCGCGGCAAGCTGCCGGGCGAGCTCGGTTTTTCCCACCCCAGTCGGTCCCACGAAGAGGAGGGAGGCGATGGGTTTTTCCGGTTCGCGGAAGCCGGCGCGGGAGCGCTTGACCGCCTCCACGACCCGCTCCACGGCCTCGTCCTGGCCGAAAATTCTGGATTTCAGCTCCGTCTCCAGATCCTTGAGTTTTTCGATCTCCGAGGAGGAGATGCTCTTCTCCGGGATCCGGGCGATCCGGGCGACGATTGCTTCGATCTGCTGCGGTCCGATCGCCACCTGTTCCATGGCGTCATCGCAGCGGTTCATGGAGACAAAGGCGCCGGCCTCGTCGAGCACGTCGATCGCCTTGTCCGGGAGGCGGCGGTCGCTGATGTAGCGGTGCGAAAGCTCGGCAGCCGCCCGGAGCCCCTCCTCCGTGTAGGAAACCTGATGGTATGTCTCATACCGTTCGCGAATCCCCTGGAGGATCCGGAAGGTGTCCTCGACGGAAGGCTCGGGGACCTCGATCTTCTGAAAACGCCGGGAAAAGGCGCCGTCCTTCTCAAAATACTTCCGGTATTCGTCGTAGGTGGTCGATCCGATGCAGCGGAGCTTTCCGGAGACGAGGGCCGGCTTGAGGATGTTTCCGGCATCCATCGATCCGCCGGATACGGCCCCGGCGCCGACGACATTGTGGATCTCGTCGATGAAGAGGATCACCTTCTGCTGCTTCTGGAGCTCGGTGATGATCCTTTTGAGCCGTTCCTCGAAGTCGCCGCGGAAGCGGGTGCCGGCCAGGACAGCCCCCATGTCCAGGGAGAAGATCCGGGAGTCCTTGAGAAGCGTCGGCACCTTTCCGGCGGCGATGAGCTGGGCGAGCCCCTCGGTGATCGCGGTCTTTCCCACGCCCGGCTCGCCGACGTGGACCGGGTTGTTCTTGAATCGGCGGCAGAGGACCTGGATTGTCCTCTCGAGAACATCCTCCCGGCCGATCAGGGGATCTATCTCGCCGCTCTTCGCCCGCGCGGTCAATTCCGTCGTGTAGTTCCGGAGAAACTTGTTCTGGTCCTCTTTCGTCTCCCGGACCGTTTCCCCCTCCCCTTCGCGGGTTCCCGGGTGACGCTGTCCGGCCGCGTCACCGGTAAGGACCGAGACGCCGTGGGAGATGTAGTTGAGGAGTGCCAGGCGACTGATTCCTTCCCTTTGGAGATAGAACGAAGCGTGGGATTCCTTCTCATCAAGGATCGAGACGAGGACATCCCCCAGATCCAGGATCTCTTTTTGCGCGGAGGAGGTGTGCCAGGCGGCCCGTTCGAGAATGCTCTGGAAGCCGAGGGACTGAAGGGCCCGCGTTGTCGTGGCGACCGTGTCCGTCTCTTCGAGGTGCTTTTCGAGGGTTTTTTTCAGCCGGGCGGGATCGCCGCCGCAGTTCAGGATCAGATCCTTCCCCTCGTCGAAGAAGAGGCAGGCATAGAGGAGGTGTTCCGGCGTAATGAACTCATGCCGCCGGACGTTGGCCTCGGCATATGCCGCCATGATAATCCGGTTCAAATTTTCACTGATCTTCATGATATTTTTCCCTTTTCCGGGCCGTTCAGGCTTCTTCCAGGGAGCATTTCAACGGAAACTCCCGCGTTTTTGCCATTTGGTGGACCTGAGCGACCTTTGTGGCCGCGATGTCGTAAGTGTAGATCCCGCAGATCCCTTTTCCCTTTTTATGGACATCCAGCATGATCTTCGTTGCCTCCGCCGCCGGTTTGTGGAACACGGCGACGAGGAGCTCGATCACGAAATCCATTGTCGTATAATCGTCATTGTGCAGGATGACCCGGTACTGTTTCGGTTCCCGTATCTCCTGGTCATTTTTCACATCACCTTCCGGCTGCATGCCCGGGTCGTTTGCCATTCATATCTCCTTCTTAATCCCCTTGTCGTTTTCCGGTCTGCATGCGTCACCGTCGCCCATAATATAAACAATGGAGGGGGGCGTGTCAATGAGAAGCGCCGGCTCCTGATTTATCTTGACAAAACAGGGGTCGAGAATCTACCATCCCGCTCACAATAGTGGCGGGCTTTTCATGAGGCAAGTGCTTATAAAACTAAGGAGGGGAATTATGAGAAAGCATTGCACGGTTTCGTGGTATGCGCTGTGTAACACAGTCGTAGTCGTTGGCTTGTTCATGCTGGCATTCACCTTATTCGCCTTACCGGGGACGATGACCGCGGAGGCAGCCGAAGGGCCCAAGGGTCCGGTCGAGATCACGGTCGGAACGGGCGCGGGGGGCACGCCGGACATCATCATGCGTCGCGTGGCCAAGATCCTCGGCGACGAAAAACTCGTCGAGCAGCCGATCGTCATCCAGAACCGGACCGGCGGCTCCTGGATGGTCGCCGTAAACTGGGTGCTGAGCAAGAAAGGGGGGTACGACAACCTTATGGGGATTGCCGCGCCCGTGTTCACGACCCCGATTGTTCAGGGGCTGAAGAACGCCTATGACCAGCTCGTCCCGATCTCGGTGTTCGTCCAGGGAGACCTGATGCTGCTCGCCCAGCCCGATTCTCCCTTCAAGTCGCTGACGGATTTCGTCGATGCGGCCAAAAAGAACCCGCGAGGCCTGAAGTTTTCGGGATCACAGACGGGCGGCACGGATCAGATGGTCGTCGGCCTGCTCGAGAGGGCCGGAGGTGTCAAATTCAACTATATCCCCTACGATAGCGGCAGCTTGGCGACTGCGTCGTTCCTGGGAAAGAATGTCGATGGGCTAGTGCTCGCGCTGGACGAGGCGATGCCGCTCATCCAGAGCGGCAAGGTGAAGCCCCTCGCCGTCCTGACGGAGAAGCGCCGCACGAACAAGGAACTGAAGGATTTTCCCACGGCCAAAGAGCAGGGGATTGACGTGGTATTCGGGCAATTCTGGGGATTGTCCGGCGCGCCGGGGATGGATCCCGCGCTGGTGAAGTGGTGGAACGACCGGCTTTTGAAGATGACGGCCACTAAAGCCTGGAAGGACGCGATTGACGCCAACTTCCAGCGCAGCGATTTTATCGATCACACAAAAGCGGCGAGCTATATGGACAATGGATACAAACAATACCTGCAGGTCCTCCGGGATCTCGGCCTTGCCAAGCAGTAATGTGAAGGAGGGGTGGCGGCGATGAGGGTAGTCGATGTCGCGCCTGCGGCGGTCATGCTGGGGCTGTCGGCCGTCGTCTTGGTGGGAACGCGGGAGTTGCCCTATTGGGTTGATTTCACACCCGGGCCGGCCTTTCTGCCGAGGTGGATTGCCGGCGCGGGCGTACTTCTTTCCGTGATATTGCTGGTTCAGGCCTGGCGTGCGGGCGGCGCCGCTAGGCCTGAGTGGCCCGAAAGGTTCGGCGCGATCCGCGTCCTTTTGACCACGGGGGGGCTCATCCTCTGCGTTCCGCTTGCGCCCTACCTCGGGTTTGTCGCCACCACGGTCGTTTTCATGGTGGCGATGATGGCGGGGATCCTGCGGCGGAGACTCCTCCCGAGCCTCATCACGGCAGTGGTCACGGGCGGGCTCATCTACGTCGTCTTTGTATGGTGGCTCAAGGTGGCCCTGCCTTTCGGGCCGCTGGGCATCTGAACCCTTCAGGGAGTATGATTCCATGGAAACGCTTAGTCTGCTCGGGCACGGCTTCTCGACGGCGCTCACGCCGGGTAACCTGTTTGCGACGTTCATCGGGTGTCTCCTCGGGCAGTTCATCGGGATATTGCCCGGCATCGGTCCGGCGGCCGGCATCGCGCTCTTGCTGCCGATCACCTTCGGCGTCAATGCGACCACCGCGCTCATGATGCTCTCGGGGATCATGTACGGCGCCATGTACGGCGGGACGCTGACGTCCGTCCTGATCAACGTCCCCGGCGAGGCCGCCAGCGTCATGACTGCGGTCGACGGCTATCAGTTGGCCAAGCAGGGGCGGGCCGGGGCCGCCCTCTCCGTCGCGGCGATCGGCTCGTTTTTGGCCGGGATCGGCGCGGTGCTGCTCCTTGCCTTCCTCTGTCCGCTCCTCGGCGGCGTCGCGCTGAAATTCAACGCCCCCGAATTCTTCCTCCTGGCGACGCTGGGCCTTACGATGACGGCGAGCCTGGGGAGCGGTTCGGCCGTGAAGGCGCTCCTGATGGCGGTCTTCGGACTCATGATCGCCCTGGTCGGGACCGATCCCATGGTCGGCACCGTCCGGCTCACGTTCGGCGAGATAGAACTGATGGATGGCATCGACTTCATCCCGGTTGCCGTCGGGATCTTCGGGATCGGCGAGGTGCTCTCCTCCCTCGAAGTCTCCCAAGCCGATGCCGTTCCGATCAAGACAAAACTGAAAGACCTGTGGCTCACGGGCAAGGACTGGGCCGACTGCCGGATGGCGATCCTCCGGGGGGGCGTCGTGGGGTTCCTGGTCGGTCTCATGCCGGGTGTCGGGCCCGTCGTGGCGTCGATGCTCGCCTATGTGATCGAGCGGCGCGCCAGCAAACACCCGGAGCGGTTCGGGAAAGGCGCGCTCGATGCGGTTGCGGCGGCCGAATATGCGAATAACTCCGCGGTCCACGGCGCCATGGTTCCGATGCTCGCTCTCGGCATTCCCGGCTCGGCGGCCACGGCGGTCCTCCTGGCCGCGCTCGTCCTGTTGGGGATCCGTCCCGGACCGATGCTGATGACGCAGCAGGCGGATCTCGTCTGGGGGCTCATCGCCAGCATGCTCATCGGGAACGTGATGCTCATCTTCATGAACCTGCCGTTCGCTCCGGCGTTCGCGGCGGTTCTCAAGGTGCCGTACGACTATCTGGCGCCCGGGATCCTCGTGGTTTCGCTGGTCGGCGCCTTCGCGACGACACTCAGCCTCTTCAACGTAGGGATCACGATCCTCTTCGGAGTGATCGGGTATCTCATGATGAAATTCAACCTCCCCCGCGCGCCGATCGTGCTTGCGATCGTCCTGGCGCCGATGATGGAAAGCGCGCTGAGGCAGTCGCTCATGCTGTCGTCGGGGAGTCCGCTGATCTTTGTTCAGCGTCCGATCGCGGCCGTTCTGCTGGTCTTGGTCCTGGTGTCGTTGTCCCTGCCGTTTTTCCGCCGCAAGACAGTGGAGGCCAAGGGCGATGAGCTCGACGGCACGGTCTGAGGTATCCCTTATGGAGATAACTTTTCTTTTACACGATTGAGGTGCATAACCGATGAGCCAGCAAAAGACGATCGATATCCATGCCCACATCCTTCCGGAGGAGACGATGCGGCAGCTGCAGAAGACAGCGCCGTCGCTGGGTTTGAAGCTTACGAGCATGGACGAGGGATCCGCCATCCTGGAGATAGCCGGGGTCACCCAGAAGCCGTTTCCGCGCGAGGCCTGGGATCTGGAGTGGCGCTTTCGCGACATGGACCGCTCCCAGGTGGACATCCAGCTTCTGTCGAACACCCCCCAGACATTCCTCTACGATCAGGAGGCCGCCCTTGGCGCGGCATGCGCCGAGATCCAGAACGAGCAGATCGCCGCGCTCGTAAGGAGTTATCCGGATCGGTTCCGGGGGCTGGCCACACTGCCGATGCAGGCACCGGAGCTGGCCGCACGGGAGCTTCGACGGGCGATGGGTTCCCTCGGACTTCTGGGGTTCCACCTGGCGTCCAACATCCAGGGCCGGAACTTAGACGACCCGAATCTGACGCCGGTCTGGGAAGCCGCCCAGGAATTGGGCGCCTTCATTCTTGTGCATCCCTTCAAGATTGCCGCGGGAGACCGCCTCAAGTCCTACTATCTGAAGAACCTGATCGGGAATCCGCTCGATACGACGATCGCGGCGGCCTCTCTCATCTTCGGGGGCGTCATCGAACGGTATCCGGCGATCAGCTTTTGTTTCGCGCACGGCGGCGGTTTCCTCCCCTACCAGGCGGGCCGTTTCATCCATGGCTGGAACGTACGCCCCGAACCGAAGCAGTTCCTCGCACGGGGGCCCGCCGAATCGCTCGGGCGGATCTACTATGACACGATACTGCACTCCGATGCGGCGCTGCAGTTCCTCATCGGCTCCGTCGGCGCCGACCGGGTGATGCTCGGGAGCGATTATCCGTTCGACATGGGCTACTACGAAGGCGTCCGGCAGGTCCGCTCCCTGTCGATCCCTAAACACGAGCAGGAGCTTATCCTGGGAGAAACGGCCAGGACCCTGCTGAGAATGGCGTCTTAATCTCGGGTAAAAAAGTAAGGAGAAACGGCATGGCAGCAGAACCGCACGGACAGATTTTTCCGGCAAAGCGACTGGAGGCCTTCGGCGCCGGCGCTCTGGCGGCGTTGGGGCTTCCGGAGGAAGATGCGGCGCTCTGCGCCGCCCGCATGATCGACGCGGACCTCCGCGGTGTGGATACGCACGGCATCTTTCGCCTGCCCCACTACAGCCAGAGGATCCGGCTGGGCGGGATCAACCTGCATCCGAAGGTGCATGCCGTCCGGGAGAACGCGGTGACGGCCCTGGTGGACGGGGATAACGGCATGGGACACGTAGTGATGAATTACGCGACCAAGCTCGCGATCCGAAAGGCCGCGGAATCCGGTCTGGCATGGGTCGGCACCTGTAACGGCAATCACGCCGGGGCCGGGGCCGTCTACTCCTCGATGCCGCTGGCCCATGACATGGTCGGGATGTACATGACCGTGGCGAACGCCAACCACATGGCCCCGTGGGGCGGGATCGAGCTGATCCTCGGCACCAATCCCATCTCCGTCGCCATCCCGGCCGGTGAAGAGCCCTCCGTCGTCCTGGACATCGCGACCACGGTGACCTCCTACGGCAAGGTGAAACTGGCGGCCCAGAAGGGAGAGTCGATTCCGGTCGGGTGGATGATCGACAAGAAGGGGCAGCCGCTCACCGATCCCAAACGGTCATCGGAGGGTTTTCTCGTGCCGATCGGGGATTACAAGGGGTACGGGCTGAACGTGGTCATCGGCATGCTGGCCGGTGTGCTGAACGGGGCGGCTTTCGGCAGGAACGTCGTCGACTTCAACCGGGACCCTGCAGCGGTGAACAACAGCGGCCACATGATCATGGCCATGCGGGTGGACAACTTCCAGCCCGTCGAGACGTTCAAGGGGGAGATGGATCGGGTGATCAGGGAGATCCGTGCATCCAAACGCATGGAGGGGATCGACCGCATCTGGCTGCCGGGAGAAATGGAGCATTATCGGATTCGTGAGCGGCTGGAGCGCGGTATCCCACTTGCCGAGGCCGTTGTCGTTCAGCTAAGAAAGCTTGCCGCGGAATTGAATCTGACGGATCGACTGGAGTAGCCTCTCGGGCAGGCTGTTGAAAAACGTTCATCTGCTGCGTTGCGCTGCAAAACCTCATCGCTCGACGTATTAAACTATACGCCTCGCTCTTCGGTTCTTGCGCGCCTTGCATCTAACCATTTTTGAACAGCCTGCTTTTCCTCGAGGAGGTTAGTGCCGGGTGCGGCTCCGGTCCCTGATCTTTTCCGCTATGGCGAGGACCGTGTTCGCGTAGACCGTGCTGTGGTTGTAATCGAAAATAACGCGATGCTGGCCTTCACGGTCCATCCCTTTGCGCCAGCCGTGTCCGCGGAGGTAATTGGCGATGCTGTGGAGGGCGTCCGGCTTGGCAAAGGGATCGATGCGGCCGTCTTGATCTGCGTCCACGCCGAAGGAAAAGACATTGGACGGCATGAACTGGCAGAGCCCGATCGCTCCATAGATCGATCCTCGGATGCTGAGCGGGTCGATGCCGTCCCGGTCGGCCAGGAGGAGTAATGCCTTGAGTTCGCCGTATGCCCAGTCCGCCTTTTCCCGGCAGCGGAGGCGGGCAAACTCCTCGTTTTCTGGGGTGATCAGGGCGGCGTCCAGGTAGGGGAGAACAATTTTCAGATCGGTGCAGCGGGCCATGCTGGCCAGGCGGTTGAAGACGCACCGGTTGCCGGTGTTCCTGCCGAGGTTGGTTTCGATGAAGAGGATCGAGACGATGATCTCCTCCGGGACGCCGTATTCGGCGGCGATCTGCCCCAGAATAGTCTTGTTTTCGACGATATATGAGTGGGCTTGGGAGATGGCCCAATAGTTCAGATAGCCCCTGTAAACTGCCGCCTTCAATGTTGCAGCCAGGGAATCCGCGTCGGCATACTTGCTCCGGATCAAGGTTTTCAATTTTCCGGCCATCGCGTCCGCTTCAAAAATGACCTCGGGACGGGCGAAAAGCGCTTCCACCGGTTGCCGGTCGAAGCCATCGGCGGCCAGACGTTCGACGAGTGGCTGCCAATCGGTGGCGGACGATCGGACCGGGCTGATCAGGATCAAAAACAAGGCTGTGGTGATCCAGATCCGGACGAGGGCTCTTCGAGTGGGGTGGGTGATCTTCCCCGGGGGGACGGGCTTCTCTCGGCGGGTCATGATGTCCCTCGTTTACTGTAGGCGTTCTTTACTATACGATTGAGCTGGTAGCATGGATTGCGGGAGAAGTCCAGCGGGAGGCTTGAGCGTACCGGTGAGTTGCGGGTTTACCGTGGCGACTGCGCCAGATAGCGTGGCAGATCGCCGACGATTTCG
>Ga0315268_10007110_pt1 | contig 11819 bp, 11 predicted proteins | sample C1_top_MG_FD_204535 | JGI IMG/M metagenome (GOLD analysis project Ga0315268, IMG submission 204535) | Sediment microbial communities from Yellowstone Lake, YNP, Wyoming, USA - C1_top | ecosystem: Environmental > Aquatic > Freshwater > Lake > Sediment | place: USA: Wyoming | collected 2017-08-01 | reverse complement strand
GCTGATGGTCGACGCCATGGCCGATACCTGGGGCCAGCGCGGCTTCAAGATGCCGCTGCGTGGCAAGGACTACCTGCAGGAGCTGGCCAACCACGGCGGCAAGCCCTACATCTTCCATCCGATCTGGCAGCGGCCGGGAGACCTGGTGAAGGGCGACTACTCGCCGCTGGCGTCGGACCACGACAAGATCCTGGTGGTCGATGGCCAGCAGGGCATCACCGGCGGCCGCAACATCGGCATCGACTACCTCACCTCGGCCAACGACCGGCCGCACGCCTGGCGCGACATCGACGTTGCGCTCGATGGCGCGGGTCCGGCCGCGGCGTTGACCAAGGCGATGGACGTGGAGATCGCGCAGGACGATGTGGCGCGGCCGGTCAGCCCGGATCGGCTGGGCAACTGGGTCAAGCGCGACGTCGAGCTGGTCGGCGCCTACGTGATGATGGACGAGTGGCTCAAGGACCCGCCGCTCAGCGAGGACGCCAAGACCCGGCTGCGGCAGGACCCGGCCGCGCGCGCCGAGCTGGCGCAGCAACTGGTGCAGCGCGCGGTCGAGCGGTTGCCGCGCGAGCTGCCGGAGAAGCTGCGGCGCGATCCCAGCGATCGCGAGTTGATCAAGCTGCGCGAGCTGGCCAACCAGATGGTCGAGCAGGTCGATGCGCGCGGCAGCCGCCGCCGCTACGACGCCAGCAAGCCGCCAGCCTACCCGAGTGACACCAAGATCCTCGACCAGACCTCGGCCGCCGGCAAGCGGGTCAACGACTTTGACAAGTCGCTGACCGCGCTGTGCGACTCGGCGCAGAAGCGCATCATCATCGAGAACCCGTACGTGGTGTTGACCGAGTCGATGCTCGAGGCGATGGAACGGGCGGCCAAGCGCGGCGTCCAGATCGACATCGTCACCAACAGCCCGCTGTCGACCGACAGCGCGGTGACCCAAGCGTTTTTTCTCGAGGACTGGCCGCAGGTGCTGGCGCGTTGCCCCAGCGCCCGCATCTTCGTCGCCACCGGCGACCGCAAGTTTCACGGCAAGAGCGCGGTCATCGACGACGACGTCAGCCTGGTGACGACGTACAACCTCGACCTGCTGTCCGGCTACGTCAACAGCGAGGTGGGTGCGGCGGTCTGGTCGCGCGAGATGGCGACCGATCTGAAGCAGGTGGTCGACGACGATCTGGCCAATCCGAAGAACGGCTTTCTCGAGTACAAGATCCGCACTTACGACGACGGTCGCGCGATCGTCAAGGACGGCAAGCCGCAGCCGCTGTTCGGGCCCGAGGATCACCTGCCGCAGAAGGTGCTCGACGATTACCGGGGCAAGCGCAAGCTGTGGGGACACACGCTGCGCAACAACTTCGACGCCTTCATCCCGCTGCGCCATCCGCCGCTCGCCGATACCGAGTAGCGCGCCCCCAAACGCCAGCCGCAACTGCAATCACCGCTCCGGCTCACTATATTGCAGAAAGCCAATGACGGAGGGCTCTCCGATGAAGAAGATCTCGGTACTGGGTTCTGGCGTGGTCGGCGACGTGCTCGCCGATGGACTGCTCAAGTCGGGCTACGCGGTGATGCGCGGTTCGCGCGAGCCGATCAAGCTCGCCGGATGGAAGGAGAAGGCCGGTCCCAAGGCAAGCATCGGCACCTTTGCCGAGGCCGCACGCTTTGGCGAGTTGCTGGTGCTGGCGGTCAAGGGCAGCGCTGCCGAGGCCGCGCTGGCGCAGTGCAACAGCGCCGACCTGGCGGGCAAGACGATCATCGACACCTGCAATCCAATCGCCGACCAGCCGCCGGTCAACGGCGTCATCCACTACTTCACCGGACCCAATGACTCGCTGATGGAACGGTTGCAGAGGAAGTGTCCGGGTGCGCACTTCGTCAAGGCGTTCTCCTGCATCGGCAACGCTTTCATGGTCAACCCCGACTTTGGCGGCGTCAAACCGACCATGTTCATCTGCGGCAACGACGCGTCAGCCAAGCAGCAGGTCGAAAAAATCCTCGACCAGTTCGGCTGGGAGATCGCGGACATGGGCGCGGTCGAGGCGGCGCGCGCGATCGAGCCGCTGTGCATGCTATGGTGCATCCCGGGCATGACCAAGAACAGCTGGACTCACGCTTTCAAGCTGCTGCAGAAGTAGCCGCACCTGGGGGGGCCGATGTCGATGACGACGCGCATGCCGGTGCTGTTCGTCGGTCACGGCTCGCCCATGAACGCGATCGAGGACAATGTCTGGAGCCGCGGCTTCAAGGAACTGGCGCTGACGCTCCCCGAGCCGCGCGCGATCGTGGCCATCTCGGCCCACTGGTACGTCGACGGCACCTGTGCCACCGACAACGACCGGCCCGAGACGCTCCACGACTTTGGCGGGTTTCCCGAGGCGCTCTACCGGGTCCAGTATCCGGCGCCAGGTGACCCAGCGCTGGCGAAGAGCCTGGTCGACCTGCTCAGCCGCAGCAAGCGAGCGTCGCTGCGCAGCGACTGGGGGCTCGACCACGGCACCTGGAGCGTGCTGGTCCATCTGCGACCGGCCGCTGACCGGCCGGTGGTGCAGCTCAGCATCGACGGTCGGTCGCCACCCTTCACCCACCTCGAGATCGGCCGCGCGCTGGCGCCGCTGCGCGACAACGGCGTGCTGATCCTGGCCAGCGGCAACATCGTGCACAACCTACGCCATGCCCTTTCGAACACGGGCAGCGGCGATACCGCGACACCGGACTGGGCGACCCGTTTCGACACCGACGTCGCCAGCGCGATCAGCAAGCGCGATGCGGCATTTCTCGCGCGCGCACTCGACAGCACCACTGGCCAGCGCGCCCATCCGTCGCCCGACCACTACCTGCCGCTGCTGTACGCGGTTGGCGCCAGCGACGAGCGGGATGCGGTGAGTTATCCGATCACGGGCTTTGATCTGGGGTCGCTGTCGATGCGCACGGTGCGCTGGGGCTAAGCCACCAATTGCTCGAGCAGCGTGCACAGCCGCCGCACCTCGTCGCTGCGAAACGGCTCACCCGCGATCAGCAGACGCTCTGGCGCCAGGGCACCGGTCGCCACGGCGCGCTCGGCCAGGGCGCGATAGATTTCGGTCTGGCGCACGCCGCGACTCGATGCCGACTGCATTGCAGCGCGCACGCGCGGTTGGAAGTGCAGCTGAAAAGCGAGCTGGGCGATGCCCCTGGCCTCGAACAGGGTCTGGCGGTCCAGGGTAGGCGTTGCGATCAGTTCGTGCGGTGGCCGCCGGTCGAAGCGCAGCCCCAGATGTTTTGCGTCGAGGTAAAAGCGGGTGCCGGGTAGCACCTGCAGCGTGAAGGCCTCGACCGCTACCGGATCGAATGCGAGTGCAGCGTCGAGCGAATTGCAGAAGCCCTCGAACGTGTCGCCGGGCAGCCCGCACACCAGCTGCAGCTTGAATGCGACGCCATGTTGTTTGAGCCAGGCCACGCCGCGCTCGAAGCGGGCCGCTGGACAGGCGCGTCCCATCAACCGCTGGGCGGCCGCATTGGTGCTCTGCAGTCCGACGCCGACCAGCGCCTGGCAGCGGCCGAGCTCGGCCGCGAGCGACTAGCCCAGCAACTCGACGCGGATCTGGGCCGAGAAACCAGTGAAACCGAGCTGCCGCGCCAGCCGCAGGATCGCCAGCGGCCGTCGGGGCGCGGCATTGAACACCGGGTCGATGAAGACCAGGCTGTCAACGCCGTGGTCGCGCAACCAGCGCAGTTCCTGCTCGACGACGGACCAGCGCCGGTATCGGACCTGCCGTTTCTGGTGGCCAAAATCGCAGTAGCCGCAGCGATACGGGCAGCCGCGCGCAGTCTCGACGTAGGCGACGTTGGTTGGCGGCAGCAGACTGCCGCTCAGGTAGACCGAGGGCATCTGGCGCAGCGTCGCGATCGCCGGCGGCGCTGCTGGTGGCGACAGCACGGGTTGCCGGCCGCGGGCGTGGACGCCGCCGATGCCGGTCAGAGGCTCAGCGTGAACCAGCCGCCGCACCAGCTCGGCCAGCGGTTGCTCGCCCTCGCCTTCGATCACGGCGACGATCGACGCGCTCTGCTTGAACCAGTGGCGTACGCGCGCCTGGACCTGCGGTCCGCCCAACACCACCCGCAGCGCCGGCAGCGCAGCGCAGATGCGGTGCAGCGCATCGGCCAGCAGCGGTTCGCTCCAGACGAAGAGCGACACGCCGAGCAGGTCGGGCCGGGCTGCGATCACCTGCTGCGCCACCGCTTGCGCCGAATGGTTGGGCCAAAAGACCCTGGTTTCGACCGCGACTGCGGCCGCCAGGTCGGGCTGGGCGCGCAGATAGGCGGCCAGCTGGGGCAGCGCGAGGCTCACGATGCCGTCTCTCAGATCGACCCCGACGAGCAGCAGTTTCATCGCGCCCACCTGCGCACGATGGCACGGACGTGGCACAATGGCCATCGCGCCGCGCTCGGCGCAGCGGAGCAGCGATGTCAGACCAACAAGCGATCAAGCACTTTGTCGTCGAGGACCTGGGGTGCCAGTGCCCGGACGAGGTGTTCGAGAAGATCGTGGTCGAGAGCGGCCGGCCACCGATCAGCGGGGTGGCGATCGACCACCGGATCAACATCGGCGACCGCCTGCTGGTCTATCTGGTCGACGGTCGGCAGCTGCACGCGCCAGCGCCCCAGCTCGCGGCGCTGGTGGCGGCCGGTCTCCAGGATCGCGACCAGCACCGGTTCAACCGGTTTCGGCTGGTCGTGGTGACGACGGAAGCTGTGCGCGACGAAGGCACGTTGCGCCCGCTGTTCGAGCAGCTGGCCGGCCGCGACGAGCGCACCCATCTGCACACGGTGACGCCCGCTCAGGTGGCAGCGCTCAGTCGGTAGTGCACGGTCCACTGGATCTGGCGCGCTGATGCAAAGCGTCCCAGCAGGGCGAGCAGCCAGCCCAGCCGCGGCTCGTTGTCGTCGAAGTAGGTCCACTCGTCGACGAGCTGGATGCCGGGGCTCCATTGTTCCGGTTCGCGGCCGCCGTCGATGCCCGACTGGAAGGTCGCGCCCTCGGCCAGGTGCAGCTGCTGCTGGAACTTGTATTTGACGAACCGCGATCGCATGCGCGTGACCCAGCGCGCGTGGATCACCTCGGCCACCAGCTCGCTGCCTGGAAATTGTCGCTGCAGCTCGAGTACCAGTGCCTTCACCGATCCGGGCTCGAGGTACATGAACAATCCCTCGGCAAGAAACAGCAATGGCCGGCCGCGGTAAGGCGCCAGTCGCTCGAGCCAGCTATGGTCGGTGACCGAGCACGCGATGAAGGTCCGGCGCGCGCCCTCCTCGAAGAGCTTGCGCCGCCAGTCGATGACCGGTGGCAAATCGAGATCGATCCAACGTGCGCGGCCGTTGTCGACCCGCTCGAAGCGGGTGTCGAGGCCGCAACCGAGGCTGACGATGACGCCTTCCGGCGCGCGCGCCAGAAATTCTTGGGCGTAGCGGTCAAAGCGACGTGTGCGCAGCCCCATGGTCAGCGTCAGCTTTGACGGCAGCTTGCGCGCGACCAGATTGCGGTGCAGCCGCCGCTGTGACCCGGCAAAGGCCTGGTCGAGCTGCGCGGCGATCGCCACGGCCTTGTGATCGGTCAGCACCGGCTTGCTCGCGCTCGACTCGATGGCGCGGCTGTAGAGCGGCAACAGCAGCGTCTCGGAGATGTCGCTCAGTGCGTCGACGTCCAGAACGGGGGTTGGGTTTGTCATTTCTCGATGGTGAACCTGTAGACTTCTCACGGCGAACCGCGTTTGGATGAGAGCGCATGTTCTTCGTGATGATCCTGACCGCGTGGTGCGCGCTGCACGCCTACGTTGGCTGGCGCGCGGCTTCGGTGCCAGCCGTGTCGCGGCGGTTGCCGCGCAAGTGGTTGCTGGCGGGCGTGGCCGTGCTGGCGCTGAGCCTGCCGCTCGGCCGCGTGCTGGGCAGTGTCGTCGGCGAGGGCCTGGCCGCGCCGGTCGAGCTTCTTTCGATGCACTGGCTGGGCACGTTGTTCCTGATCAGCTCGTGCCTGCTGATCGTCGACGTCGTCACTGGTTTTGGCTGGTGGCTGCGGCGCTGGCTGTCTGAGCTGCGCGCAGCCGCGCTGGTCGTCGGCGCGCTGCTTGCCGCGATCGCGACGGTGCAGGGTGTCCGGCCACCGGTGGTGCGCGACCACGAGGTGACGCTGGCCAATCTACCGGCCGCGCTCGACGGCACGGTGCTGGTCGCGATCTCGGACCTGCACGTCGGCGCCCTGCTCGGGCCCGACTGGCTGGCCACGCGCGTCGACCAGGTGCTCGCGCAAAAACCAGATCTGGTGGTGGCGCTCGGCGATCTGGTCGAGGGCCATGGCATGAGCGACGACGGCGCGGTGGTGGCGCAGCTGCAGCGGCTGACGGCTGCGACCGACGTCTGGGCGGTGGTCGGCAACCACGAGCGGCACGGTGGCGAGAGCGGCGGTGCCAGGCTGCTCGAGCGCGCTGGTTTTCAGCTGCTGCGCAACCAGTGGCAACAGGTGCGGCCGGGTCTCGTGCTGGCAGGCATCGAGGATACCGACCGCCACCGCGACGGCAACGCCGCCGCTGCGCGCGCCGACGTCCGTGATCGAATCGACTCGGCTCTGGCCGGACGGTCGATCGATGCGGCCACGATTTTTCTGGAGCACCGCCCGGGGCAGCTGGCACAACTGGCAGCGGCCAACGTCGGGCTGACCTTGGCCGGCCACACGCACGGCGGCCAGCTCTGGCCTTTCGGCTACCTGGTTGGGCTGACCGTGCCGGTGCTCGGCGGCCGCGTCGACGTCGACAACATGCCGTTGATCGTGTGCCGCGGCACGGGGACCTGGGGGCCGCGCATGCGATTGTGGCGGCCCGGCGAGCTGTTGCGCATCACGCTGCGTGCGGGGCCGGTCAAAACGTGAGCACGCGCGCGCTCAGATCGCGACCTTGACGACGTGCATGGCAAACGCCTTGACCGAGGTCCAGTCGGGCAGCTGCTTCTGCAAGTCGAGCAACTCCTTGGTCTTACCTGGCGCATCGGTCTGCATGAGCACGAGCTCGACCGGTTCGCGCCCCTTGAAGCGCAGCGTAATCTCCTCGCCGCTGGGGTCGAGCGCGAAGAAGACCGCGTAGACCGACTTGTTGGCGGGCAGGGGCCTGGGCAACGGGTCGCCCAGCGACCACCCCAGCAGACGCTCTGCCGGGATCTCGATCGCGTTCATCCAGCCCGTGCCCAGCAGCCTGAAGGTGACGCTGCGCGAGGCGCCGTCCATGTCCACCGCGGTCGATGCGATCTCGATCCGCGGCGGCTCGGTCGTCAGCCGCGGAGCTGGCAGCTGGTGGCTGTAGTCAGGTGGCCGGCCGGGCAGGTAGGCATTGGGCCAGGCCGCGCCAGGCGGCACTGGCGTGGCCTGCGAGATGCTCGGCAGCACCGGTGCGATCGATGGAAAGTCGAGACTCGCCAGCAACAGCACCGCCTCGCCGTTGCGCTCGGCGTGGGTCGCGATCAGCGGCTTGGGCCGGTCGGCGCTGTAGGGCGAGCGCAGCGCGGTCGCGATCAATCCGATCAGCGCGACCGCGCCGACCGCAGCGAGCGCGCGGCCGATCTTGCCAGCGCCGTGCGGGGCAGCGAGCGCGCCGGTCGCGATCGGCACGATCGCAAACAGCCAAAAGCCCGCGGCCATGGTCATGTCCTGCGGCACGGGCACGCCGATCGAACCGCCGCTCATCGCCGCCATGGTCGGGATGAACATGGTCGTCAGTTGCACGAAGAACAGCAGGCCGAGGCCGGCGCTGACCAGCCACGCCCACCAGCGCCAGCGCGGCAACCAGGTCGCCACGATCAGCGCCAGCGCCGTGGGCAAAACCCACCACAGCGCCAGGTAGGTCACGCCGGCCGAGAACATGACGCTGCCCAGCAGCAGCAGGATCGCCCAGAACAGCGCACCCGACGCCCAGACCGCGAGCATGCTCTGGTCGGCATCGAGCCCGAGCTTGAGCAAGTGCTGCCGCCACCACAGGTGGATCGCCAGCACGCCGCACAGGCCAGCGCCGCCAAAGGTCGGCGCGATCAAGAATGGCAGCGAGAACCAACCGTGCGGGTGGCGCAGCACCAGCGCCAGCAGCGCGGCCGAAAGCATCGCACCGAGCAGCCCCGCCGACAGCGCCATCAGGTGCCAGCCCAGCCCCGAGGCCAGCCGGCGAGAAGTCAGCTCGCGCCGTCGCACCAGCACGACGAGCGGCAGACCAAGCAGCGCCAGCGCGAACAGGGCGGCAAAGCGCGCGGTCAGCGTCGAGTAGTGGATCACGGTCAGGCCGAACAGGTCGTAGTAGACCGTGGTGTGGTCGGCCGCGGCAAAGTCGCGCGCGCTGTTGGCAAGGTCGCGCGCGATCGCCAGCGAGCTGTCGCCCATGTGCTGCACCGTGCGCTGGTCGATGTGGGCCGCGCGGTCGAGCAGGGTGTGCGCGCTCGCCATATCGCCGACGCCGGCAAGGTCGAGGCCCGGCTTGCCGGCCGCCGTGTACTGCATGAAGTCGCCGGCGATCACCAGCAGGCTGCTGCGGCTGAGATCGTCGAACAGCACGCTTGCCAGCGGCGCCTTTGCCTCGCGCGCGAAGGCGTCGATCAGGTCCGGGTGGGCCGAGCTGGCGATGAGCAGCGCGGCCTTGCCAGAGCGCGAGCCCTCGAAGTCGAGCCAGGCCTTGACGTCCTTGAACCAGCGGTGCCCGACGAACGCGCGCGAGCCGGCCTGGCCCACCTCCTCACCGCCGTTGAGGCAGATGACGATGCTGCGCTCGAGCGGCGGACCGGCGGCCAGCGCGCGGATCGTCTCCAGTGCCACTGCCACGCCGATACCGTCGTCGGCGCCGCCCACGCTGTCCGGCCCCGAGTCGTAGTGGGCGCTGAGCAAGATCGCGTCGCTGCGCTGGCCGGGCAACCGCGCCACGACGTTGCGCACGCGCTGGATCATGGCGACGTCGGGCAGCCAGCTGTCGATGCGGGTGGTGGTGCGTGCGTCCTGGAACTCGACCTCGACCCGTGGCACGCGCTTGAGCTCGTCGAACAGGTACTGCGCTGCGCGCGCTGCCTCGGGGCTGCCGATTGGTCGCTGTCCGATGTCGTCTGCCAGTGTCCGGATCGTCTGCATCGCGCGCGCGGTGCCAAACTGGTCCTCGCGCGCCGTGCCCGATCGCACCGCCGGCGGCTGCTGGCTACACCACGACAGCGTCCCCAGCAGCCCGAGCAGGAAGGCCAGCGCGAGCCAGCTGACCAGCGCACCCGGGCGGGTCCATGCGCTCGACGTCGTCTCTGTCATCGGTCTCACCTCGCGGCCGCAGTATCGCATCGCCGCGTGCAGGCTTCGACCGGTTTTACGGCCGTCACATGGTGACGACGCCAGTGCGCATCAGATGCGCCAGCCGTTGCCGCTGTTTGTCGTCGAGCAAGCCGTGCAGCTCGGTCAGCGCCTTGAGCAGCGCCGTCTGCACCCCCTCGCTCGCCCGCGCGCGCAAGGCCAGCGCCAGATCGGCGGCAGCCCGGTCAAAGGCCGCCGCTGCCATCAGGTCCGAGAACAGGCTGAGCGAGCGTTGCCGGTTGACCTCGGCCTGGGCGCGCTCGGTCTTCAGCTCGGACAGGATGCGCGCCAGCGTGTTTTGCTGCGGTTCGTTCAGTTCGAGCTCCTCGGTCAGCACGCGCAGCGGCCGCTTGACTCCAAACGGCGAACCGCTGGCCTCGATCGCGTCTTGCCAGGCCCGGCCGTGCGGCTCGCAACTGCTCGCGTGCTCGGGGCCGCAATGCTCAGCTGCGCCCTGCTTCCACCACCCCCGTCGACTGGTACACATGTTTCCTCCTGGGTGCGGCGTCAGATGGTGAGTTCGCCGGTGCGCAACATGGTGGCCAGCCGCTCGCGCTGCGGTGGCAACAGGATGCCGTGAGTCTCGACCAGCGTCTGCAAGACCGAGTCGCGCAGCCGCGCCTCGCTCTTCTCGCGCAGCGTCACCCCGGAGCTGGCCTGGCCGCGATCGAAGGCGGCCGCCGCGAGCGCATCGGCAAATGCTGCCAGCGTGCGCTTGTGGTCGACCTGGGCCTGGGCGCGTTCGGTGTCGATGGCGTCGAGCACCCGGGCCATGGCCTGCTGCTGTTGTTCGTTGAGATCGAGAGTCTTGGTCAAGAAGACGAGCGTGTACATCGAGCGCATCAGCGCCTCCGCTGCCGGGGGCGATGCCTCCCGGCGGGTTGCTGCCCGGACCAGTCCGGGCGCACGCGGGCCCGCTGCCGCGCGTGGATGGATCAAGGATAGTCAACGTGGCCCGCCTGACAAGGTGCTAAAGTGACGCGCCATCAGGAGGCCGCATGACGACGCGAACCACCGCTGCACTCTGCGTGGCAGTGCTGCTGGCTGGCTGTCCGCCGACCCATCCCGCAGTGGATGACGCAGGCCCGACCGATGGCGGTCCGGGCAGCGACGCGGCCACCTCGGCCTGCCGGCAGGAAGTCGTCCTTGACCAGCCCTTCGACATCGATCCCGAGGGCCTCGGCACTCAGATCCACGCCGCTGCAGTGTTCGACGGCCAGGGTGTCTGGGTCGCCTACAACCTGCCCGACAGCGACGGCAACTTCGACGTCTATCTGACGCGGATAGGGTGCAACGGCCGCACGCAGATCGCGCCGTTGCAGGTCAACACCACGCAGGACGGCAACCACGTCGATCCCGGCGTCCTCCTGGTCGAGACCGGGCTGGTGGTGGCCTGGTCTACCGACAACCAGACCGGCATCAACAACATGGACATCTACTACCGGACCTTCGATCGCAGCGGCAACCCGACCATGGCCACCGACGTCACGCTGGAGACTTCGTATCAGGGCAACGCCGTGGCCGGTAACGTGATGGATCCCGTGCTGGCGCCGCTGCCCGGGGGCGCATTCGCCATCGCCGGCATCCGCGGTCTGGACAGCGTGAGCAGCTTCCAGGTCTTCGTGCAGCGCTTGACCGCGGGCGGTGAGCTTGACGGCGCGGCCCGCGACGTCCTGATCGTGAACGGCGAGACCCAGCGCTACCCGACGTTGGCCGCGACCGCGGTCGGCGATCTGTACCTGGCCTACACCGCTGAACCGCTCAGCGGCGACATCTCGATGGTGCATACGCACCTGCCCACGGGCAGCACGACCTGGGACCCGCTGCCGCCGGCGCTGGTGGCGGCGTCCGAGGGCGGCTCGGTGGGCAGTTACGCCGTGGCCAGCGGCGACGGCCGGGTGTTGCTCGCCTACGATCTCAACAACGACATCGTGCTGCGCGACGGCAGCGTCTTCACGACGACCAGCCGCACGCTGAGCTTCGGCACTGGCGGCGGCACCGACTACGCCGCGCGGCTGGTGCTGGCGCCGGGCGGCGGCGCGGTCTTCTGGTATCGCAACCAGAGCGGCATCCGCAACGCCTACCGGGTCGCGAGTTTCGCCGACGACGGAACGACGCTGACCGTCGGCAGCGAGCGCATGGTGACGGCGTCACCGGTACCGCCGTACGCGCCGGCCGCTGCCCATGTCGAGGGCAACGTCTACTTCGCAGCCTGGTCCGAGGGCACCAGTCCCAACTTCGTCCTCAAGGGACTTTTCGTGGATCTGACGCCATGAGCGATCTCCCGGCTGACGTCGTCGACAGTCCGCTGTTCAACCCCGACCTGGCGCCGGTGCCGCAGCCGCGGCGCAACTGGAGCACGTACAACTACGCCGCGCTCTGGATCTCGATGGCGCATTGCATCCCGACCTACATGATGGCCGGCGGTCTGGTCGCGGTCGGCATGAACTGGTGGCAGGCGCTGCTCACGATAGGCCTCGGCAACCTG
>Ga0315268_10007109_pt1 | contig 11824 bp, 10 predicted proteins | sample C1_top_MG_FD_204535 | JGI IMG/M metagenome (GOLD analysis project Ga0315268, IMG submission 204535) | Sediment microbial communities from Yellowstone Lake, YNP, Wyoming, USA - C1_top | ecosystem: Environmental > Aquatic > Freshwater > Lake > Sediment | place: USA: Wyoming | collected 2017-08-01 | reverse complement strand
AAACAAATTCTTTGATTGCCTGTTTAAGAGCATTGAAGCAGGTTTGAACTTTTATATGCTTTGAAATCACAAATGTTCAAAACATTATCGTCGGGAGGTGAAATTCTGGAAGATTGGAAGATCAAGATTTCAGTGCTATGGCTCTTTGAGGCAGTGGCTTTGTTAGCTTACATGACATTGGGGAGTTTGGAGCCAGGTGCACTACATCAATTTCTAAATACAGGAGAAATAGGAGGCATGAAAATAACACCTGAGCTGTTGCTACTATTCGCAATCTTAATATTGGTACCATTGACAATGGCTTTCCTGTCCGTAGCCCTAGAAAATCCCACAAATCGCTGGGCAAACATCATCGTGGGCATAGTCTTCATTGTTCTCAACTTCATTGACCTTATTGAGGCTGTGACACAACCATCTGCATGGATGACATTGATGATTCTCTCAAAAATCGCGGCTCTAGCACTGGTTATCTGGTACGCATGGAAGTCTAAGCACAAAGCATGAGTCTTGACTACGATTTCTATTCAAGGGAAGAAACAGATGTTAATGGACAATAACTAGACTACTAATGTTTACTTGTGGAAGATTTCTTCAGAAGACAGATAACCAGATTCTCTCCGAAGACTGTACCGGTCTCTGCGACGAATCCGCCCTTATGCTCATGCACTTGAAAGCAAGATCCAGCGAGAGTTTGGCGCGCAGTCAGGGCAGCTTATACAGGAGTGGCTGTTGGGATCGAATCGATCGATCAGAGACGAAAGACCGACCTAGAAGCCGCGTGTCGATGAATTCCCAGACTAGTGTGCGCGCTAGCTGACCTTGCTCTCGATCTTTCCTACTGTAGCGACATATATGGCGAATTCTTCTTGCCCGTCTACCATTAGGACGGAATCCACTTTTTCTTGGTCGTATGCACCGATGGCACACATTCCGCAGCCGATGGCTTCGCATGCAAGATAGAGGTTTTGGCAAAGGTGACCTGAGTCTTGTGCTATCAGTTTTGGAGAAAGAATGCTGTATCTCCATTCTGTTCGGTAGGGAATAGCTGTCCAAATGAACGTTACAGCGCTGCCTCTCACATACTGCTCGTAACATGCTTCGTGGGCTCTTTCCGTCAGCTCCTTATCTGCATACAAGAAGCACAGCTTGTTCTCCAGTGGTAGATATCTGTAGAGTCCCGGCTCAAGTCCATATACTCGGTTCACAAGCAAATATGTTTCAAAAGGGTGACGCGCACCGGCGGACGGCACTGTGCGCAGGGCAACCGTGACTGAGGGGCCACTAGAACTCTTGCTGACGGCTCGTGTTGCAATCATGCTTACACCTTGTGTAGCCCAAAGCAAAAAGGAGAGCTCTTCTAGGGTCAAAGGTTCCGCAGCAAACTTTCTATGGCTTCTTCGGCGTCTGATCGCTTCTATCAAAGGCATGTTTCCAACCGTCAGGTCCTCCGGTGAAACTAGAGCAACCAATTTGGCATCTTGGGGGCATGGCTTCTGAGTGGGAGGAGGTGGAATTCCTTTTCTCTGATCTGTTTCGATCCGGTCCAATTCTTCCCACAAATCGGACTTCAAGAACTTGCGATAGGCTAGCATTGACTCAATGCTCACTTTTCGAGTAGCTTTCATCCCACACACCAGCAATGTGCTCTGAGGTATCGGAAACCAATATAAAAAACATGCCTCACGCTCGACATCAATGGAGACGGCGCTTACGACCCTAGCATTGATGCTTTGAACGGCAATAGCGCGCGCATGCACGTAGTTAGCAGAAGCACATACTGACGCCGCCTGACGAGAAGGGGCCCTCCGCACACGGCGATTGAACTACAGATTGAAACACCTCAAAAATAGGGGGATAGGGGCTATCAATTTTGTGACCTCGTTGACCCCACAAAATTGACATAGACAATGTTGCTAGGACGCGGAGCCAACATGCCCTAGAGCAAAAATTTCAGCAGATTTCCAATGTAAATTCACCAAATTTTCAATGCTTTACCCTAGAAATTTCAGCAAAAACGCGCGCACCTTTCATTCTTGTTTCTGCATCTCCAACAAGTGTCTCGCAAGTGTTGAGAACGTTAGGTATCGATAGTGGATCTGGTCATTGAGATCAATCAGGAAACTGTGAAGTACGAACTTGCTTTGAGGGATAAACTGCTTCATCCAATTCTGGAAACTCGAATAATCAGAATAGCTTTTATGAAGAGAAATCACTACTCCGCTGGCATCTTCTCCCAAACCTCGTTCAATCATCACGGCTTGAGGAATTTCAGACAGTCTCTTCCCGTATTCTTCGATTAGTTTTCTCATGGCTTCCGAATCGCTGGGAGTCACGAAATCAGCAAAAGTGAAGGCGCATAGTTGAAATCCGAGTTTGTTGAAATCTGGAATGATCGTATACTCTCTTATGACCCCCATTTTCCTCAGTCGCCCAGTCAATCTGCTGATGGTAGGCTGAGAAACTCCAAGTGCTTTGGCCAATTCTCTGTCACTTCTGTGACTGTCTTTCAACAGCTCGGCGACAAGCCTCAATTCGATTTCCTTCAATGACACCACTCATCCCATTTGTTGGCATTCCATCATATAAAACCTGTGAACCTGCTGTAAGAATCAAGCCAGAGCAGACTATTCTACTTCGTACGATAAACGATTATTTTTTCTGTTGTTTGTTTGTAGATTATCCTTGCTTGCGCTTTCTGAAAGGCGCGCGCTTTCACACAATGTTTTTATCGTTCAAAAGAAGTAATAACGCGCGAGGCTTATGTCAGACATAATCACCGTCAGTAACCTTGTCGAAGTGTACTCCGACGGGACGAAGGCCGTTGACAACATTTCCTTCAACGTTAAGGAGGGCGAGTTCTTCGGGTTTTTGGGTCCCAACGGAGCCGGAAAAAGCACAACGATCAAGATTCTAACAACGCTTCTCAGGAAAACATCCGGTTCGGCCATCGTCGCCGGCCATGACCTTGACAAAGAGCCCAAGGAGATTCGAAAGCTCATCGGCGTTCAGAGCCAAGACACGGCTGTCGACGGAGACCTCACCGGCAGAGAGAACCTGATGCTTCAAGGCCATTTTCAGCAGTTGCCCAGCGCCGAACTCAAAGAACGCGTCAACGAACTCCTGAAACTCGTGGAACTCGAAGACTCCGCGAACAAGCGCGCGAGGAACTATTCAGGTGGCATGAAGAAGAGGCTTGACCTCGCTTCAGCTCTCGTCCACAGACCGAAATTGCTCTTCCTAGATGAGCCGACGACGGGCCTAGATCCTCAATCGCGCGCGGCGATATGGGCTTACCTTGAGAAGCTAAACAAGAAAGAAGGCACCACCATCTTCTTGACGACACAGTACATGGAAGAGGCCGATAGGCTCTGTCGGCAACTTTCGATAATTGATTTAGGGAAGATAGTCGCCAGCGGGTCTCCAGCTGAGCTCAAACGCCAAGTCGGAGCCGACTCTATCAAACTGTCACTTGAGAACTGCGCCAGGGATAAACCGAATGCAAAGGATATCCTTGGCAGCCTTAAAGGCGTTACAAAGGTCATTGATTCTGAAGAGTGCCTGACCGTGTACGCGAAGAATGCGGGACTCATCATCGCCGACATCGTTCGAGCGTTTGACAGCAACGGTATTCGGCTCGCCTCGGTCAGCTTCTCATCGCCGACTCTTGATGACATCTTCCTGCAACACACGGGAAGGAGAATAAGACCAGAGGAACTTGTCAAGACCCCCAGCGCCATGTTGGGCGGGAGGAGGCGATAAAACATGACTCTCTTCTCCGACACCGGATACCTCTTCGTTAGGTACTTGAAGAAACTCGTCAGGAACCCGATTCTGCTCTTCTTCTCGCTCTTCCAACCCATAATATTCCTGCTCCTTTTCACGCAGCTGTTCTCGAGGTTCTCTTCCTTACCTGGATTCTTGGCTGCCACCGGCGCAAGTAGCTATCTCCAGTTCGCCACTGCCGGCATCCTCCTCCAAAACGCTTTCGGCAGCGCTCTGCAATCTGGAACATCAATAGTGCTTGATCTGGATACGGGATATTTGCAGAAAATGCTCGTGACGCCAGTTAGCAGGTATGCAATATTGCTGGGAAGACTGACTAGCGACGCTTTCAGAGTCGTCGTTCAGTCAGCAATCATTCTGGCTTTAGCCTATGCCCTAGGCGCCACAGTGACAACTGGGATTGTCGGAATACTGCTCATGTTTTTCACCGTAGCCTTCTTCGGCCTCGCTTGGTCCGGAATTTCTCTAGCCATAGGACTGAAGACAAGATCCTCAGAGACCGTGTTCGCCATAGGCGGATTTCTCACATTTCCGCTGTTGTTCATGAGTACGGCTTTAACTCCGAGGCTCTTCATGCCCGATTGGATATCAAACGTCTCAAACTTCAACCCCATCAGCTACACCGTGGACGCGGCCCGAGCACTCATGGTCACCGGATACGATTGGGGCACGGTGCTCAAAGCTTTCGGCGTAATTGGACTCATCGCAGCTGTAACTTTGGGAGCGACACTGTACCTGTTCAGAAAAGTAGTTAGCTAATCGAGAAGCACGTTCCCCTATGTTCATATTTGCATGCAGAACTTTGACAGTATCCTATGGCGTTTGGAGAAAACTGGTTCGGGACGTGAAGGGTTTGAATAGCATGGAGTATGATAGCTGTATGTCCCGTAAATGTAAATGAACCGATTTAGCTGGCTTTAAATAGCTGGGTCTCACTCAGATAATTATGGGGAACAGTGTTGGAAATACAACATCGTTGTTTCAACGAGTTCCCAGATCAATGCGCAGGATGCCCGGAATACAGCGAATCACGTCCCGATTCAACTTTGCAACTCGTTTTGCAAGCAGGGAGTGGGGGCATACCATATGCGCGGCAATACAAGACATTAGTTACCAAAGAATGCAAACTATACCACAAGCGCAAAGTTGAATATCAAGAATAAAAAGAAATGTTTAGACTCCAATGCTGACGAGTCCTGGCAATCCTGACTGCCTCTGCAAGACTAGCAATCGGCCTATTTCAGTGCTTCTCATCAAGACTGCCAATTAGCGCGCACTCTTGTTTTCGCCCGGCCACATGCCGTGTTCAAGCCAAGCTATGGTTTCAAGTTAGGAATAGAATGGCAACCCCGATGATGGCAACAACGGCGCCCAGTATGCCGCGCCAGCTGGTCTTTTCTCTGTAGATTATCCATATCACCGGGATGATGAGGACGGGCATCAAGGACATCAAAGTCTGCGCAATGCCTGTTTGAGTGTCGGCTACAGCGACCATGGAAAGCGTCATGCCCACGAACGGCCCGACCAGTGCACCAGCTGCAGTGTACTTGATTCCCTGTTTATCCTTCACAGCCCGGCGTAGTTCCGGCAGTTTTCCCGCGAACAGAGCACAAGTCCACACGAAAACGCCTGCCAGCATCATCCGTATCAACGCTGCGGACACCGGATTCATCGCCACGCTCACGTCAAGGTACATTCCCTTTTTTGAAAGAACAACGCCGAACCCTTGACCCATCGCCGAAATCAAACCAAACAACACTCCCCACGTCTTCCGCTTCTTTGCCGCAAGCCTCTCTTCCGACTTCTCGTCCTTTTCCAGCAAGACCACAACAATACCTGACAACGTGACCGCCACTCCAAGCACAGACACCGCTGAGAACGTCTCTCCTAACATCAAGTACGCTCCTAATGACGCAAATATCGGAGAAGAGGCCTGCATGAGCACTGAACGTCGCGGACCGATCGTCACGTACGCTGCAAACAACCCGAAATCACCAATGCCAAGCCCAACAACTCCGCTCAAACCCATCCAGAACCATTGCCCGCTACTTGCAAGAGGCAATAAGGTACCCAGCAAAACGGCATGGGCACAGACCAAAAGCCCAATGGCCATCATCGTGCGATACACGTTGACACTGAACGAACCAAACCTCCTGCCAGCCGACGTGAAAAAGATAGAGCTGAACGTCCAGAAGCATGAAGTGAGAATCGCAGCCGACTCGCCTACGAGACTCGAGTCCAAATTCCTCACGTTAGACTAGAGCAAAACCATCCGGATAACCTTAAACCTTTCCCACGCGCGCAATATTATAGGCAGAACAGTCTTTGGAACCGAATCACCTTAATTCTGGTCGCTCAAAAAAAGGAGGAAAACCGCTGACTAAATCTGCCGTTTTCTTTTGTGGACTAGAACAGCTACCGTAGCACTTACCACGAGCAGTGACAGCATTATCAAGGGCTGGAATTCGGGGATTGTACCCGTTGCCACCACTTGGAAATATCCCCACATCACTTCAGGATGATAATAACAGCGATACGTGTATGTTCCAATCGTGTTCGAGGCAGCGAATAGAAAGTTCACGGTACCACTAAAATCAGCAGACTGCGGATCGCCTAGGTTAGGGGATGAAGCATTGGTGTAGCTGACGAAAAACCTGTGAGTAAAAGCTCCATCGTTGTTTATCAGAGTCAGGTTGACAGTGTCACCTTGCTCGACCACGATCGTTGGACCAGGACTTGATATGCTTGCTGCGGTGAAGCCCCACCCATGCAAGTAGGAACCGTACAAAGTGAAGTTGCGCACAGTTGCTGCCTTTGCGTTATGAATCTGCGCAGTCACAGCTGCAAGAAGGAGAACCGCCAGTACTGCCGCAAAAAGCCACCTTTTCACACTCTTCATTTCGCTAATGATCTCAGACCTTCCTACAAAACCCTCTTTCCAGAACTTTTCAAAAAAGCTAGAGGAGAAAGCTTGTTAATAACTTTTGCTCGTGCTTTTCTATCAGCGGGCGGTTATATCCGAAGCGACGAGTTTATAATTAAGAAAAAGGTAGACCGGATTAGAGTTCTATGAAGTCGTGAAAATAGAAGAACAGTAAGAGTTTCAGCCAAAACCTGCAAAAGTGGGTGCTACGAAAAACCGTGTTACCGTCTCTTCACCAGCATATAGTAGACTGCGAAGGCAACCACGACGCATGCCCAAACGATCCATGCTTCTACAGGCAATGAAAACATCAGAATGATGCAGCTGACCAAACCTAGTGAAGGAATCAACGGGTAAAATGGAGCCTTAAACGTCTTCAGATCAGGAACTTTCTTTCTCAGTCTTATTGCTGAAACGTGCAGAATGATATGAGTCGACAGAAGTGAAAGACCCGTTATCGCCACTGTTTGCCTAAGATCAGAAACAAAGGCCAAGACGGCCATCAGTGCCCCCGTGAACAGAATTGAAATGTACGGGGTTCCAAATTTCGAATGGATTTTCGCCAAAGATTTCGGCAGCTGCCCGTTCCTCGCCATCGCAAACGAGACTCTGCCCAAACCGATCAGATTTGTCAAAAGGACACTCGCAGTGGCAACCAAGGCTCCAAAGGAGATAGTCGCCACCAACGTAAAGTTTCCTGTCGCTCTTGCAGCATCAGCAAGCGGCGATCCCGATCCTGCCAAGACACGATAGTCTTGCAAACCCGTTGCGACAAGACCCGTTACAACATACAAAACCACAGAGATGACCAACGCAAGCAAAATGGCCAGCGGCAACGTTCTCTTCGGGTTCTTCACCTCCTCGCCCAACGCTGCTATCCTTCCGAAACCCACGTAGGCAAAGAAAATGAAGCCTGCTCCTTGAAGGATCCCAATGAAGCCGTTCGGTGCAAACTGTGCATAGTTATGCGAATTCAATTGAAAAACTCCGAAACCAACAAACAGACAGAGGATCACGATTTTTGTCAGAACCAAAATATTGTTGACCGTGGCGGAATGTTTCGTTCCCACAAGGTTCAAAACCGTCAAAACCAATGCAGCTGAAACCGCAACGACTTTCAGCGGGAAAAAAGGAAACATCGCCACAAAGTAGCTTGCCAACCCTATGCTCACAGCTGCTCCAGCCACGGTCTGTCCGAAAAGCCACAGACAACCCGAAACGAACGCTACAAATGGAGAAATCAACTCATAAGCAAACTCGTACGTTCCTCCCTGCTTTGGAATTGCCGAACCCAGTTCGGCAAAGCTAAGCGCGGTGAACAAGGCAACAGTTCCCGCAATAACCATCGAAATGATAACAGCCGGCCCCGCATAGCCCACCGCGATACCCAGCACAACGAAGATTCCAGCGCCTATTATCGCCCCGATGCCAATTGCTGTGGCATCTAAAAGATTCAGAGTTCTCTTGAGCTCCACCATTTTCCTCACGATAAATCTGAAAACGTCAGCACTTATAATAGATTCTGTAGCAGGGCTTCAGCCCGCGTTGATTTCAGCCAGAAACCATTAAACAGTAGACGGGCGCTTTGAGATATTAAGCGCGCGCTTAGATAGTGAGCGTTTTTTTGCTGAGGAAACATCGATCTAGAGGTGTAGTTTGAGAGTAACCGGGTTTCGGTGTCCGGTCTTCACTTCTTGGAGGTCTGTGAAGCGGAGCCTGTGGGCACATATTCATTAACTAGATCTATTTTGTTCACGGCATTAAGTTGCTTGAAGAGGAAATCAAATTTGCTCTCGATATTGTCTGCAATCGCATCGCGTGTCTCTTGCGGTAGACTCATGATCTCTTTCTTGAATGGGCCCAATGCTTTTTTCCGGGTCTTGTAGAGGAATTGTTCCTCAGTTTCACCTTGTTTAGCCTCGTTCGCGGCATTGACTCTTAGCCATTCGTAAATTCTGTTTTTGAGATCGGCTGGAAAATGCTTTGATTCATAAATCATGTTCTGGAACTCCGTGGCTAAATGTACTTCAGCGGTCTCACATTCGACAAATCTGTGAAACGCTTCGGGAGGCAGGGTTGACGCTCCATGCTGCACAGCTCCTGCCAGTCCGTAGTCTTTTCGGGCAATCTCAGAAAGGGTCTTTAACGTCTCAAAGTCAAGCTCTATCTGTGCAACTGAGCCGTCAGATAGTACGATGCCGCCGTGAGTCGTTCCCGTCTGTACTGAAATCTTGCTTATTCCAACCAACCCCTTTGGCAACATTTCTCTAAGGCCCGCCATAAATGCGTGCAGGTCTTCAGGCGTTGAGTTCTTATGCCCGATCTCACCGATTTCCCCGCCCGCTGAAATCGTAATCCCCCTCGGCTCAATGCCTCGAATGAACTGTGTGAGTTTTGCACATACATCATAATTCAGAAGCTGTTGCTTTTTCAAATCGGGCTTGGACAAATCTACCAGAGTGGATGAGTCAATATCGATATTATAGAAACCCGAACTGACTGCATCTGCGATCAAAGCTTGCAAACCTTGCATTTCTTTATGAGGATTCTCCCTAAACTTGGCGGCGTTGACCTGAAAATGGTCTCCCTGGATGAAGACTGGACCACAATAGCCTTCCTTTATCGCTGCTCCCAAAACCGCACTTGAATACTCTATCGGCAGCTGATTGGTGTACCCCATCTCGGACCGGGCAATCTCAAAAACAAATGCGCCAGAACTGTTCTTTTTCGCCACCCTGAACATCCTGCGAGCCAAGTCATAAGTCATGCTCCTCAGATTTATCGCGGGAACCGTGAAACCGCCGAATTCGCCCCTGCCCCGGGCCATATAAAACTCGTGGATACTCGACGGATAGATCCCTTCCTCGTAGGCAAAGTGAGAAATCTTGCTGGCTAATTGCCTCTTCTTCGCCAAATCATCGCTCATAATCAATTCCATTACGGTTCTTTCAACATCAAACGATCCTCTTCCCATGACCCCTCAACTCCTCAAATCAATATCTCTCTTATCTATACCTAATTGATACATTTCAATATTAAACTAACTTGTATCTGGGTGCGCATACCGATTTCCTTGGATCGCTTGGGCATTATTAAACGCGCACTGAGCGCCCCCGTGTCTCTAAGGCAATGGCGCACAATCTAGGTCGGAATCGATATCCATGAAAACAGGTCAGCAAACTCGGCAGACTTTTTCGCTTGGAACTGATTTCAGACAAATCTTTTATATCTCTTGCGCTCATCCAAAGGAGCAAAGGTGATAACATGGGGAGCTTATGGCTGGGAGCTTTCGTGGGCTTTCTCGTAACGGTGGCTCTTGGCTGGATGTTTCCGGGACTTGGGCACTTGATCGGCGGGTTCATCGGCGGGTTCGTGGCAGGGCTCATAGCTCACGGAGGGATGGGAAAAGGCGCTTTAGCCGGCTTCCTTGCAGGAATATTCGGCGGAATCATCGTTGCAATCCTCGCAATCATAGGCCTCATCGCGGTAGGCGCGTTTACAGGCGGAATCCTAGGCGGACTTTTTGGCGGCTTAGCCGGTGTGGTCGTCGGAATCATAGCGATAATATTTGCTGTCTTCGGAGCGATCGCGTCAACGATCGGCGGACTCATAGGTGGACTGCTAGCAAGATAGAAAATCGATCGATCACACGCGCCAATGCCTGTCTGCAATTACACTCCACACACGCTCCAGACGAAACTCTGTCCCTTAACCATGCACTTTACAACCCAAGCCATCATCAACGCACAAACCAGAAGCATAAAACACTTCCAAACCAATTTATGCCCCCGCGAGTAATGAGACGAAGAACTGATAGGGTAGAAATAAGAAATGTCGATGTAAGGGAAAGGTTCATTGAGATAAGATTCTTAGGTGCAACGCGTCAAGTGACGGGATCGAGCTACTTTCTGGATGCGGGCGGAGTCAAGATCCTTGTCGATTGCGGACTGTTTCAGGAACGAGACTATTCCTACAGAAACTGGGAGGCCTTTCCCATTCCTCCAGACCAGATCAATCATCTCCTTCTCACCCACATTCACCTGGATCACTCCGGGCTTATTCCTAAGCTTGTCAACGAAGGGTTTGCCGGAGACATCCTACTGACACCTGCATCTAAAATGTTGTTTCCTATCGTGATTTTGGATTCTGCTCGGATGCAGGAAGAAGATGCTGCCTTCAAGAAAGAACGCCACAACAGACAAGGCCAAAAGGGACCATACCCGGAAACTCCTCTGTACACGGTTCAGGATGCCGAGAAATGCTTTCCACTCCTAAAGGAAGCTCCCTATGAAGAATTTCTTCCGCTGAACAACCAAGTCAAGGTCTGTTTCCACGATGCTGGCCACATCCTCGGCTCGGCCATGATTGAAATCATTGTCCAAGATGAAAACGGGTCGCGGAACATCATCTTCTCGGGGGACATAGGCCAGTGGGACAAGCCTTTTCTCGGCAATCCCTCCGTTTTCGATCGAGCAGATTACGTGGTCATGGAGTCCACCTACGGAGACCGCAACCACGACAATCCCCAAGATACTGATGATAAACTCTGCAAAGTCGTCAATGACACGCTGAAGGCCGGCGGCAATGTCCTCATCCCCACCTTCGCCATTGAACGTGCCCAAGATCTACTCTATCACTTCAACCGCTTGGCACGTGCCGGAAGAATCCCTTACATTATGACCTTTCTCGATAGCCCCATGGCCGTTGAAATCACGAAGGTCTTTGAACAATGCGAAAAGTGTCTTGACAAAGAGACGCTGGAGCTCTTCAAGGATGGCCAATCGCCCTTTGACTTTCCGGGATTGAAGCTCGTCGAATCTGTTGAAGGGTCCAAGGCGATTGACCTGATCAAGGGCTCAGCCGTCATCATGGCCGGTTCGGGGATGATTACGGGAGGGCGAATCAAGCATCATCTGGTCAGAGAGATAGCCCGTCCAGAATCCACGCTTCTTTTTGTGGGTTACCAAGCGGTTGGGACGCTGGGACGGCAAATCCTGGACGGCGTTTCTCCCGTTAGAATCCTCGGACAGTCCTATCCAGTGCGGATGAAGATCGAGGAGATCGATGGCTTTTCCGCTCACGCCGGCATGGATGACCTGCAACGCTGGCTCAACAACT
>Ga0315268_10007108_pt1 | contig 11824 bp, 10 predicted proteins | sample C1_top_MG_FD_204535 | JGI IMG/M metagenome (GOLD analysis project Ga0315268, IMG submission 204535) | Sediment microbial communities from Yellowstone Lake, YNP, Wyoming, USA - C1_top | ecosystem: Environmental > Aquatic > Freshwater > Lake > Sediment | place: USA: Wyoming | collected 2017-08-01 | reverse complement strand
TCCAGGACCGAGATTATAAGCCCGCTGGGTGGTGAAAGCGTCGCGCGCCTGGTCCATTTTGAAAAAAAGCCAGTCGTGAAAATGATACGTGCGTAGAAAAATCGCAAAGAGAAAAATTATCGCCATAGCGATAATTTTCCAATCTATTTTAGAAAATATTTTTTTCAGTCGTTCTTCCGAAACCGGACTAGCCATGATAGTATTTCTTCTTTGTTAACAATTTTATTTTTCTGTATCAACCGCCGCTTTTCAATAATACCCGGTAAATTATAAATTACGCTCCCCCATGCCCTGAGAATCGTGAGGGCAATCCGAATTTTGCCTTGCCCTGTCGCATATTCTGATGCTTTTTTGTTTTTCTGAAAAATATCAAAAATTAGCCTAGCGTAACTCAAAAACCTCCAGCCTAAAACCCTCATCATTATACCAGTTGGATAATTTTTGAAAATTGCAAAAAAATGGTTTCTATGGAGATAGTACGCCTTGAAAAGCGATGACTTCCCAGTACTGCCGCTGTGGACATGCCAAACTATCGCTTTTGGGCATAAATAAGCCTTAAAACCAGCAAGTCGCATTCTCCAGGCAAGATCAACATCTTCATAATATGCAAAGTGACCCCTGTCGAAATAATTGTTGCCAGGTAGCTTGGTTTTTTCGAGACTTTCTTTTGTATATAGAACTGCTGTCGCGTTTGCGCCGAATATCTCATCTTCGTTTTCATATTGCCCCTCGTCAGTTTCTTCATAGCCACGATTGTGCGCTGTTCCGTCACGCGCCAATATAATTCCGACGCAGTCTATTTTATTCGGCTCATAAAAATTCAGGACTTTGGATTGGATTGATCCCGCTTTGGGATGCGCCTTACTACAATTTATCATATTTTCTATGAATTTTTCGTGAAGTTTCGTATCGTTGTTAAGTATGAAAATATAAGAAGTACCGTTTTCTTCAAGCGCTTTTTTGATTCCCGTGTTATATCCAAAACAAAAACCGGTATTTTTTTTGAATTGAATAATTTTCGTTTCCGGATAATTCCTCTCAACAAAATCAACCGAATCATCACTTGATCCGTTATCGACAAAGATTATTTTGAAATTCTGATAAGTCTGCTTTGCGAGTGAATCAAAACAATCTTTGAGATATTTCTTTCCGTTCCAATTGGCTATAATAACCGCGGTCTCAATCATCCAAAATATTTAGTCAATTATTTATATAATATTCATACGATTCAGGGAAAAAGCTCACGGTTGAGATTTTTTTTGAGAATTCAAGATATAGATGCCAATTTCTCCAAAATTCTGATACTGCTTAATCGAAAATCCTTTTGTATTATCCACCTGGCCTCCCTCCCCTTTTTTTCCGACAAAGAAAAGCGGCGCATCGGATGGAATAGCATTCAAATCTTTCAGCTCCCTCAAGAGAGTGATGTTTTTTTCTTGCAGCACATAAAATAGCGGATAGTAATAATTTTGCATGTATTTGCCATCGGCTATCATGTAGATAATTTTTTGAGAATTTGTTTGAGAAACGATGTAATCCCGCATATGATTCAACTCTCCCAAAACCACATATTGCGGCCTGCTATGATTATTTGCCGCGTACAATTTCGCCTCGGAAATCATAGTGTTGAAATTGAATCCAATCATTAGCGCGCCAGCTGCAAACATCGAAGGAAGAAACAAGCGAGCATATTTCCGCCTTATAAGTTCCAGTATAAACCCCAGAAAGAAATATGGAACAAAGAACAGCGGGAGATAATACCGGAGCGGAGCATCTATTATGATAGGGTAAATAATCACAAAGGCCAATCCGACATATAGGCATATTAAACCCAAAAAAGTTTTCTTTTTCTGATCTAATTCTCGGCGATAGAAATGTATCAGCAATCCATAGCCGCATAGAGAAAAAAGCAGACTAATCGCAATCCTAATAATTTTTTTCATGTCAACGGGGATGCCGAGCAACTTTTGTTTGTACATCATCGCGGCAGTTGTCAAATAATCACAATCCACTTTATTTCCCAATGAGGAAATTATGTGGGCGTTGGCTTGGGAATGGCAAACTGCATCCAAAGCGAGATTATTCAATTTTCCCCTTGTTCCTGTGCTCTCGGTTGAGCCGACAGACAAACGCAAGAGCCTTTTTGTATTTGAAAATTTATGGTTGGCTTCACTTATAATTTGATTCGTATTGAGGAGCAGCGCGACAGCAATGATCACGAGCCAGCGATTCCAAAGGCGCCAATTGCTTTTCATTGAGATGAAAAAAGCAACAAGGGTGACTGATGTCAAGAGAAAAATCAATATGGTATGAAGCTGAATGCCGACACCCACAGCGACCCCGATTCCAACGATCCACCCCCAGTGCGTTTTCTCTTTTTCGGACAGGAATTTCCAGAGCGACAGCAAATACAATAAAGCAAAGAAAGGCATCGGGTTTGAATTCCACGCAAATCGAGAAAATTCAACAGCGTAATACGAAACAGCATAGATTGCGGTGAGCGTGAGAGTTATGTCGGTTTTGAAATATCTTTTCAAAAAATAATAAAACAGCGGAATCGACAAGACATTAAAAAACAAATCCGGGTAAGCCATTTTATCGGGAGCAACTCCAAATAATTTTCCGCTCAATATTTGGAAATAATAATACATCGCTCCCAAATCAAAAAACGTACTTGCCGCTCTGAATCCCACGAGCGGCAAAGGAGTTTTTCCATTTAAATAATCTCCCACAACCATCACGTCGCGCGCCTGATCCGGATAAAAATATAACCAATCATGAAAACGATAGGTGCGCAAAAAAATTCCGACCATTATAATCAAAACCAGAATCCATATATGTTTCGGAATTTTATTTATCAAAATTTTCAGGTCACTTATTTTCATATATTTTGCATGAGCAGCACCGCAAAACTCCCGTAAGTTTTATATCGGATAATTTTCATATTCCCGTCGCTCTGTAATTTTTCCTTCTTACTTGAGCTTGCGACATAAAAGTATTGGTTCGGCAACTGGGAATTTTTATCCGCCATTAATAAATTGATTTTTGATCTCCCGACAAGATATTTGAGCGATTTATAACCCTTGAAGAGAAATTTGCCGTCTCCGCCGATATATATGTCTTTGGCATTATCGGAATTCGCGACGATAAACTGCGAAAATACTTCAGCTTCCTTGAGAATCACGACATCCACGCTGCCTCCGCCGGGATTGCCATAATCCGCAAGCGCGGCAAAGTATTTATGGACGAAAAAAAGATTCGAGCATATGAAGAGCGCAGTAGCAATTAGGAAAAGACGGGCATACCGGACGCGAAATTTCTTTCCGAGGAATTGAATCCAGAATCCCAGCAAGAAAAATGGCAGGAAAATGAGGATCAGATAAAATCTCACCGAGAGTTCAAAGGCATACTTCAAAAATATGAGATATGTAATTCCTGTGGATAGAAAGACGATGCCTAAAAACGATTTGCGGTCAGTGTCTGTCTCTTTGAGAAAATACCTGAAACCGAGAATTGTCCCGCCCACCACAAACACGGCACCAGCAAGAAACGCCAATGTGTTCCCCATGTTTCTGCCCGGCTTAAAGGAACACGTGTCTGATATTTCGTATCCCGAGATAATATCCAGATTTCCTTGGATCCAGCAACTCGTGCTACGAACAACATTGCTCGGGATGGAGCTTTCCGCCTGCTGCTTGATTTTTACGCCGCCAAAAAAAGCTTTTATATTGTCTCCTTTGGTTTGATATTCACTGATTAGCTGGGGCGCGTTAATGAGTAGCGACATAGCCAAAATAACAAAGAAGTATTTGATAACCTTCGTATTCTTGAAAGAAAAATATAGAAACACGACGACAGCAGTTATCGGAAGAATCACCAAAAGCGTCGTGTGAAGCTGAACGCCAACACCGATTGCGACGCCGGCAAGCATTGCCCACAAAAATTTGCGATTATTTTTCTCAGAAACAACTTCGTGAATTGCATATAAAAACAAAATAGTCCAAAATGGCGACGAGTTTGGATTCCAGGCAAAGCGCGCATAACGAATGGCATATGCCGACACGGCAAAAATTGCACTCATCGCGAGGGCTGCATATTTATCGAAATATTTTTTGAGAAAGAAAAAAAGAAGCGGTATCGAGAGCACGGAAGTAAATAAATCCGGATAGGCCATTTTATCCGGAGCGTTTCCAAATATCTTGGCAGAAACTATTTCAAAATAATAAAACGCCGGACCTAGCCTGAATTCTGTCCCGCCGGCCTTCGGCCCAAGCAAGGGCCAGGGAGCGGCTTCATCAACCACGTTCGAAACAATGGCAGCGTCTCTCCCTTGATCAGCATTGAAACGCAGCCAGTCGTGATGTTGATAGCTGCGCAAAAATGTGCCCACAATCAGTATGGCCATAAGAACCCACCAAAATTGGGGGATAGTTTTCACTTTTTCCAAAATACTTTTTTGCATAATAATTGCTGGATTTTGAACCGCTCAATGATTTACCGATAGCACGAGGATGCGGAGTATTTTAGTATATAATTATGAAGAGCTTATGAATTTATTTTCGAGCAAGCGACGACATCAAAATGGTTAATACCAATTTATTTCAATTTGGATTTTAAGTAGGCGTAGTATTCTTCATTATGGCTGTTTTTTGTCGTGTATTCCTTGATGACTTTTCCTCTTGCTCTATCGCCAAGCGTTTTTCTAAGATCATCGTCCTCGATCAGTTTCTCTAATTTTTCCTCCCATTCCCCTTCATTACCGGCGAGGTATCCATCAACACCGTCCTCGATTGCTTCCCGATAAGTTTGGTTCGCTGCCGCAACTGAAGGCACTCCAAGAATTCCTGCTTCGAAAAACTTGAGCTCTGATTTTGCCTCACAAAATGGATTGCCCTTTTCAAGAGGAATTATATTTATATCAACACTAGCGATATTTTCCAGATGCTTTTTCCAGGACGCGAAAGGGTGTTTCTTGATCCGGTGGCTAAACTTCGCATACTCATCGCTAATTTCAAGCGGACCGAAGAGGTGGATTTCGACTTGAGGATACTTTCCGAGAACACCAGTCAGCGCTTTTTTCATGGTCTCAAAATCTTTGTCGTGGCTGGCCGTCCCGCTAAAATAGCCGATCCTAATCTTTTCATCGCCACGGTCAATTCTATTCTCTAGAGTCCTATCAGCCACTCCGACATCGTAATTTGAGAGTTTATTTTTGGATATAAAAACCTGCTTGCCGTACGCCTTTAGCTTGTCCGCCAGAAACAAAGTTGTCGTCACGCAAGTTTTTACGTAATCATCCTCGAGAATCTCGCTTCCCACTCCCGTTTCATATTGCTTTTTCTCCAGCGCGTTCAGCTTTGCAAAAAAATCCATCCGGCGAACATAATCCGGATCAAAAACCAGATCATCGGTCTCAAAGACAATTTCTTTTTTTTGGGCTTTTATTTTTTCAATCATTTTCGCGACCGTCTTGGAAAAAATCGTTTTCTGGAAAACAAAAATCTTGAAACGGTCAACGTATTTCGGCAGAAACGGATTATCCTGAACCGTAACCCCGCATTTGAGCCCATGAAGGCTCAATTCTTCTGCTTGTCTTTCCGAGCGATATTTGGCACTATCCCCCACTCCGCTCGAAATAAATAAAATATCTCCCGATCCGACAATTCGAAAAAGCTTGAAAAAGGAAACGGCAGATCGCTTCCCGCCGCGAATTAATCCCTCACGCTTCATTGCATTCAACCCTTTCCCGAATTTTATCAGAAGTGATTTCATTTTTTTATTAGAATAAATTCAAAGGCATGCCCCATGCGAGGAAAATGCCTTCCCCAGAAGAGCTCGAGTCTTTGCAAGCCACGAAATACGAAATTATTCTGGTATTTTTTCCGGAAACTCCATATTTTATATTTTTTCATAATGTATCTCAAAAATAGCCCTTCGATAAAATAAGAAAGCGGGCCAGTAATAGTCTGGACGCTTTGGAATTTCTCCATTTTGAAAACAGCTTCGTCGAACATTTTTTTTGCTCTTTTCAAGCTGATTCTTGATATATGTGGATTTTTCGTTCTATTTAATTTGTGAAAAAAACGCCTGAAAAATTCCCCAGCGGAATTGCCATTTGGAAAGTCAACTTCAAATATTCCGCCTTGCTTCATTATGCGGCAAATTTCATTTACTGATTCGTCGGGATGTGACACGTGCTCCAGCACCTGATGAGATGTGACAATCCCAAAAATATTGTCTCGAAAAGGCAATTTTGCCGAACGGAATTGAATTAAAAAAATATTTTGAAATCCCAGCTTGTTCGCCGCGTCGGAAATTATCTGCAAAGGCACAAGGTCATAGTCGAGGCCAAAAACTATTCCATTTTTGAAGCGGTGCGCCAGGTCGAATACCTGCCGGCTCGATCCGCATCCGTAATCAAGTACACACAAATTTACCGATTGATGTGAAAGATATTTCAAAAAATTCAGCCTCGCGGAACCCTCACCGGCTAACTCCTGCAAGAGCTCTTCGCCTTCCGGACCATATAAGGTTTTTTCCATAACATTTTCTGGCAATTCGCTTTGCTCAAAACAAAAAATATTTCCGCGCTCGATCGCCACAGCGAATCCGCACGCGGCACACCTCACTTCGCTTTCACCGAGGATATTGAAACGTCCTCCGCATTTCGGACACTGCAAGCAATCAACAGCTCTTCGAAGATAATCTTTTTCTGATTCCATACAATTTATTTCGATAGCGCCCTTTCGATTTTCTTTGGTATATTTTCTGCAAACTCTCTAGCACACTAGAGAACTAGAGAGTTTGTTATTTTGTCAGCGCCTGAAAAATTTCAAAAAGTTTCCCTGCTTCTTTTTCTTCGCCTAAATCTTCCAAATTATAGTTAATCCTTTCCAAAGGTCTGATATTTTCCAGGACGCCACCCAATTCACTGAAAGCTTGCAAATAAAATCCTTTCTCTCTCAATCTCGCCCGATTAAACTCGTTGTCAAAGCAGATTATCGGAAGGCCGGCGGTCATCAAATTGACCAGCTTTCCGCTTGCTTCCGTACTGCCGTTTTTGGGATCAATTCCTGCATCAGCAAGAGCCAAATAGGCCGGCAAAGAAAAATACTTCACTTTTCCAGCAATATAGACAAAATCTTCCAGATTATTCTCGCTGACATATTTTTTATATTTTTCCTCGTCGCTCCCAAAACCTCCAATCAACAGCTTCCATTCACCGCTTTGAGCGGCGAACTGGTTGAAGCTTTCCAGCAATTCCCCGATTCCCTTATTGTCGCTTAACCCGCCAACATATACCAGCAATTTTTTGTCTTCTTTCCATTTCTTTATTTCTTCAATCTTTTTTTGCTCTTCTTCGGTTAATTGAGGGATATTGCTGAACAAATCCAAATCAACACCGTCTCGGATAATAGTAATTCTGTCTTTGTACTTATATAATTTCTCCATTTTCGGCTTCACATTTTCACTACTCAAGACCAGCCAATTGCATCGATTGATTAGTCTCTTGGAAAGCCACACGAATATTCGACGGGCTATATAATTATCCCTGCTGTAATTCCTAAACTCCTCATCCAAATCTGCCTGCAAATCAATTACTATGGGCACATTCCTGAAAGCTAACCTTTTCGCTGCGTAGCCGACTCCCAACCCCTCGTACAGATGGGCGTGAATGATATCCGGCCGGAACGTTTTTATCTTTTTTCGACACAAAAAAATCAGTTTTATATCAAGCCAAAATTTTCCCCATGAAAATCCCGGGGCGGTTTTTTTGTACCAGTCAACTTTTTTGATTTTGTCAATATCAAGACCCGCGACATTTTCGCCATCAAAATAGGTGCATATTTTTACCTTGGCTCCGAATTTCTCGAGATACTTCGCCTTGTTGTATATCCTCACGTGGCAGCCCCGATCAGAAAAGAAGGGCGTTGCCGCAATAGTTAATATTCTCATATTTTTAGGCCGGTTTCAACCTTTGAATGATGCAAGTAAGCATCAGTAATTTATCTTCAATTCTCCTTTCTTATCCTATCATTGCTCTCCAGCACAGCTTTGATGAATTTTGGATCATATCTTGCTTTTTCGCTGGCTTTCACAATCGCGTTCACGTCTTTCGGGAGACATTTTCCGGCAAAACCGCGCTTGTCGGGAAAAACCGCGGAGAACATCCTGCCCATTCTCGTGTCCAAAAGCCAAAGTTCCCGAAGCTCTTTATATTCGACGCCAAATGATTGAGCGATATTATAGAATTCGTTGCAAAAAGTCACTTTTGTTGCGATGAAAGCGTTCTCCATATATTTCACGAGCTCCGCCGTCGTTGAGTCGGTTATATGAAATCTTGCGTCCGGTCCCATCACACTTACAAAAAAATCCAGAATTGCGGAAGCGATTTTTTTATCCCCTCCAATAATCTGGAAACTATGGTATTTCATATCTTTGGGATGGGCGTATTTCCAAAAAGGAACAAAGTAGCCCCCTTCTCCCATATATTCAGGTGAAAAACAGATATTTTTTCCGGTTTTTTCGCAGAGTTTTTTGGTTGTGGTTGGGGGAATCGTGCTTTTGATGAGAATCAAGGGAGTTGCGAGCCAGCCCAGAGCTTCTTCAATAATCGAAAGATCACACGCTCCGTCGTCTCCCATTGGAGTGGGAACACAAATTACTCCTAAACCGCACTTGTTTATTTCTTCTTTCGCGGCTGAACCTTCGACATTGGGATCGAAATAGATCGTTTCAAAATTGTCCTTGAAAAAATTATATACTCCTTTCCCGACGTAGCCGTAGCCGATTATGGCGACTTTCTTTTTTGCTTTAGCTTTTGGCATAAGATAAATTTAAATATTAGGTCTAATGATTAATGGCACAATCTGGAGCACCGCGGGGTGAATATTGCCTGTTTTCCTACGAAATTGATTCCGAAGTAAAAACAAATTTTTTTCTCATGAAGAAATTCCATTGAAGAACAACAATTATCGCGACCACTTTGGCAATCATCACGTATAAATTCAGTTTGTCCACTAGCAGCCAGATGATTATTTCTGTCCAGAGAAGCCCTCCGATGCCTATTAGCGCAAAAAGAGAAAACTCTTTTTTTATTTCGCCGCTACTCTTGAAAACCAGGATTATGTTGAGAGAATAGTTGACAGTTATGCCGGTAATAAACGCGCAGGCGGCGGCAATAAGATAAAAGACATGCAAAAAATGGGTCAACACAAATAGCAGACTGACATCCGTGAGCGTCGCAATCCCTCCACAGATGAGGTATCGAAAATATTGCAGAAACCCTTTATTGAGCTTTCGGCCGACTAATTTTTCAATAAATTCGTCAATTAATTGGATCATGCACCGAAGAGTTAGGGTTGAATTAAGAATTCCGATGATTTAAGGACTTTCACGAAATCATTTGGGTTATTGTCGATTATAATATTATAGACATAATTGTCGCTCGCGTAGACATTCTTGAAATCAACTAAATTTTTTATTGAGTTGGACATTTTTAGGCTACGGGACCGGCGATCAGTGGACACAACAAAATATTCTATTTTATTTTCCGCAAAAGTTTTCTGCTTGAAATCAATAAAACATTTGCCCACAAAAGCTTCGCAAACCGCTCCTTTATCCGACCAAATCGTCATATCATGTGCGTTGGGCAGCTGATTGAGATAATTCGCTGCCTCAATACTCCCCTCGCCCATACCCTTGAGATTAACAATGAAATTTTTTGGCAGAATTTCAGAAGCATACGCCAGAAAGTGCGGCTTTACGCCTTGTAAGCTGAAAATAAGTATGATTATCGACATGAGATATACTGCCGGAAGCGGAACAATTTTTTTAATTTTATCGATTTCGAAGAATTGGGAAATACCGATGGCGGCAATCACAAAAACCAGCGGGTAAATCATAATTTGGTATCTTACTGTCGTAACAACCGCATTTACCGCGGAGCCAAGGTAATAGATGAAAATAAAAATAATAATATACACTGCGGTGATTGTATCCCGTTTCAGTTCTTTTTTCCAGAAAATATTACTCACAGCGAACAACAGAAAGAATAAAACCAACGGCGAAACACTAAACAGCAGGCTATAAAGGTCGGCTGAAATCGCGCCGCCATATTTTTGCAAAAGATTGCCTTGTCCGATTCCCTTTGGCGAGGAAATAATTGCTTGCAGATTATAAATAGCAACATGCGCGTATACATGCAAAAAGACAAACGCCGAAAGGAGGAGAAATAATGCCGCCGCGGCTTTGGCTATTATATTCTTATGCTTTGCGAAAAAGCCGAATATGATGGTCGAAAATTTTGCCTTGAAAACAAATATGTCTATGGCCAGAAGACCAATAACGCCGGCAAACAACGGCCAGATTGAAGAAAAAACCTTATTCCCAATCGTGGCATTGATAAGTGCTGAAAACTTTACCCAGGTTGCGGGAAAAAAGACAAAAGCTGTTGCCATGGCTGTCGCGAAAAGAATGACATAGCTCGCGAGCGCTTGCTTCAAATATTTTGTAATCGGGATCTTTTGGTGGGCGTAAAATATATATTCCAGTAGATATATCAGGAAGAAGTAAACGAAAAGGATATTGGCGACATATTTGGTGATGACGGAAAGCCCGAGCAAAAAGCCGCAAAGGACCAAGAATTTCCTTTCATTGTTCTTAAGATATACAAAAAGGCTCAAGGTGGAAAGGGCCGCCAGAATCCAGAGCATCGCGTCCGAATTGATGATAAGAGAAATTCCCAAAAGGATGGGAGACAAACCGATGAACAGGAGTGAGAATCTGGCCGTATTTTTTCCCAGCAATTTCTTGATGAGAAAATAAAAAACGGGAAGCATTGTGAGTGTGAAAAGAAAAACAGGCAGACGAAGATCGAAATAAATGTCTCGTATTTTTTGAAGTTGTGCAGCGGTTTTTGGTTCGTAGCGAATTTTTTTATAGATTTTTGGATTTTCGCCAATAAATGGCAATCCTGCTCCAGAAATGATCGCTAGTGTCACACCGGGTTTGTCGGATATATTTGTATATTTCCATTTCATTTTTTTTACGCCATTCCAGAATTGAGGTACTCTATCATACGACCAATACGGTTCGTCTACTCCGGAAAAATTCTCGAGGCGGCCAAACCCGAAATAAACGCTTGTTGCGACAATGACCAGGAAAATCAAGATTGTTACCAATCTTTCTTTCATAATGCAAAATGTAAATCTCAAAATGGAAAATGGCAATATAAATTGCTAAAATTATTTTCCTTTTAATGTTATTATGCCTTTGGCTATAATATTTGATATTTCAATAAGCTCTTGGAGCAACCATTCTAATTCTTTTTGGTCGCCTTTTCCTGTATCTCGAAGTAATGTTAGCCAAACTTTCGATTCATTTGACGATTTCAGAGAATGGGTAAAGAAATTAATAAAATCCTTCTTTGAACTGGCAGAATTAGCTTCGATGTAATTGGATAAAATACTTGTACCACTTCTTAATAATTGTTTTCCCATGACGTCACAAACAGAATCTTTTGGTAGTTTATCTATAAATTTAATGAGTCTCAAAACCCAATTATACAATCTCTTCTTGAATTCATTTTTAAATTTTGCCTTGTCATTTTTCATTTTGATTTTTCAATTTTCAATTTTCTATAATCTCTTTTATTTTATAATTCATCTTCCCTTGTGTTTTGAAGTAGTTCTTAATCACTATGTCAGCCAAAAGTCCGAAAATGAAGAGTTGGATCCCCATCAGGACCAGAAAAACAGCAATGAGCGGCCAGATTTTGTCGGACATCGGCACGCCGTAGAAAAATCTTGCGACTGCGATCACA